>Ga0208297_1000700_pt1 | contig 53933 bp, 47 predicted proteins | sample LMS_cellobiose_e_FD_187367 | JGI IMG/M metagenome (GOLD analysis project Ga0208297, IMG submission 187367) | Rumen-fistulated moose microbial communities from Alaska, USA - LMS_cellobiose_enrichment (SPAdes) (version 2) | ecosystem: Host-associated > Mammals > Digestive system > Stomach > Rumen... | reverse complement strand
CTTCCTCTTCTGGAACTTCTTCCTCTTCTGGAACTTCTTCCTCTTCTGGAACTTCTTCCTCTTCTGGAACTTCTTCCTCTTCTGGAACTTCTTCCTCTTCTGGAACTTCTTCCTCTTCTGGAACTTCACCTTCTGAAGCATTCAGATCGGAAGTATCTTCTTCTGAATCGTTGATCAGTTCTTCTTCCGAGGAAACACCATCAAGAGCAGCAAGCTCACTTGTATTCAATGCTTCCTCTTCGCTGGAAAGTTCTGAATCCTCAAGATTTTCTTCGTTGTTATCTTCAACAGGAGTCTCATCCTCAACAGGAAGTTCTTCTATTGTGAGTTTTTCCTCTGCTGGGACTTCCTCCTCTGCTGGGACTTCCTCCTCTGCTGGGACTTCCTCCTCTGCTGGGAGTTCTTCCTCTGCTGGGAGTTCTTCTTCTACTGGAATTTCTTCCTCTGCAGGGGCTTCATCATCGAGAGGTATACCCTCTTCTTCTCCAAGGAGATCCTCTGATGGAATATCTTCCACTTGTTCCGCTTCAATGGCACTTGGAGCAGCAGCTATCTCATCCTCTACAGAAATCGATTCTTCTGATTCGTGAAGTACTTCCTCGAATATCTCATCGACCTCTGCATCCTCTTCATCCTGAGCTTCCTTCTCCTCCAGTGTCAGAGGCTCTGAAGGCTCGTCCTCATATTCTGTTTCATCAGGAAGGATGGATTCTTCAGCTTCTACCGGGTTCTTGTCCTCGAACACCTTCTCCATATCATCGAAGAGCGAGAGCTGGCCATTCTCCTTCTCGAGGCGTTCCTCCTCGGATTCCGGCTGGGGAACACGATAGGCATAGCAGGAGGACATGAAATCCATAGGAGCATCATCGAAGTCCTCGTTCTCGAACTCCTTTTCAAGAGGGTCCTCCTGATAGTCGTCAACGAACCTGTCATCAGGATCGTCACCGGAATCGGAATCCTCATCGAAAAGGCCCTTCTCTTCGATCTCCTCAGGAGTCTCTGGCTCTACCTGCTCCTCGGCCTTCTCCTCTGCCTCATTGTCAAGATATTCATCGGTATCGAAGAGGTCGAGTTCATTCCTGTCGTCGTTGTCCTTCTCAAGTCTTTCCGGAAGCTCCCAGGACTCCTGGAGGGCCACAAGCTCGGAGTGGGTCGGTGCATGGTAGTTCGTCAGTATCTCTGGTGCCTTATCCTCATCGACATGGGCGACAACGCTGTTCTCTTCCATCGCCTCTTCATCGGAAAGTCCTGTATCGTACTCGTACTCGTCAAGTCCATCATCCTCGATGCCATCATCCTGGCCCTCTTCTCCTGCAAGGACCTCGCTCTCTTCGCTTATGGTCTCCTGCGCATCGTAGACCTCTGCAAGGTCGTCATCGAGCTTCTCCGGATCCGGAGCTGAAACCTTTCCGAAGACCTTCTCGATAAAGAGGTTCTTCACTGTATCGTTCTCGATGGACCTCTGGAGGAACGGAAGTGAGATGCTGAAGACAGATGGTGCAATCTCATTGAGCTGCGAGTATCCATCCAGTTCTACAAAGAGAAGGATATGGCCCGGCTTTGCCTTAATTGCGCGCTCGTCGGCAGACCTGTCGCACCTGACCTCGAATCTTTCGGGATGCTCGATTGCATTGAGCATTCTGAGGGATGTGATGAAGATCACATCGCAGTTGAAGTTACTCCAAGCGTAGACATCGACAGAATCGGTCTCTCTCATGAGCTGGGAAAGACATCGAGCTGCAAGTGCCTGGAGAATAGAGGTATCCGGAAGTCTGTCCTGGTTCAGCAGCTTGCAGTTCAGGACATTGAGGTAGTTGGAGAAGAGACTCTCTCCAACAAAGGTATAGTATTCGCCACCGAAGCGGACGAATGGCATGTAGGAGGAAGGCAGGAGACCGAAGCGGAGCATCTGGTCGACTGGGACGGTGCCGCAGTCGAAAGCAAGCTCCCTGCAGGTCTCATCCGAAAGTCTTGCATTGGCCTTTACAAGGAAGAGGTCGTAGCCATCGCGTCTGCGGCTGATCGATTCGATGACATCCTCGAAGCCGTGGAGCTTCAGAACATCCTGCGCGATGAGCTTCTCGTCCCTGGTATCGCCACTCTTCTTTCTCTCGTTGACCATGTTCGAGACCATCATCTGGAGAGTGCTGGTCTGGGCAGAGAGATCGTCTATTCCATGTCTTCCGGTATCACATAGAGCAACAAGTGCCTGAGTGAAGGTATCGGAATCGGTGTGGTATATCTCCCTGGCAATATGGTCGGAGTCGTCGACGATGGCACCAAGGACACCCTTCGAGATGGCGTACTCGCCATCGGCGATCTCAAAGGAGAAGAGACTGTTGAAGAGGTAATCCCTGTAGGCCGAGTAGTTCCTTTCGTCAAGTCTTCTCTCCTTGACTGCGACGATTGCGGAGTTCTCGACATACCTTACAAGACGACGGGCTGCATCGGCAACAAGGTCCCTGACCCTGTTCCAGTCCTTCTGCTGGACATCCCTGGAGGTCGACTGGTATGTGGGCGCATAGAGAGTGCTCTGAAGTACGGATTGCAGAAGGATCGGGAAGAGCCTGGCAGTGCACCTTGCCATCTCGTCGCTCTTTTTCGCCTGATAGACCCTTCTCTCCTCCCAGACCGACATCTTCAAGAGTTCAAGCGGGTAGTACTTCATTAGGATCTGTGCAATTCCGACAAGGTCATTGTTGAAGTAGGTGACTGCTTCGCCTATGTTCTTCTTCGCCTTGTCTTCCCTGAAACCTAGAGCTATGCTCTCCTGTATAAAAATTTCCATCGATCGCCTCAATTAGAATACTACACTATCATAAAAAAATTGCCGACTGTTTTTGTCGGCAATTATCCAGCTTACTTGATTCCCATCACCCTCTTGCGGTACTCCTTGAGTCCCTGCTTGAGGCATTCGGCACCGATCAGAAGCTGTTCGCAGTTCTTCACATATGCGATTCTCGCCTGTTTTCTGCCAAGACCCTCCGAGACATAGAAGTCCTCGGCAGGTGCGAAGAAGACCGTGTGGCCGTTGTATGAGAAATCGCGGAGCATGAAGATCGCGAAGTTCTCAGCATCGTCGACAGGAAGGTCGACAACGAAGTAGAAGGCCCCCTTTGGCCTTGAGACCTTGACGCCAGGAATCTCCTGGATTGCTGAGATCAGGGTATTCCTTCTCCTCTCGTACTCTGCAACGACCTCCTGGATGTACTCATCCGGAGCGTTGAGGGCTGCAGCTGCAGCGACCTGCTCGATTGCAGGAGGACAGAGACGTGCCTGTGCAAGCTTGATGGCGTCGGCCATGAAATCCTCATTGAATGTGACGATGGCACCTACCCTTGCACCGCACATCGAGAATCTCTTTGAGAACGAGTCGACACAGATTATCCTGTCGCGGTATTCGGGGAAGGAGAGGATTGAGGTGAACTTCTGTCCATCGTAGCAGAACTCCCTGTAGACCTCGTCGACGACGAGGAAGATATCGTGCTTCCTGCATATCTCGAGGAGCTGGAGCAGCTCGTCCCTGGAGTAGACGTGTCCTGTCGGGTTGTTTGGAGAACAGAGCAGGATGGCTGTCGTCTTCTTGTTGATGCACTTCTCGAAATCCTCTACAGGAGGAAGTGCGAATGCGTCGTCGAAGCTTGAGGTGACCGGACAGAGGTTGACCATTGCGATGTTGGCAAAGGTCGCGACATTCGTATAGAACGGCTCGGGGATGATGACCTCGTCATCCGGATCGCAAAGGGTCATGAAGACGAACTGGAGGGCCTCTGAGCCTCCTGTCGTGATCATGATGTTCTCCGGTCTGACATCGTTGACGTTGTACTTTCTGTAATATTCGGCCAGGGACTTTCTGAGTGCATACTCGCCTTCACTTGAACCATATGCAATTACTTCATCCGCGTAGCCGTGTACCGCATCGAGCGCCTCTACCGGCGTCTTGATATCTGGCTGGCCGATATTGAAGTAAATGACCTTTACGCCATTACTCTCTGCTCTTCTGGCCAACGGAACGAGTCTTCTGATTGGTGAAGCCTGAAAACGGGATATTCTCTTGGACATCTGCATGATAGTCCCTCCTTATCAAACGACAAGCACAGCCTTCTGGACTGTGCTTGGATAGCCGGACTGAACGTTCTGTCAGTCCGGCAGACTGGCGCTCTCATCTGCTGTAGCTGCGCTTGCCTGTGCTGTATCGATGAGCTTCTGGATGAATTTCCTGTTGTCCAGAAGTGGGCTGATCGACCTGCCATGGTGCAGGCGGCTGATTACTCTTGCAAAGAGCTCTGTGACATCTGCCTGGACGAACCACTCCTTGTTCAGAAGGTTTGCACCCTGATAGACAGCGTTGGTTCCGATTATCCTGTAGAAGACACCCTCTCTGTATGCAGCATCGAAGTTCTCGACTGCATTGCCATTGAAGAACGGCAGGGAGACGAGGATGATTATCTTCTTTGCACCGAGCTTCATAAGCTCCCTCATTGCAATGATCATCGTACCGCCGGTCGCGATCATATCGTCGGCCATCAGGACAGTCTTGCCCTTTACATCGCCGAGCAGGTTGATCGACTTGATGTTGCTGTGGGCAGCATCTCTCGATACGACGGAGTAGTCTCTCTCCTTGTAGAGCATTGCAAGCGGTCTGTGAAGACCCTGTGCATAGAACTTGTTCCTGTTGACGGCACCAGCATCCGGGGAGACGACGACGAGATCGGGGTCCGAGAGGTCGATGATCTTCCTCAGGGCGATCATCGTCTGGTATGAACCGTGGAGGTTCTCCAGATGGCAGGTAGTGAAGGCATTCTCGATCTCACGGGAGTGGATATCCAGTGTGATTATCCTGGAGACACCGAGCTGTTCGATGAAGTGTGCGAACATGGCTGCTGTAAGCGCCTCTCGGCCGGCCTTCTTATGCTGTCTGGCATATGGATAGGTAGGAAGTACCAATGTGATTGAAGCTGCTCCAGCAAGACGGACGGCATCTATTGTCGTGAAGAGGAACATGAGATGGTCGTTGATGCTGATCGGCTGGGGCTCATCGAAACCTGCGACACGGATCGGAGACATGTTCGACACATCATGGATGATGTAGACGTTGAGACCACGAACTGGATCGATGATCTCGGCCTTCTCCTCTCCGTTCACAAAATGGGTGTACTTGACGTTGATGGTAAAATCGGGACAGTAGAAAACGCTCGGGCAGTGACCAGTTGGAATCTTCTTGCTGTCAAGGTCATCCAGAAGAGTGACCTTCTTGAGCAGGTCTGCCTCACTGATGTCATGCCTCTTGGAAAGAGCTTCTGAAAGCTTCTCATAACGATCGATATACAATCTGCGCAGGTGCTTGACCACCTTGCCTGCAAAGTACTCGGTGCCAGGGCCAGCAATGACTCCCAGCTTGTGTGGTTTGATGATGCTCATGCCCCTACTGTATACAGAAGGATAAAAAAGTTCAACTGAAATGCCCCCCTCAAAGGATGATTACAGATTCTTCGAATTCGTCATCCTGGACAATTTGGTCTCTTTTGAAAGAGAATCCATTCTCCTTTGCTGAAAGTGCAGAATCTTTCCTTTTGGAGTTTCCATCATCATCGAATGGTCCCTTTTTCCTTGTTATAGTGATTCATTGGGAAAAAGGTTCCAGAATGAGGAGTATCCATCTGGGCAGAAAAAGCCCATCTCTTTTCAAAGAGCATGCAGGTCCATGGAACACGGAATTCCAGGTACAGGAGATATCACAAATGTCACTTTCCCAGAGCATCCTCACAAGAGGAGCAACAATCAAGAAAGAGGCATCTGGCACTGGAGAGATTCGAGCTTCCACAGCCCTTTGATGAGGATATCAGTGCTTTCATATCAGAGGCATTCGATGTCCTGGATCTGGTATTCCGATATGGTTTCTGCTATTCCTACTGGTATATAAGGTACATATTTCTACATTGAACGTCATTTCATCAAAGACGCTATCGAAACAATTCATATCTGGTATGAATGCAGATGACGAGAATAATCAGAAAATGACAATCAAGTCAGTAATCTTCTCTGCATAGGCCGCCTTTTCAGGTCGGCCTGGAAGCAGATACGAATCATTTCAGATTGAATTCATCAATATAAGGATGCAGGAATCTACCAGTTTACGGCAGTGAGGTTCTCTCTTCCGAGAAGACCAAGGTATGCCTTCTGATAGCTTGTCATCTTCTCATCGCAGACTTTCTTGAGATTATCGCATTCATCTCTGTCCATATCGAGATTGAGCTTTCCGGAGGTACCGGTGCTTGTTCTCTTCTTAAGTGCCTCATATGGATCGTCCCTCTCCACATCCTCGAGATTGAGACCTACGTTCTTGTAGCTGTCGCGGAAGTTCCCACCCTTCAGGACCTTGTCGAAGACCTTGTCGGTCGCATAGAGCTCTGGCACGCAGGCCTGCACAAGTCTGTCCTCGTGAACGACGAGGCCCGAGACCATCCTTGCCATGATCGAGACGAGAGACCAGGTTTCCTTTACACCTTCGAGCATCGGCTCCTTGGTATCCTGGAAGTCCCTGTTGTAGCCGGAAGGAAGGCTTCTGATCGAGTTCTTGACTCTCTGTGCGCAGGCATCCACAAGCGCACTTCTGCTCCTTGCAAGCTCGAGTCCATCCGGATTCTTCTTCTGCGGCATTATCGAGGAGCCGGTAGTCAGCTCGACAGGAAGCGAGAAGTAGCCGAACTCAGGGAGTGTGAATAGGATGAGGTCCTGGCTCAGCTTGCTGATCGTGAGAGCGACATAGTTGCATGCATCGAGAAGTATCGCCTCGAACTTTCCTCTGCTGTTGTTTGCATAGAGAACGTTGTTCTGTACCTTCTTGAAGCCCATCTGGGATGCAGTGAACTCCCTGTCGAGAGGAATCGGAGCACCGTAGCTGGCAGCAGAGCCAAGTGGAGACTGGTCGAGAAGGCGGTTGACATCGAGCAGGATCCTGGCCTCATCTATAAGCTCCTCTGCAAAGGAGGCGGCCCAGAGTCCCACGCTGGATGGCATTGCAATCTGCATATGTGTTCTTCCCGGCATCGGAACACCCTCGTACTTCTTTGCAAAGTCCAAAAGCTCGCTTGCAAAGCTGATGGTCTCATCTGCAATCCTGACGCTCACCTCCCTCATGTATATCCTGAGTGCAGTCTGCACCTGATCGTTCCTGCTTCTTCCTGTGTGGATCTTCTTTCCTACTTCGCCATAGGTCCTGGTAAGATAGCCCTCGATGGCTGTGTGGCAGTCCTCGTCTGCTTCTGTTATCTCGAAACTGTTTTCAAGGCGGAGCGAGACAATCTCGGAAAGTCCCTTTTCGAGCTTGGAAAGCTCCTCTGCTGTGAGGATTCCGATTCTCTCAAGTCCACGTGCATGGGCACAGGATGCAAGTGCATCCGAAATGACCAGCTCCTGGTCGAGGATGTAGTCGGTGCGCACAGTAAAGTGCTGCATCAGGTCGTCAAGTGTATAGTTCTTCTGCCAAAGCTTAGCCATTTTTCACTCCAGGTCCCTAGATTATCTGGAACAGAAATCGTCTTTCCAGTCTAGGTCATTATATGAAGTACTTGATTCTTGTTCTATCCTCTATATTCGTTTTTTCCTGTCAGGAGCCATCGATAAAAGATGCTGTGAACAGCATGCTTCATAGTGACAGGCAGCTGCCCAGACTTTCCTCCTCAAGAGCACTCTCCGAAACAGAGTATGAGTTCATCTTCTCCGAGGATATCACTGTCAGAAGTGCAATATGCAATGAACGCAGCTTCTCATACGAGATGCGCTCCTCTGCCAGGATACTTGTGACCTTCAGCGAGAAGCTTGACCTTGCAAAAGCAGTGGAATTCTATCTTGCTGTCGAGGACAGAAGCGGGAACATCTCATCCTTCATACTCTCGCTTACAGGCAAGAACAGCAGAATTCCAAAGCTTATGATAAATGAGATAAGTCCGAATGGAAGCGACACGCAGCCTGACAGAATAGAGATCATAGCACTTACAGATGGAAACACAGAGGGAATCTACGCTGCAGACGGAACAAAGGGAAACGAGCAGTTCGGCCTTGTTCTTCCCTCTATGGACATGAAGCAGGGAGACATGATTCTTCTCTATTGGAATACGAACTGCAGAGAGGAGTCCTACATCAACAGCTCCCAGAAGAGAACATACAGGCTGAGAGCTGGTTCCTCAACAGGACTTTCCGGTACGAACGGAGTCTTTGTGCTCTACGATATGAAGGCCGGAGACGGAAAGATCCTCGATGCGATCATATACTCGGATTTCAAGTCGACTGCCCACTCAGGCTACGGGACCAGCAGAGTCGAGGCCTCTGCAAACGAGATAGTCAACTCCTTCGAATGGATCGGCCAGGCTGTCGACTCCTCGCACTCGACAAGCACAAGGACAATTTCAAGAAGGATGGGCCTCAGGGATTCCAATACAGCCGACGACTTCTATACGACTGTCACCAGGGGTCAGACCTTCGGAGAAGCGAATATCTCTCAGGAGTATGTTGTTCCGGAGTGATGGAAAACAAATGATACGGCATCGCTACCGTATCACTATTAAAACAGAAATTACAATCCGAAATCGGTATTCTATTCTTCTGTATATATTACTATTGGTTCCTCTACCATATTTACAGCTCCTGCATCCAGGGTCACCTCCTCCTCCGAACCATTGACCTTCTTCAGATAATCGATATGCTCAGCTGAGATAACGATCTTAGGAACCTTCTTTCCTGTATTCCTGTCCGTATAGGAGAACATCCTGAGCCTTCCTGATACTCGGCCGAGTGTTCCCTTTGAGATGTCCAGGCACTTTTCGGCAAGGAATCCCCAGCACTGCACATCGATGAAGGTCGTATCCTCCTTTCTTTCTCCACTCTTTCCCTTGTAGTAGCGGTGATTAGCCAGGCTGAATACCACAAGCTTGTCGTTGTTGTACTGGGATGTTGCCACGACCTTCGGCTCCTGGCAGACATTTCCCTCGATTACTACGCTGTTCAATTGATTCATACGAATCCTCCTTATTGCGATCTACCTTTATCTACCTACGACTCTTCATTACTGTTCCACTTTTGCACTCATTCTGTTAGAATCCTCTGTATGAAAAATCTCACAGTTCTATCTCTCGGCGGATCCATCATCGCGCCGGACAAGGTCGATTCGGTCTTTCTTGCTTCCTTCTACAGGGCAGTCAGGAAGTATCTTGAAGAGGACAGGGAAAGAAAGCTCATCCTCGTCTGCGGAGGTGGAGCACCGGCCAGGGTCTACCAGGGAGCTCTCAGAGAGGTCAATCCCGAGGCTCCAGCTGATCTTCAGGACAGTCTGGGAATCAAGGCAACACACCTCAATGGAAGTCTTGTCAGAGCAGTCTTCAGCGAATTCTGCGAGGATGAGCTTGTAACAGATCCTACACGCGACATTCCATTCAAGGGACAGGTTCTTGTCGCAGCTGGCTGGAAGCCTGGCTTCTCGACCGATACAGATGCAGTCTATCTTGCAAGGAAGTTCGGAGGAAAACTCATAGTCAACCTTTCGAATATCGCAAAGGTATATACTGACGATCCAAGAAAGAATCCTGACGCAAGACCTCTTGATACCATCTCCTGGCCTGATTTCATCAAGATGGTAGGCACAGAGTGGATCCCTGGAAAGAATACACCATTCGACCCTATCGCATCCGGAATTGCATCGAAGGAAGATATGAAGGTCATCTGTGCAGATGGCAGGAATATCGAGAATACGATGGCAATACTGGAAGGTAGGCCATACGTAGGAACCACCATTGGCTAAAGATCATTGAACCTGATTTTACCGGAGCTTCAGTCTCCGGTCATTTTTTGTCCAACAGATTTTGTAATCTTTCCTAACTAAGTATTATCATACACTTTTAAAGTAAAATATATAAATAGAATAATATTCTATACTGCAAGCAATTAAAATTAATCAGGAAAGCTTACTATTCTGTCTTCTCTTCTTTTCAAGAAAGTAGCTGGATGCATCAGCAAAGCCGGCAGGAAATGGCACATCCTCTCTGAAATCAGGAATCCAGAGTATATCGTCTCCACGCTCCTGGACAAAGCCCTCCTCGATACCGAAGAGGTCGAGAGCATCCAGAAGAGTCTCGTACTCGTCATCGCTCATGGGAGGAAAAACAACGTCCTGTTTGGGTGGTATGAACTGGACCATGAGAGAGAGTGCACACCTGTCAAGGCAGTGCTTCGAGAACCATTCGAGGAACTTCAATGATGCACTGAGAGTACCTGGGAAGACCAGGTGGCGCACAAGTGTTCCCCTGAGTCTTTCAAGATTGGTAGAGCTCTTGTGCTTCATGATGAAATCGATGCAGGGGATTATGGCACTGGAATACTCGCTTCTTCCGCAGAAGAGAGAGCAGACCTTGGGATCAAGACTCTTCACATCGACAAGATAGAGGTCGATGTACGGATCGATGAGTGCAAGTGCTTCAGGTCTTTCATAGCCAGAAGAGTTCCATACGACAGGAAGGTGAAAGCCTCTGTCTCTGGCAATATCAAGTGCCCTGACTATAGAGGGAATGAAGTGTGTTCCGGTCACGAGATTCAGAGTGGTCGCCTTCATATTCTGAAGTGAAAGCATGAGCTCTGAAAGCTCCTCGATCGAGAAGTCGATGCCGACATCCTCTCCCGAGGATCCGGATATCTGATGATTCTGACAGAACTGGCAGTGCAGTGGACAACCACAGAAGAATATCATTCCAGAGCCATGCTCTCCTGTGATAGGTGGCTCCTCACCCCTATGCAGACCGCTCCAGGCAATCCTCACAGTATCAGACTGGCCACAGATTCCCTTGCTTCTTGTCCTATCCACTCTGCACATATTCGGGCAGAGTTCACATCTCTTGTACTCATTCATCTGGAGATAGACCTTTCACACGGACTATACCAAGCTTTGGTCTTCAAGTAAACAGCGCTATGAAGCATCATCATCGATGTCGACGATGTTCACTCTGTTTCCATGCTCCCTTATTATCCTGACAAGCTCCTCGGCCTTCATCCAGACTGTTGCAGTATTGTCATTTGGATGTACACCGATCAGGCCACCCATGAAGGCAGAGTCCAGGAAGAATTCGACACTCAGACTCTCATCTGAAAGAAGCCCAAGCGGAGTCACTGAGCCAGGTGCAAGCTTGAGAAAGCGCATCAGCTCCTCAGCTGAAGCAAAGGAAAGAGGCCTTAGTCCATGCTGCTTTCTGAACTTCTTCAGATCGACCCTCTTGTCACCCCTTACAGAGATGAGATAGTAGCTTCTCTTCTTGTCATCCCTGACAAAGAGATTCTTCGCATCGCACTCCGGATATGGAAGGAAGATCGAATCGAGTTCGGCCATGTTGAAGACAGCGCTGTGCTCTGTGATCTCATAATCGACACCACTGGCTGTCAGAAATCCATATGTCCCGTTCTTGTCCATACTATCTCCAGTAACATTTCAGGGAAGCTGGAATACAGCCATCCAGCTTCTCGGAGAAATTATACAGAAGATGCAATCGGATTGCGATACTACCTTGCAGACCTGGAGAATCTTCCGATGAGCGATGGAAGTTCTCCGACAAGCAGAACGAGCATTATCATGATAAGCGCATAGGCGTAGATGTCCTGGTACTCATTGAAGTAGCTGCTCGTGTGGATCGCCTTTCCAAGCGAATTGCGTGTCTGGACCAGATATTCGGTAGAGACTACAAGCTTCATGCCCATTCCGACAGAGCTTATATAGGCCTGCTTCAGATATCCGGCCATCAGAGGGATGTGGACCTGGGAGGCTACGCGCAGGCTGAAGTTCCCTTCGAGCCTGTAGACATCGATAAGGCTCTGATCGAGGTTGAGATACCCCTGGCAGGCAGCTTCGCTGATAAGAGGAATAAGGAAGAGCGAGGTTGCAAGAATTGGAACCCGCTCGTATTTGGTCAGTACCATGATAATGACGACCATGATGACCATCGGTATGGACCTGAGGAGTATCATGGTAGGTCTCAATAACGTCCTCAGGAAAAGACTGCGTCCTTCTGCCATACCAATCGAAATGCCAAGAACAGACGAGATCAGGACTGCGACAACAAGATGCCTCAGTGTGACGAATATCTTGGCATAGGTCTGGCCCTTTTCCAGAAGCTGGAAGAAGGCCTTCAGGATTTCGAATACTCCTGGGAAGACGATCCTGTCGCCCTTCATCATGCCGGCAGCCTGAACAAGCGTGCCGAGCAGGATGATTCCCAGGCAGAATATCAGAGTTTCTCTCTTACTTCGCTCCATAGTAGAAGTCATCAGCAGGAACGGCACCGCCGAACTGCTTCAAATCGATATTGGCAGTCGTCTCGACCTGGGCCTTGGCATCAAGAGCCCTGACGAAGCGGACTGTGATGTTTGGAATTGCGCTGTTGGCAACCTTGGCATTCGGAAGGATCTCGAGCTTTACAGCAGCCTCGGCAACAGCTGGAACATCGTTGACGCACTTTGCAGTGGACTCGGCGACCATGGCCAGATAGGTCTCGACAGTGTTCGGGCTGCTTTCGACTGTATCAGGGTTGACAAAGAGACCGGCCTGAGTGAAGCCCTCGTTTCCTGTAGCCTTCATATAGAGCTCGTTGACGGAGTAGGCTGTGATCTCAGGCTTCTTGATCCTGGCAGCAGTGACTGCAGGCTCTGCAGTCAATACGATTGCATTTGGATCGGAAAGGAGGAGCTGCTGTGTGTTCGGAGCACCTGCAAGGTAGGAGACACTTGCTGGTGTGATGCCATTCTCCTTGAGAACGAAGAGTGCGATCGAGGAGTTGATCGTGTTCTCGCCGAAGAGTGTTATTGCAGCGCCGTTGATATCCTCAAGCTTGAAGTTCTCCTTCTGGGATGCGAAGAAGAGGTTGCCCCAGGATACTACAGCAGCAAGCTTATAGCTGGACTTTCCCATCTTGTAGAGCTTTGCGCCGGCATTGAGCGGTGAAATGATGAAGTCAGCAGTTCTATTTGCGAACTCAGCTGTGATCGTCTCGGCAGCAAGCAGTGTGTACTGATCTGGAGAATCGACAGCAATCGAGCAGAGTGCGAGTGCAGGTGCGCCATTTGGAGATGCGATCTTCAGATCCTCGACTCTCTTGGCATCCTGATTCTGCATGGTCTGTGCCTCTACGATTCCCTGTGCAAAGAGAGAGAGTGCGAAAAGGCAGATGAACAGTGTAAAGAGTATTTTCTTCATAATTCTTGTGACTCCCCGGGCCGTGGCATTTTCCTGATTCCATGGCCAACTGACGACCATATTAAATTAAGGTATGCATTGTTTCAAGTTTGGCACTGCAAATTGTCACTGTACTCGATGAAACAGGGACACACTATCTCGATTCGTAGTAGAAGTCCTCTTCAGGAAGCGCACCACCGAACTGCTTCATGTCTACTTCAGCTGTTCTCTCGATCTGCGGCCTTGCATCCTTTGCATTCATATAATATATGGTGCAGTTCGGAAGTGCACTTTTTGCAATCTTCTCGTTCGGAAGAATCTCCAGCTTGGCTGCGGTCTTTGCGACCAGATCGATATCGTTTCTGCACAGCTGGCAGGAGGATGCTACCTTTTCAAGATATGCATCGACTGTTCTCGGACTTTTTTCTGCAAGCTCTGCCTTCACGAAGAGACCTGCCTGTGCAAAGCCCTCGTTTCCTGTTGCGTTCCTATAGAGTTCGTTGACAGAGTAGCCCTTGATATCCGGCTTCCTGTTCCTGGCTGCTGTGAGTGCAGGCTCTGCTGTAAGGACGATGGCCTCAGGATCCGAAAGCATCAGCTGCTGTGTGTTCGCAGCACCTGCAAGGTACGATACGTTCTTTGGAACGATACCATTTTCTCTGAGAACGAAGAGAGCGATCGAGGAGTTGATCGTATTCTCTCCGAAGAGCGTGATCGAAGCGTCATTGATATCCTCCAGACTGAAATCCTTCCTCTGGGATGCGAAGAAGAGGTTTCCCCAGGCTACTACGGCAGCAAGCTTGTAGGTCGACTTTCCCATCTTGTAGAGCTTTGCTCCGGCATTGAGTGGTGCGATTATGAAGTCGGCTGTCGCATTTGCGAACTCGGCCGTGATAGTCTCCGCATTCAGATATCTGTACTGCTCGGGATTCTCGACAGCCAGGGAGGCAAGTGCAAGTCCTGGGGCACCACTTGGAGATGCTATGCTGAGCGACTTCAGATCGATGCTCTCCTCATCTCGATCCAAAACCTCCTGAAGACCCTCTGCAAAGAGACAGAGTGACAGTGAAAGGATGAGAAATACAGCCAAAAGCTTCTTCATGAATCAAACTCCTCAAGATTATGATATGTAATGTTAGATATAGCTAACTTTATATCATATTAGAGGATTGGAAAAGAGAATTACAAGTGCAGGAAAGGAGTTTTCCTGCACGGAAGATGGCATAATGTACAGATTGTCGCCCTGGCCGTGCGAAAAGCCAGGAGAGCACATCAGATCGAAAGACCTGCTATTGCAGAGCCTATTACAGGACTGTCCTCGATGTTCACGATCTCGAAATAGCGCTCCTTTTTCACCTCAAGGTACTGGTGGAGGTATTCGAGAGTGTACTGTCTCAGGTACTTCGTTCTATAGAAGGTGGTACCATCTGCATTGATGACTACCGGGTGTCTTGGATCCTTTCCCCTTCCGCTCTTCAGCACTGCAGCAGAGATGTTAATTGCGGTGAACTTTGCAGCCCTTTCCACTATGGTCCTGAGAAGTACGTAGAGGTTCTTTACATCATTCCTGCTTCCTTCTGCACAGATGGAGAGTACATTCTCATCATCGAGAGGGTTCTCGAGATAGGAACTCAGTTCTATGGTCGAAAGGCTTTCGAGTTTTCCGAATCTGGCTGCAAAGCCTCTTGTGAAGACTCTCTCTTCCACTGCCTTCGAGATCACAAGATGGGCAAAGGGTCCGAGGTATGCACCGGATATGAGCTTTTCGAAGTGGTGAATCTCCGGCTTCTTGGTCGACTCTATGAAGGCCTTGTCCATAGCTGAGAGCGGAATATCGTATGCGCCGGACTCTGTGTTTATTATCTGGCTGCCATCTCCTCCGACCTCTCTTATATTCGCATTCTTCTCACCGTAGGCCGTATTCGTACCGGTTCCGAGGATGAAGCCGATGTAGCCATCTGCACCCTTCCTGGAGCCGACAGCAGCAAGCAGCGTTGCAACAGTATCGTTCAGTACTGTGACCTTCTTTTCCGATATGTCGTGTCCTCTGCCTGCAAGCTCTGCAAGGAGATTCTCTCCAAGCTTCATTCCGATGACCTCGGAGGCCTTTATCTCCTTCGAGAAGTCGACAACTATGCCATCGTGCTCCCTTGTGATCCTTGCAGAGTAGCTGAAGCAGAATGCGATCCTGTCGCTTTTGTCGACAAGACGCTCGATGTTGTCTGCGATTATCGAGAAGAACTCCTTTGCAGAGACCTCGCGCTCGAATCCGGGCATCCTGGACTTCCTGAAGTCCGAAATGACCGGCCTTTTCTCATCGTCGAAGGTCACGAGACAGGTCCTGAAGTTGGTGCCGCCTGCATCTATGACGATGACGCTCCTTCCGCTCTCGATTGCAACATCCTCGCTCTGGTAGGTCGGAATCATATCAAGAGAGCTCTTCTCTCCTGAAAGACCCCTCTTCATCTCTGAAATGAAGCCGCGTGTCAGCCTTTCCTCATCGACAAGGCCAGGAAGCAGAGAATACCTGGTCATAAAATCCTGAAGTTTCATAATATCCTCACAGTTTGAAGACCATCGGCTTTATCCTTATGGTCCTTCCGTTGTATGTCATGCTGTCGGTGACCAGAGTGATCGTTCTGGTCGCTCTGTCACCCTGCCCTGTCAGCGTTCCCTCGAAGACAGCAGGCTCGGTGGATCTGTCGGTCACGAGCATCGAAATATCCATCCTGAAACGTATCCTGCTTATGTTGCCTGCAAATGCAATATCGAGAATCTCCCTGAAGCCGATCTGGCTGTCGAACCTGACGGAAAGGACTCCATCGAGGATCGCATCCTTCTCATTGTATCCTTCGAGCATTCCAAGGACCATCCGGTTCAGCGGGGTGAGCGAGATTCTCGTGTCGTTCAGAAGGGTCTGGAACCAGGGTGCATCCTTCTTCTCGAACACCTGCCTGTAGGATGATATATCCGACCTGTTGAAGGAGATGAGGTACTCGCTTCCTTCAGAGTTCCTGCTCTCCACATTGACGCCGGGCAGCTCGGGCGGAGAGGCCGAGATCTGGCAGGCTACAGTCGTGAAGGAACCGTGATAGAGAGCTTCCAGACAGTACAGAAGCTTGTCATCCACATCCGGCTCTGCAAAGAGTGCAAGCGGAAGAAGAAAAAGAAACAAAAAAATCAGTCTGACCCTTTTCTGTATCAACTGCATCCCCCTGTTTCCTTGAGAGGAAGTTTACTATATATTGTGTCAACTTTCAAAGAATCTTTCTTTTATCGATGGGGCAGTTGGTCATCGCCTGACAATGTTGTATCATTGAATGGTTATGAATGAGTCTATGTTCTGGTACGATCTCGAGACCTTTGGCCTTTCGCCCTTCACTGACAGGATTGCGCAGTTTGCTGGCGTGCGCACCGACATGGACCTCAATATCATTTCGGACCCGGTGATACTCTACTGCCGACCGACTCCGGACTACCTTCCAACTCCACAGTCCTGTCTCGTGACCGGAATAACTCCCCAGATAGCATTGAAGAATGGCCTTATCGAGGCGAAGTTCATAGAGAAGGTCCTGAAGGAGATCGCAAGGCCGAAGACTGTCACAGTCGGCTTCAACAACATAGGCTTCGACGACGAGTTCATCCGCAACTGCCTGTACCGCAACTTCTACGACCCGTACGAGAGAGAGTGGAAGAACGGCTGCTCAAGATGGGATGTCCTGGATCTTGTGAGAGCCTGCCACGACCTGAGACCTGAGGGAATCAACTTCGCACACAGAAGCGAGGATGGAAGGCCTCAGTTCAAGCTGGTCTATCTTACCGAGGACAACAACATCGACCAGGAGGGCGCTCACGATGCCCTGGTGGACGTACATGCCACCATAAATGTCGTCAAGCTCATCAGAAGCAGGCAACCGAAGCTGTACAACTGGTACTTCACTCACAGAGGAAAGGATGCCATTCGCCAGCTCCTCGATCCGATAATGCACACACCGGTTCTCTATACCTGTGCAGCCTTCACCTCTCCAAATGGCTGCACAAGGCCGATCGCACCGCTTTCTGCTCATCCTGCCATGGATAGCACCTTCTACGTCTTCGACCTTACATACGATGCAGAGAATCTGGTAGGAGCATCTGCTGATGAGATACTGTCCGTTCCGGGTGTCATGAAGATACAGGCGAACAGGTGCCCGTACATCGCACCTATCGAGATGCTGACAAAGGTCCGCGATGTCCAGATGAGACTCGGCACAGACCTCGATCTCATGGAGAGGAATCTTTCGATCATAAGAGCAGAAAGAGGGATAGTCGATGCGATCCGCCAGACGAGGAAGGAAGAGTTCTTCCAGGATGAGAAGGATCCCGATGCAAGGATCTACTCCGATGGCTTTACTACCAGGCACGACAAGGAGCTCTTCGAGAAGCTCAGGAGCCTCAGGCCCGATGAGAAGCTCAGAACGCGCTTCCACTTCGACTCCGAGAAGGCGGACAAGATGCTCTTCAGGCAGGTTGCAAGGAACTGGCCGGAGGTGCTCACAGAGAAGGAGAAGCAGATGTGGAAGAACTTCTGCGCTGCAAGACTTCTGCAGCCACTGGGAAAGAATCCAAGTCTCGACTCCTATCAGCGCACTGTGAACGAGCTTCTCGAAAGCGTTGATACCACAGGAAAGGAGAAGCTGGTGCTCATTGCGCTCAGAGAGTACGCCAACAACCTATCAGATAGGATGGTCCACTAGCCTAATCTCTCTCTCTTTGATATATTTTTTCCTGTTTATTGGAGATACAGAATGCTTACAAAGCTTCCAGAATATGAAAAGCAGCTTTCTGAAATGGATGCAAAGCTCTCTGATGGCGAGTTCATGAAGGACATGAAGGCCTACACTGAGCTTACGATGGAGAGAGCCCACCTTGCACCGATCATCGAGTGCATGCACAGAATCAAGAGTCTTCAGGAGCAGATAGAGGACTCCAGGGAGATGATCAGGGCCGAGGAGGATCCCGAGCTTGTCGAGATGGCAAGAGAGGAGCTTGCAGCTCTCGAAGAGGAGCTCGAGGCGAAGGAGAAGGAGTGCAAGATGCTCCTCATTCCACCAGACCCACTCGATGGCAAGAACATCATCATGGAGATAAGGGCCGGAACCGGCGGCGACGAGGCTGCCCTCTTTGCGGCCGACCTCTTCAGAATGTACACCCACTACGCCGAGGCGATGAGGTGGAAGATGGAGATAATGAACGAGAACGATACCGGAATCGGAGGTATCAAGGAGATCGTCGTATCCATATCCGGCAAGGAGGTCTACGGAAACCTCAGATACGAATCGGGCGTGCACAGAGTACAGAGAGTTCCAGAGACCGAATCGGGTGGAAGGATCCACACCTCTGCCGTAACGGTCGCTGTGCTTCCAGAGGCAGAGGAGACCGATATCCAGATCAACGAGAAGGACCTGAAGATAGATGTCATGAGGGCTGGCGGTCCAGGCGGACAGTGCGTCAACACGACCGACTCTGCAGTCAGGATCACGCATATCCCGACCGGTCTTGTCGTCATCCAGCAGGATGAGAAGTCCCAGCTGAAGAACAAGAACAAGGCACTCAGAGTACTAAGGGCAAGGCTGTACGACATGGAGGAGGCCCGCAAGCAGAAGGAGAGAGCCGAGGCCAGGAGGAGCATGGTAGGCTCCGGAGACAGATCCGAGAGGATCAGGACCTACAACTTCCCGCAGAACAGACTGACAGACCACAGGATAAACCTGACACTATACAAGCTCGACCAGATCATCAACGGCGATCTTTCACAGGTAATCGAACCCTTGAAGATCGCCTCTGGTGAGGAGGCGCTGAAGGAAGCATGAGACTCTCTGACGAAAAGAGGCTTGTCATGGAAAAGCTTTCAAAGAAGGGCATCGAGAATCCCTCTCTGGAGGCTTTTCTGCTTATCGAGGAGCTGACAGGTCTCGACAGGACAGGTCAGATACTCCACAGCGATATGGAGATCGTCGACGACTCTGCACTCAGAAGCATGCTCGAAAGAAGGCTTTCTGGGGTTCCGATGGCCTACATCCTGGGGCACAGAGAGTTCTATGGGCTCGATTTCATTGTCAACGACGATGTCCTGATTCCCCGACCGGATACGGAAACACTGGTAGAAGAAGGAATTTCATTCCTCAGAACAAGAAAGGGAGCCGTTCTCGACCTGTGCACCGGAAGCGGCTGTGTAGGAATCTCGGTCGCGAAGAATACAGGTCTTCCTGTCGTCCTCTCCGACCTGAGTCCAAGGGCACTCGACGTTGCCCGAGAGAATGCGGAAAGGCACATTCCAGGACGCTATGAGATTGTCCAGGGTGACCTCTTCTCCTCTCTCAAGGGTAGACGCTTTGCTGCAATCCTTTCGAATCCACCCTACCTCAACGAGGAGTGGTACTCGCTTGTGAGCGAGGAAGTACGCAGAGAGCCGAGGAGCGCCTTCCTGGGATTTGACAGCGATGGGCTTGGTCTGATAAGAAGAATAGTGCTCGAAGCGGGCGAATATCTTGAAAATAATGCACTTCTTGCTATTGAATGTGATTATCGCCAGACAGAAGAATGTGCTAGATTACTAGAAAGCAGTGGTTTTGTCGATGTTGGGATTCTCAGGGACCTCTCCGGTCTTGAGAGATGTGTAAGGGGGATTTATCCAGATGCTACATGAGGAGCTGGTCGAGAAATTCTTGCAGAAGGCCTTCCTGTACTCCCAGGAGGACCAGGCCAAGATACGCGCAGCTGCCGAATTTGCAGATGAGCTGCATGGCGAGCAGAAGAGAAAGAGCGGCGAGCCATACATAATCCACCCACTTGCTGTCGGCGAGATTCTGATCCAGCTTGGAATGGACAGGGATACCATCTGCGCCGGGCTTCTCCATGACACTGTCGAAGATACCCAGTGCACCCTCGACGACCTCGAAAGGCTCTTCGGCCATGAGGTTGCAGTGATGGTCGATGGAGTCACGAAGATAAGCAAGCTGAAGAGCGAATCGAAGAGCCTCCAGGAGGCAGAGACGATAAGGAAGATGTTCTTTGCCATGGGCAAGGACATGAGAGTGATAATCATAAAGCTCTCCGACAAGGTCCACAACATGAGGACTCTGCAGTACATGAATCCGGTACGGCAGAAGGAGATTGCACAGGACTGTCTGGACATCTTCGCTCCACTTGCAGGAAACCTCGGTATCTCATGGCTCAAGACAGAGCTGGAGGACCTTTCGCTCAAGGCCCTGAAGCCGGACACCTACAACTACATCAACGACTTCCTGCTACAGCGACGCGGTGAGTACAACGCCTTCATAAAGACTGTCCAGAAGGCAATTCTCGAGGCCTGCAGCAAGGTCGGCATAACCGATGTCCAGATCAAGGGAAGAGTCAAGCACGTCTACTCCATCTATCTGAAGATAAAGAAGAGGAAGAAGGAGATCGATGAGATCTTCGATGTCCTCGGAATCAGAGTCATCTGCAACTCGGTCACCGAGTGCTACACAATCCTCGGTATTATCCACCAGACCTGGCATCCGATCGAAGGCCGCTTCAAGGACTACATCGCCATGCCGAAGGCCAACAACTACCAGTCGCTGCATACGACGGTCCTCGGTCCGAATTCGAAGCATCTCGAGATCCAGATCAGGACAAAGGACATGGACAAGACTGCCGAGGAGGGAATTGCCGCACACTGGGCATACAAGGCCTCCAGTGGCTCCGAGACCGGTGCCTGGAAGAACTACGATGCAGTCAACTACAACAAGATAATCGCAAAGATAAAGAACTGGTCCCACGAGATCGAGCAGAACGAAGACTACATGGACGAGATAAAGAACGAGCTTCTGAAGGACTCCATCGTCGTCTTCACCCCGCAGGGAAGAGTCATCGAGCTTCCTGTCGGCGCAACTGCCCTCGACTTCGCATTCAAGATACACTCCGAAGTCGGTGTCCACTGTACCGGCGCAAAGGCCGATGGAAACATCATCCCGATTTCGAAGCCTCTTGAGAACACGCAGACGATCGAGATACTGACAAGCCCGAATGCCCACCCGAATGAGGCCTGGGTCAACGCTGTCATGACATCGAGTGCCAGGAAGAAGATACTCGCCTGGCTCAACAAGAACCAGAGTGCCAATGTTCCGCAGATATCGGAAAAGAAGAAGGATGAGAGGCCACAGGTCGAAACACCCAAGCCCATAATCCCAATAATGCAGGGAATCAAGTTCATTCCGACAGGAAGGAACACCTCCTCTGTCATCATAGGAAAGGACAAGCACATCCTCTTCGACTTTGCAAAGTGCTGCAATCCGGTACATGGAGACGATATCGTTGCATACATCACCCGCGGCAGAGGCTATGTCATCCACAAGAAGGACTGTCCGAACCTCAGGCACATGCCAGAAGTCGAGCAGAGACTGGTTCCGGTGGAGTGGGATTCAAGTGAGCTTGTAAGGCGCTTCAAGGTAACTGCAAAGATGAATGCAGAGCTCTTCGGAGAGATAGATGGTGCTGTGAAGAAGCACGATGGCCGCCTGATCTCTGGAGCACTGGATGTCTCGAGAGAGGGCCTTACTGGAACCTTCACGATAAGTGCAACGACAGAGGATGCACTGAAGAAGATGGTGACCTCGATCCGCCAGCTGCCATCGATAATAAGAATACAGGGTGTATGATGAAGAGGGCCTCGAAAAAGGCCCCCTTCTCTATTCTGGACCTAGAATCTGTAGGTCATTCCGACTGAAAGCTTCGGGATGTTCAGGACAGTGAGGAACATCGAACCGAAGATCTCTGCGAGTATGTCCTCGTCGTTGTCATCCTCGAATTCGTATGGAGTTCCGGAAAACTCGATGGCGATATCGCCAAAGATGTGGTCGACCATCTCGAACTGTACACCGAGTCTTCCATATGGAAGCAGGTCATTCTCTGCATCGTACGAGACGCCGCCAGCGAGATACATCGACTTGTAGGAGATCATCGCATATGGGGAGACCATGCCATCTGGTTCGTTGTCACCGACTTTCAGACAATTCCACAGTCCCCTCGCACCGGCACCTATACCGAAGCCGCCATCTGTCACGTACCTTACATCGGCATCAGCATATGGATACATTCTGAATACCATGGAAAAGCCGGCACCTGCGCCACCTTCTGCAATTACTTCGGCAAAAAGACCTGTTGCACATAGGACCATCAGAACGATGATCAACACTCTTTTCATTTTCTATCCCTCCAATACTCTAAGAACCTCAGGAAGCAGCTGTTTCTTTCTGGAAAGAACACCTGGCAGGCTGAATACGTTCTTTTCTTTTTCTTCATAGATGAATCTGTAGTTCTTCGAATAGTCGGTCGTGAAGAGGACAGAGTTGTCCTTCATCACATCCGTTACGAGCAGCATTGCCCAGTTGAGCTTGTCAGTCTGCCTGACATGCTCAAGTGCATCGAGATACTTCGCTGAAACCGATGGAACATCATCCAGAGTAGTCACCTCGACCTGTCCGATGCCGAAGTCGACACCCAGCTCGTTGTACTTCTTGAAGTCGGCAGTTATGACCTTCATCACATCGAGGCGCGACAGCGAATCGCCCTCCGAGAAGAGTGCTCTGCTGAACTCTTCGAGCGTTGTATCTGCAGCCTTTGCAAGCCTGTCTGCAGTTATCCTGTCGACAGAGGTCGTCGTTGGACTTTTCAGCATCACAGTATCGCTCATCAGACCTGCAAGCAGTACCTTGGCAGTCGTCCTGTCGATATCCACACCGTAGCGGACGAACTGCTCTGCAACGATTGTGCATGTGGAGCCTACAGGTGATGCGATGATCGTTATCGGATTCCTCGTCTTCGGTGCATCGAGCCTATGATGGTCCACGATCTCGATTATCTCCGCATCCTCGATACCGACTGCAGCCTGGCCGACCTCGTTGTGGTCGACGAGGATCATCTTCTGTCTCGGCTTGTCCAGGAAGCACCTTCTTGTGACGAAGCCTCTGAAATTGCCGCCTGCCTTGTCGAAGACCGGAAGTCCTCTGAGACCCGAATCGATCAGCATGCCCTTTGCAACATCGAAGAGCATATCCTCAGTAACTAGCGGTATCTTCCTGTCAGAAAGCAGGTCCGAGACAGGGACAGCAAGACGAAGCAGCCTTATGGTCTCTGCAGTATCCTTGTTGCTTATATAGACAAAGCCATTGAAGGCGGAGAAGTCTATACCCTCGAGGCTGTCCTCCTGAACACCTGTGATGATTATTCCAGGAAGCTGCGACTTGATTGCGAACTCTATGTGGTCCTTCCTGCAGCCTACGACCAGAAGCGGCTTCAGTTCGTTCTCCTTCACTTTCTTCTTGAAGATGTCTATCTTCATCGCACCGACGATAAGTGGTGCCCTGAAGACCATATCCGGCTCGACAGGCTTTTTCAGAAAGAAGCCGTGGAGGACCCTTGGGATGTTCCTCAAGTTGAAGTCGTATATCGGCCTTGCTCCGACATTCTCCGTCAGGAAGTACTTCGATATCTCATCTACGGAAAGCAGTCCCTTGAACTCGTTGTCGTCCATGATAGGGACGACAGAGGGAGAGGACTGGTAGTACATGTTCACAAGTTCATAGACAGGGTCATCTGCATTCAGCACGATCGAGGGGTGCTTCTCGACATCCCTGACCCTTGAAAAGACATCCTTGACAAGCCTTGGTCCCTCTAAAGAGAGGCTGTCGAAGAGGTTCTTCGCTATCTTGTTCATCGGACCGAGAACTACGGGTATGTAGGTATTCTCCTCATCCAGCTTGTTCTTCAGGACACTGTATCCCCAGGCTGCTGCCACCGAATCCATGTCGGGATTCCTGTGTCCACTTACGAAAATCTTTGCCATCTTTTCCTCACTACCCGCTTATGTTACTATTTTACCACAAAGTATAACCAAGGAAGTAGAATTATGCCACGAGTATTGATTGCAAATGATCACGGTGCTGTAGATCTTTCCAGAAGGATAAAGGAACATCTGGAAAAGAGAGGCTATGAGGTGAACTGGATCGGTGTCCAGACAGAGAGTCGTGTAGACTATCCTGACATGGCAAAGGCCGCTGCAGACGAGTTCTTCAAGGGGGGATACGACTTCGGAATCGTCAACTGCGGAACTGGAATCGGAATCTCCATCTCCATCAACAAGATTCCCGGCATCCGCTGTGCACTTGTGCATGACCTTTATACCGCAGAGCTGACAAAGAGGCACAACAACCCCAACTTCATCGCCTTCGGCGGCCGCTGCAGCTATTCTGACAGCGTGGAAGCAATGCTCGATATGTTCATAGATTCAAAGTTCGAGGGTGGAAGGCACCAGGAGAGAATCGACAAGATGATGGCCCTGGACAGGCTTGTCTGATTGCAGAAATCCAGTACACAGAAACGAGGCAGACTGCTATCGGAAGTCTGCCTCCTTCTGTCTCTACCTGTAGTAGTCCTTCCAGGTTCCGTGTATGTAGTAGTCAAGGTTCAGCACGCTTATGAAGATGCTGAACTTCTCGACGCACCAGTTGTACTCGACGCCTACTTCGAACATCCTCTCTCTCTTTCCCATTATCGGAGTTCCGAGTGAGAACGGCGTTACAGAAAGGTAGACACTCGTAGGTCTGAATTCATTCTCATCGTTCCTCTCGCTTGCAATGAGGCCCAGAGTGACAAGAGTGTTGCAGCTGGGTCCCTGGACCTTCGTTCCGGTCGATCTGTTGCCCTGCAGTGCAAGAGAAAGTCCGAGGCCTGCCTTGTTCTCATCGAAGAGCTTTGGTGTCAGTGTGCTGGCTCCCCAGAGCATGACCTCGCTCCTCTTCGTAAGTCCTATGGTGGCTCCGTACCTCAGGTTCAGCACCTCCTGCTCCAGTGAAGTGTCGCTGTACTGGCCGAATGAGAGCGAGACATCGTGGGTCCTTCCTGCAGAGAGGGAAAGGGCAGCACATAGCAGAATGACAGTAGTTATCAGGATTCTTTTCATGCGCTTCCTCCTCAATTGAAGTAGTAGGTGGCCCTTACGAGCTCTATTCCCCAACCCTCGTAATCAAGACCATCGACGTTGAAGAGCACGAAGGGGTTGAAGAAGTCGTATGTGAAGTTCACATCCTCCAGGTGGGCTGGAGAGAAGCCGAACCTGTAATAGGTCTCATCTGCCTTGTATGTGACGATTCCCACCTCCACTTCTGGAGAGAGGTGCGTCCTGTTGGTGAACATGAACGAGAGTGGATGGTGCAGGAAATTGAATGGAGAGAGTCCGATGAGTACCTCTGCACCCATGAAGCCGAAGCCATCGTCATCGAAGCCCAGCTTGACACCGAGCTCCACATTGAGATTCCTGTCCGAGAAGCAGTCGAATGCAGCCGAGAGAGTCAGAGAGTTGTGGCTATCCTCATCGAGAGAGTAGCCCTCGTAGGCGAAGTCGTAGCCATAGGAGAGGGCAAAGAGAGGAAGCGAAAGCAGCAGTAGAAGGACAAAAGCGTGCAATCTCTTCATTTCAACCTCCAAAGTATGTAGCGAGGAAGCAGAAGAAGCTGCCCTCCCTCTTCTTGCTCTTGATGGCATAGTCCATATCCATGTACGTCATGTTGGCCTCTCTCTCCTTTCCCTGCTCCAGGGCCTTGGCAGCAAACTCCTCGCTGTCGATCACAAGTGCGATCTCATACGAGAGTCTCATAGAGCGCATGTTGAAATTCGGAGAGCCGACCATCGTGTACCTTCCATCGACGACCATCAGCTTCTGATGCAGCATCGGGACAGTCGGTCCGGTCTTCTCGTACCAGATCTCGACACCCATCTCGACCAGCTTGTCGAAGAAGAATGCAGTGCCCTTTCTCGTGTAGCCTCTCATATCGAGAGGTATGACCATCTTGATGTGCACTCCCCTGTCTATTGCACTCTGGAAGGAGGCCATCATGTTCCCATCCAGCAGTGGCAGGTACGGGAGCATGTAAATCTCCTCTCTTGCCGAGTTGATCAGGGCAGAGAACATGGCGCTCATGCTCTGGTCGCTTCCAGGTCCCTGGTTGAAGAGGTAGCCTGTCAGCGTGTTCCTGGATGTATCGGCATCCTCTATCGTGGCAAAGGAGCTTCTCTCGAGCTTCTCGACGGATATCTCGTTCCAGATGTTGACGAACTGGTCGGTAAGCGCCTTGGAGAAGTCTGCCGACTTGAAGATGTACATGCTGTCCCTCTGCAGCGCAGCACCCTCTGCTCCGAGCGAGATGTAGTTCATGTTCATGCCGCCGATGCAGGTGTATTCGCCATCGACGACCACCAGCTTCCTGTGGTCCCTGTCGATGAGTGCCTTGGGGTTCACTGCCCTCAGGAACGAGAGTGGATTGTACTCGATGAGGTGGACACCGGAATCCTTGAGAAAGTAGATCGGGGTCATTACATAGCGGGTATCAGTCATATCGTAGGATGAAGTTCCATCCATGATCATGTAGACCCTGAGCCCCTCCCTGGCCTTTCTGGCTATCGTCTGATAGAGCTCGTTGAGACCATCGCAGTCGGAGCCGAGGAAGGTCGAGATCAGGATGTAGTCCTCTGCGCCCTCGATAAGCTCGAGATATCTCTCTCTGAAGATATCCGCATCGAAGTACGCTTCGGGCTCTGAGAGCATCAGCTTCCTGGAGCCTGAGGCCTCGAGCTTCTCTTCTACCGAAAGCGTGGGATCCTTGTAGAAGTCATCCACAAAGGGCTTTGTCGAGCTGATGCAGCTGGTCATTGTCAGCACTGTCAGCAGGGCAAAGAGAGTAAATGCAAACTTTTTCAAAATACTTCCTCTTGGTGTCCTACAATGAAAATGGATGCGGAAGCAGTTCACCAAAGGTGAAGCGCTCTACATTCCCTTCGAGATCGGACAACAAGATTGGTGTATCAGATTTACAGAATTCAGACAACACCTGAAGGCAGAGTGCGCAGGGCAAAGCGGGTGGATTGGAATCGGAGACCACACATAGACAGCCTATGGTGAACCTTCCCTCCTCGCTTACTGCATTCATCACAGCGCCCCTCTCTGCACAGATTGTGGCTCCGTAGGAGATATTCTCCACGTTCGTGCCAGCATATATCCTTCCGCTTTCCTTCGATACAAGAGAAGCTCCCACACTGAAGTGGGAGTATGGGGAGTACGAATTGAGTCTTGCGCGCCTGGCAGCCTCTAGAAGCTGCCCTTCGACATCATCTTTGATGCTTTCCATCGCTATCGCTCGGCCTTGATGAAGTGGCCGTCACCTGTCTTGCCATGGTATTCAGGGCCGTCGACCAGTATCCTTCCCCTGAGAATGGTCTTCACGACCTTGCCCTTCACTCTTATGCCCTCGTATGGTGTGAAACCGCAGGCCGAATGGAGGACCTTGGAAGAGAGCGTCCACTCGATTTCAGGATCGTAGAGCACGATATCGGCATCGGAGCCCTCCTCGAGGGAGCCCTTCCTGGGATAGAGGCCGAAGTATCTTGCAGGGTTCTCGCTTGCAAGACGCACAATATCCATCATCGTAAGCCTTCCAGCCTCGACTAGAGTGTGCAGCATTGGCAGCAGCTCCTCTGTACCCGGAATTCCAGGATATGTCTTCCTGACATCCGGGTTGGAGAGCTTCTGCTCCAGTGTAAAGGAGCAGTGGTCCGTAGCGACTACCTGTATCTCATTGTTGCAGAGCGCCTCCTGAAGTGCCCTGTTGTCCTCCTCCGTCCTCAGTGGTGGCGTCATGACATAGAGTGGTCCCTTCGGACCTTCAAGGCGCTTCCTGTCCAGAAAGAGATAGTGGGGAGTCGTTTCCACTATCACAGTACCACCCCGCCTTCTGAGACTCCTTACGACCTCGAGGCCTGCCTTGGATGAGAGGTGCACGACGTACAGAGGACAGCCCACTTCGTATGCGATGTCTCCTACGTACTGTATTCCCTTCGCCTCCGCTTCGCTTGGACGGAGATCTGCATGGTCCTTCGGCATGTAGGTGCCATCCCAGGCCTTTGAAAGGGCTGTGATTATGCCATCGTCCTCGCAGTGGACCGAGACCATCAGGCCAAGCTCTGCACAGAGCGAGAATATCTTCTTCAGTTCATCCCTCTTCTCTACGAGGTAGCCCACATCGCGATAGGTGGTGAAAAGCTTTATCGTCCCGACACCCATCTTCTTTATCTCTGCAAGTTCCCTCTCAAGAGAGGCCCTGTACTTGTAGACGCCCTGATGCAGTGAAAAGTCTATGGCCATCTCCTGCATCTCCTGGATCCTGTCGTCTGCGCTCGTTCTGAGGCTCGTTCTGTTGTCGTCCGCAAAATCCACGACTGTGGTGACACCACCGAAGCCGGCAAGGCGGCTGCCTTCGATGAACGAGTCTGCAGTTACAGTTCCCCTGCTGACAAGATGGTAGTGGGTATGGGCATCGATCAGGCCCGGAAGCACATAGAGGCCCGAGGCATCGATCGTTCTGGCTTCTTCCATCAGGGAGACATCCAGATTTTCTGTGATATACGCGATTTTGGAATCAACGATCAGGATATCTGACCTTCGCTCTCCCTGTGGTGTGACAAGGAGACCATTCTTGATAAGTACTGTACTCATTTAAAAATCTCCTATGTGAAATTGTAAATCCAAAAAGTTTCGACTGAAAGGGCAAATTGGAATTTATTTTCCAAAACCAGGGACTTATAATATTGTCATGTACGAAAGAAGACCCTATGAAATCTGTTCGCTCGAAGGCTGTGAGATCACTGCAGAAGAGCTTGTAAGCGGTTCAAGAAACGATGAGATAGCAGCAAGGATCAGAAGCATCATAGATGCAGAGTCCCCGATCCAGAGACCACTGCTTCTCAAGAGGCTTATAAACTCGATCGGATTGCAGAAGGTCGGCTCCCTTATGGAGGAGTACTTCGATCAGTTCCTTCCCTCCCTGGATCTTCCTGAGACAGTCGAGGCCGGCATCCAAGTCTACTGGAAAGAGGGCCAGCAGCTGGACTTCTTCCGCTTCAGCAAGTCCGACTACCGCTACAGCTATCAGATCCCGGTAAGCGAAGCCGTACTCGCTCTCCTCGAAGTTCTTTCGCTTCAGGAAAAGACGATGACCAGGAAGGCACTGCTTGAGGCCTTCTCCTCCCAGCTTGGATATCTCAAGAAGGGAAGCCAGGTCGTTGCTCTCTTCGACGAGGCTCTCAGGATGGGCACTGCAGATGGAAGGATATGCCAGACGGCCAACTACAGATACAGGATCGGCAAGATTTAGGTTTTACTAAATTTTCAAGATATATTTTTAGTTTTCCAACAACTTTTTACAAAATTCTGATTTATCCTTTACAAAAAATCATGTAGAGAATTATCCTTTATGCAAGAATGAATGTAAATGGAGGATAATCTATGCTTATCAACCTCGAAAAGCATCCTGAAATCATCGAAAAGAATGCTCAGCGCTGTCGCGAGAAGGGAATCCTTCTGCCCACCTTCTCTGAAATGGTCCACCCTGAGACGATCAGCGACGAGATCAAGGAAAAACTCAAGAAAACAGGACTTTGGGATGTAGATCCGGTCAATCTCTATAGAATCACCTGGCACAACGAGCCGGTAGAGAAAGGTGGTGTCTATGGTGGAGTCAACTTCATCGAGATTCCAAGGAAGATCACAGGCACAAAGGCCAGGATCATCGCACTTGCAGGCAAGTGGTTCCCATGTGGAGTGCACAAGGTAGGTGCGACCTACGCCTGTCTCGCTCCGGCCCTTGTCAGTGGAAACTTCGATGCTGTCGAGCAGCAGGCAGTCTGGCCATCCACCGGCAACTACTGCAGAGGCGGCGCATACAACTCCGCCCTCCTCGGCTGCTCCTCGATCGCAATCCTTCCTGAGGACATGTCCCAGGAGAGATTCAACTGGCTCAAGACGGTTGCAGGCGAGATCATCGCAACTCCGGGCTGCGAGTCCAACGTAAAGGAGATCTTCGACAAGTGCCACGAGCTCGATGCAGAGAGAGGAAAGCACATCGTCATCTTCAACCAGTTCGAGCAGTTCGAGAACTACCTCTGGCACTATGAGGTAACAGGCTCTGCAATCATCGAGGTCCTCGAGAAGCTCGGAGTGAAGGAGGAGAATATTCGCGGCTACGCATCCTCCACAGGTTCAGGTGGAACACTTGCAGCAGGCGACCACCTCAAGGACAGATATCCTCACATCAAGATCGCAGCTGGCGAAGCACTCCAGTGCCCGACTCTGCTGAGAAACGGCTTTGGTGGACACAGGATCGAGGGCATCGGAGACAAGCATGTTCCTTGGATCCACAATGTAAAGAACACCGATATGATCTGCTCGATAGACGACCAGGACTGCATGGACATCTTCCGCCTCTTCAACGAGGAGAATGGCAAGGAGTACCTCAGGAGCATCGGCGTCTCGGAGCAGGATATAATGAACCTCTCGCTCTTCGGCATCTCCGGTATCGGCAATATGCTCTCCGCAATCAAGATGGCAAAGTACTACGAGATGGACGAGGACGATGTGGTCGTCACAATCCTCACCGACTCCGCTTCGATGTACACCTCAAGGCTTGCAGAGCTGACTGAGCAGCAGGGTCCATTCACACTTACAGAGGCTGCAAAGGTCCACGCTGCAGCACTGATGCACCAGGGAATCGACAACGCTCTCGAGCTTGGATACTACGACCGCCTGAGGATCCACAACCTCAAGTACTACACCTGGGTCGAGCAGCAGGGCAAGACCTACGAGGAGCTCAACAGACAGTGGTACGACAGGAACTACTGGAAGGATATTCCGAAGCTGATTCCTCAGATCGATGCCATGATCAGAGAGTTCAACGAAATGATCAGCAAGTAAGGTCAAAAGGGACCAGGTGCCGGGCAGTCTGTCCGGCATTTTTTCAAAAAGGAGACAAAATGAAATTCAAATATGTCTGCCACGACTGCGGCAGAGAGTATGTCACCGACGATATCATGTACCTCTGCCCCCACTGCGAGCAGGAGCAGGAGAAGGGAACCTTCATGAAGGGTGTGCTCACTGTCATCCTCGACGATGAGTACCTCAAGGGTCTTGCCAGGAAGGAGCATGTGACCATGTATGACTTCTTCCCATACGAGGTCAGGGACAGGGAGACCTATCCTGTTGGAAACACTCCGATTGCAAGGCCGAAGAGACTTATCGAGAGGTATGGCTTCAGGAACCTTGTGATGAAGCTTGACAGCCAGCTTCCCTCCGGCTCCTTCAAGGACAGGGCAAGCCAGCTGGTCGCAGCCCAGGCCCTTCACCATGGAATCAGGAAGGTCTGCCTTGCCTCGACAGGCAATGCAGGAGCCGCAATGAGCTGTGCAGGGGCCGCCTACGGTCTTGATATCATTCTCTTCGTCCCCGAGAGCGCACCTGTCAACAAGCTGATGCAGTCCGTTCTCTACGGTGCGCATGTCGTTCCGGTAAAGGGCACCTACGACGATGCCTGCATCCTCTCTGTCGAGTACTCGAAGATAAAGGGAGGAATCAACAGGAACACTGCATACAACCCCATGACGATCGAAGGAAAGAAGAGCATCTCGATAGAGCTCTTCGAGCAGCTTGGCAGAGAGTGTCCCGATGTCATCTACGTACCAACGGGCGATGGCTGCATCCTCGGCGGTGTCTGGAAGGGCTTTGCAGACCTTCGCCAGGCTGGAATCATCGAGAAGATACCACATATCGTCTGCTGTCAGTCCGAGAGAAGCCACGCGATCAGCCAGGCCTTCAGGAGTGGAAAGTTCCTTCCAATGGAGAACCCTACCACGATTGCAGACTCGATATCGGTCTCTGCCCCGGAAAACGGCAGAATGGCCGTCTACGGCATAAGGGACAGCGAGGGCTGGTGCGTCGAAGTGGAGGATGAGGAGATCCTCGACTCCCAGCTCGAGCTGACGCGCGAAGCGGGCATCTTCGTGGAGCCAGCAGCAGCCTGTGCATACGCTGCATTCAGAAAGGATGCAGAGAATATCAGAAAGAGGTTCGGTAACGATGTGAAGGCAACTGTCCTTCTCACAGGAACCGGCTTCAAGGACATGGCGGTCTTCGAAGGACGAGTGGGAATTCCAAAAGCCATAGAGAACAGCGTAGAGGCAGTGAAGGCGCTGCCATTCTGAAAAGAAAGATGAGAACAGACGGGCTGCAGCTGCAGCCCGTTTCTCTCTCTACAGCGATCTGCGCACTCTTTCAAGAAGTGCTTCGAAGCGCCTTCCATACTCATAGAAGTTGTCAGATCGCTCCTTCGGCGAAGAGTGCACAGAGCTGTCGTGGAATACCACTGCCATATGGGGCTCTATCGAATAGAAGCCATCGTAGCCATCCCTTTCCAGCTCTGTGACTATCCTTTCCACATCTCCTCTTCCCTCTCCCGGGAAGGTGTAGTGCTCGGTGCCATCATCGCCCTTCCAGCTATCCTTTATATGCACATGAAAGATGTATGGTCGTACTGCATTGAAGAACTCGTAGGAGCTCTGATAGGAGTATGGAAAAGGTGTCCTTGCATCGATATCTATCGGAGGATTTCCTGTATCGAACACCAGGCGAAGTCCTGGAACGTTCTCTAGAAGCCTGAGAGTGTGCTCGTAGCTGAGGCCTCCATACGAAAAGCAGTTCTCATGCACAGCCTGGATTTTCTCATCGGCAAAGGCATCGGTTATGTATCTCAGCCTTCTGAATATCTCCTTCTCGTTCTGATCCTCGAGCACCCTATTTTCGCTGTCCGTCTGGATTCGGAAGCTCATGATGCGCACGAAGCTGGCCTTGAGGGCCTTTGCCCTGGGAAGGGTCCTCTCGACGAGGGACTTCGTCTCCTCGAAGGGAGTGAGTATCGACTGGGCCCAGTTCGCGATGTTGGAGCCAAGCGAGCAGACAGAGATTCCATTCTCATCAAGCGTTTCGAGAACATGCTCGAACTCTTTCTCATCGAGATCGACTATCTGCTTTTCATCCACACTTCTGAGTTCGATGCTGGACCAGCCCAGATTCCGAAGTACAGCGCACTGTCCCTCTATCGAAGAAGATGCCTCATCTGCAAAGCCTGCAAGGCGACGTTCTGTATCCATCCTATCTCCTCATAGCGGAAGGGCCACAGACCTTCCACCATCTCTTGCTGACTGGTAGATTGCCTGGATTATCTCGACAGCCTTCCTTGCCTCGAGGCCATCGATCATGGGCCTTCTATGATTCCTGACTGCATCTGCAAAGTCTGCAATCTCATTTCTATGCCCCTCGCAGCCAAGCGAGGAGGGATCCGAGGCACCGCCATTCTGCTGGCTATCTCTTCCGATGTACTTCCTGATTATCCTCTCATCCTCTTTTGTCGGATTCCTCATATCCCAGACCTTGAGACTCTCCTCCTCCATCACTATGGAGCCTTCGGAGCCGTATATCTCTATTCTCTTCATGTAGCCAGGCCAGGCGGAGGTAGTGCCCTCAATGACACCAAGTGCGCCATTTGCGAACTTCAGCGTCGCAACAGCTGTATCCTCGACCTCGATGCGCTCATGGGAGATGGTCGTTGTGCGCCCTGAGATTTCAGTCACAGGACCCATGAACCACTGTAGGAGGTCGACCGCATGGATCGACTGGTTCATCAATGCACCACCGCCATCAAGATTCCAGGTCCCTCTCCACTTTCCAGAGTCGTAGTACTCCTGGGAGCGGTACCACTTCACATAGGCATCGGCCAGGGCAATTCTTCCAAGCCTTCCGGAATCTATCGTCCTCTTGATAAGCTGTGGAACCTCGAAAGTGCGGGAGTGGAAGACACCGCCGAGGATGACATCTCTCTTCCTCGCCTGCTCTATCATTCTGTCGACCCTCTCGAGTGTGATCTCGATCGGCTTCTCGACAAGCACTGCCTTGCCGGCATCTATTGCAGCAAGTGCTCCATCAAGGTGAAGCCCCGATGGAGTTGCAACAGTTACAGCATCGAGCTGTGGGTCCTTCAGGAAATCCTCCAGCCTGTCATAGCCAGTGCAGCCATATCTGCCTGCAAAGGCCCTGGCCTTGCTGATATCCGGATTGTAGACTGCGACAAGAGATGACCCCTCTATTTCGCCAATTGCCCTGGCATGTATGTTTGCGATCATGCCACTTCCGATGATTCCGAAACCTATCTTCCTCATTGACTTCTCCCTACTCGGAAAATTCTACTAAGCTGCTGCATATAAGTCCAGCAGCACGATCTGGTGACCGTGCTGCTGTATTCCTCTGTATAGTCTGGACAAGCTGGAAATCAGTCGCAGAACTTGACGACGACCTTCATGTAGTTGCCTGGGTTCTTCTCGATGTCGATGATGGTCTCAGGTGCCTCGTCTGCTGTAATCGTCTTGGTAAGAATCTTTGCAACAGGGATCCTGTTGTTGGCGATGATGTCGAGGGACTCCTCGAACTCACCGGCACTGGTCCTTGCACCTCTGATATCGAGCTCCTTCTTCGTGAACATGCCTGTAGGCATCTGGGTGTCGGTCTTTGGCCAGCCTGTGAAGACTACCCTGCCTGCGTTGCAGACGACATCCAGGGACTGCCTGATACATGCGTTGGCACCGGTTGCCTCCATGACGCACTGCACCATCTTTCCACCTGTGATCTCTCTGACGCGCTCGACGACATCCTCATTCTTCGAGTTGATCGTATACTCGACACCGAGACTTCTGACGAAGTCCAGTCTCTCCTGGACAAGGTCGACTACGATAGGAGTTGCACCATAGAGCTTTGCGACCAGGGCTGCGAGCATTCCGATAGGACCTGCACCGTAGAAGAGAGCGTACTCGCCCTTTGCTATCTTTCCTCTGTGAACACCGTGGAGGGAGATCGTGAGAGGCTCTGCAAGTGCTGCCATCTCCCAGGAAAGCCCCTCGGGCATCTTCACAAGCATGTCAGCTGGGTGCTTGTAGTACTCTGCCATGCCACCGTCGACATGGACACCGAGGACCTTGAGATCCTCACAGCAGTTCGTCCTCTTGATGGAACAGGCGTAGCAGTGTCCGCAGTAGAGGTATGGGTCGACGACGACTCTGTCGCCTACCTTGAAGTTCTTTGGGTTTCTGCTGCCGATCCTGACGATCTCGCCTGCGATCTCATGTCCGATTACTCTAGGATACGAAACGAGGTTGTTGGTTCCTCTGAAGGCACCGATATCGGAGCCGCAGATACCTACTGTGTGGACCTTGATCAGGGCCTCGTTGTCGAAGATCTCCGGCATCTCTCTATCTATCTCTTTTACATTCCAGGGTTTTTCGATCTGAATAGCTTTCATTTCAACATCTCCTTATAGTGCTATTATCTGCTCCCATACCTGATCAAGTACAGGAATTCCGTTCTCAAGATTCTCCCTTCTGAGTCTGAGAGAGTTCTGTCCAGGATATCTTACAGCTTTTCCCTCCTCTGCTGGAATAGAAGAGGTGACATCCAGGATCACTCTCTGGATGAGGTCATCTGCAAAGCCAGGCTCGTTCAGCTTCGAGGGATCGATTGCGATGAGCACCTGGGAGACAGCATACTCGTCGTTTGTCATTCTGCCGATATCCGTGACTGTGTTTCCGCCTGCAAGGATTGCAGCGATGAGGTCGAGGAGAATGGACATTCCACTTCCCTTCCAGTATCCGGTAGGCAGTACTCTCCAGGTCTTCTCGATTGCAGCCGGGTCTGTCGTGAGGTTTCCGTTCTCATCGAAGCCACCGGGAATCGGGAGCTGCTTTCCCTGCAGTCCCGTCATCTCGATCTTTCCATAGCTGAACTGGCTCATTGCACAGTCGAGTACTACATGCTCGCCATTTGCCCTGGGAACTGCCATGACAAACGGGTTGTTGCCGATTCTCCTGTCCTTGGCACCCCAGGCCGGCATATTGGGCTGTGTATTTGTCCAGCAGATTCCGATGCATCCGGCGTCGGCTGCCTGCCAGCCGTAGTAGCCACCTCTCATCCAGTGATTCGTATTCCTGATGGCAACAAGACCGATGCCGTTCGTCCTGGCAAGCTCGATCGCCCTGTCCATCATCCTCTTGGCATTCACCATGCCCAGTGCAAGATGTCCATCCCAGCGCTCGAAGGAGCCGATCGAGTCTATCTTCTCGCACTTTGCCTTCGGGTCGATGTAGCCCTTGTCTATGTAGCTGCAGACACGCGGGAATCTGTTGACTCCGTGGGAGTAGACGCCATCGGCACTGTTCTGTGCCAGTATGCTTGCGGCAAGCTGAGCATCCTCCCTGCATACGCCCCTTTTCTCAAGTTTCTCGGTAAATACCCTAACCAGTTCCTCGAATCTGACTGTCATTGTCTCTCCTTACCAGACCTCAATCATTTAGATGATGATTTTTGTTGCATGAAATCGATTACAAGAATTATTATTGAATTTAGGTTTTCCATTGTCAATACAATTGATGATTTTTTTAGGAGGAGAGAGATGGGTGCGACTATCACTGATATTGCAAGGGAAGCAGGGGTGTCCATTGCAACTGTATCACGTGTAATGAATGGCAAGGTCAGAGTGAGCGACGAGACGAAGCAGAGGGTCAGGGCTGCGATGGAGAAGTTCAACTACTCCCCTTCCATGATCGCAAGAGGACTTAAGAACAAGTCAATGAAGAACATCGCCCTCGTAGTCTCGTCCCTCAAGAACATGCACCACATGAGAATCGCATTCGAGATAGACTCGCACTTCTCGAAGCTCGACTACGATGTCGTCATGTACGAGACCGGAATCTCGGCAGAATCCGTTTCCAGGTCGATAAACAGAATGCTGGACAAGGGTGTCGACGGAGCTGTATTCATCGGCTCGGCCTTCCAGGTACTGCTCGAGGAGTCCGAGGAGATAAGAAGACTGCTTTCGACCATTCCGGTCGTGATCGCGAACGGCTGGACGGAGGGAGCCTACGGAATCCTGGTGGACGAGTACAATGGCATGAAGGCGGCAGTCAGGCACCTGATGGATATAGGAAGGAGGAGGATTCTTTACCTGCAGGGCACAGAGACCATCTCTGCGCAGAACAAGGTCAAGGGCTTTCTGGATGGTTGCGACGAGCTCAGTATAGACAAGCACTCCGTCATGAGATGCGAGAACTCCACTTCAGGTGTCAGGAAGTGCTTCAACGACAACTCGGGGCTTCTGAAGAACTACGATGCGATAATCTGCGACGAAGACAATCTTGCCTCTGCTGCAATCAAGATACTTGCAGAGCTGGGCTACAGCGTTCCAGGGGACAAGGCGATAATAGGCGTCAACAACTCGGAGTATGCAGAGCTTGCTTCTCCCGGTATCACAAGCATAGACAACCTTGCAAGACAGCAGGGAATCTCCTGCGCCTCGATTCTCGAGGATATCCTCTCCAAAAAGGAAGTCCTGGCCAAGAAAGTCCTCGACACGCTCACTCCAGAACTTGTCATCAGAGAGAGCACAATGGTCTGAATGGGTAAAAGAGATGATATTCGACAGCATAGAGAGACTGGATGTCTACCGTGATTGTGTTCCATATGCCGAGGAGGTCAAGTAGGCACTGCTTTCCAAGGAGTGGGAGAAACTTCCTGCTGGACTCTACTGCACAGAGAAGAACCAGCTGCTGATCCAGCTTCAGGAGGTGGAGATCGACCCCGACCACCAGGCTGAGGTGCACAGGGATTTCATCGATGTGCATGTGGTCCTGAGGTGCGACGAGTACTACGATGCTGCACGCTGTGTGGACACTCTTCCAGAAAGCTATGACGAGAAGAACGATTTCACATTCATATATGCAAGGCCTGAGACCCGTGTGAAGCTTACGAGAGGTGTCTAAGCACTCTCCTTTCCATACGAACCGCACAGGCCCAGGATATCGACAGACAGTGAAAGGCATCTTCAGAAGAAGATAGTCGTCAAGATTCCATATAGAAGACAATAGACTCCTTCTACGAAAGCTCGCTCATTCCAGTGTAGAGAGCGTAGTACTTTCCACCAAGCTCGAGGAGATCCTCGTGGTCTCCTCTTTCTATTATCCTTCCATTTTCAAGTACCATTATCGCATTGGAGTTCCTGACAGTCGAAAGCCTGTGGGCAATCACAAAGACAGTCCTTCCCTTCATCAGGTTATCCATGCCGGCCTGGACTATCTGCTCGGTATGCGTATCGATGCTGCTTGTTGCCTCATCCATTACAAGTACAGGTGGGTCTGCGATGGCTGCCCGGGCAATGGAAAGGAGCTGTCTCTGCCCCTGGCTGAGTCCCTCACCATCGCTTTCAAGCAGGGTGTCGTAGCCAGAAGGCATCATTGTTATGAAGTCATGGGCACCTGCAAGCCTGGCAGCCTTCTCGACTTCCTCGTCGCTTGCCAGGAGATTTCCGAAGCGTATATTCTCCCTTATCGTACCAGTAAAGAGATGGGTGTCCTGCAGTATGACACCGACAGCACTTCTCAGGTCGGACTTTCTTATCTTGTTTATGTTGATGCCATCGAACCTTATCTTGCCATCCTGAATATCGTAGAAGCGGTTCAGAAGGTTCGTTATCGTCGTCTTTCCTGCACCTGTGGAGCCGACGAAGGCTATCTTCTGCCCAGGCCTTGCATAGAGAGAGATGTCGTGAAGCACTCTCTTGTCAGGTACGTAGCCGAAGTCGACACCATTTAGAACGATATCACCCCGAAGTGGTGTGTAGGTAGTCTCGGAGCCATCGTGGTGAGGGTGCTTCCAGGCCCATAGGCCTGTGTGGTGGTCACTCTCTGAAAGCTTTCCATCCTCTCCCCTTTCCAGGTTCACAAGGGTGACGTACCCATCGTCCACCTCATCCTCCTCATCGAGGAACTCGAAGACCCTCTCTGCACCGGCAAGGGCCTGAAGGAAGAAGTGTATCTGCTGCGAGAGCATTCCAACCGGGTTGGTAAAGGATTTTGAAAGCTGCAGGAAGGCAGCGAGGGCTCCGACAGTGTAGGCACCTTGTGAGAAGAAGCACATCAGGGCACCTGCAAAGACGAGGATAACATACTGCAGGTTTCCTATGTTGTTGCTTATAGGTCCCATGACATTTGCATATGATCCGGCCCTGGTCATCGTCTTTCTGAGCTCCTCATTGAGCTGGGCGAACTCCCTTCTGGCAATATCCTCATGGGTGAAGACCTTGACGACCTTGCTTCCTGAGACCATCTCCTCTATATAGCCATTCACTTTTGCAAGATTGGCCTGCTGCAGGGCAAAGTTCCTGCTGCTCCTTGCTCCGATCAGCTTCGTAAGCCTGGTAAGCACGACAACGCAGAGGATGACTATCACTGTCAATGGGATGCTGTTCAGAAGCATCGCAACGAAGACAAAGGAGAGTGTCAGCAGTGATGAGATGACCTGTACAAGCGACTGGCTGACCATCTGCTGGATAGTGTCGACATCATTGGTAAAGAGGCTCATCGTCTGGCCATGCTGGTGCATGTCGAAGTAGGAGATCGGAAGCTTCTCCATCTTTCTGAACATATCGTTCCTGAGATTTCTCAGTGCATCCTGGGCAACTCCTACCATCAGCCTCGACTGCAGATAGACTGCAGCGATACCTACAGCCATTACAGTGGCCCACTTCACCATCGCATGGGCAAGAGGAGCAAAATCACTGCTTTTCTCTCTTGCCATGGGAACGATGAAGTCGTCTATCAGTACAGTCAGCAGATTTGCAACATAGACAGTCACCAGAGATGATATCATGACACAGAGGATGACACCTGCAAGGATATGGAGCCTTCCTGAAAACACATAGGTAAAGAGTCGCTTGAAGGTCTTCTTCGGATTCTTGGCCTTCTGGGGTGGAAGTCGCTTGAACCTAGCCATTCGAACCTCCTCCCAGCTGTACGCTTACAAGGCCCTGGTATATCTCGTTTCTTCCAAGAAGTTCTTCATGAGTGCCCACATCCTGTATCCTGCCGTTATCGATGATGATAATCCTGTCAGCATCCATCACGGAGGTGACCCTCTGTGCGATTATGAACTTCGTCACATCTGAACCTGTTCTCTTCAGCTCTGCTCTGATCCTTCTGTCCGTGGCAGTATCGACTGCACTGGTAGAGTCGTCGAAGATGAGTATTCTCGGTTTTCTCAGAAGCGCCCTGGCTATGCAGAGTCTCTGTCTCTGGCCTCCGGAGAAGTTGGAGCCGCCCTGCTCCACAACAGAGTCGAGACCATCCTTTCCTGTGAAGACGAAGTCGGCAGAGCTTGCCCTGAGTGCTTCTGCAATCTCCTCATCGCTCGCATCCTCTGCACCCCACTGCATATTGCTTCTTATCGTTCCAGAGAAGAGCTGGTTCTTCTGGAGTACAACGCTCACGCTCCGTCTCAGAGACTCAAGATTGTAATCCTTCACATTGTGGCCGCCGACGAGCACCTCACCGGATGAGACATCGTAGAGTCTGCCGATCAGTGAGACCAGCGTACTCTTTCCACTTCCGGTTGCACCAAGAATGCCTATTGTCTCGCCACTTCCGATCTCAAGGTCGATATCGTGAAGGACTACACCATCACCCCCATAGGAGAAGTCCACATGGTGGAAGGAGACAGAGCCATCTGGAACCTCCTTTAGACCATCCAGGTTCGGGTCCATCTCGCTTTCGGTATCGAGCACCTCGGTGATTCTCTGTGCAGAGGCCCTGGACATGGTGATTGTCAGAATGATGAATGCTATCATCATCAGGTTCATCAGAATCATCATGGTATAGGTGAAGACACTCATCAGCTGTCCTGTACCGAGCTCTCCGGAAAGCACCATATGTGCACCAAGCCAGGCTATTGCGAGCATGCAGCAGTAGCTCATGAAGGTCATGAACGGCGGCATTGTGACCATCTTCTTCTGCGCACGGACAAAGTCATCGTGGATGGCACCACTTACAGAGTCGAACTTCTCTATCTCATAATCTTCCCTGACATAGGCCTTGACGGTCCTGATTCCGCCAATATTCTCCTCGACTGCTCTATTGAGGTTGTCGTAGTGCTTGAATACCCTCGTGAAGATAGGGTGGACACTGGTCATGTTCTGGTAGATGAAGATGGCAAGGACCGGGATTGCACAGACGAATACGAGGACAAGGGATCCACCATTCCTTATTACCATTATTATGGCGATGATGAACATTATAGGTGCCCTGAAACAGATTCTGATGATCATCTGGACACTGTTCTGAACGTTCTGTACATCGGTCGTGATCCTTGTGATCAGCGAGGATGTAGAGAAGGAGTCTATGTTATGGAAGCTGAAGCTCTCCAGCTTCTCGAAGATGTCGTGCCTGAGGTTTTTTGCAAAGCCGGCACTTGCAGTGGCAGCAGTGAAGGAGCCGAGCACACCGAAGGCAAGTGAGCAGAGAGCTGAAAGAACAATGAGCATGCTCACCCGGATGATATAATCCATATCACCAGTGTAGACACCCTTATCGATTATCCTGGCCATCAGGGTCGGGATAAGGACCTCCATCAGTACCTCTCCTATCATCAGAAGCGGCGTTATGATGGCGTAGAATCTATACTCCCTGATGCAGTTCTTCAGCAGCTTTCCTATCAATTTCCGACCTCAATAGATTAAAGATATATGAATATGGTATTTTTTCAAACCATCAGGCAGCAGAATCACCAATTAAACACATTCCACTCTTTCTGCTATACTTAGTCCTATGGACATATTGAGGGACAATCCAGGAAAGCTGTTCAGGAGGTACTTCCTATCCTCCTTTGCCGGCTCCTTCATAGTCGCAATCTACTCGATAATAGACTCGATAATGATAGGACAGTACGAGGGGCCTGTCGGCGCTGCCGCAGTTGCCTGCATACTGCCTGCATGGAACATAATACTCTCCTTCGGCTCCCTTGCAGGAATCGGAGGCTCCGTATACTTTTCGCACCTGCTGGGAGAAGGAAGGAAGAGGGATGCACAGGAGTACTTCACACTCTCTGTGATAGTTGCAGGGGCAATAAGTCTTCTCTGCTTCGTTGTCTTCCTCTTCAAGAGCGATGACATCCTGAGGCTCTTCGGCGCAGATGAGACACTGCTATCCTATGCAAGAAGGTATCTCGTCTCTGTCCAGCTTGCCATCCCCTTCTTCATCTTCGGCAACATCCTGATTCCATACACGAGGGCGGATGGAAAGCCTCTTGTCACTACGATAGTCACACTGGCAGGTGGAGCCTTCAACATAGTGGGCGACTACATCTTCGTCTTCGTGATGGATATGGGAATCTTCGGTGCAGGACTTGCAACAGCAATCGGGGAGGTGATAATAGAGACGCTCTGCATCCTCTACCTGCTCAGCAATGACAGCGATCTTGGATTTGCCATCTCCTCTGATGCTCCTTCAAAGCTGAAGCGCCTTCTCTTTTCCGGCCTCCCCTCCTTTGTCATGGATATCGCCACAGGAATCCTGGCGCTCTCGTTCAACCGCCAGATAATGCGCTACTACGGCTCTGATGTACTTGCTATCTACTCCTGTATTGGAAACATAGTCTTCGTGCTCTCATTCTCTGCATTTGCAATCGGACAGTCTGCGCAGCCTCTGATAAGCAAGAACATGGGAGCTGGATATGAAAGGAGAGCCTCGGAGCTTACAAGAGAAGCGCTGAAGTACGTTCTTGCCCTTTCCCTGGCCGCGCTACTTGTAGTCGAGCTCTTCCCTCGTCAGCTCATAAGGCTCTTCATGAGTGGGTCTGTCGAGTTCTTCGCTTCGGGAGAGAGTTACATCAGGAGGTATTTCATCTGCCTTGTATTCTACTTCTTCAACATATTCATCACCTACTACTTCCAGGCGATACTGAAGAACAGGATTGCGCTTGCTGTCTCCATTCTCAGAAGCTTTGCACTCTCTCTTGTTCTTGTGATTGTGCTTCCAGCGCTCTTCGGAAGAGAGGCGATCTGGTATGCTGTTCCGATCACTGAGATTGTGGTCTTTGCCATCTCGATTTTCATGATCGCACAGAAGAGAAGAAGGAAATGATCTGGCCCAGTATGGATACAAGAAGACCACCATCGCTGGTGGCCTTCCTGTTCTCACAGCTTTTCTGTTTCCTATCCAACGCTCCCTGTTTTTGAGGGCAGCCGTCAAGGAGCGTACATCCATATACCTCGGAAAGGGAATGTGAGATATACTTCTGTGTTCCCCTGATGTGGCAGGGTATCGGAGCAGAACGAAAAGCTCCAAGGATTCTTTACTTGGAGTAGAATTCGACTACAGCCTGGTCAAGAACCTCTACTGGGATCTCCTTTCTTTCAGGGAGCCTTGAGAGCTTGCCAGAGAACTCTTCTTCATTCTTCTCGAAGTAAGGAAGATTGAATGCTGGGTGACCAAGGAAGCAGTTCTTGAACTGTTCGTTCTTTCTTGAACTCTCCTTGAGTGAAACGACATCGCCTACCTTGATCTGATAGGATGGGATGTCGACCTTCTTTCCGTTCACAAGGATGTGTCCATGGGATACAAGCTGTCTTGCAAGACGGATAGAGTTGCCGAAACCAATGCGGTATACAGCGTTGTCGAGTCTTGTCTCAAGCAGGATAACAAGTGCATCACCTGTCATCATATCCGACTTCATGGCAAGCTCATAATAGTGGTGAAGCTGCTTCTCAAGTACACCGTAGTATGCCTTGAGCTTCTGCTTCTCGCAAAGCTGCTTACTGTACTCAGTAGGCTTCTTTCTTCTTGAGAATGCTGGTGAACCAGCTCTCTTCATTGCCTTGGGATGTCCACATACATTAACACCAAGTCTTCTGCACTGCTTAAATCTAGGAGATGTGTTTCTGGCCATAGATTTATACCCTCCGAATAATATGCATTAGCCGAGTCAGCGACACGGCCTTTCTAACTTATAACAAAGTTATAATCTTCGTCAAGGACTATACGTTGAATCTGAAGTGCATGACATCTCCATCCTGCACAACGTAATCCTTGCCCTCTATCCTCAGCTTTCCGGCCTCCTTGACCTTGAGCTCGCTGCCGTACTGGAAGAGGTCCTCGCAGTTGTAGACCTCTGCCCTGATGAAGCCCTTCTCGAAGTCGGTGTGGATGACACCGGCGCACCTTGGTGCCTTGTCTCCGGCGTGGAAGGTCCAGGCCCTGTCCTCATCGGAACCGGCTGTGAAGAAGGTCCTGAGTCCGAGTGTCTCGTAGGCACAGCGGACAAGACTGTTGAGGCCGGACTCGGAGAGACCTACAGCCTCCAGGAACTCCTGCTTCTCTTCTGCAGTATCCATCTCGGCGATCTCGGCCTCGATCTTTCCACAGATGACGACGACCTTTGCACCCTCCCTGTCAGCAATCTTCCTGACGGTCTTCACATACTCGTTATCTCCGGTGATTCCATCCTCGTCCACATTGCAGACGTAGATGACCGGCTTCATTGTAATGAGGTGCATATCGTAGAGAGCCGCTATCTCATCCGGGTCTGTGACGACTGTCCTGGCGGCAACTCCATCTCCGAGTGCCTTCTTAAGCCTGTCGAGAATCGGGAGGACGAACTCGTTCTCCTTCTGCTGCTCCTTGTTGACGCGTCCCATCTTCGCCATCTTGTCATAGCGCTTCTCGACGGACTCGAGGTCTGCAAGAGCAAGCTCGATGTCGATAGTCTCGATATCACCGGCAGGGTCGATCCTGTTGTTCACGTGGATGATATCCGGATTCTCGAAGCATCTGACGACATGTGCGATTACGCCGACCTCCCTGATTGCGGCAAGGAAGCGGTTTCCAAGTCCTTCGCCCTGGCTTGCGCCCTTTACAAGGCCAGCGATGTCGACGAATTCGACTGTTGCCGGGATGACCTTTGCAGGTGGGATGAGCTCGACAATTCTGTCAAGCCTGGGATCCGGAACAGCTACCATGCCGACATTCGGGTCGATCGTGCAGAAGGGATAGTTGGCAGCTTCAGCCGGAGCTGAAGTGACAGCAGAGAAGATTGTGGACTTTCCGACATTCGGGAGTCCTACGATACCACAGTTTAGAGCCATTGTTACAACCTCTTGAATGACTATACCCACAATCGGGAAAACTCACAAGTCATGAACTTCAATTGACTTAAGGGCAAGTCTTATCTAAAGTTTGCTTATGTTCGAAACACGACAGGAAAGGCAGAGGGCCCTTCTGATAATCCCGAACGAGAGCGATGACAGCGAGATGCGCATGAATCTGCGCACAGAGGAGCTTGCAAGCCTCGTGAAGACAATGGGAGCAGAGACGCTTTCCACCCTTTCATTCAATATAAGAAGACCGAATGCATCCACCCTTTTCGGAAGTGGGCAGGTCGAGACCATAAGAGAGAACATACGCTTCTTCGAGCCGGACCTGGTCATCTTCGATACATCGCTCTCGCCCAGGATCCTGAGAAACCTCGAGGAGGCGCTCGATATCTGCTGCATAGACCGAGAGGAGGTCATCCTCCAGATCTTTGCCGACAGGGCGCAGACCAGGGAGGCTGTGCTGCAGGTCTCTCTTGCCAGGGCGGAGTACTCTCTTCCCAGGCTCAAAAGGCGCTGGAGCAACCTTTCGCAGCAGAGGGGCGGCGTAAAGGGCTCGAGGGGTGCAGGAGAGCGACAGCTCGAGCTTGACAGACGACAGCTTGAAAACCAGATAGTCTCACTGCGCCGCGAGCTTGAGGAGGTGAAGCGGACAAGAAGTACACAGCGCCGGAAGAGGCAGGACTCGAACATCTACTCCTTTGCCCTGGTCGGCTACACGAATGCAGGAAAGAGTTCACTTCTGAATGCCCTGACAGGCTCCGATGTGCTTGCAGAGAACAAGCTCTTCGCGACTCTTGATACCACTACCCGCCAGCTCTCTCTTGAAAAGGATCTCGTCGTCACTCTCTCGGACACTGTAGGCTTCGTATCGAATCTGCCGCACCACCTTGTCAGGGCCTTCAGCTCCACACTTGAGGAGGCTGTACTTGCCGACTGCCTGATCATAGTCTGCGATGCGGAGAATCCCGATATGGAGATGGCCTACAATACCACAGAGAGCGTCCTGAGAGACCTGGGCTGTGAAGGAAAGGACAGGATAGTCGTCTTCAACAAGATGGATACTTCTGGAAACGAGTTCGCGCGCTCGAGGATGAGTGTTGCAGTTCCCGACCACATCGATGTCAGTGCAAGAAGCAGAATGGGTCTCGATGAACTCTTGTCGAGAATGAGAAGCCGGGCACTCTCCCACAGGGTCACAAGAAGCTGCGAGCTGAAGCTCGATGATACAGAGGGACTTTCACTTCTCTATAGAAAGCACAAGGTACTTGAAGCCAAGTACCTTGATGACAGAGTTGCCGTTACCTATATCGAGTGATCAGCCGAGATTCCTGAAATCGCGCACAGGCACCGAGTACATGATGCCCATGCCTTTCTTCTGAAGGAACTGCAGAGAGGAGATCGCATCCTTTATGGCCTTGGCCCTGCCTTTGTCGCAGACGATCATCAGCACCTCCTTCTCCGGAACGAGAGGGGCGCCGAAGAACTTCAGGTCTGCTTCCGTGCAGGTACCGCGTCCAGAGAGGACCGTACCACCCTTGGCTCCCGCCTTTCTTGCTGCGGCCATGATATCCTCGGATAGACCATCTGCGCAGATTACCTGTATCATCTCCCAATTGCTTTCCATTGTCTCTGTCTCCTCATCGTCCTGAATGCAGTCAAGCAGGATTGCGACCCCCTTGATCTTCATCTTCTCTATCTGGGATAGAATGTCCCTGACTCCACTCTCCGGAATTATGTTGACAAGCAGCTCCTTGCGCCTGTCTCCGATTCCCAGCATCGCGAGAATCGAATTGGAGGCCGTTCCCCTTCCATAGAGTATTGTTCCTCCTGGGGCTCCTGCATTCCTGATAGCGGCCATCACGGGTGTGGACTCGCCCCTTTCCATGATCGTAAGCAGCTTATAGTATCTCAAGCGACGTTACCCCCTTTTCTCGATAGCTTGCCAGAGTATATCAGACCAAGCAGCTCGATGCTGATGACAGGCATCATTGCGATCATGGCGATCATTCCGAAGCCCGAGCCTGCAGAACTCTCACCCGCAGCTCCGATCACGAATGGAAGCAGGAAGGTCGAGCTCATGGGTCCGGTCGCAACACCTCCGGAGTCGAAGGCGATTGCTCCGAAAAGCTTCGGTGTCCTTATCAGCAGCAAGAGTATTATAACATACCCTGGTAGGAGGAAAAACCAAATTGATAGGCCGTAGAGTGCCCTGGATAGACTGATCATCAGGGCAAGTGATACTGCAACGCAGAGGAAGATCATCAGCATCTTCTTGGAAATCCTTCCCAGGCTGACCTCCTCGACCTGCTCTGTAAGGACCCAGATGGCCGGTTCTGCAAGAACTACGCAGGCTCCGAAGACACCACCTACCACAATTGCAAGCAGGTTGGAAACTGCTGCGAGGTGGGAACCAAGACTACCTGCAATAGAAGAGAAGGACCAGTCGACTCCGAAGGAGAAGACTACGAGTCCGATGTACGAGAAGATGATACCGATGAGCACCCTCATCATCTTCACAGGAGGAAGCTTGAGAACGAAGATCTGCATCAGGATGCAGACAGCAAGCAGAGGTGCAAGCGAGGAGCCGACATTCAGCGCCTTTGATGCAAGGAGAGAGTACCAGGTGTGGACTTCTGCGCTGCTCACTGAAACAGCAGCAGTAGAATCACCATGGGAGAACATTCCCAGAAGCAGCACTGCCAATACCGGTCCGATCGAGGCCATTGCCACATAGCCGAAATCGGCCTCCGGATCCTTTTTCCTGGTTGCGGCGACGCCCATGCCGAGCGCCATCACAAAGGGAACCGAGAGAGGCCCTGTCGTGGCACCGCCGGAGTCGAAGGCGACTGAAACGAAGAACTCCTCCTGCATCAGGGCAAAGGCGACAAGCAGGAAGTAGCATACGAACAGGATGACCTTCAGCGAGATATGGAGAATTGTCCTGGCAAGAGAGAATGCAAGGAAGGCACCGACTCCAAGTGCGATTGCAAGCACGAGCATGCCGCTGTCTATTTCGGGCTTTACAGAGGAGACCTGATTCGCAAGCACAGTCACGTCGGGCTCTGCATATGTGATGATCGCACCAAGGACGAAGCCCATGACCATGATAAGAAGCAGACTTCTCATCCTCGTGACAGAGGAACCGATCCTGTTACCTATAGGCAATAGACCATTGTTGACACCTATCAGGAAGATCGAGAGGCCGATTATCACACAGATGCAGGAGATGAGGAATCTGAGGAGCTCTGCTGGACCTGCAGCTCCTGTGATAGTGGATAATAGAGCAGAAACAACTGCGATTGGAAGGACCGATAGCGATACTTCCCTGATTTGCTTCAATAGACCCAATTCTTATTAAACTCCCCGACCAACAAACAATAAGAATTGTGGTGGAAAAAGACAAGTAGCAGGGAGAAAAAGACCTCCCGAAGGAGGTCGATCTCAGCCGTTGTAGCCGTTTGGATTCATGCTCTGCCATCTCCAGGAGTCGGCACACATGTCATCTATGTTCTTCTCCGCCTTCCAGCCAAGCTCCCTGAAGGCCTTCGAGGCATCGCAGTAGCACTTTGCGATATCGCCTGCCCTCCTCGGCTTTATGACATACGGAAGCTTCCTTCCACAGGCCTTCTCATATGCATGGAGCACATCGAGGACACTGGAGCCCTTTCCTGTGCCGAGGTTGTATATCGAGATTCCACTGCCTGCAGTGAGCTTCTTCAGTGCACAGACATGACCCTTTGCCAGATCGACAACATGGATATAATCCCTTACACCTGTACCATCATGGGTCGGGTAATCATCTCCGAATACTCCAAGAGCCTCTCTTCTACCGACTGCAACCTGTGCGATATACGGCACCAGATTGTTCGGAATTCCCTTCGGATCCTCGCCGATGAGACCGCTGCTATGGGCTCCGATCGGATTGAAGTACCTGAGAAGGACCACATTCCACTCTCTGTCAGCTGCCTGTATGTCTGTAAGTATCTGCTCGAGCATGCTCTTCGTCTGTCCATACGGATTCGTTATCTTTCCCTTTGGGCACTCCTCTGTAATTGGAACAAAGGCAGGGTCTCCATAGACGGTCGCAGAGGAGGAGAAGATTATGTTCTTTACTCCGTGCTCCCTCATCACGCTGCAGAGGATGAGAGTTCCTGTTATGTTGTTGTGATAGTACTCCAGGGGCTTCTGTACCGATTCGCCTACGGCCTTGAGACCGGCGAAGTTGATGACGGCCTCGATCTTCTCCTTGTCGAAGACCTCCGAAAGCCCTGCTCTATCCAGGACATCCACCTCGTAGAAGCGGATGCTCGTTCCTGTGATCCTCTCCACTCTCCTGACAGCTTCAGCAGAAGAGTTCGACAGATTGTCCACGACAACGATGTCGTAGCCTGCTTCGATAAGCTCTACACATGTGTGGCTACCGATGTAGCCTGCACCACCTGCAACAAGTATTGCCATTGCCTTCTCCTTATCGACATTGATGATATCAGATGTTCAGGTCGCTTTCACCAAGAATCTTCGAGGCACTCTCACCTGAACGCTCTACAGTGTGATCCGTATTCACCAGTTCTATCGGCAGATTGATCGTCTTCACATCGCCCAGGAACTCCATCTCGACTATGACCCTGGAGTTCTTGTTCAGCTTCACTATTCTTCCCTTGAAATCCTTGAGAGGCCCTGAAAGGACAATTATCTTATCCCCCTGCTTCAGGTTCCTTATCACCTTTACACGGCTTGCAGAGATTCTGCCACCGCAGGAGAATACCCAGGCTGCATACTCAAGGTCGCGGTTCCTGAGCTGGAAGCTGCCATCCGGATAGCCGAGAAGGCCATAGGAGGTTTCGCTCATTCCCCTTATCTTCCTGTTCAGATATCCAAGCTCCCTGTCCGAGTGGATCATGATATAGCCGGGGATCATGGGCTGATCGGTCTTTATGAAGAGACCACACTTCTTGTCCTGCATCTCACGGACTGGAAACACAGCCTCGAAGCTGTCATCGCCTATCTCTCTGGCAATGAGTTTCTTCAATAATGCTATGTTCTTGTTCTCACTTCCATTCTGCACTGAAAGACAATAGTAGGACATATATAGAGTATAGTACAAAAAAGAAGGCAGTAGGAAGTTCATTCCTACTGCCGAAGTGGCCCCAGTGCGATTCGAACGCGCGACCTTCTCCTTAGGAGGGAGACGCTCTATCCAGCTGAGCTATGGGACCAGCTAGCGTGATATTACCACTAAATCGCAGAGATTGTAAAGCTATGATTCTTCTGCACTTTTTTCTGCACTCATGATTATCAGACCGACCTTTGCCGCTCTCAGTAGTTGGGTATCTGTAACATGGGTATAGCGTCTATTGACTCTGGAACTTCGATGCCCCATCACGGCCATCCTGTCCTCTTCCTTCACATCATTGTCCTCCGAGAAGGTGGAATAGTAGTGTCTAAGGGAGTGGAAGGTGAGCTTTCTCGTTTCCCTCTCTTCCTCATCGATTCCTATCTCGTTGAGGACAATGTAGAACCCGGCTCTGAGTTCGTTTGGCTTCAGATACTCTGAGGAGATTCCATCGACCACCAGTTCATCCTCTCTCTTGCCGGATAGGAGCATCCTGCCAAGAGACGATGGGATCAGGGCCTCTCTGGAGTACCTGGCCTTCGTCGACTTCACTCCACTGTAGGGAGCGACCGACTTGCTTATCACGACCTTGTCCATCTCGATGCCGTCGTTCGCCTTCAGATATGGATGTGTGATGTCGCTGCACCTCAATGCCCTTATCTCACCACTTCGCATTCCGGTGGAAAGAGAAAGCAGTATGCACTTTGAAATTCGTTCATCGACAGTGCCGGAAGCTATCAGATCGAGAATCCTTTTTACCTCCTCATTCTGGAATACACCTCTTTCCTCCTCTCTCCTCTCTATCTTCATAAGCTTGTCAGCAGGATTCCTGGAAATGTATCCAAGTCGCACTGCCTCCTTGAGTGGTACAGAGAAAGACAGGATTATCATCTGTACAGTCCCATTGCTCAGTCCCCTTGAAAAGGCTTCGTGCACAACTCTCTCCAGATGTACTGTCCTTATCTTCCTGAGAGTTGTATCCCTATCGATCATGGGCCTTACATGCTTGTTGAAGTTGCAGAGCATGTTGATACAGTACTCACGACCGATGGAACCAGGCCTGATGCTGTTTCTCATCTTCACATAGGGACTCTCATCGTAATCCCAGAACTTCTGGCAGTATTCGATGAAACGGGCATTCGAGAAGTTGTTGAATACGATATCCTCCTCCAGGGCCTTGTATGCTATCCTGCTTGCATCATCCCGATGACGTATCGCAACACCATCAGGGTAGCCAAGCTGGATCTTCAGGCAGTCGATGCTCTTGGCATTCATCTGCTTTCCAGTCTCCGGATCTATGAAGCAAACATACCAATATGAACCGTGTTTCTTCTTTCTCTGATATAGATAGAAGGGTCTGCGCTTTGCCACTTCACGCTCCTTTCCTGTATTCGTTCTTCTCAGAGGAATTATGAGAAAGATTCTCACAATCGCACTTGTGGCTCTTATGGCTGCATCTCTTTTTGCTGGTGTAAAGACCAGTGGTTATGTTCAGGGTTCTGCTAGACTTCTCGTACCAGATGGTGGAGATGTATCTTTCATCGCTGATGATGACAGCAACCAGGGCAAGGTTTCCATCACCGACGAGAACAAGGTTTGGGGCACAACCATCACAGCTCAGTCCAACAGATTCATGACCAACACATGGTTGGATGTCATGAAGGTTGCTAAGTCTGAGAACGACATTGCTGTCAAGGTTGGTTTCATCACCAGAGATAGATATGCTACTCTTACTGCATGGAATGCCAATGCAGACCTCAACAATCGTTGGAGAGTCAGATTTGAGGACAGAGGTGAGGCAGTCTACGGCGAAGTTGGATATCAGAAGCTCGTCAAGGTCAATGCTGGTTTCCAGATGTACAACGGTGTCATGACCGAAGCTGCAAGAGAAGACAGGATGTCCTTCCTCGTATCCGCTTTGGTCACTCCAGTTGACGGCGTAAAGATCAGCGGCGGTTTCCTCAGCAAGTACATGGGTGCTAACGACGACGACACTGCATTCGTAGTTGCTTCCGATATCGACGTTGCAAAGCTTGCTAAGCTCGACTGCACAATCGCAGCTGGCGTTGCTTACAGCAAGTGGGACAAGGCATATAAAGGCGGAGTTGCTACTGCTGATGATGGCGATATAATTGCTCAGGTCTATGGCGAGTACGAAGGCATCGGAGCTTACGCTGAAATGACCATGCTTGACCACTCCGAACTCGAAGTTGGTGCTACCTATGCATTCAATGACAAGCTCGACACTCATGCATATGTACAGTTCGGTGACTACGAAGATATCGACTTCGAACAGAACGTCAAGATCGGCGGCGACTTCACCTACAAGCTCAACAAGCAGATCTCCTTCTACGCAGAGGGCGGCTGGGAAGCTAAGGACATCGACGCAGAAGTCAGAATCAAGGTTGCATTCTAATCTGATTAGAATTACAAGCTCAGAAAGGTCTGGTCCTAGGATCAGGCCTTTTTTGATGTTTATTTGAAATGCTCCATCTTTAGAAGTTTTTAGAATTTTTCTCAGGGCCAGAAATCTACTAATATGGCATTTCCTCTCTGAGGAATTATGAGAAAGATTCTCACAATCGCACTTGTAGCTCTTATGGCTGCATCTCTTTTTGCTGGTGTAAAGACCAGTGGTTATGTACAGGGTTCTGCTAGACTTCTCGTACCAGATGGTGGAGATGTATCTTTCATCGCTGATGATGACAGCAACCAGGGCAAGGTTTCCATCACCGACGAGAACAAGGTTTGGGGCACAACCATCACTGCTCAGTCCAACAGATTCATGACCAACACATGGTTGGATGTCATGAAGGTTGCTCAGTCTGAGAACGACATTGCTGTCAAGGTTGGTTTCATCACCAGAGATAGATATGCTACTCTTTCTGCATGGAATGCTAATGCAGACCTCGGAAATCGTTGGAGAGTCAGATTCGACGACAGAGGTGAGGCAGTCTACGGCGAAGTTGGCTACCAGAAGATGGTCAAGGTCAATGCTGGTTTCCAGATGTACAACGGTGTCATGACAGAAGCTGCAAGAGAAGACAAGATGTCCTTCCTCGTATCTGCTTTGGTCACTCCAGTTGACGGCGTAAAGGTCAGCGGCGGTTTCCTCAGCAAGTACATGGGTGCTAACAACGACGACACTGCATTCGTAGTTGCTTCCGATATCGACGTTGCAAAGCTTGCTAAGCTCGATTGCACAATCGCAGCTGGCGTTGCTTACTCCAAGTGGGATAGCGCAGATGATGGCGACGTAGTTGCTCAGGTCTATGGCGAGTACGAAGGCATCGGAGCTTACGCTGAAATGACCATGCTTGACCACTCCGAACTCGAAGTTGGTGCTACCTATGCATTCAATGACAAGCTCGACACTCACGCATATGTACAGTTCGGTGACTACGAAGATATCGACTTTGACGCTAATGTCGCAATCGGCGGCGACTTCACCTACAAGCTCAACAAGCAGATCTCCTTCTACGCAGAGGGCAGCTGGGAAGCTAAGAACATCGACGCAGAAGTTAGAGTCAAGGTTGCTTTCTAATCTGATTAGAATTACAAACTCTGAAAGGGGGTGTTTAGAAAGTCCGAGTTCAAGGGCTCTCTGACACCCCTTCCTTTTTACTCTCAGTCCTCTTGTACTTGTAGCCCGATTTCGCCTTTTGATTGACGGAGACCTGCCGTTTTTTCGAGACTC
>Ga0208297_1000699_pt1 | contig 54147 bp, 44 predicted proteins | sample LMS_cellobiose_e_FD_187367 | JGI IMG/M metagenome (GOLD analysis project Ga0208297, IMG submission 187367) | Rumen-fistulated moose microbial communities from Alaska, USA - LMS_cellobiose_enrichment (SPAdes) (version 2) | ecosystem: Host-associated > Mammals > Digestive system > Stomach > Rumen... | reverse complement strand
AACTATAACGGTCCTAAGGTAGCGAAATTCCTTGTCGGGTAAGTTCCGACCTGCACGAATGGTGTAACGATCTGGGCACTGTCTCAGCCATGAGCTCGGTGAAATTGTAGTGGCGGTGAAGATGCCGCCTACCCGCAACGGGACGAAAAGACCCCGTGAACCTTTACTATAGCTTAGCGCTGATCTTGGACATCAGATGTGTAGGATAGGTGGGAGACATTGAAGTGGCAACGCTAGTTGTCATGGAGTCATTGGTGAAATACCACCCTTCTGGTGCCCGGGGTCTAACTACGAAGGTAGGACACCGCTTGGTGGGTAGTTTGACTGGGGTGGTCGCCTCCAAAAGCGTAACGGAGGCTTCCCAAGGTCCGCTCAGCGCGGATGGCAATCGCGCGGAGAGTGCAGTGGCAGAAGCGGGCTTGACTGAGAGACATACAAGTCGACCAGGGACGAAAGTCGGGCAAAGTGATCCGGTGGTTCCTCATGGGAGGGCCATCGCTCATAGGATAAAAGGTACTCCGGGGATAACAGGCTGATCGCTCCCAAGAGCTCAAATCGACGGAGCGGTTTGGCACCTCGATGTCGGCTCGTCACATCCTGGGGCTGGAGCAGGTTCCAAGGGTTCGGCTGTTCGCCGATTAAAGTGGCACGCGAGCTGGGTTCAGAACGTCGTGAGACAGTTCGGTCTCTATCTGTTGTGGGCGTTGGAAAACTGCGAAGGACTGACCTTAGTACGAGAGGACCGGGTCGGACCAACCTCTGGCATACCGGTTGTGGCGCCAGCTGCACCGCCGGGTATCCACGTTGGGTCAGGATAAGCGCTGAAAGCATCTAAGCGCGAAGCCGTCTTCAAGATGAGTTTTCCCTTGAGGGTCGTGGGAGACTACCACGTTGATAGGCAGGATGTGTAAGTTCAGTGATGGGCTCAGCAGACCTGTACTAATTGCCCGAAAGACTTTCGTTGAGAGAGAAGAATACGCCGAAATGAAGTGCAATCGCAAGAGCGCACGCTATCTTGAGCTTGGCCGGAAGGCACCTTGAAGTTACTTTTTCTCAAGTAAAATATGCCGTGGTTATAGCGGTGAGGATCCACCTCTTCCCATTCCGAACAGAGAAGTTAAGCTCACTTGCGCTGATGGTACTGCCACACCAGGTGGGAGAGTAAGTAGCCGCGGTTCTTCGAGACCCCGAGTCCAGCGATGGACCCGGGGTCTTTTGTTTGTAGACACTCAAACCACCGTTTTGTGTCCCCAGAGGCCGAAAATGGTGGTTTGGCGTAGTTTAAACAGTGCCAAACTCACACTTCGCCGCCATTACAGCCCCCAAACGGTGGTTTGAGTGTATCCAAAGCATGCAAACTGCCGCTAATGGCACTCAGGCGCCTGCAGGCGCCCCGCGGAGGGCGTGTCTTTGCAAACTGGGCGTCTGGTTACGGGCAAAGACATACTAGCCCGGAGCGGCGGGGGTGCATGAGGGGGCAGAGCCCCCTGTATTAATTCCCGGGGTCTTTTATATCTATATTTTTATTATCTTTGCAAACTATGAAGAATACGCTTGACAATAAATCTTTGTGGAATGAGGCGGCGGTGAGCGGGCTGCTGTTTGGAGCGGTGTCCATTGGCTGTCTGGTGGGGAAGGAGGCGGCGGCGCTTACCGGGAACGCATTCCTGATACAGGCGGCGGCCATTATCCTGTGGGCCGTGGAGTTCTTCGGCTGCATCCTTCTCATGAAGAACCGCATGGTGCTCCTCAGGGACAAGTACGAGGACGTAAAGATTACGGACTCGTACCGCTTCGGCAGGAGGGCGGCGCTTCTGAGCGGCCTTCTCCTTGCATCGGCCCAGGCGCTGATTATTATGAAGATGCCGGAAGGGACGATGGACACGATGCTCTCGCAGGTGGGGGAGGCGATGTCCATGACATCGGCCGATATGGAACAGGCCGGCGCAATGCTGGAGAAGCTGCCCCTCTACACCTTCATTTTCCAGTGGGTGTACTGCTTCCTTTACGGGACGGTGCTCAGCGCCATCATGTCAAGGTACATCTTCATCCAGAAGCTGTTCGACGACCCCTCCTCCAACGATAATGAACCTGACAATCAGTAGTTTATGGATCTTTCCATCATAATCCCTTTATATAACGAGGCCGATTCCCTCCCGGAGCTCAAGGCCTGGATAGACCGCGCCCTCAAGGACTTCACCTACGAAATAATATTCGTCGACGATGGGTCGACTGACGGGTCTTGGGAGGAGATTTCTCGACTCGCTTCGCTCGCTCGAAATGACAGTGAAGGGGCTCGAAATGACAGTGAGGGGGCTCGAAATTGTATCAGGGGGATACGGTTCCGCCGGAATTACGGAAAATCGGCAGCGCTGTATGAGGGCTTCGCAGCCGCCGAAGGGGACATCGTCGTCACCATGGATGCCGACCTGCAGGACTCCCCGGAAGAGATTCCGGAGATGGTCCGGATGATCCGCGAAGACGGCTATGACCTCGTCTCCGGCTGGAAGCAGCACCGCAAGGACAACGCCCTTACTAAGAACCTTCCCTCCAAGCTCTACAACGCAACCGCCCGCCGCGTCACCGGCATCAAACTGCACGACATGAACTGCGGCCTCAAGGCCTACAAGGCCGAAGTTGTCAAGAACATCGAGGTCTACGGAGAGATGCACCGCTACATCCCGTACCTTGCAAAGAACGCCGGTTTCTCCAAGATAGGGGAGAAGCCCGTCCACCATCAGAAGCGCAAGTACGGCAAGTCAAAGTTCGGCATGGACCGCTTCGTAAACGGCCTTCTGGACCTCATGAGCCTCTGGTTCCTCTCCCGTTTCGGGGGCAAGCCGATGCACTTCTTCGGCACCAGCGGCATCCTCATGTTCCTGGTGGGTTTCGTCATGACGATATGGATAATCGTGGAGAAGCTGGTCCTCCAGAGCCAGGGTCTCCGTTACCGCGCAGTGACAGACCAGCCCCTGTTCTATCTGGCGCTGGTTGCACTGGTGCTTGGTGTGATTCTGTTCCTGGCCGGTTTTATCGGCGAAATGGTTTCCCGCACCGCCCAGGGCCGGAATTCCTACCAAATCAAGGAAAGACTATAGAGACTATTTGCCGATATTGATGAATGGGAGGGCGCCTCCGCCGTTATATTCGGGGAGCTTGCCGTCCCATTTTTCTATTGCGTCCTGCTGGACCAGGAGGGAGGTGATGGAGGCGGCGACGGTGCGGTTGTAGTAGGCTTCGCCGTCGGCCTTGATCTTGAGGGCGCGGGCTTCACCTTCGGCCTTGGCGATTTCTATCTTGGCGTTGGCCTCGGCTTCCTTTACCTGGTTTTCTGCACGGAGGGCGCTCTGGATGGCGGCGTTCTTCGCGTCAATCATCTGGCGGAGTGATTCCGGAGGGGTAATCTGGGAGGTAAACTCCTGAACTATAAAGCCTTCCGTTCCAAGGGAGTTGTCCAGCATGGCCCTTACCTCGCTCTCGAACTTGGCGCGGGAGGCCATGAGCTCGTCGGAGGAGTAGTTGTTGGCGGTGATGCGGTATGCGTCGTAGATGCAGGTGCGCATGTAGCCGGCCTCTATGTCCTTGAGGGGCTTGCGGTACTTGGTGAAGATGTCGGCAGCCTTGTCCCTGTTGAGCATGTAAGCCAGGGCGGGGTCCATGGAGAACGTTGCAGCGTCCTTGGTGGTCACGGTGAAGGGCGCATAGTCTACACGCTGCACATATACCGGATAAGTGAAAATTGCGGTAGTGAGCGGATTATAGATTACAAGACCGTTTACCGGCTGAGTCTCAAGCTTCCCCTGCTCCGTGAGCGAGAACTTCTTGAACTTGATTCCAACTTCCGAGTTGTCGATGAGCCTTGTGCAGCTGATGCCGCAGATGATGAGCACTGCCAGTACGGAAATGATGATTGTTATAGCACGTTTCATAGCTTGATGATGTTGTTTGTACAAAGATAAGTATTTTCCCGGAAATCCGGGAATTATTACTATATTTGCAGGCTATTGTAAAACTAGCGAGTGAAAGACATTGTAAGTAATAAACTCAAAAAGATTATGATTGACATCAAGTTCCCGGATGGGAGTGTGAGACAGTATGAGTCCGGCGTTACCGGATACGATGTGGCAATGAGCATCAGCCCCAGGCTTGCAGAGCAAATCCTGGCCGTAAACATCAAAAGGCCCGACGAGCCCGAAACCTCAAAGGGTACCACCATCGACGTAACCCGCCCCATAACGGAAAATGTTGAAATCCGCCTTCTCAAGTGGGAGGACGACGAGGCCAAGCACGTTTTCTGGCACTCTTCCTCACACCTTATGGCAGAGGCGCTCGAGGCTCTGTTCCCCGGCGTGAAGTTCGGTATCGGCCCGGCTATTGAAAACGGTTTCTACTATGACGTTGACATGAACGGCCGCACCCTTACGGACGCAGACTTCAAGGCCATCGAGAACAAAATGCTGGAGCTTGCCCGCGGCAAGGAGGATTTCAAGCGCATCGAGGTCTCCAAGGCCGATGCAATGAAGTACTTCACCGAAAAAGGCGACCAGTACAAGCAGGAACTCATCTCCGAACTTGAAGACGGCACAATCACTTATTACACCAACGGTCATTTCACGGACCTCTGCCGCGGCCCGCACCTGAGGAACACGGAGGTAATCAAGGCCGTGAAGGTTCTCTCCCTCGCCGGAGCATACTGGAGGGGTGACGAGAAACGCCAGCAGCTCACCCGAATCTACGGCATCACCTTCCCCAAGGCCAGCATGCTCACGGAGTATCTGCAGGTCCTGGAAGAGGCCAAGAAGAGAGACCACAGGAAGATCGGCAAGGAAATGGAACTCTTCACCTTCTCCCAGAGGGTTGGAGCAGGCCTTCCCCTTTGGCTGCCCCGCGGTGCCGCCCTGCGCAACACCCTCCAGGCCTTCCTCGCAAAGAAGCAGGCCGAATACGGCTACCTTCCCGTCGTGACGCCCCATATAGGCGGAAAGGAACTCTACGTCACTTCCGGCCACTACGCCAAGTACGGCAAGGACTCCTTCCAGCCCATCCACACCCCCCAGGAAGGCGAGGAATACCTCCTCAAGCCGATGAACTGCCCCCACCACTGCGAAATCTACCGCAGCGCCCCCAGGAGCTACCGTGACCTCCCCCTGAGGTTTGCCGAGTTCGGAACCGTCTACCGCTATGAGCAGAGCGGCGAACTCCACGGCCTCACCCGCGTGCGCAGCTTCACCCAGGACGATGCCCACCTCTTCTGCCGCCAGGACCAGCTCCAGGAGGAGTTCGAGAAGGTCATCGACCTCATCCTCTACGTTTTCAAGACCCTGCACTTCGACAAGTTCACCGCACAGGTGTCCCTTAGGGATCCCAAGAACCCGTCCAAGTACATCGGCTCCGACGAAAACTGGAACAAGGCCGAACAGGGCATCATCGACGCCGCCAAGAAGAAGGGCCTTCCTTACGTAGTGGAAACCGGCGAGGCCGCCTTCTACGGCCCCAAGCTGGATTTCATGGTGAAGGACGCCATCGGCAGGAGCTGGCAGCTGGGCACCATCCAGGTCGATTACAACCTCCCCGAACGCTTTGAACTCGAATACGTAGACACCGACGGCACCAAGAAACGCCCCGTCATGATTCACCGTGCACCCTTCGGCTCACTGGAAAGATTCGTGGCCGTTCTCCTTGAACACACCGCCGGTCATCTCCCTCTCTGGCTGCATCCCGACCAGGTTAAAGTACTGCCAGTGAGCGAAAAATATGCAGATTATGCGAAAAAAGTTGCAAATCTGCTGAATATTTCCGAAATTCGCGCCTCCGTAGATGACCGTAACGAAACTCTTGGAAAGAGAATCCGCGAGACATCCCTCAAGAGAGTACCGCTGCTGGTTATCGTCGGAGAAAAAGAACAGGCGGATGAAACCGTATCTGTACGCCGTGGAGCTGATGACCAGGGTTCCATGAGCGTGCCTCAGTTTGTGGAGTATGTCCGTAATGCTGTGGCAGAAGAACTGGCAGAATAAATTAACCTTTAAAGGATTAGAGCTATCGCAACTCCTTTCAGACCCAAGCCTTCAGGCGTGAAGCGCAAGCCTCAGCCGCAGCAAGGCCAGAAGCAGGACGAAAACGCCCTGCGCATCAACCGTGAAATCACTGCAACGGAAGTCCGTCTCGTAGGAGACAACATTCCGGAGCAGGGAATCTACCCTGTAGCCAAAGCTCTGCAGATGGCGCAGGAACTGGAGCTTGACCTGGTGGAAATCAGTGCCAAGGCAGAGCCTCCGGTGTGCAAGATCCTGGACTACCAGAAGTATCTGTACCAGCAGCGCAAGAGGGCAAAGGAGATGAAAGCGAATGCTGCCAAGATTGTCATCAAGGAAATCCGTTTCGGCCCCAACACGGACGAACACGACTTCCAGTTCAAACTCAAGCATGCAAGGGAGTTCCTTGAAGAAGGCTCCAAGGTGAAAGCCTCCATCTTCTTCCGCGGACGCTCCATCATGTTCGCCCAGCAGGGTGAAAAGCAGCTCCTGCGCTTTGCAGTTGAACTCGAAGAAGTTGGCCGCGCAGAAAACATGCCGGTGCTTGAAGGCAAGCGAATGAGCATCATGATAGCTCCTGTGAAGAAAAAGTAGTCGGATGACTATTATTGTATAATTAATTAATTGTTTAACACAATGGCAAAGCTTAAAACCAACTCCGGTGCCAAAAAGCGCTTCACGCTTACCGGATCGGGAAAAATCAAGAGGAAGCACGCTTATCACAGCCACATCCTCACCAAGAAGACCAAGAAGCAGAAACGCAACCTTGACCACTTCGCCATCCTCGCCGGTGACGACGTCAAGAGGGTAAAGGAACTTCTTGTAATGTAATTAATGTTTAACTGGATTTTACGTACAGAAAGAGCTTGCATCCCAAGATAAGCCACGTAGTCCAAAAAGAGTAAAAACAATGCCTAGATCAGTTAATTCTGTTGCCTCAAGGGCACGCCGCAAGAAGATTCTTTCCAGAACCCGCGGTAATTTCCTCTCCCGCAAGAACGTCTGGACGGTTGCAAAGAACACCTACGAGAAAGGTCTCACCTATGCATACCGTGACAGAAGGGCCAAGAAGCGCGAATTCCGCTCCCTGTGGATTCAGCGTATCAACGCCGCTGCCCGCCAGTACGGCCTCACTTACTCCCAGCTTATGGGACGTCTTGCAAAGCAGAACATCGGCCTCAACCGTAAAGTTCTGGCAGACCTCGCGATGAACAATCCGGAAGCATTCCGCGCAATTGTTGAATCCGTAAAATAGTTCTTTGAATTTTTTGTCGTGAGCTGGAAGGATATCACCTCAAACAAGTGGGTCAGGCTGGGATTCTGGTCTGTGCTCTACATTGCATGGGTGATATGGCTCGGAAACTTCTGGTGGCTCCTTGGCCTTGGGATCATCTTTGACCTCATCGTCACGAAGAAAGTCAAATGGCTTTTCTGGAAAAAGGAGTACAAGGAAGGGGAGAAGCACAATGTGTGGCTTGACTGGCTGGATGCAATCATCTTCGCCGTGGTCGTCGTCACGTTCATCAACATCTTCTTCTTCCAGGCCTTCAAGATACCTTCCTCCTCCATGGAGAGCACTCTCTATACCGGAGACCACCTGTTCGTGTCCAAACTCACCTACGGCCCCCGGCTTCCCGAGACTCCGCTCACCATACCTTTCACGCACAACCGCGCATTCGGTCACGAGTCCTACTCAGAGGCCATCAAGAGACCTTACAAGCGTCTCAAGGGCTTCAGGAGCGTTGAAAGGGGAGACGTCGTGGTGTTTGGTTTCCCCAACGGGGACACCGTCCTTACCCGCCGCCCGGCAGACGATTACTATGCCTGGGCACGCACTTATGGCAGGGAACAGACCATCAGGCAGTTCGGCCCCGTCATCGTCCGCCCCATGGACAAGAAAGACCATTATGTAAAAAGGTGCGTGGCAGTTGCCGGAGACACCCTGGAGGTGCGTGACGGCAAGGTATGGGTGAACGGACAGCAGGAACCGGACTACCCCGGCAGGCAGTTCACCTACAAAGTGGTCACCAGCGGCTCCAAGATCAACAACCTGAAGCTGCAGGAGCTGGGACTCAACCTCAGCGAGCTCTACTTCGACCCACGCCTCCCCGGTTATCCGGCAATGCCCCTTACCGATGGAATGGTAGAGAAGGTGGAAGCCCTCAAGAGCGTAGTTTCAGTGACCCGGAACATAGAGACCTTCCCCTCCGCAGGCCAGGACGCCACAATCTTCCCCTTCACCGGAAAGACCCGCTGGACTGCCGATAACTTCGGCCCCCTCTGGATCCCGGAAAAAGGCGCCACAGTGGCCCTCAGTGCCGATACGCTCCCCTTCTACGAGCGCATCATCCGCGACTACGAGCACAATGCTCTCGAGGTCAGGGACGGAGAAATCTTCATCGGCGGAGAACCCGCTCACGAATACACTTTCAAGCAGGACTATTACTTTATGATGGGAGACAACCGGCACAACTCACTGGATTCCCGCTACTGGGGATTCGTACCGGAAGACCACATAGTTGGAACGCCTTCAATCATCTGGCTCTCAACTGATGCGTCCCGCAGTTTCCCGTCAAACATCCGGTGGAAGAGATTCCTCCGCACAAAGTTTTAGAAACAATTAAAAAGTAAAATATTATGTCAAAGGTTTGTCAGATAACCGGCCGCAAGAGAATGATCGGCAACAACGTTGCCCATTCCAAGCTTCGCACAAAGCGTGACTTCGCCCTCAACCTCAAGACCAAGAAGTTCTGGTCTGAGACCGAGCAGCGTTTCATCACCCTCAAAGTTACCACCAAGGGCATGCGCATCATCGAAAAGAACGGTCTCGATGCCACCCTCAAGAAGGCCCAGGATAAGGGCTATGTATCACTTGTTTAAACCCTTATAACTATGGCAAAGAAAGCTAAAGGTAACAGGGTGCAGGTCATCCTGGAGTGCACGGAACAGAAAGCCAGCGGTGTTCCCGGTATGTCCCGTTACATCACCACCAAGAACAAGAAGAACACCCCCGAGCGTCTTGAACGCAAGAAGTACAACCCCTTCCTGAAGAAGGTCACTGTCCACAGAGAAATTAAATAAGTTTAGACTATGGCAAAGAAAGCAGTTGCAACCTTCGATGCAAAAGCCGGTGCAAAGCACATGGTGAAGGTTATCCGCATGGAAAAGAGCCCCAAGACCGGTGCATACGTTTTCGTAGAGCAGCTCGTCGAAGAGGGTAAGGAAAAGGAATTCTTCGCAAAGAAGTAAGTTTTCCCAAATACTGAAAGGCCGCGTGAGGTATGACACCCCACGCGGTTTTTTTTGTGTCATATATTTGGATTATTGGTAAAAGATTGTATATTTGTCTTTTGTAGATTGGTTAACCAGTTTGGTTATCCAAGAGCGCACAAAACGCTAACACTAATACTATCAATATGATCACAAAAGCAAAATGTATTGTGCTTGCCTTGGCAGCTATGCTTGTACTGCCATTTCAGGCTATGGCGCAGTCCAGGTCTGTTTCCGGTGTGGTCTCAGACCAGGGCGGACCGCTCATCGGCGTCTCCGTCGTGGAGAAGGGCACCACAAACGGTGTGAGCACAGACCTTGACGGACGCTACTCCATCAAAGTGACGGGCAGCGATGCCGTGCTGGTTTTCACCTACATCGGCTTCGCAGACGTTGAAGTTCCCGTAGGGAAGCAGAGCACGGTAAATGTTGTCATGGAAGTGGATGCCACCCTTCTTGACGACGCTGTTGTAGTGGGCTACGGCACACAGGCCAAATCCCACCTCACCGGCTCCGTCGCCAAAATCGGCGGTGAATCCCTCATCGACCTCCCCGTCTCTGACGTTACTACCGCCCTCCAGGGTCAGATTGCCGGACTTAGCATCAACAACATCACCTCCGAGGTTGGCGTCGCCCCCACCATCAGGGTCCGCGGCACAGGCTCCATCTCTGCCGACAGCGCCCCTCTGGTGATAGTGGACGGCTTCCCCGAGCCTGAAGGACTCTCAAACGTGAACGCCAACGACATCAAGTCCATCGAAATCCTCAAGGATGCGGCTTCCGCGGCTATCTACGGCTCACGTGCCGCCAACGGCGTCATCATGATTACCACCAAGTCAGGCAATGCCGAAAAGCCCTCCTACACCCTCAAGGCCTATCAGGGCGGCAAGTACGCATACAAGCTTCACGACATGATTACCGCCACCGACTACCTGAATCTCCAGATTGCAGAAGAGTCCATGGGCGGCCCCGCCGTGAAGGGCCAGGACAGGGCTGCAGCCTGGATCGAGCAGAACATCGGCTCTACCGACTGGCAGCGCGAAGCCCTCAGGAGCATCGCCGGCATCACTTCCGTGCAGTTCTCCGTGAGCGGCGGCTCCAAGAGAATCAAGCAGTACACATCGGCCTCCTATACCAGGGACCAGGGTATCATGCTCCAGAACCAGGTGGAGAAGATTGGCTTCCGCACCCGTCTGGATGCTGAACTGCATCCCAGGGTTACCTTCGGATACAACATCTCCGGTAACTACCAGAAGTGGGAGCGCCCCCGCAACAACTTCATCGACTTCTACCGAACCCCGTCCTTCCTCCCCGTTCAGCATAATGCCTGGACAACCGCATTCACAGGCGGTTACACCGGCTTTGCAAGAGGTTCGCACTTCAACTCCATATCGGCCCCTACAAACGGTACCGATGAGTACGGCAACCCCATCTGGGACAAGAACGTGAGCCCGTTCAACAGCGCCAACAACAACCCCAAGAGCGTCATGGCGAACACTGAAAGGAGCGGAGAAAGCTTCTCTGCCCTCGCCAACGCATACTTCGAGGTTACCCTGGCCCCCGGCCTCAAGTTCCGCACCTCGGACGGTCTCAACGTGCGTTTCTCCCCCTCATACAACTACGCCAACATCAACGCCCTCAAGGACGGAACTCCTTCAGAGGCAAGCTACTTCAGCACGCTGTATGTAGACCTTCTCTCTGAGAACACGCTCAATTACGACCTTACGAAGGGAGCTCACAAGCTCAACCTCCTTGCCGGTTTCACGGCAGAAAAGACCCGCGTACAGAGGGTTGCAATGAGTGCTTCCGGCTTCCCCACGGATGATATCCACACCCTCAATGCCGCAACGGTATTCGAGATTGCAGCAAACAACAACGGCAACGGCGCAGGAACCGGAACCTTCCGCTATCCGGACAAGGTCCTCGAATCCTGGCTGGCACGTGCCACCTACAGCTACAAGGACAGGTACCTTGCATCGGCCTCCGTGCGTCTCGACCGTTCCTCGCTATTCATCGGGGACAACGTAAACGCATGGTTCCCTTCAATCTCCCTTGGCTGGCGCGTCACGGAGGAGCCCTGGATGAAGCCTTACTCCAAGACCCTCTCCAACCTCAAGCTCAGGGCATCCTACGGTGTCACCGGCAACAACAACGTTCAGTACTATTCTGCACTGGAAGTGCTTGGCGGCGCGAATTATGTGACAGGCGAAGGCAACGGAAACCTGGTGCCTGGCGCAGCCAACACCTCCTCCACCCTTGCCAACTCCAACATCACCTGGGAGCAGACAGACGAATTCAACGGTGGTCTTGACCTGGGCCTCTTCCATGGCCGCATCTCCCTCACTGCCGATGCCTACTACTCCATCACCAGGGCCCTTCTTTTCGAGCAGCCCACCCAGTCCTTCACCGGCTTCACCAAGTATTGGAACAACATCGGCCGAGTGAGGAATTCCGGTATCGAACTCCAGCTGAGCACCATCAACTTCGACCGCAGGAAGTTCAAGTGGGAGACCAACCTCAACTTCTCCCTCACCCGCAACAAGCTCCTTGAAATCGGCGGTGAAAAGCAGGTCATCACCCAGGGCGAACGCTCCGAAAACTACATCGCCAGGGTAGGGGAGCCACTCATCCAGTACTACGGCTTCCGCACAAACGGCGTCTGGAACTCCACAGAGGAAATCAACGCCAATCCCCACTTCGCTGCCGATGTCCCCGGCGGTCTCAGGATAGTTGACGCCAACGGCGACGGCTCCCTCACCGACGAAGACAGGGTCACCCTTGGCAACCCCTATCCTGACTTCAGCTACGGTATCACCAACACCTTCCTCATCGGCAAGCTGGACATCTCCTTCCTCATCCAGGGCGTCCAGGGCATCACCGTATTCAACGGCGACGTCTACTACAACGAAACCCACAAGTACAATGCGGCCTACCTCAAGGACCGCTGGGTCAGTGCCGATTATCCCGGAAACGGAAAGGTCCCCTTCGGCAAGTACGGATATGACATTCTCCTTACCGATTACCCTCTTCAGGACGGTTCCTACGTGTGCCTGAGAAACGCCACCATCGGCTACACCCTGAACAAGAAGGACCTCAAGAACGTCCTCAAGGGCCTCAGGCTCTACGTTTCAGGAAACAACCTCCTGTACCTCTGGAGCAAGGATTACAAGGGTATCAACCCCGAATCCAGAATGACCGGCAGCCAGTACTCTTCCCCGATGATTTCGGGCTACCAGAGGGGCGGTTTCCCTCTTACTTCCACTGTTACCTTCGGTGCTGAAATCAGATTCTAACGGCCATGAAAAAGATACTTTACACTATAGCCGCGCTCGTTGCAGTATCCTGCAACCTCAATCAGGTTCCCTTCTCCCAGGTCGTTTCAAACGAATATGTGAAGGATGACAAATCCGTAGAGAACCTCGTCATAGGCGCGTACAATTCAGTTTACGGTGTTGTTTACAGCGAATGGGCAGTGACTGAGCTCCGTTCCAACAATGCCCGCATGAGGGTGAACCAGTCCACATCGGCAGACTCCAAGCTCATCGAACAGCTGGACCAGGGAACCATCCTTACCGCAAATTCCTGGGTCCAGGACTACTGGGATGCCTGCTACAAGGTCATTTCCCGCGCAAATTCGGTGCTCCCCAACCTGGATGTGGTGCAGGACCCTGCAAAGAAAGCCCAGTTCGAGGGTGAGGCCCGTTTCCTCCGCGCCTGGATGTACTTCAACATAGTGCGCCTCTGGGGCCCCGCCTTCATCGTTACCGCAAAGATGGGTGCCGATGAAGCCCGCCACCTCCAGCGCTCTCCCGAAGAGGACGTCTACGCCCTCATCGAGAGTGACCTTGAGGCCATCGTCGACAACAAACTCCTCCCTGAGAAGCAGACAGGAAGCGCCCTCGGCCGTGCCGACCTCCGCGCCGCACAGGCCCTCCTTGCAAAGGTGTACGTAACCCATTACAAGGCAGGCGAGACCAAATACGCCAAGGCCCTTGACCTTCTCTCGGAAGTCCTCGACGCATCCGGCAACCCCGCTTCCGGAGCAGACCTCGTCCCCTTCAACAAGGTGTTCGCAACTGACAACGAATGCAATGCCGAAATCATCTTCGCAGTGCGTTACCGCAGCGGAAACCTTGGCATCGGCTCTCCTTTCACGACGCTCTACGCTCCCATCAACAACGGCGGAAACGTAGCCATCGGCTCTCCCAAGCACTACAACTTCCCTTCAGACAACCTCATCGCGGCGTTCAATGAGAATCCCGGAGACCTCCGCAAGGACGTTACCCTCCAGGAAAGCTATTACAACGCCACCACGGGCCTCATCGTCACCAACAACGCCCGCTACTGCAACAAGTTCATAGACCCCAACATGACCAGCGAATGGGATGCGGAGAATGACTTCCCCGTAATCCGCCTTGCCGACGTCATGCTCCTCTGGGCCGAGGTCTCCAACGAGCTCAACGGCCCTTCGGCCGAGGCTCTCACCCTCCTCAACGCAGTGCGCGAAAGGGCAGGCATCCCGGTCTACACCCTTGCCGACCTTCCCGCCAAGTACGAGTTCCGTGAGGCCGTCCGCAAGGAGCGCCGCCTGGAACTTGCACTTGAGAACCAGTGGTGGTTCGACCTTCTCCGCTGGGGAAATGCAGTCACCACAGTCAACGCTTTCTTCGAGAGCGAGCCCTTCTACGGTAATTACGACTATACCGTCAATCCCATCCAGAAATGGCAGACCATCCTTCCAGTCCCCATTTCCGTGAAGAACATCAACAAGGACGTTGCACAGAATCCCGGATACTAGAGCTATGAAAAAGACTATCCTCATACTTGCAGCACTGGCTTTCGCAGCTGTTTCCTGCGACAGGATTTCCGTCGAGGAGAGCGTCGCACACGCTCCCGTCATCACTTCCATCTCTCCCACAGAGGCCCCTGCAGGCGCTATCGTGGAGGTGAAGGGCGAGTACCTGCAGGACGTTACTGCAGCCTATATCGGCACGGAAAAAGTGGACATCGTTTCCAAGATTTCCGACACTTACCTCAAGATTGAAATCGGCCAGGGAGTCACTTCCGGCAAGGTCAAGCTGGTGAATCCCACCGGAGAAGGCCTTTCCGAGGGCACCTTCAAGGCCACTTTCGCCGTTCCCGCCATTACCGCCTCCCTGCTCCAGGAAAGCGCGGAGATGGGCTCCAACATCATGATAAACGGCACTAACCTCTCTTCGGTATCGGCAGTGATTTTCACGGCCGAAGGTCTCACCGCAGGCCACGAGGCTACAATCGTAACCCGCAATGCCGATGAACTCATAGTGAAGGTCCCTTACGTGGAGTCTTCCAAGGCAAAAATCACCTTCCGTTACTTTGACGGTTCTGCCGACAAGGAAACCTCCCTTGAAGGCGCGCCTTCAATCACCATCATCCGCTATGTTCCTTCCTTCGCCGCCTACACCTTCGAAAAGACGGCCGTGGGACGCAGCATCACCCTGAGCGGCGAATACCTTAACAATGTAGACCGCATCACCGTGGGCGAGTGGGAAGCCCCCATCTATAAGAGCGCAAACTCCCTCACCTTCACCATCCCCGCCGGAGATTTTGCCGACGGCGACACCGTCGTGGAACTCAAGGCCTGGTACTTCGACAACAACGAAAGCATCACCCTTGCACCTTCCTTCACGGTATTCGTCCCGTTCGTGAAGTTCTGGCAGGACGTGGTTGTATGGTGCCAGGGCCGAGTGGAGCAGAACACCTATGCCTCCTTCTTCAGCCCTGAAAACGGCGTGGTCTATGAGAACGCCAAGTGGAAAGACGTGCTTGACCCCGTTGCAATGCAGCTTCAGAATTCCCAGTGGGGAAGCGCCAACACCCCCAAGCCCGGAGTGGTGAGCGACGAACAGTACGACAGCGTTCTTCCTTACCTCTTCTTCTCTGCCGTGAGCGGAAACGTCCTCCAGATCAACTCCCCGGCCAATTCCAACAGCCAGCTCAAGAACTTCTACATCTCGGCAACCGGCACTCCTTCCAATGATTACCGTGTGCCCGGAAGCAACAACAACATGCCCGGAACCCCCATCCTGGCCTTCCGCGCGCTTTCAACGAGCAATGCAACCGAGAATGAGCTCATCCAGAAGGTTCTTGAGGACAAGATCGACAACATCAACGAGGAACTTTTCCCCATTGACGTAGAGGGCAGCAAGATTGCCGGAATCAGCGTCACATCATTCTCCGGCGGCCTCAAGTCCAGCCTGTTCTGCGACCGCCAGACAGACACCATGGTTGAAGAGCCCGGATACAAACTTGACGCAGTGCTCCTCGTTGCATACTACAGCAACAACGGCTACAACGCAGAAAAACGTGCCGATAACATCCGCCGCCTTGGCCTCATCCACGTAAAGCAGATAGACTGGGGCATCTACAACAACCAGAACTACGGTGCAACCGCAGTTACCTTTGACTGTTACTGGCAGAAGTACGATTACGATTATTCCAAAGTGAACCTGTAGGATATGAAAAAGACCCTGACATACATACTGGCCTTTGCCGCGCTTCTTGCAGTATCGTGCAAGCAGGAGTACGGCGTGACCACTCCCGTGAATACTCCGGCCATCGACGTTACCACGCAGAAACTTGAACCTGCTGCCGACGAGAGCGGCGCCGTGAGGGCATTCATCGGCACGGAGGTTACCGCACACGGCTTCAACCTGGAGCTTGTGAGCAAGGTAACCGTGGACGACAAGGAGGCCGAGATTGTTTCCAAGGAATTCAAGACCCTGGTCTTCAAGATTCCCACCCTTGGCTTTGCCCAGAACGACGACCCCTACAAGGTTGTCCTAAAGGTATTTGATGCCGATGGTGAAACCTCCGTCTTCCGCTATGACTACTACGTGACCGTCCCCGTCACCGACGCCCTCGTCTCCGGCTTCGAACCCAAGAAGGGCACTGTGGGCCAGGAGGTTACCATCTCCGGACGGAACCTCTCTCAGATAACGGCCGTTACCGTTGCCGGACAGAGCGCCACCATCGGCGACATCACCGATGACGCCGTGAAGATCACCATTCCTCCTGTGCCATCGGCAACCGCAGCCGAGACCAACGTTGACATTGCGGCCACCTGGAGCGGCGGCACCATCGACGTCACTGCCGATGACTACTTCGCCCTGAACATCCCCGTATTCGCAGCCTATACCCAGACCGGGAATGCCGTCCTTGGCGACGAGATAGCCCTCACCGGCGAGAACCTCGACCTTGCCTCCGGCTTCGCGTGGGGAGACATCGCCCTTCTGGTTGTTGACCAGAGCTCCACCGCCGTTACCCTCAAGATACCCACCGGTATCGATGAAATGAGCCCTGCAGTGCAGTCCAAGGACCTTACCGCAGTTTACGGAACACCCGCACAGAAGGTTACCATCGTGAGCGGCTTTGCCCTGGATACGACGCCCATCGGCCCGGCAGCTCCTGTTTTCGCTTCCGTAGAGAATGCCGATGCCGCATATGGCACCAACTTCTACCTTAACAAGGAACTCATCGTGAAGGGTGCGAACTTCGCTTCCATCGAAGGGTTCAAGGTAGACGGCATCACCGTCGCCCTTACCCAGGACGCCACGGATGTCGATGCGCACTTCATCGTGCCTTCAACCATCACCGGAACCGCTGCAAAGGAAGTATCCCTTGTAGCCCTCTGGAACGGCGGAAACGAACTTGACTGCGGCACCATCACCGTGTATCCGTTCTACTATACCAAGGGACTGAGGATCCGCATTGGTTCCAACTCGAAGAGTTATTATCCTGCGGAGAACAGGGAGGAATCCTTCCTTCTGCTGGATGAAGCCCGCGTGGTTTCCGTCCAGGAATGGAATGATATTCCGGTGGATCCGTTTGCAAAGAGCGGAAGCAATACCGTTACCTCCACGGCCAACAAGGTGACTGGCTCAGAGGCCGATTATTATAGCGTACAGCCGTATACCTTTGCCATCAGTAATTCCAGTAACAAGCTTTCCTTCTGTGATCCTGCGAACACCGCGAACCAGCTCAAGACCCATTATCTGGATGGGACTACGGCTCTTCCTACCACATTCGGAACGCCCGTCATGTTCTTCGCAGTGGTTACGGATGAGACCCTGAAGGGTGCCGCGGCTTCCGGAACCCTCCAGGATATCGTGACCGGGGCTCCCAAGGCCAGCGCGGGTGCTCCTGCATGCGGCGCAACTGAATCTTCAAGCGTATGGGTTAAGGGCAGCGTCCTGACCGTGCAGTATGTGAATCATGACTACGCCTCTAACGGAACCAAGCCCGGAGACGGACTGCAGGGGGTGCGCAAGGCCGGATACATCCACATTGCGGACATCACCTGTGTGGATGACAACGGTGCCGCCGTGGCAAGCCGCGAGGGCTATATCGAAGTGGATCTGTACTGGTCAAATGTCCTCGAATAGAATGATAAATACTTTATTATCAGTGTTTCTGGCCCTCGCCCTCGGGGCGGGGTGCCAGGAAAAGTTTGTTATTCCGGAACCGGTTTACAACCCTGATGTGCGGCCGGAGCAGACCGAAGAGGATGTAATCGTGAGCGATTCCGCATCTTTGGGCGCGGCTCTCAAAGCAGCCGCTCCGGGAGACGTAATTCTCTTCCGGGACGGGGAGTACACAGACCTTGTAATCAATTTCAAGGCAAACGGACGCGAGGGCGCGCCAATCACCCTCAAGGCGCAGACCCCGGGCGGTGTAGTCCTGAAGGGCGCATCGCAGCTCAAGCTCACCGGAAGTTATCTGGTGGCAGAGGGCTTCTCCTTCCAGAAACTCAACAGCGACACCAAGGCCTCCCATATCACCTTCTCCAAAGAAAGCAGCAACTGCCGCGTAAGCGGCTGCAAGATAGACGGCACCGGAAGCGGCTATTTCACCACGGACAGCAAGTGGGTATCCATTTACGGTACAAAGAACGAGGTCTCAGGCTGCAGTTTCATAGACAAGCGCAACATGGGCTGCCTCATGGTGGTGTGGATGGAAGAGGGGATTGTTCCCGGCCATGTCATCAAGGACAATTTCTTCAGCCGCCCATATACCCATTATGACGATAAAGGCAAGGCCCGTAACGGCCAGGAGGCCATCCGCATAGGTACAAGCACGTTTTCAATGTCTGACGGCGGCTGCTTCGTGAGCGGCAACTACTTCAAGAACGTGAACGGAGAGCTTGCCGAGATTATCTCCAACAAGAGCTGCGCCAACGTCTACGAAGGCAATGTCTTCGAAGGCGGAGAAGGCTCGCTTACGCTCCGTCACGGCAACCGCTGCATCGTGCGCGGTAACTACTTCCGCAGCGCCGGTAAGTCCGGCGTGGGCGGCGTGCGCCTTATCGGAGAAGACCATCTGGTGGAAAAGAACGTGTTCCTGAATCTTACCGGAAACGGATACAAGTCGGCAGTGTGCTTCGTGAGGGGAGAGATGTACCCCGAACTGAGCGGCTACTGGACGGTGAAAAACGCCGTCGTGCGTGAGAACGTGTTCGTCGACTGTGCATATGGCATAACCGTGAACTATTCCGGCAGGGATACCCAGGAATGCGCTCCGGAGAACTCCTCGTTCATCCGTAACACTATTGTGAATTCTGCAAAGAAATACGTGGCCGTGAATGTTATAGACACCCCGGATTCCTACATGCACTGGGAGGACAATATCATTTACGGAGGAAAACTCAGCGGCATTTCCCTTCCCACCGTGAAGGAAAAGCCCCAGGTGAAGGATTACAATCCTGAGATTGAGGCAATAATAGCAAACAGCGGCATAAAATGGTAAGAAAACTCAAGTCGGTACTGGCATTGTCAATAGTTCTGGCTTCCTGCGGAAGGGGGCCTGCAGACCTTCAGGATATAGCGTCGCTTCTTGGCAGCGCCGCCCCGGGGGACACCCTTGTGGTGAAGAACGGCACTTATTCCGATGTCGTCCTCAAATGGGAGGGCCGCGCCACAAAGGAAAACCCTGTGACCGTGAGGCCTCAGACGCCTGGCGGAGTTGTGATTACGGGAGCATCGGCCCTTAAGATATTCGGGGAGGGACTCACCGTGGAGGGTTTCCATTTCGACAGGTGTACAGCCGAAAAGGGGACGCTGATTGAGTTCAAAAGCGGTGACTTCCTGGCAAAGGGCTGCCGCCTCACGTCTACGGTGGTTTCAAACTCCAACCCCGCCAGAAGGGACGTTTCTTACAGCTATGTCCATCTTTACGGAAGGGAAAACCGCGTAGACCACTGCTCGTTCACCGGGAAGAAGAACCTTGGCGTCACGCTCATAGTGATGCTCTCCTACCCGGACTGTGACGAGAACTATCATGAAATAGACCACAACTGGTTCGGGCCCAGGCCCGTCTACGGCTCCAACGGGGCCGAGACCATCCGCATCGGAACCTCCCAGCAGTGCATGCAGAATTCCCGCACACAGCTTCACGACAACCTTTTCGAGAAGTGTAACGGAGAAGTTGAGGTGGTGTCCGTAAAGTCATCGGAAAACCATATTTACGGGAACGCATTCTACGAGTGCGAGGGCGTCCTTGCCCTCAGGCACGGGGACAGGAATGTGGCCGAGGGGAATCTCTTCATCGGCCATGAAGTAAGGAATACCGGCGGAATAAGGATAGTGGGGGAGGACCAGGTTGTGCGTGGAAATACCTTCCTGGGGCTTGCCGGGGAACGTTTTTTCTCTGCGCTGGCCCTCATGAACGGGGTTCCGAACTCCCTTCCCAACCGCTATATGCAGGTAAAGCGCACGGTGGTTGAGGGGAATACCTTCGAGGCCTGCAAGGCCATAGAGTTCAACACGGGCGAGGATTTCGAGCGCACGCTTCCTCCGGTGGATACAAAGTGGACGGACAATGTCATGCGTGAAAGGCAGACTGTCGCCGAACCGACTCTCGACAATCTCAAGGCAGGCAAGGGGGCATCCTGGTATCGGCCTTCAGAAACTGTGGCAGAGGCAAGGGAAATAGTTCTCCCGGACGGCATCACCACCCTTGACAAGGGCATGTTGATAGACTGTCCCACCGTCATCAAGGCCGCCCCTGGCGCAAAGCCCGAGGTGCGCTTTGCCGGCTCCCGTTCAGAGAGCATGATAACAATTGCCGACGGTGGCTCCCTCACCGTCCAGGGCATCCGTTTCAACGGAGTCCTCACTCCGGGAAAGAGCCTCGCCCGCGGAATCATTTCCACGGCCGATGACATGATCGAGCCCTACACCCTCACCCTCGAGGACTGCATCTTTGAGAACTGCGGAGAAAGCGGATTCGTGCCCGTGAGGGGCCTGAAGGGCACATTCGCAGAGACGGTGACCATCCGGCGCTGCACCTTTGACGCCCTCTCAGGAGACGCCATCAACTTCGCCGGCGAAACAGAGGACAAGGGCCGCTACAATGCCGATGACATCCTCATCGAAGACTGCACTTTCCACCGCATACTGGGAATTCCCGTGCATATCGCACGTAACGGTTCCGACGAATCTACGGCCGGCCCTTACGTCACCGTGAAGGGCTGCACCTTCGACGACTGCTGCAACAAGGTCCGCGGCTCGGTGGTGAAAATCATCGGCGCCCAGGTCCTTGAGATAAGCGGGAACAAGTTCATAGACAGCGGACGCGGAGGCTACTCCATCCGTCTGGACGATGCCCCCTGGGAGAAGCTTTCCGTAAAGGGCAATACTATTAAGAATTCGGGTAGAATACTCTCAAACAGAGATTTATGAAAAAACTGTCAGTCATTCTGATGCTGGCGCTCTGCGCTTGCTCCCAGGCCCCGCAGGGCAACCATCCAAGCCTCCTCCTTACATCCGGAGGAGTCAGGGAAATCCGCGCCCACAGGGGTAAACTGCCTCTTTTTGATGCATCGGTAGACAAACTCATAAGCGAGGCCGATGCAGCCGTAGAGCGTGAGCTCTGCCTTCCCACCCCCAAGGACGGAGGCGGCGGATACAGCCACGAGATGCACAAGCTCAACTACTACGACATGTACAACATGGGCATCGCCTGGCAGCTCACTTCAGATGAGAAGTATGCCCGCAAGGTAAAGGAAATCCTCCTTGCCTATGTCGATTTCTATCCCTCGCTGGATTTCCATCCGCTGGGGCTCTCCGGCAATCCCGGCCGCATTTTCTGGCAGACGCTCAACGAAAGCGTCTTCCTGGTGCACACTGCCGTGGCGTATGACTGCATCTACGATTACCTCACTGCCGATGAGAGAAAGACCATAGAGACCGAGTTTTTCTATCCGTATACGGATTTCATCATGACCGGCCTTCCGCACAACAGGGCCAATACCCAGATGTTCAACAACCTGAACAACTGGGCCACCTGGGCCTGTGCGGGCGTGGGCATGATAGGTATCGCCATGGGAGACGACACCCTTGTCCGGAAGGCGCTTTACGGTTCAGACCTCACCGGAGAAGGCGGGTTCTTGAAGCAGATGGACGTACTGTTCTCTCCGGACGGCTATTTCACGGAGGGCGCATACTATCTGAGGTATGCCATCTGGCCCTTCGTAACCTTTGCCGAATGCCTTGACGTGTACAACCCGGACCTCAAGATTTTCGAGTACCGTGACGGTATCCTTCTGAAGGCCGTGGATGCCCTCCTGCAGATGGCCTACGAAGGCGAGTTCATGCACTTTAACGACGCCCTTGAGAAGGGATACAGTGCGCAGGAGCTCATATCGGCGGTGGATATTGCATACAGTGCAAACCCTGAGGACAAGAGCCTTCTTTCCGTTGTGGACAAGTATCAGCACAAGGTGCTGGTGTCCGATGCCGGCTTTGCCGTTGCAAAGGGTATCGCAAGGGGAGAGGCAGAACCGCTGAAACTCAGGAGCATGTGGCTCCGGGACGGCGGAGACGGCACGGAAGGCGTATTCGCCATCATGCGTCCCTCTTCTGACAAGTTCAACAGCGCCGTTACCTTCAAGGCCACTTCCCACGGCCTCAGCCACGGCCATTTCGACAAACTCACCGTGGCATACTACGACGCAGGGAATGAGATACTTACTGACTACGGCGCCGCCCGCTTCCTTAACATCGAGGCCAAGTACAACGGCCACTACACCCATGAGAACGAGTCCTGGGCAAAGAGCTCGATAGCCCACAACACCCTTGTGGTGGACGGGGAGAACATGTTCGGCGGGAAGTGGAGAGTCTCGCAGAAATATCATCCCGAGGTGCTCTGGCACAGCTTTGAGGATGGCCTGCAGGCTGTTGCAGCCCGCGAGGAGAACGCCTACCCGGGCGTCTCCTTCACCCGTTACGTGGTGTATGCCGATGTCCCCTTCCTGGAGTATCCGCTCATCATGGACGTCCTCAAGGCAGAGAGCTCATCGGCCCATCAGTATGACTATCCGCTGCATTACAACGGGCATATGATTTCACTGTCGGTGCCTTATGAGAGGGCGCTCACTTCCATGGAAACGCTGGGCAGTGCAAACGGCTACCAGCACATATGGACTGAGGCAAAGGCCCGCGGAGGCGACGGCGTCACCTCCTACACCTGGCTCACGGGATACCGCATGTATACCGTATCCACGGCAACCACGCCAGCGACGGAGATTTATCTCTGCCGAAGCGGCGCATCGGACCCGGACTTCAACCTCAGAAGCGAGCCCATGTATCTTTTGAGGGAAAAAGGCGCAGGCAATCATGTATTTGCCTCCTGCCTGGAGACTCACGGAAAGTATGACCTGCAGATTGAGCAGTCGGCAAACCTGGTGCATTCCTGCAAGGATGTGACCGTGCTGTCAGACGACGAAAACGGCATCACCGTGCGGTATGATTTCATCGGCTCCCACAGCGTGACGCTCACGGTGAGCCCTACGGAGAAAGTAAAAGTAAACTATAACTGATATGATTATGAAAACTAGAAGCGAAACATTCCAGATTGGCAAAAAACTCCCGTGGGAGTATGCCGGAGAAGGCGTCCAGCGCCAGATTATGGGCTATGACGGACAGCTCATGGTAGTCAAGGTTCATTTTCAGAAGGGCGCAGTGGGCACTCTTCATGAGCACTACCACAGCCAGGCCACTTATGTTGCCAGCGGCAAGTTCGAGCTCACCATCGGCAGGAAGAAAAAGGTCCTTGTGGCGGGAGACGGCTACTATGTTGCTCCGGACGAGCTCCACGGCTGCGTTTGCCTTGAAGAAGGTGTCCTGATAGATGTATTCTCGCCGCACAGGGCGGATTTTCTAAAGAAGTAGGAAACCATGAAGATAAAAGGACTGCGCTGGTGGGTGCTTGGACTCATCGTCCTTGTGACCATCATCAATTACCTGGACCGAAATATCCTGGGTATCCTGTGGGAGAAGATTGTCGAAGACCTTGGCCTCATCAGCCGTGAGGGGCTCACGGAAGAGGCGTTCAATGCCGCTTCAAAGAAGCTCTTTGCAGAGATAAACATGGTCTTCATGGTGGCCTATGGCCTCTCACAGCTGTTTTCCGGGAAGATTTACGACAAGATTGGCACCCGCAGGGGCTTTGCCATATCGGCACTGCTGTGGGGTATTTCCGATATATTCATGTCCCTGGCGACGGGCGTGAAATCCATCATGGGATTCCGCTCCGGACTGGGACTGGGCGTTGCAGGCCCCTGGCCCGGAACCGCGAAGAGCAATGCCGAATGGTTCCCGCAGAAGGAGAGGGCGATGGCACAGGGCCTGTTCAATGCAGGTGCATCGGTGGGCGCCATTCTGGCCCCTATCATCATCGCGCTGGTATATGCCATAGCGGGGTGGAAGTGGACCTTCGTCATCATCGGCGTAATGGCTCCTATATGGGTAATTCCCTGGCTCATCATCAACAAGAAGGGCCCCAAGGAGCATCCCTGGATTACCGACAAGGAAAAGGACTACATCATAAACGGTCAGCCCGAATGCCGCGTAAAGAACGACAAGGGCCTCTCCTGGGGAGAAATCCTCAGGCGCCGCAAGAGCTACGCCGTCATTCTGGGCCGATTCTTCCTGGACCCCATCTGGTGGATGTTCGTGACCTGGCTCCCCATCTACCTGAACCAGAAGTACGGAATGTCCATCATGGACCTTGCAGCCCACATGTGGATTCCTTACGTGGGCGCCGCACTCGGCTCCATCGCGGGCGGCTGGATGTCAAGCTTCATGATAGGGAAGGGCTTCAGCGTGGACCGCTCCCGCAAGGCTTCCATCCTCACGGGCGCTGCGCTCCTTCTTCCTTCGCTCATCGCCGTTGCATTCATTAACAACGCTATGGCGGCCGTGCTGGTGATGGCCGTAATCCTGTTCGGATACCAGTTCACCATGAACAATATCCAGACTCTTCCCAGCGACATCTATACCGGAAAGTCGGTTGGCTCGCTGGCGGGCCTCGGCGGTGCTGCCGCAACCCTCGGAACCATCCTTTCCATCTGCTTTGTGCCTATGCTCACTGCAGGTGACAACTGGACTCCGTTCTTCATCATGGGCGCCTCCCTGGTACCCCTGAGCCTTATTTGCATCTTCTTCTTTGCAGGAAAAATCGAACACGAAGCAGACAAAACCAAATAACCATTAAATAACTAAGACAATGAAAAGACTTGAAGGAAAAGTAGCCGTCGTTACCGGCGGTGCACGCGACCTTGGCCGTGCAATCTCTGTGAAACTCGCTCTCGAAGGAGCAAAGGTATGTCTCAACTATTTTGACAATGAAGGCGATGCCAAAGAGACTCTTCAGATGATAAAGGCCGACGGTGGGGAAGCCATCGCCGTCCAGGGAGACATGACAAAGGCTGCCGATGTGAAGCGCGTCTTTGACGAGGCAAAGAAGGCTTTCGGCCCCGTTATTCATGTATTGGTAAACGTTGTTGGCGGTATTGTGGGCCGCAAGCTCATCGTCGAACAGGATGAGAAGTGGTATGACTTCCTCATGGACGTGAACATGAGGAGCACCTTCCTCTGCACCCGCGAGGTGGTTCCTGCAATGACCGAGGGCGGTTCCATCGTGAACTTCTCCTCCCAGGCGGCCCGTGACGGCGGCGGCCCCGGAGCATCCATGTATGCAACCGCAAAGGCAGCTGTCCTGTGCCACACCCGCGCCATGGCAAAGGAACTTGGCCCTCAGGGCATCCGCGTGAACGCCCTTGCTCCCGGTATGATCAATACCTCCTTCCACGACCGTTTCACAAAGCCCGCAGCTCGTGAGAACCTGCACAACACGGCACCCCTCCGCCGTGAAGGTGAAGCTACCGAAATTGCCGACCTGGTAACCTTCCTCGCATGCGGCGAGTCCTCCTACATCACCGGCGCCTGCATCGACATCAACGGCGGCGTCCTCTTCTCTTAATCCGGGCGCAGAATGAAGAAGATATATTCAGAACCCGCTTCCGAGCTCATCCAGATGAGGCTCGAAGCTCCTGTCTGTGAGTCGGAGCTCGCTCCGCTCACAGACATGGAAGTACTCGGCGATTCCATTGATTTCATTTGGTAATAAGGAGGAAACAGATATGAAAAAGCTTTATATAGCCCTTGCAGCCGTTGCTGCACTCATGCCCGTTTCCTGCTCCAAGGAAATCGACAGGGAAACCGCCCCTGCAGAAGATGGAATGGTGAGCATGACCTTCCAGGCCTCTGCCGAAGAAACCACCAAGGCCGCCCTCGACTCCGACGGCAAGACCGTCCTCTGGGAAGGTGCCGATGAGATAGCCGTCTTTGACGGAATCAAGGCAACCGCCAATGTGTTTACGGCAAATGCCGCCGGTGCAACGACTTCTTTCACCGGTACAGTATCGGCAGGCGCCGCGAAATTCGTTGCCGTGTATCCTGCAAGCGCCGCAGTAGCATATACGGAAGGCGATGAGAAGCCCATATCGGCAATTATCCCCGACGTGCAGGAAGCTACCCTTGGCGGCTTTGACCCCGCCGCTGCAGTCTATGTGGCCGAAAGCACCGACATCGAAGCAAAGTTCGCCTTCAAGGCCGCATTCGCTCTCCTGAAGGTGAATGTGGATGTTGACAACGTTATTTCAATTACGGTAGAGAATACCAAGAACAACTTTGCCGGCAGCATCAACGCCAATACCAGCGGCGGCGTGTCCAACGGCACCGGAACCGTATATAAGAAGATTACCCTCAAGAAGAGCGACGACAGCGCCCTCGCCAAGGGTGTCTACTATATTGTAGTCCGCCATCTTGGAACCACCTCTGTCTATCAGAACTTCAAGCTGAACTACACAACCTCCACCGCCATGCTGGGTGAAAGGACCTCTGCAAACGACATTGACAACTCCCTTCTCCCCAGGACCGGCGTCCTCAACCTCGGCAGCCTTTCCGCCGTACCGGCCGAAAAGAGCTGGTACGCTTACTATCAGGCGGGTCATGACATCACCATCGGCAGCAAGACCATCAACAAGGCCACTGACGGCGATGCAACGCTGTGGACTGCGGACAATGCCGTCCTTGCGCTGAACAAGACCTCCCTTGAAGGTGGCGGGGTTTTCTTCCTGAAGGCAGTAGGAACCGGTACTTTCAACAATGCCAATAATCCTACAATCACAGGTACTACCTGCCTTATTGCAGATTCCGACGAGAATGTTGCCGTGACATTTGACAATGTCTTCAATATGGCAGATGCCGGAAAACTCTATCTTAAAGGAGTGAATGCTACGATGACGGGTGGCAAGAACTGTTATTTCAGCGTGAACAAGAACACGTCAGAATCTGCTTCTGACCTGATTGTTGACAATTGTAAGTTTGCAACCATAACAGGAACGCCATCTATTGTGAATACTAATTCATCATACAAAGCTTATGGCGTCAAGAATATCGAGATGGTTAACAGTCTCTTTGCCATTGGACTTGCATCGACTCTGGTCACCATTACGTCTACCTATGCCGGAATCGCTGATTATCAGTCTATGACGTTCTCTAACAATTTCGTTTATAGCACCACGGGCGCCAACCTTGCAACAAGCATATTCAATTATACCGGAACAACCGGAAACGATATGTCGTTTGTAATCAACAATAATTTGTTCTACAATACTGCTGCAGCCGGCACCGTTAAGAACTATTCCCTGTCATCTGTCACAGCAACAAAGAATGTTTATTCTGCTGCAGACGCCAGCGGGCTTGGTGCAAATGCCAAGATGTTCTCCATCAAGGCTGTTGTCCCCAGCGTCGCAGTTACAGACAATGTTGGTTATGGCGTTCTTGCTGCCGGAAAGTCCTGGACCATAGCAGATAGTGATTACAGAACAGGCATGGATAACATAATTGAGGCTGCTACTGATCCCATCGCCTCTGTTAACACCACCACCGGCACATTCACCATGGCCACCGGCTATGAATCCTATGGTCCGCAAGGCATTTAGCAAGAACGCGGACTATGAATCTGTAATTCGATATGAGTATGAATACTAATACAAAATATTGCGCAGGAGGGGAAAGTTATACCCCCCCCTCCTGCGATATCATTGCAATCAGACTTGAGCAACTTATTTGCAAGTCTGGCAATGCTCCTGCTTCTAGTGTCGAAGATATGTCTGAACCTGTAATTTACCCTTGGTAGTATGAAGAAATATTTGTTTTTAGCTACCTCGGTAGCATTTGCAATGCTTTCATGCCAAAAGGAAGTTCAGATTGAAGAGCAGGAAGTCCCTGACGGACTGGTTATAATGACCTTCCAGGCTTCTATAGAGGCCGATGAACCTACCCGTGCAGTTCTGGCTTCTAATGGAAGAAGCACGGAATGGAGAGCCGGAGATGAAATTGCCGTTTTTGACAATATCAATAATACCATCCACAAATTTGTTGCAGAAAGTGATGGCGCCACCACATCCTTTACCGGAACTGTGAATGTTGGTGCTACTTCTTTTGTCGCTGTGTATCCCTATACGGATGATACTGCTTATGATTCTTCTTCAGAGACCCCTATCTCAGCGAATATCCCTGTAATCCAGGAAGCGGTAAAGAATAGCTATGATCCTAAAGCTGCCCTCTTCGTTGCTACGGCAACCCAGGATCCTTCGGGAGAGGATAAAGATATCAATCAAAAATTTACGTTCACTCCAGCCTTTGCTCTGTTCAAAGTTAATGTGGATGTGGATGAAATAAGGGCTATTTGTGTGGAAAACACCAAGATAGCGATGTCCGGCAGCGTGGTTGCCAAGACTACGGGTAGTCTGGCAAATGGTACTGCTGGGAGTGTCTATAAATGGGTTAGTCTGCAGAAGGAGGACGGAACGGCCCTCGAACAGGGAACCTACTATATCGTTTCCCGTTTTGCAGGTTCGAATAGCTTGGAGAATTTTAAAATGACATACGTCAAGAGTGATGCTTCTTCTTTGACTCGAACCGCTGCTTCTTCGATTACGTCCGAGATTTTTAAACGTAAATCTATTTTAGATATGGGAGGGATTTCCGCCTTCCCGGGAAGCCCTTCCTTAAGTTGGTATTCCTTTTATCAGGCTGGTCTTGATGTCAAGATAGGTAGTAAGACCGTCAATCGTGTGACGGAAGGAGACGCTGCGTTAATTCAAAATGGCAGTTCTTCTGATCCATTGAATATTGCGTCTACGGTATCTACAAAGAAGGGTGTGTTTTTCTTGAAGACAGCAGGCGGGGCTTTTACAACAGAAACTGCCAATATTAATATCACTCAAGATATATCCATACTCAATGACGGTAGTGGCATCGTAGTCTTTAATTTTTCAGGTGATAAACAGTGGAATTTTAGAGGAGGAAACGCTTTTTTGAAAGGGATTTATTTCGATACATCCGGTAGGACAAGCGGCTCAATATTTAATAATAACTCGACCACGGCTTCTTCCGATTGGCTGGTTATGGATGGATGCGTCATGAGCGGGGTTACAAAAAGTATTTTCCAGCCGAATGGGAGTTATCTTGCTTATTTGGTCAAGAATTTTGAGATTGTCAACTGTGCTTTTGGATTAAATATAACGGCCTCTCTGAGCTTAATTAATCTCGGTGCATCCACTGTTCCCGATGCATTGGAGTCTGTAAAGTTTAGTAATAATCTGGTATATGTCACTAATGGAAGCACTAGAAAGGCAACTATCTTGAACTTGCCGAGCAGTGGGACATGTTCGGTTGACATGACATTATCCAGTAATGTGTTCGTTAATGCGACAGCTACATTGGTTTTACGTGATGTACATTCTTTGACTATTACGAATAACATTCAATATGAGGGGAATGCGGATACGAACAATTGTCGACTGTTTGAAATCAGTAATACCGCCTCAACCGTTTCTTCCGAGTATATTAGTCTTTCCAATAATTATGTTATTGGACTTAGTAGCTCAAATAAATGGACTTATTCAAATACAGATACCATTGATAATATTTCTGGAGTTAAAGCAGTAATAAAGAAGAATGAAATAACCAAGAGTAATCCTGAGGATGTTTTCTCTGTAACTCCTACAATTTCTGCTGGTTCAGTTTCATATACGTTATTACCGACATTCGCGGCGTTTGGCCCTCAGCCGATGCCTTCTGGCATATGACTGGCAAGTCTTCCCTCCATCGACCCCCTGGCCGTAGGATCCCTCGTCGCCGACGGTGACGACGAGGGCACCTACGAGCTCATCGGCAGCAAAGGCTTCGGAATCGAGGCCCCGGATGCGGACCATTCCCCGTCCGTGCGCCATATTCGGCAGGCGGTGGATGCTACGCTGGGACGACCTGTGTTCCTCATGGATATCCACATCGGCACAGACCTTAACAAGGGCGATGATGTTGACCGCCAGAGGAACGAGATAAAGACGGACAACAGTTCGCCGGCGTCGATGGTGGCCCAGGAAGGCCAGACGCTTGAGAACACCTGGCTCTTCAAACTCCCAGCCGGAATGCAGACCACCTCCGAATTCACCCATGTGCACCAGATAAAGGGTATCGACAACACCTCGGGTACGGCCGATATATCCAAACCCAGCATCACCTTCACCTGCCGCTCCACAGGCGCGGGCCAGAAGTTCCAGGTGATTTACGTGGCTCCGACTGACGAAGGCAGTGGTCTCACCTACCTCGCCAACGTAGATTTGGCCGATTTTATGGACGAGTGGGTGGAAGTGACTGAGAGCATGGTGTGCTCTGCCCCCGGCGGAAGTTACAGCGTTACGATTCGCCGCCTCCGGGACTCTGCCATCCTTGTGGATGTTAGCCAGGACGGCCTGAAGATGTGGCGTGAGGGCGCTGTGGGAATGCGACCCAAGTGGGGTATCTATCGCAGCTTTGGGAATGAGCACTCCCTGTCTGCCGAGCTACGTGACGAAACAGTTTCATTCGCAGACATCTCGGTAGTAGCGATGTAGCACAGTAAGCGTGAAATGTAACAAGCTGTAAAACAGCGCATTAAGCAAAAGGCTTGCCCCGAAATCGAGGCAAGCCTTTTGGCTTATTGGTTGATATTCAGGTGTTTGCATTTCACACGCCGCGCAGGATTATTATTGAAGAGCCTGAACATCGTCCTTTGAAAGGCCGGTTGCTTCACAAACCTCCTGAACAGAGCGGCCTTCCTTTATCATGGTCCGCGCTTTGATTGTTAAGGCAATGCCCTGCTCCAGGCCCTGCTTCAGACCTTGTTCCAGGCCCTGCTTCAGACCTTGTTCCAAGCCCTTTTGCATACCTTTGGCTATACTGGTTTCAATCATGTAGTCCTCAACGTTTTTGGCGTCGCGCATTTGTTTTACGCGCCGTTCATACTGGACCTGGGTCTCATTGTCCATTTTCAAATACTCTGCTTCCATAAGAAGGTCCTCAAAATACTTGTCGTTATGTGTGTCGGGTTTCTCAACAAAAGTAGGAAGATTCTTCATATAATACAAGAATTTCTCCTCAAAGGTTAAGCATTCGTCGTAACTCTTGTCAAAAGGCTCCACTTCCATGAACACATAACGTACCTTATCTGTCATTGGGGCTCCGTTGACGTTGTTCCTGATGGAATAGCTTTGTATTTGCCCATCTGCTTTCCCTACAGAATCAGGGAGACCGAATTCTACGAGACCAAGGAAATATACAGGTCTGAAATTGTAGTCCCAATCTCCCTTAGGAGCCTGATTGGCAATAACTCTTGAGGAGTAGAATATCGCTCGTTCCGTAAAGTACTTCTGGGGGCGAACCTGACATTCTACTATGAAGTCAGGTCCGTCGGAGGATTTGCATATTACATCAAAATATGCATTACGGCTTTCCAGCGTTTCTCCAATCTGCTCAGTGTTGTCATACGTAATGTCAAGGATTTCTCTCTTGAACACATTCTCCAGAAGTCCTTTGAGGAGATGCTTGTTCTTTTCCGTACCAAAGAGGTACTTGAATGCAACGTCAATCATGGGATTGACATACTTTTTGGGTGCAATCAACTGTTCCATTGCAGTTATAAGGATAAAGTAAAACATTACGCACTGCAGAGTATCTGCAGTGGTGTTACGTTACCCTTACATCAGCTCGGGAGCAGGCGCGCATGTGCAGGTGGTGCGGCTTTGGAAAGAGAACTTGCCGCAGTCTCACATGGCATCTTCATGTCCAGTTCATGAAGGCGATACTGTTAAGGCAGGGTCCCCGCAACAAAGGGGCTTGAAATCCGTCCGTGCGGGCAAAAAACGATTGCACGGACGGGATTTGGGCTGATAATCCGTCCGCGCAGAGTTCCGGGAGCGACAAGCAGCGTGTGCTATATGTGCGCCACGATGAAATCGACGGTCTTGAAGAAGATTTCCTCCATCTTGTCGGAGGCCTTGGCGTTGATGTTGTGGTCGTAGTAGGGGTAGATTTGGAGGTCTACGACCTTGGTCTTGCGGGCCTTGAGGGCATCGGCAAAGGAGACGCTCTGGCTGTATTCTACGGTGAGGTCGCCGGTGCCGCAGTAGAGCTGGGCGGCCACCTTGCACTTCTTGGGGATGAGGTAGACGGGGGAGGCGTCGGCAAGGTATTTCTCTTTGAGGTTTCCGAAGTAGGCGATGCGCTCCGGGTCTTTGGCCCTGGTGGTGATGGCAGCGGTGGTGAGGTCGTAAATGCCTGAATACCCGACAAATACCTTCGCCTCCTTGGTGAGCATGGCCGCCACGGAGGAAAGGTGTGCGCCTGCCGATGCACCGTTGAAGCCCATGCGGGAAGGGTCGATGTTCAGCTCCTTGGCGTGGTCGCGGATGTACTGGACGGCGTCGAGGACATCGGCAATGGAGACCTGGACGTTGGCTCCGGGCTGGGGGGCGAGGGTGTATTCAATGCGAACGCCGGTGATGCCGTGATTCTGGGCAAGGTACTTGGAGAGGCTGCGGGAAGAGTCGAAGGTTCCGCGGGCCCAGCCGCCTCCGTGAACGAAGAACATCACGGGCGAGGGGCCCTCGGCCATGGATTTGTCGATGGCGATGCGGAGCTCATAGCTGTCGTACTTCTTGTATACCACTTCCTCTGTCTCCACCTTGTTGTACAACTTGCCGGAGAGGCGCTGGTTCTGGTGGACGTAGGGGACATAAAGGTCAGGAATCTCGGAGAGATTGAGAATCTTGGCATAGCGGGCTTCCCTCTGGAGGGCGTAGGTGCCGTCGGCCTTTTTCTCAAGCTTCATGGCATAGCGGTTGGTGGGAACGGTTTCCTGGGCAATGGCGGCTGCGGCTGCAAGGAATCCGATGGCCAGAGAGAGGATAATTTTCTGTGCGTTCATTGTGGTTATCAATTATTTCTTTATATTTGCAGTAAATTGGTCAACCAATATTACCAACTGCAAATATAGGACATTTAAACTAATATGGAAATAATCCGAACATTTTTTTTGACCCTGATGCTGCTTGGCGCCTGCAGCAGCTCCAAATATGTGGTTCCCACGCCTGTAAACAACAACGGCAGCAGCCAGCCGGGCACAACCGGCGATAATGGCAACGAAAACGGCGAGAACGGAGGCAATGGCGGCACCACCACCCCCGAAGAAGTCCCCGAGGGCGCCCTCTATGCCGACGGCAACGACGAAGGTACCTACGCGCTCATCCTTGAAAGAGGCTACAACCTTGAACCGCCGGACAATTCCGGAGAGCACGCCGCAAACCCGTTCCGCCACATCCGCCAGAGCTGGGACGCCACCCTTGGAAAAAACGTCTTCGACTTCATCATCCACATAAAGAACGATGATGACCGCGGCCTCGCCAACGTTACAGACCGCCAGCGCAACGAAATCAAGACCGACGGCAAATCTCCCGAAGCCCTCGTTGCCAAAACAGAGGGCGAAACCCTCCGCATGAGCTGGAAGTTCAAGCTTCCCACCGGCATGAAGACCACCACCAAATTCTGCCACGTACACCAGCTCAAGGGCATCGACAACAAGGAGGGCACCGCCGATGTGGGCATCCCTGTAATCACCTACACCTGCAGGAGCCTCTCCGGCGGCAAGCAGCAGTTTCAGGTCATCTACAATGGCCGCACTGAGGACAATACCGGCAATGTTTACCTCAGCAAAGTGGACCTTGCAGATTTCCTTGGCGAATGGGTGAGCGTCGTGGAGACCGTAAAATTCGCAAAAGACGGCACCTACCAGCTCCAGATTGTTCGCATGAGGGATGGCAAAAAGCTCCTCGCCATAGACAAACAGGGTATCGACATGTGGCGTGAAGGCATCACCGGCATGCGCCCCAAGTGGGGAATCTACCGCTCCTTCGGCGAAGGCCGCAGCCTTGAAAGCCAGCTCCGTGACGAAACTCTTCATTTTGCCGATTTCCTCATTGAGAAACTGTAGAGTGCGCATTTACAAAAAATTGGTCAAATTGGTTTAATTCACTATCTTTGCCGTGGAAAAAATCATTAAGACTATGACTGATGCCACCGTTCAAACCTCGGAAGAGAGGCTGGTAGCACTGAAAATACTCAATATGCTCGAAGCTGGAAGGCTTGTCCCGGGAGACCGCCTTCCCGCCGAAAGGAAGCTTGCCCTCGACGTTAACGTGAGCCGCGCCCACGTGAGGGCAGCCCTCCAGAAACTCGAGTTCTACGGCATTGTAAAAACCTGGCCCCAGAGCGGAACAGTTCTCGCAGAGCATCCCGTCTCCGTCCTCAAGAACCAGATCCGCAACATTCTGGATAACGACTGCTTCGACTTCTACTCCCTGGTCCAGACCCGTGTCCTCCTGGAGGAATCCGCAGTGCGCCTTTGCGCCCATAACCGCACGGAAGAGGATATCGACAATCTCAATGCTGCATTCGAAGACTTTGTGGGGCATTCGGATACCGACATGCGTGATGAGAAGGACTTTGCCTTCCACCTTGCCATTGCCAGGGCCTCGCACAATCCGGTTCTCTCCTCGCTGCTGCTGATCATCTGCCCCGACGTCCTCAAATACTACCGCCTGCTCGGAGCCTGTACCATTTCCGTGGAACAGGTAACCCTTGAGCACCGCAATCTCCTTGACGCCATTGTGGCCGGAGATTCCGACAAGGCCGTCCAGCGCATCCGCGAGCACCTGAAGCCCATCACGCTCTTTTCCGAAGGCTATCGCACCAACGAAACCGTCGCCATTCCCCGCACCAGAATATAGTCTCTTCTTGTAGAATCCTTGCAGAATTCTTATCTTTGCATAATATGGGAATTTTTGCAAGCGGTGTGAAGAAGACCAACCTGAACTTCTTCCAGAAGATAGGCAGGGCGATAAGCGGTAAGTCCCGCGTGGACGACGATGTCCTGGATGCCCTTGAAGAGGCCCTCCTGGCCTCAGACATGGGCGTTGACACCACCCTGAGGCTCATCGAGAACATCGAAGACAGGGTAGAGAAGGACAAGTTCGTAGACCTTGACGAACTTACCGCCATTATCCGCGACGAAATATCGGACCTCATGGGTGCCGATGAGCCCGTCCAGCCCTTCGACTTCTCCCAAAAGCCGTACGTCATGCTCGTCGTGGGTGTGAACGGCGTAGGGAAGACCACAACCATCGGCAAACTGGCAGCCATGCTCAAAAAGCAGGGCAAGAAGGTGGTGATAGGCGCTGCCGATACCTTTCGCGCCGCCGCGGTGGACCAGCTGGTGGTGTGGGCCGAAAGGGCCGGCGTGGACATTGTCAAGCAGCCCATGGGCGCAGATCCCGCCGCCGTAGCCTTCGATACCGTCAAGTCCGCCGTCGCCCGCGGGGCCGATGTCGTCCTCGTCGATACTGCCGGACGTCTCCACAACCGCGTGGACCTCATGAACGAGCTCACGAAGATAAGGAACGTCATCGGCAAGGTGATTCCCGACGCACCCCACGACGTCCTCCTGGTCCTGGATTCCACTACCGGCCAGAACGCCTTCCAGCAGGCCAAGGAGTTCACCAGGGCGACCAAGGTTACCTCCCTTGCCGTCACCAAGCTGGACGGCAGCGCCAAGGGCGGCGTGGTTGTGGGAATAGTGGACGGTTTCAAGATTCCCATCAAGTTCCTTGGCATAGGGGAAGGCGTCGAAGACCTCAAGGTCTTTGACAAGAAAGCCTTCGTCGAGGACCTTTTCAAGAAGGAAGACATAGCATAAAAAGATATGAAAAGAGTTATTCTTTCAGTGGCGCTTGCCGTAGTTTCGATGAGCCTCTCTGCAGGCCCGGTCATTACAAAAGAACATAAGGAGCGCGCGGCAAAGCTCGTTTCCCAAATGACAGTTGAAGAGAAGATAGACTTCATCTCCGGCAAGGTTGACGGTTTCCACACCGCCGGCATTCCGCGTCTTGGGATTCCTGCGATCCGCATGGCCGACGGCCCCCAGGGCCTCAGGAACGTGGACGGGAAAAACATCCACAGCACCTTCTTCCCCTGCGGCGTGTCTGCAGCGGCAACCTGGAACAGGGAAGTGGTTTATGAGATGGGTGCCGGAATAGGCAGCGCAGCAAAGGCGCACGGCGTACAGATCATGCTGGGCCCCGGCGTGAACATCTATCGCAGCGCCCTCTGCGGCCGAAATTTCGAATATTACGGCGAAGACCCCTACCTTGCAAGCGAGACCGCCCTTGCCTACATCACCGGCATGCAGGACCAGGGCGTCATGGCAACCATAAAGCACTTCGCCCTTAACCAGCAGGAGTATGACCGCCACGGCGTAAGTTCCAATGCCGATGAGAGAACCATGAACGAAATCTACTTCCCCACCTTCCGCAAGGCGGTGGAAAAGGGGAACGTGGCAGCGGTCATGACCAGCTACAACCCCATAAACGGCATGCATGCGGCGGAGAACACCTGGCTTGTGAACGACAACCTGAGGGCATGGGGCTTCGAAGGTCTTGTGATGACAGACTGGGTATCCACCTACAGTCTCGTGGGCTTCATGCAGGGCGGCGTAGACCTTGAAATGCCCCACGCCTATGACGCAAAGCCCGCCGTGGTGAAAGAACTCCTTAAGAACGGCGTCATCTCCGAAGAGGAGCTTGACCTCAAGTGCATCCACATCCTCCAGTCCTTCATCGCCTACGGCTTCCTTGACGGCGGCCTTGAGGCCGATCCCGCAGCAGAGGATGCCGCCGAGTCCCGGAAGCGCGCTTATGAAGTTGCCCTCGAGGGCCCCGTACTGGTAAAAAACGAAGGCGATATCCTTCCCCTCAAGAAGGGCTCGAAGATTGCCCTCATCGGCCCCAATGCCAATATGATCGTGTGCGGCGGCGGTTCGGGATGGGTTACTCCGGAGGACGGAAAGGGCGTGACTCCCTACATCGGCCTCAATTCCCTTGGAAAGAAATATCCCGTCACGCTTCTTGGCGAACCGGATGAAGCCCAGCTCAGGAAGGCTTCCGTGGTTGTGGTCTGCATCGGCTTCAACAGGGACACCGAGACGGAAGGCAGCGACCGCAAGTATGGTCTCAACTCATATCAGAATTCCCTGGTGGAGAGGGTTGCGAAGTACAATGAGAACGTGGTGGTGGTCCTCAATTCCGGCGGCGAAACGGAAATGCCCTGGGCCGACAAGGCCAAAGCCATCGTCCTTGACTGGTATCCGGGCCAGGAAGGCGGCAACGCCCTCGCAGACATCCTCACCGGCAAGGTCTCTCCTTCCGGAAGGCTGCCTTTCACCTGGTGGGGAGAACTCAGGAAGAACCCTGCCCAGAAGTGGTATGCGACGACGCCCCTGCACCCTACCGGCAACCGCGACAGATATCCCTTCACAGAGTACAGGGAAGGCGTTTTCGTGGGATACCGCGGTGCAGAACACTTCGGCGTGGAGCCGCTCTATCCTTTCGGATTCGGCCTCTCCTATGCCACGTTCGAGTATTCCGGACTTGAGGTGTCTCCTGCCGGCGGCGGCTATGACGTTACCTTCACCGTGAAGAACACTTCAAAGGTTGCGGCAAAGGAAGTCGCCCAGGTGTATGTGGCTCCGGGAAGTCCTTCCGTACCCCGTCCCGCCCGCGAACTCAAGGGCTATGACAAGAAACTCATCGGCCCCGGCGCCTCCGTCACCTTCACCGTGCATCTGGATGCCGATGCCTTTGCCCACTACTCCACGCCCGCCCATGCCTGGGTAACAGACTCCGGAGAGTACAGGATAGAGGTCGGCGCCAGTTCTGCGGACATCAAACTGAGCGCAGCGGTAAGACGGTAGTTTTGATGTAAGGTTGGTCTTCGATGAAGCCCACCTTTATCATACATAATTGATTATTGTGGGTTTTTTAGTATCTTTGTAAGATAAATTCAATAATTATGAAAGTTTCTTACAGTTGGTTAAAGGAGTATCTGGAGTGCAGCCTTAACCCTCAGGAGGTGGCAGATGCGATGACTTCGATTGGCATTGAGGTGGATTCCGTGGAAATGGCAGAGGCCGTCCCCGGAGGCCTCAAAGGCGTTGTGGTGGCAAAGGTCCTCACATGCGAGGCACATCCTGACTCCGACCATCTCCATATAACGACGGTAGACGACGGCTCACCGGAGCCCGTGCAGGTGGTCTGCGGCGCGCCCAACGTGGCCGCAGGGCAGAAGGTGCTCTTCGCACGCATCGGCACCTGCCTTCCGGGAGATTTCAAGATAAAGAAATCCAAGATCCGCGGCGTTGAGAGCTTCGGCATGATCTGCGCAGAGGACGAACTTGGAATAGGCTCAAGCCATGACGGAATCATGGTCCTTCCGGAAGACGCTGTCATCGGCACTCCTGCCTATGAATACCTTGGCCTTCAGGATGAGGCGGTTATCGAATATGAGATTACGGCAAACAGGCCGGATGCGGCATCCCACTGGGGTGTTGCCCGTGACCTTGCCGGCTATCTTGGCGCCCGTGACCTTCCCTTCAAGCTGAACCGTCCTTCCGTTGAGGCTTTTGCCGAGGGGGCAGGGGAGTCCATCCCCGTGGATGTCCAGGATGCCGATGGCGCACCGCGCTACGTGGGCATCACCATGGAAGGCGTAAAGGTCGCCCCGTCACCAGAATGGCTGCAGAAGAGGCTCATGTCCATTGGCCTCAAGCCAATCAACAACGTCGTGGATATCAGCAACTTCATCCTCTTCGAGACCGGCCAGCCGCTGCACACCTTCGATGCGGGCAAGATCCGCGGAGGCAAGGTAATCGTGCGCCGCGCTGCAGAAGGCGAGGTGCTGAAGACCCTTGACGGCATAGAGAGGAAGCTCTGCAGCAAGGATATGGTCATCGCAGACGTTGAAGGCCCCATGTGCATTGCGGGCGTTTTCGGCGGTGAGGATTCCGGCGTTTCGGACGCCACCACAAGCGTTTTCATCGAAGGCGCATACTTCGACCCTGCATCCATCCGCCGTACGGCAAAGAAGGAACAGCTCTCTACCGACGCCAGCTTCCGTTTTGAAAGGGGCGCAGACCCTGAGGCCGCCATGTACGGCGCCCTCCGCGCAGCCCTTCTCATCCAGGAGCTTGCAGGCGGCCATGTGGTTGGAAAGCTCCGCGAGGTCTACGAAAAGCCCATTCCCAAGGCTCAGATCGAACTGGACTATGACAGAATCGAACATTTCATCGGCAAGAAGATAGGCCATGACACCATAGAGAAGATTCTGAAGGCGATGGCCTATGAGTTCGTGGAAAAGCGCCCGGGAGGCGCCCTGGTTGCCGCTCCGAGCTATATGGTGGACGTTACGCGCGAGTGCGACGTCGTTGAGGAAATCCTCCGTATCTACGGTTACAACAACATCGAGCTGCCCCAGACACTCAGGATGAGCGTGAACGCCAGTCCGTCACCGGAGCCCGAGGCTGTCCGCAACTCCATCTCCAACTTCCTGGCCTCAAACGGTTTCGTTGAGACCATGAACAATTCCCTTACCAAGGAAGACTACTACACAAAGCTCACCACCTTCCCTGCAGAACGCTGCGTCCACATCGTGAACCCCCTGTCACAGGACCTTAACGTGATGCGCCAGACGCTCCTTCTGAGCGGTCTGGAGGTTGTGGCATACAACATAAACAGGCAGATAACTTCCCTCAAGTTCTTCGAGTACGGCTCTGTATATCAGAGGCTTCCGGAAACTGACGGAACCACTCTCGCGGGCTATGAGGAGCACCGCGCATTCGCGCTGTTCCTTTCCGGTACTCCGGAGAAGTCCTGGAGGAATCCGGCAGGGAAGTCCAGCTTCTTCACCCTCAAGGGCTATGTAGAGGCGCTTCTCGCACGCTACAGGGTAGACATCGGCACGCTCATCCAGGGCGCCGCTCCTTCCGACATCTTTGCCGAGGGCATCACCTGGAGCCTTCCCGGCCGCGAGCCCCAGCTGCTTGCAACGATGGGTACGGTAAGTCCCGTCCTGGCGAAGCGCTTCGGTATAAAGCAGCCCGTTTTTGCCGCTGAAATCAACTGGGAGGTGCTTTTCACCCTCGTAAAGCGCGACAAGTTCTCCTTCAAGGAGCTGCCCCGCTTCCCTGAGGTGCGCCGTGACCTTGCCCTCCTCCTTGACGAGAAGGTGCAGTATGCAGACCTCCGCAAGTCTGCCGTCAAGGCTGGCAAGAAGCTCATCAAGAGCGTGACCCTCTTCGACGTGTACCGCGGAGAGAAGATTCTCTTCGGTAAGAAGCAGTATGCCCTTGGATTCGTGCTTCAGGACCCTGAACGCACCCTTACGGATGCAGAGGTAGAGAAGACCATGCAGCGCATTCTGGACACCCTCAAGGCCGAATTCGGAGCAATCCTCAGATAATGAAGCGTCCCTGGTACATAGTTCTCCTTCTGCTTCTTGCGCTCTCCTGCAACGGTCCGCGCAAGATTTCCCGCTCTGACATGGAGAACATCTACCATGACATGTTCCTTCTGGACCAGCAGATAAGGAACGACTTCACCCTTCGCCGCATTGCAGACACGTCACTTGTCTACGAGAACATCTTCCGGACCTACGGTTACGATACGGATGACTACATCTACAGCGTAAAGGAGTACATAAAGGAGCCCGAGAAGTTCTCCAAGGTGTTTGCCAACGTCGCAGACCGCCTCACGCGCGAGGCGGAGTACATCAAGAAGCAGGAAGAGTTCGAGCAGTGGAAGAACTCCTTTATGGCAATTTACGGACGCAGCGTGGATACCACGAAGAGCCCCAGAGTGCCGAAGGACATAATAGATTCGCTGCACCTGCGCCTTGTGGGGCCTTCGGTGGAGTTTTTCCCGCCGGAGGACACCCTGGCCTGGGAGCTTGACACCCTTGTATTTGCAAGGGATACGGTATCGGCAGTTTCACCCGCAGACAGTTTGGGCCTATGATGAGGGAGAAGACGGTTTTCGGCCCCATTTTCAGCCGCAGGCTGGGGAGTTCCCTGGGCATCAACCTTCTGCCCCAGGAGGGGAAGGTGTGCAACTTCGACTGCATCTACTGCGAGTGCGGCTGGAATAAGGACGGCCTTGCAGACAGGACCATCCCGTCGGCACAGGATGTCCGCGAAGCCCTTGAGGCGAAGCTCCTTGAGTGCGTATCGGCCGGGACGCCCATCGACTCAATAACCTTCTCCGGCGACGGCGAACCCACCCTCAATCCGGAATTCCCGCAGATAGTTGCCGAAACGCTTGCCCTCAGGGACAGATATTTCCCGTCGGCCAAGGTGTCCGTGCTGTCAAACGCCACCATGGCTTTCAAGGCCGATGTCTTCGACGCCCTTCGCCGCGTGGACAACCCCATTATGAAGATAGACGCGCCCACAACGGAAAAGGCCGCGCTCATCAACAGGCCCGTGGGCCGATATTCCGTAGAGGAAGTGGTTCGCTCCCTGGAGCGTTTCGAGGGCAGTTTTGTGCTGCAGACCATGTTCCTGAAGGCTCCGGACTTCTGCACGGGGGACTGGGTATCCGAGTGGATGTCAATAGTTCGCAGGTTGCGCCCGCGGGAGGTCATGGTCTATACCATAGACCGGGAAACGCCCATGAAAGGGCTTTCCAAATATACCGTAGAGGAGATGCGCTCCCTGGTGCAGCCTCTCATAGATGAAGGATATAAAATACAAATTAAAGGATAAATATATGTCACTTTCAAGCAAATACGGCTACACGCCGGACAAAGAGGCCATTGCCCGCCATCTGGAGCTCATTGCAAGCAACCTGGACAATGTGGTGTCGGAAAAGGTGTACAAGGAGTGCTTTGCAATCATGGATCTTACCACCCTTGCAAATGAGGATACGCCCGCAAGCGTTGCAGCCCTTACCCTGAAGGTCAATTCCTTCGAGAAGGACTATCCTTCTTATCCGCTTCCCGCATCCATCTGCGTATATCCCAACCTTGGACACGTGGTGGCTTCCACCCGCAGCAACCCGGCCGTCCATGTGACTACCGTAGCAGGCTGCTTCCCTACATCCCAGAGCTTCCTGGAGGTCAAGCTCCACGAGATTGAACTGGCAGTGCGCGGCGGTGCCGATGAGATAGACATCGTCCTGGCCCTGAACAGTTTCCTTGCGGGTGACGTTGAAACGGCTGGTGCAGAGATACTTGCATCCCGCAAGTGCATCGACAAGGTGGCTGCCGAACTTGGCCGTCCCGTAGTGCTCAAGGTCATCCTTGAAACCGGCCTTCTGGTAACCCCCGAACTCATTGCCGAAGCCTCCTTCCTCGCAATGGAAAACGGTGCCGATTTCCTCAAGACCTCTACCGGCAAGGTGAAGGTCAATGCCACTCCGCAGGCAGCATATGTTATGTGCCAGTGCATAAAGAAGTACTACGAGTCTACCGGCAAGAAGGTTGGCTTCAAGGCCGCCGGCGGCATCTCCTCCGCCATGGATGCAGTATGCTACTACTCCATCGTGAGCAGCATCCTCGGCAGCGAATGGCTCAACAAGAACCTGTTCCGCTTCGGTGTCTCCCGCCTCGCCAACCAGATTCTCTCTGCCGTGGAGCAAAAAACTGTAGCATATTTCTAGCAGGCCGCTCCGGTCTGGATACATTCAAACCACCGTTTTGGGCCTCTGGTGAGCTAAAACGGTGGTTTGAATGTATCAAAGTAATTGGCTATATTTGTGAATATGAGGAAGCATATAGTATTTTTAACGATTTTGACTGTAATGTCGTGTAACGTAAAGCCATCGGCAGAGGAAAAGGCCGCAAAGCTCATAGAAGGACTTACGATAGAGGAGAAGGCTTCTCTGATGATGCATCCGTCGGCACCGGTGACCATTACGGCGGAGGACGCGCCGGTGAAGGAGATTCCCGCATATAACTGGTGGAACGAGGCGCTGCACGGGGTGGCCCGCAACGGAAAGGCCACTACTTTCCCGCAGCCCATCGGCATGGCCGCCTCCTTTGACGACGCCCTCCTGCTGGACGTTTTCACCGCCGTGAGCGACGAAGCCCGCGTCAAGAACCGCCTTGCCAAGGAGAAGGGTCATGTGGGACATTATGAGGGGCTTACGTTCTGGACTCCCAACATCAACATTTTCCGTGACCCCCGCTGGGGACGCGGCATGGAGACTTACGGTGAAGATCCGTACCTTACCGGCCGCATGGGCATTGCCGTTGTGAACGGCCTTCAGGGAGACGTGAATGCTCCGGTGCTCAAGGCTCACGCATGTGCAAAGCACTTTGCCGTGCACTCCGGCCCGGAATGGAACAGGCATACTTATAATGCTGAAGTCTCGGAACGTGACCTTCGGGAAACCTATCTTCCAGCCTTCAAGGACCTGGTGGTAAAAGCCCATGTCCAGGAGGTCATGATTGCGTACAACCGTTTCAGGGGCGTTCCCTGCGGTGCATCGGACTACCTTATAAACACCATCCTCCGTGGGGAATGGGGCTACAAGGGTCTCATCACATCTGACTGCTGGGCCATCAAGGACTTCACGCCCGGCTACCACGGGTTTTCTCCCGACAAGACCCACGCCGCCGCAGCCGCCATCCATGCCGGAACAGACCTCAACTGCGGCGAAAGCTATGCCCGGATTCCCGAAGCCGTTGCCAAGGGCCTTCTTGACGAGGCCGATGTAGACCGCAGCCTCCTCCGTCTTCTCACCCAGCGCTTCCGTCTTGGAGAGATAGACGCTGCACCAACGCCTTGGGACAAGCTGCCGGAAGACATAGTGGAAGGCCCCGAGCATCTTGCCCTTGCCCGCCGCATGGCCCGTGAAAGCCTGGTCCTTCTGCAGAATAACGGCGTGCTGCCCATTGCCGCCGGAACGCGCATAGCCGTCGTAGGCCCCAATGCCGATGAGAAAGAGATGCTCTGGGGCAACTACAACCCCGTTCCCGAGCATACCCTCACCCTTCTTGAGGCCATCCGTGAGCGCAGTGCCGATGCTCCCTACGTGAAAGGGTGCCGCCTGGTCCTTGGCTCTTCAGATGTAAAGGCAGTCCTTGACAGCCTTGCGGGATATGACACAGTAGTCTTCGCAGGCGGCATTTCCCCCCATCTTGAAGGCGAGGAAATGAAGGTATCCTTCCCCGGCTTCAAGGGCGGGGACCGCACCTCCATAGAACTCCCTCAGGTGCAACGTGACCTTCTTGCAGCCCTCCACAATGCCGGAAAGAAGGTGATACTTGTGAACTTCTCCGGCTCTGCCATGGGCCTTGTCCCGGAAACATCCAGCTGCGACGCCATCCTACAGGCATGGTACCCCGGCGAAGAAGGCGCAGCCGCCATTGCCGAGGTCCTCTACGGTGACGTGAACCCCTCCGGAAAGCTCCCCGTCACCTTCTACAAGAACGCAGACCAGCTTCCGGACTTTGAAGACTACAACATGGAAGGCCATACTTACCGCTACTTCCGTGGGGAGCCTCTCTTCCCCTTCGGCCATGGCCTGAGCTATACCACCTTCCAGTACGGAGAACCCCGCATCAAGGGCCGTACGCTTGAGATTTCACTCACCAACACCGGCGCCGTAGACGGCGTAGAAGTCGTCCAGCTCTACACAAGGCTCACTGCCGATGTGGAAGGCCCCGTCAAGAGCCTCCGCGGCTTCCAGCGCGTCCCGGTCAAGGCCGGCGAAACCGTCAAGGTGCGTTTCTCTCTCACCGACGACGTCCTCCTGAGCTGGTCCGAAAGCGCCCGTGACATGGTCCCCACCCACGGCACCTGGGAATTCCAAGTGGGCGGCAGCTCCGCCTCCGTGAAGACCGTCGTGCGTGAAATGTAAGTAACCGTCTTATTTATCTTGCAGCGATTACAGTTTCGCAAATCTCTCCCACTGTTTTGGGAGCGGGAGTGTTTTCAGGGAAGCGGATGTTGAACTTCTCCTCCACGGCAAGTGACATGAGCATCATGGTAAGGGAATCAATCCCGAGCCCTGTCACAAGGGGAGTGTTGAAGTTTACGTTTGTGAGGTCTGTATTGGGCCTTACGACAGAAATCACTTCCTTGAGTCCGTCAAATACGTCTTGTTTCGTCATACTCGTGCTACTTTCATGCTACCGGTGCGCTTGAAGTCTTCCGTGCGCACGGTCATCTTACGGATCTGGTGGGTTGTGGGCAGGGTGGCGTTAACCTTGTCTACGAGGGCCTGCATGTAGGCGTGGATGTCCTCGGGTGTCTTGCCGTCAAAAGCGGGCATGAAGGGGAGAATCTCGATTGAAATCACCTGGGCACCGTTGAGGTCGTCTTCCTTTACCATGGCGTCGCGGACGCAAGGGTCGGCATAGAAGGGCTCTTCAAGGCTTTCGGGACTCACATTCTCGCCGTTGGGGAGGATGATGAGGTTCTTGATTCGGCCAGTGATGTAGAGGAAGCCTTCCTCGTCGAAGCGGCAAAGGTCACCGGTGCGGAACCAGCCGTCCTCCGTGAATGCCTCTGCGGTGCGCACAGGGTCCTTGTAGTAGCCAGAGAAGACGTTGTCTCCCTTCACCTGAAGCTCACCGTCAACAATCCTTGTCTCCTGGCCGGGATAGATGCGGCCGATGGAAGTGGGCTTCTGAACAGCGTTAGCATTTGCCGATGTGAGGTTGGCGGTCTCAGTGAGGCCGTATCCGAAGCAGAACTCGACGCCAAGCTTGGTGAAGATGTCCACGAGGCGCGGAGGAACGTTTGCAGCGCCGGAGATGATCATGCGGAGCTCTCCGCCCAGGAACTGGGGACCATACATCTTGACAAGGCCGGAAAGGATGTCGCAGATGCCGGGAACTATCACAAGGAGGGTGGGCTTTATCACGGGCAGCTTGCCGATGGTGGCCTTCATGTCCTCTGCCGTGAAGAGGAGGTTTCCGGTGTAGAAGCAGCCGCAGGTGCAGGCGATGAGGCCGAACACGTGGCTGAGGGGAAGAAGTGCGATATAGCGGTGTACGCCGATAACCTTGCCGGGCTTGAAGATGGCGTTGTAGTTGCCTCTCATGAGGGCCCTGTGGCTCAGGACAGCACCCTTGGGTGCGCCAGTGGTGCCGCCGGTGAAGAAGATAGCTGCGGGGCTTTCAGGGTCTACAGCCACTGAGGGAGCCTCGACGTCTGCGATGGAGCTTGCAGGGAGCACCTTGGTGCCCTTGATGCCCTCTGTGAGGGGCATGAACTCTTCACGGACGAAGATGGCGGCGATGTCGAATTTCATGCAGCAGCCTGCCACTGCGGGAGCGGGCAGCTGTGCAGGGAAGTTCATCACGACATATCCTGCAGATGTAATTGCAAGGAAAAGCTCGATTGCATTCTGGCTGTTGCGGTCAAGGACTGCGATATGTGAGCCTTTTGGAAGATTCAGGCCGTTAATGAATGCGCGGCGGCGTGCCACACGGTGGCCCAGCTGTTCATAATTGATTGTGTCGGTTTGGTCGCTGATGGCTGGCTTGGATGCGTACTGCTTTGTAAACCAGTCAACAAACTGTCCCATAGTGGGAAGATAGGGAATACTCTCGAATTCTTCCTTGGGAAGCATGTTGTGGAAATACTCTGTGTTTGTCATTATTATTATTAGGTTTTAGGTTTCGTAAAAAACGTGCAAAGATAGCAATTTTTTGACTATCTTTGTGCTGATTATGACTAAAACCGATATTACCGCAGTTCCCGTGCAGGGAAAGAAAATGCTCAAGGAATTCATTGAATTCCCTTTGAAACTCTACAAAGATTCAGACAAGTGGGTGCCCGCATTCGAAGATGATGAGTACAAGTCACTTGGCCCCGATAACGCCTCACTGGAGTTCTGCGAACGCGAACTCTACCTGGTCTACAAGGACGGGGCCGTCGCGGGACGAGTTGCCGCAATCATAAACCATCACGCCAACGAAAAGTGGAAGGAGAATACCGTCCGCTTCGGCTGGATAGACTTCATCGAGGACTTTGAGGTTGCCAAGTGCCTGATTGAGGCCGTGGTAAGCTGGGGCAAGAAGCGCGGCGCCACAAAGATAAAGGGGCCGCTGGGATTTACGGACATGGACCGCGAAGGTCTTCTTGTAGAGGGCTTCGAGAACGAGAGCCCCTTCACAGTCATATACAACTATCCTTATTATGGAGAGTACCTGGAGCGCATGGGTTTCACTAAGGATGTAGACTGGACCCAGAAGGTCATGGACATCCCTTCGGAGCTTCCGCCCATGTTCCAGTATGCAGACAAGATCTCCGAGCGTTTCGGCATCCGCATATATACCGCCAGCACCCTCAAGAAGATGGCAAAACGCGGCCATGAGATGTTCCACGTCCTGAACGCGGCCTTTGCGGGGTTGTACGAGTACACAAAACTGTCCGACAAGCAGATAGACGGTTACGTGAAGCAGTACGTTCCCGTCCTTAACAAAGACCTTGTGGCTTTTGTGGTGAACGGGAAGGACGAACTTGTGGGCTTTACGGTGACGATGCCGCACATATCGGCAGCCGTAAGAAAGGCCAAGGGACGCATCTTCCCCTTCGGATGGATGCACCTTCTGCCGGCGCTTTCTCCCAAGCGCAATGACACCACCGAGGCCCTTCTCATCGGCATTCTTCCCGAATACCAGGCCAAAGGCGCGGCCTTCCTGATGTTCAAGTACCTGCTGGAGAACTATCAGCGCCTTGGCATCAAGCACATGCTGATGAATCCCCAGCTGGAAGAGAACCACAAGGTCCAGACCCTCTGGGACAACTTCGACACCCGTCCTTACCAGCGCCGCCGCTCTTACGTGAAAGAGATTTGACATGGCAATACGAATCAAACTGGAAAGCACTGAGTCTGAACTCTTCTGCTCCTCCAAATGGTGGGGAGACCCCGACATGCCGGGAGACATGGAGTATCCCTTCACTGAGGATTATCCCCTTACCTTCATCTGTCAGATATCGTGCGAGGACATCGCACCCTTCGACCCTGAAGGCCGCCTGCCCCATGAGGGCATGTTCTATGTCTTTGCCGCCGTGGATGAGTATGCCGGGTATGAGAGTCCGGTGCATAACGGAATGGGCCTGTGGCCGCGCAGGCAGGTGGTGGTAAAGTACACCAAGGCCGTCAATTTCGAGACTTTCCGCAGCGCCATCTTCGAGGACGAGGACGGAAACCCCGTCACCGAGCCCGCCCTCAAGATGACCTTCGAACCCTGTGCCGATGACGCAGACTGCACCAAGCTCCTCGGGAGGCCGTTTTTCGCCGATGTCCTCCAGGAACTTCCCGGCCATGTGAACTTCCTCCAGATAGACTCCGGAACAGCCGGTCTCCAGTTCTATGACGAAGGCCAGCTGAACCTTCTCTACTCCGAGACAGACTTCGCCAAGGCCAAGTGGCACCTTGTGAAAGGCTATCTGTCTTCGTTGTAAGAGCCCTGGGACTTGAACTGTTTTTTGTAACAGTTTGAATACAAGTACGTTACAAAAATTCCCTGCGTAAAATCGCGCAGGGGATTTTTGTAAATACCACACAATCAGTCACTTGCGAAAAACGGCCAAAAAAAGGCCAGGCATCAAGCCTGACCTTTCTTGTAGCCCCACGAGGAATCGAACCTCGATTTAAAGTTTAGGAAACTTCCGTTCTATCCGTTGAACTATGAGGCCATCAATACAGGGGGTTCCACCCCCTCATACACCCCTGGCCGCCTTAAACCCCTTTCCAACTTTCTTCGAAAGTCCCGGGGACGGCGGGCGCTCTGATGAGCGCTGGGAAGCCTGAAAGAGCTCTTACTCGGCGCTCTTTTCGATGATCTGCCTGCCACGATAGTAGCCGCATTCAGGGCATACGCGGTGATACATCACCGTTGCGCCACAGTTAGGGCATACGCTCAGGGTAGGTACGGGAGCGAAGTCGTGGGTACGGCGCTTGTCTCTTCTCTGCTTGGAGAGTTTGTGTTTCGGATGTGCCATTTCTTTATACTATTTTAATTGTTACTTGCTTTCAAAAAGTCCTTTCAGAGCAGAGAACGGGCTGCTCGAAGCAGCCTCCTCGTTCTTTTGCTCATCATGACTCAGGTATTTAACTGTATCCGGATTGCAGCCGCCTTCCGGGTGGACTTTGTGTATGGGAACTGACAGGCAGGCGTAGTCATATACAGCCTGGCTGAAGTCCCAGTCCGCTTCAGTGGACGGTGCCTCGAACTCCTCTTCGGGGCGGATGTCGACTTCGATTGTGAGCGGCTCGAGGCAGCGGTCGCAAAGCACCGTGACGGTGCCGCGAAGGTGAAGATCCGCCTTCACTTTGTGCCCTTCCTTAACCGCCCTGATCTCAACGTCGATTCCGGCTTCCAGGATTTCCTTATTGTCAAACGCTTGAAAGAACTCTGTATCAGCACGAAAGCGGAATATCCGCTCTCCTGCCGCCCAACCGTCCAGGGGAATGATTATGTTTTTCATTGCCTCAAAAACAGATTAAGGGGTGCAAAGATACAAATAATTTTCCAAATATCAATCCTCGGTGCCGGAATTTCTTTTCCGGTCCAGTGGATCAAGCGCTATTTTGCGCATGCGCATGTGGTTCGGGGTGATTTCCACGAGCTCATCGGCCTGGATATATTCGAGGGCCTCTTCGAGGGAGAACTTGATTGCAGGGGGGAGGACCACCTTTTCGTCGGAACCGGAGGCGCGGACGTTGGTGAGCTTCTTGGTTTTGCAGATGTTGATGTTGAGGTCCCTTTCGCGGGTGTGCTCGCCGACGACCTGGCCGCCGTAGATTTCCTCGCCGGGTTCGACGAAGAATCGGCCCCTGTCAAGGAGCTTGTTCATGGAATAGGCGACGGCCTCGCCGGTCTCTAGGGAGACGAGGGAGCCGTTGGTGCGCATCTCGATTTCGCCTTTGTAGGGCTGGTATTCCTTGTAGCGGTGGGCTACCACGGCTTCGCCCTGGGTGGCGGTGAGGAGGTTGGAACGAAGGCCCATGAGGCCGCGGGTGGGGATTTCGAACTCCAGGAGGGTGCGGTCTCCGCGGGGTTCCATGCGGATGAGGGCGCCCTTGCGGCGGGTTGAGAGCTCGATGGCGGCGCCTACGAACTGCTCAGGGACTTCGATGGAGAGCTCTTCGATGGGTTCGCAGCGCTGTCCGCCGATGGTCTTGTCCAGCACCTTGGGCTGGCCTACCTGGAGCTCGAAGCCTTCGCGGCGCATGGTCTCGATGAGGACGGAGAGGTGGAGGACGCCTCGGCCGTAGACGACGAAGGAATCGGCATTGACGCCGGGCTTGACGCGGAGGGCGAGGTTTTTCTCAAGTTCCCTGTCCAGGCGGTCCTTCAGGTGGCGGGAGGTGACGAATTTTCCGTCCTTGCCGAAGAAGGGGCTGTTGTTTATCATGAAGAGCATGGACATGGTGGGCTCATCGACGGCGATGGGCGGGAGGGCTTCGGGGGTATCGGCATCGGCAATGGTGTCGCCGATTTCAAAGCCTTCTATGCCGACGACGGCGCAGATGTCGCCGCACTGGACTTCGTCTACGTTGGCCTTGCCCAGGCCTTCGAAGACCATGAGCTGCTTGATTTTGGACTTTTCGATGACGTCGTAGCGCTTGCAGAGGCTCACTGGCATGCCGGTCTTGAGGTTGCCGCGGGTGATTCGGCCCACGGCGATGCGGCCGACGTAAGGGGAATACTCCAGGGACGATACCAGCATCTGGGGTGTGCCTTCCACCACCTTGGGGGCGGGGATTTCCTCGAGGATGGTGTCAAGGAGGGCCGATATGTCCTGGGTGGGCTGTTTCCAGTCGCGGGACATCCAGCCCTGCTTGGCGCTGCCGTAGATGGTCTTGAACTCCAGCTGGTCCTCTGTTGCGCCAAGGTTGAACATGAGCTCGAACACCTCTTCCTGGACTTCGTCCGGGCGGCAGTTGGGCTTGTCGACCTTGTTGATTACCACGATGGGCTTCTTTCCCATGTCGATGGCCTTGGAGAGCACGAACCGGGTCTGGGGCATGCAGCCTTCGAAGGCGTCGACGAGGAGGAGGACGCCGTCGGCCATGTTGAGGACACGTTCCACCTCGCCGCCGAAGTCACTGTGGCCGGGAGTGTCGATGATGTTGATTTTCACGCCCTTGTAGGTGACGGAGACGTTCTTTGCGAGGATGGTGATGCCTCTTTCGCGTTCGAGGTCGTTGTTGTCAAGGATGAGGTTGCCAAGGTCTTCCGGCTTGCGCACCAGATTGGCCTGATAAATCATTCTGTCCACGAGGGTGGTCTTGCCGTGGTCTACGTGGGCGATGATTGCGATATTGCGTATTTCCTGCATAATCTTATAGTTACGGAAGTTAGGCCCGTTTTACGGGCCGCAAAGTTACAAAAAATCCCGCAAAATGTGAAACGGATAATGTGGCTTGCAGTGGGCTGGGGCGCGGTTTTTCCCGGTCTTGTCAACGTTTTTGATGCAAATAAACGTTTCAGAAACGTTTCAAAAATGCCCTGGAGGGGCCTCCAGTGCCTTTTATCCGTTTTATTCGTTTACCATTTTTTTAAACGGATAAGTGTTGTGAGATTTGCAGCAAGAAAAGTTTGTGAGCTATGAAAAGAGTATTGTTACTGGCACTTGTCCTGGTTTCCTGCGCCAAGGAAGCGGCGGAGGTCACGCCTTCGCGGGAGATTCATCACGGAATGATAGAACTGGGGGAGAAACTGGAAGACCCTTATACCGTAGAGAATGTGGAAAGGGCCGTGAGGAGCCTGTACCCCACGAAGGCCGACAGGGTGGATATCCATCCCACAGACCTCTACGTGAGGTTTTTGCCTGCAACTGATGCGGATTTGGATGCGCTGGAGGATGCTGGCCTTTACCTTATGGACCACCCCATGGACTACCGGATAGCGCGGGAGGGGGACTATTACCATGACCCCTCCATTGCCGATGAGTCCATCACCTGGCAGTATGCGGTGGTGCCACGGGATTTCGACTTCCCCGCCGGGATTAAGTACGAGATTCTGGACCGGTGCTATATATCGGAGCATGACCTGACCACAAGGGCATCGGCCCCCGACATCGACTGGGGCCTGGTGGAGAGGGAGGCGTTCAGGCTCACGGGGAACGAGGCAATGCTTGAGCCGGCGGTGAAGGCCGATGCCGGGACGCCGCAGGGGAGGATTACGCTGCTTGACCCTCTCTATGCCGGAGGAAAGCCTGTGGGCGTGTCCGGAGTGATGGTGGCCTGCAACGTGTTCGTGAAGATTGCAACGGCCTATACCGACAGGGACGGGTACTACAAGATGTCCAAGAGCTTTTCCTCCGACCCGCGCTACAGGCTTGTGTTCAAGAACAATGCTGGTTTTTCCATTGGCTTCAATTTCATACTGATACCGGCGTCGGTCTCAACCTTGGGTTCAGATTCGCCGGCAGGGGTGGACTACACGGTGAAGGAGGACGATGACGCCTGGCTTTTCCGGCGCACGGCCGTGAACAATGCGGCCTGGGACTACATTTCCCGATGCACGCCGCAGGAGCTTGACATAAGCGCGCCTCCGCAGGACCTCAGGATATGGATACTGCCGTTCCTGAAGGAATCCTCCACGCCCATGCTCCATCACGGGGCGGTTGTGGATTCGGACATCGTCAAGGAGTATGTGGGAAACTATGCTTCCGTAGTGTCGATGTTCCTGCCGGACATGACCATCGGCACGTCTGAGAGCGCCACTTTTGCCGATATTTATGCACGGACGGTGCACGAGATGGCGCATGCGAGCCATTTTTCGAAGGCGGGAAGCAGCCTCTGGACGCCGTATATTGCGTATGTGTTGAAATCCTTCGTGCTGGACGGCGGCACGCCGTATGGAAACGGGCCGGATTCGGGATTCGCCTCCGGGGTGGAACTGTTCCGGAAAGGCGCCGGAATGTGCGAGATAGGGGAGATGTGGGCCTATTTCCTTGGCGATTCCATGAATAAGGAGCGATACGGCGGGGCCATGCCTTCCTATCCTGCGTCGCTCTGGTTCCGCCCGGAAATACTTGGCTACCTGTATGAAAGGGGCTTCCTGAGAAGTGAAATATTCAAGGCGCTGGGTGCCGATGTGTACGATCTGTCCACTTTCAAGACAAGGCTCTGCAGCCTCTATCCTGAGAGGCAGTGGCTTGTGAACCAGACGTTCAGCGCCTATGGCAAGTAGGGCTTGGTGGTGTGCGGTACTCTTGGTGGCTGTTTCATGTTCGCTTGTGCTGGAGGACAGGAGTATATGCCCCTGCGAGATGTCCGTGAGCGTGAGCGGGGTTGTGGGGGAGACTGCGGTTGTGGTTGGCGGCGAAGTCGTTTGCCGGGTCTGGAGTGACAGCACTTTTGTGTGCCGCGTACCAAGAGGGGAAGTGGCCGTCATGGCCGTTTCCGGGGTTTCGGCGGGGGAGTTTACGGACTCTCCGGGGGATGGCCTGGCTTTCCGGATTCCGGAGGGGCTGGATTCGCCTCCGCTGCGCCTCGGTTACGCTATTGCCGATGCCTTCGGCGACAGTGCGCATGTTGATGTTGTGATGCGAAAAGAATTCTGTACGCTGTCGCTGGAGGTGGACGGCCCGCCCGGCTGGGGAGAGCCGTACCTTATAAAGGTCCGCTCCGACGTGTGCGGCTTGCTTTCATCGGGAGAGCTGCTGGAGGGACCTTTTTCGTACATGATGACACTGTCGGAAGACGGTTCTTGCTCTGCCGCTTTGCCGCGCCAGGGCCCTTCCAGCCCGCTTGTGCTGGACATTCTCATGCCTGACAGGGTTCTCCGCACATTCTCCCTGAGCGCATATATGCAGAAAGCCGGCTATGACTGGACCGCCCCGGACCTCTCCGACCTCTCCCTCCGCCTCAGCCTCTCCGTCACCGCCTTCACCGTCCACATCGGCCTCTGGTCCGAAACTTTTCCTCTGGAAGTCGTGATTTAGTTTTTTGCATATTAAAAAAAAGTTCCTATATTTGCAGTCCCATTTCGGGGAACTGCGCGGATGGCGGAATTGGTAGACGCGCTACTCTCAGGAGGTAGTGTCCGAAAGGACGTGTCAGTTCGACTCTGATTTCGCGCACAAAGGATGGCTTTTGAAGTCATCCTTTTTTGTTTATCGGCCTGCGCGACCAATAGGCTTCTTTGTCATGAAGTACATCTGAGATGCCATTTTTGTACCTCGCGGCATCTTTTTGTCAATTGACTGTCCATTTCATGCCACGAAGTACAAATCAGAGGCGAATTTTGGATTTCGTGGCATTGCAGCCCCAGGC
>Ga0208297_1000698_pt1 | contig 54147 bp, 52 predicted proteins | sample LMS_cellobiose_e_FD_187367 | JGI IMG/M metagenome (GOLD analysis project Ga0208297, IMG submission 187367) | Rumen-fistulated moose microbial communities from Alaska, USA - LMS_cellobiose_enrichment (SPAdes) (version 2) | ecosystem: Host-associated > Mammals > Digestive system > Stomach > Rumen... | reverse complement strand
GGCTCCGGCGCAGGCGCTGGCAAGACCCGCAACATCTGCTACTACGACATGGAAGTAAAGTAAGGGAGGGCACGAAAAATGGCAATTAAGAGAGGCGTATCGCTCTATAGCTATCAGCAGGAGCAGTTCTTCGGCCGAATGAACTGGAAAGACATGGTGCGCGAGGTCCATGACAACCTGAAGGCTGACGGCATTGAGATCATCAACGAATCCATCATTCCTCGCTATCCCTTCCCCACGGAGGAGTTCATCTATGACTGGCGCAACTATCTTGCCCGCTATGAGATGAAGGCTGTGACGAAGGACGTTTACCTGGACACCATGCGGTTCCGTGACCATGTCATGAGCCACAAGGAGGCCGCTGAGCTTCTGAAGCTGGACCTCAAGATCGCCGCGGATATGGGCTTTGAGAATGTTCGCTGCCTGAGCGCCGTCCCCCTGGATGTGATGATCATGGCCGAAGATACCGCCGTGAAGTACAACGTGCGCATCGGCCGGGAGATCCACGCGCCCCTGCCCATCCGTTACGATCCCAACAACCCCCGCAGCACTGCGGTTCGGGATCTGTGCGAGTATGTGGACAAGACCGGCAGCAAGTTTATCGGTCTGGTTCCCGACTTTGGCATCTTCCAGCACCATCTGCCCAGAGTGACTGCTGCCCACACCATCCGCACTGCGGATCCTGAGAAGCGGAAGTTCTGCGAGGAGAATGTGAAGCTCGGATATGAGGCCCTGCAGGCTGCCTACGATGAGAAGTTCCCCTCTCCTCCCGGCATGTTCGCCGATCGTCTGCCCCAGGCCTTCTTCCCGGAGCAGCATAAGCAGCCCGCACCTGCAGAGGATGTGAAGCTGATTGTTCCTTACATCTTCTCCATCCATGGCAAGTTCTATGAGATGACCGAGATCCCCGGCGAGCCCGGCCACTATGAGGATGCCGCCATTGACTACGCAGGTCCCATCAAGTACCTCAACGAGTGCGGCTTCGATGGCTACATCGACTCCGAGTATGAGGGCCAGCGTGACCAGCAGGATCAGGGCATGGAAGGCTTGGCCGACGAGGTCAAGGAGGTCCGCCGCCATCATGAGATGCTGGCAAGACTCTCCGGCGAGGGCGAGAACATCGTTCAGAACCTGTACTGAGTTTTTTACCTGGCTGATTCAGCATGAAAAAGCGCCAGACATGGGTATCATCCCATGTCTGGCGCTTTGCTGTCAGGGACGTTCGCAAAAGGAACCGACTGCCGAGAGAAGAAGGGTGACTGTACGGATGCGTATTTCCCAAGTGCTTCAAGTGCTTTGGGTGCCGTTAATCATTGACACGAAAAAGTGAAATGACTATAATCAGCTTAGTAGTTTTGACAGCGCCTGTGCTTTCGGCGCTATGGGAGCATCTATGAAACAGTTTCTGACAAGGCTCGGATGGATCCTTGTTTTGCTGAACCTTCTTGTCTGCACTGCATTTGCGGATTCGGATCAAACGAAGAATCCTATGGCGCGTTGGGATGGCTTGACGGTGGTGCAGGCTGCTCCGGATTGTGATCTGGAGGAGCTGAAAGCGGTCTGCCTCGCGTCTGCCGCCCAGGAAAATGTCCTGCTCCTGCGGCTTTTTCCCCAGGAGCCCAGTCCCCGGAGCTGGGTGCGATGCCCGGAGCATCGTCCGCTCTCACCAGCATTGAAAAGGTCTCTGGGCGAAAGATACCGCGCGGAGACCGGACGCGGGCTCTACTGCCTGCAATCCTGCGATCTGCCCCGAAGCAGAAATGACAGAGACACGGCGCCTGCTCTCCTGCAAACGCTTTCGGCAATTCAAAGCGCCTGCGCGCGCCGTGGGACGACCCTCTGCCTCGCGGCAGGGGAGCGGCTTCTTTTCTGCAGGGCGGACGGCGCGGCATTTCGTCAGCAGGCATGGGCGCTTCTGCATGCTGAGGACCGCGCCCAAGCTGAAAAAGAGACGGTGGATGTCCCCGCTGCGCAGGAGCCCCAAGAGCTGACCATTCTCATGTACCACGATATTGCAGCGGCGGAGGACGGAACAGGAACCCTGACTACAGCCCGTTTTGAAGATCAGCTGCAGGCGCTCTGCGCTGCAGGGTATCACACAGTCAGCTTCCCGGAGATCCGGGCCTTTGTGGAAGACGGAACGCCGCTGCCGAACAAGCCTCTGGCCATCACCTTCGATGACGGTTATCAAAGCAACTACGATCTGGCCGTGCCGCTGCTGGAGCAGTACGGCATGAAAGCCACCATCTTTGTCATCGGGGTGTCCATCGGAAAGGATACCTATAAGGACACAGATACGCCCATTCATCCCCATTTTTCGCAGGAGGTCATCCGGGAGCTGACCCAGGAGCATCCCCTCATCGATGTGGAGAGCCACGGCTACAACGTTCATGAGGTGAAGGGGCTGGATCCGGCGCCGCTGCGGCGGGGCGCCCTGCAGCGCTCAGGGGAGACAGACAGCGCCTATATGGACTTTCTCCTGGATGACTGCGACAGAATGCGAGAGCTTCTGCCGGACGCAAGCGGGGTATTTGCCTACCCCTATGGGGCGAATTCTCCCTTCAGCGAGGTCATCCTTCGTAGTGCGGGCTTTTACGCAACACTGACCACCAGAGGCCATCGGAACCTTCTGGTGCCGGGTGACCCGGACTGCTTATATCTGCTGGGCCGCTATTCCGTCCTGGCAACTGAGACAGGGACGGAGCTGGTGGCGCGGATTTCAAACTAAGAGAGGGGTATTGCATTGAACTGGGAAGTCACATGGATGGAATGGATCCAGGCCCATCTGGGATCCTGGGGCGGGGGACTGGCCTCTGTGCTCAGCATGCTGGGAGAGGAACTGGTCCTGGTGGCCCTGCTTGGCTTTATCTATTGGTGTTACGATAAAAAGTGGGGCGCTTATGTGGGAACCAATCTGATGGCAGCTCTGGCATGGAACCCCATGATCAAGAACCTGGTCCTTCGACCCCGGCCTTATATGGAGCACAGCGCCATCCGCTGCCTGAAGCCTGTGGAGCCGGAGGCGGATATTATGGATCTGACGGCCCAGGGCTACTCCTTCCCAAGCGGGCATTCCTCCAACGCAGCCACGGTCTACGGAAGCCTTCGCGCCTACAAAAAGAACCGGGTACTGACGGTTCTGATGATTGTCCTGCCCCTCCTTGTGGGCGTGTCCCGGGTGATGGTGGGCGTCCACTATCCCACGGATGTGCTCTGCGGCTGGGCACTGGGCGCGATTGTGGTGCTCTTCGGCACTTGGCTTCAGCGCCGCTGCGCCAAGAGATGGATCGCACAGCTGATTCTGCTGGTTCTGGCGCTGCCCGGCATCTTCTATTGCAGAAGCAGCGATTACTTCACAGCCCTGGGCATGATGATCGGCTTCTTTGCTGCCTGCGCGTTTGAAGAACGCTATGTACATTTTCAGAACACAAGAAGTATCCTCTGGAGCATTCTTCGGGTCGCGGTTGGCCTCGGCCTGTTCCTGGGCCTGAACAGCGTTCTGAAGCTGCCCTTCTCCAAGGAGTTCCTGGACTCCGCCACCATGGGCGCGTTTTTGGTTCGGACGCTGCGCTACGCCGTGGTGGTGTTCCTCCTCATGGCAATCTATCCAATGGCCTTCCGCCTGGAGCCGAAAAAGAAATAAAAAAACGAGCGCTGTGACCAACGGTCATAGCGCTCTAGTCTGCTTCAGCCCATCTTTTTGATGAGCGCTTCGTCCTCGGTGCTCTGGATGGGATCCAGCGCTTCGATTTTGTCGTCGCCAAAGAACATGAGCCTGGGATCCTCATTCGTGTAAGCAGGCCAGAAGGGACGGCCTTCCGTGTTGGGATCGCCGGTCCTGGCGAATGAGCACCAGTAGTCCACCATGGTGTCGGAGAGTACATAGTCATAGCCAGTCCAGGGCCGCCAGGCCCGATGCAGGGAACCGAACATGAACCAGAGCTCCACAGAGTGGAAGGGCCCCAGCCCGTCGCCGCCGGGCAGACTGTGGTCAAACTCATAGCCATAAATGGGCTTGAGCGCCTCAGCCCGGACCCGGGCAAGGCTCAGCGTGGCAGCGCAGCAGATGAAAGGCGGCACATCTCCGGCCTGCCCGAAGGCGCCCATGCCGATGGACTGGGCGTTGAGCCCCGCGTCGCCGCCCACAGCGCCGCACATGAGAGAATCAGTGTTGATTGTTCCGTCAGACAGACACTTGCTCGGCGCCGCCACAAGGGCCTCTCCGTCCAGGCAGGGAGAGAAGCCCAGCTGCATGGGATTGTCTGCCTGCTTGGCAGCGGCTTTCTGAAGCGTATCGAAGGCAGCCTGACTGTCCAGAGCCAGAAGCTCGTCCAGGGAGAGACCGGCTGTTTCCAGAAGCTTCACGCCGAACTGCTCCTGCTCCGCCATGGTGCGGAAGGTGGACCAGTCGTTCAGACCACCGGCGGACTGGATGATGGCCCGGTTCATGAGACCGCGGCACAGGGGAGAGGCAAGCAGAGCCTTAGTGGACATGCCGCCGGCAGACTGGCCGTGAACGGTGATGTTGTCCGGGTCGCCGCCAAAGGCGGCGATATTCTCATGGACCCATTTGAGGGCCGCGATCTGGTCGTACATGCCGGCGTTGCCGCTCTTGCCAAAGCGGGCAGTCAGCTCCGGATGGGCAAAGAAACCGAAGCTGTTGCAGCGATAGTTGATGGTCACCAGAATGCAGCCGCGTTTGCACATGGCTTCTCCGTCGAACTCCATTTCATAGCTGTAGCCGCCGCCATAGCCGCCGCCGTGGATCCAGAAGAACACAGGCAGCTTCTCACCCGGTTCCCTGGCCGGGGTCCAGATGTTCAGGTACAGACAGTCCTCGGACATGTCCTTGGGAACGGGGTAGAACTCCTTTTCAAAGAACCAGAAGCTGCCCTGCTCCTGCATGCAGGCCTTGGGCCAGCGGTCACAGTCCAGAATGCCCTCCCAGGGCTCGACAGCCTGCGGCGGCGCATAGCGCAGCGCGCCTACCGGGGGCTTTGCATAGGGGATGCCCCTGAAGATGGAATAGCCGTGGTTGTTCGCCCGGACACCGCGGACGATGCCGGATTGTGTGGAAACTTCTAGCAGAGCCATGATAAGCATCCTCTCTTTGTTTGTTCGGTTCCATCATAGCATGAGCGGGAAGCTTTGACAAGAAAAAACCGTGCAGCCCATGGCTGCACGGTTTTTCGATGCTTTTCAGGCGGCGTCATCCAGCTTGTAGACGTATTTTGCGCCGGAGCCTGTGGCAGGGCGCATCTTGATGCCGGAAACGATGCCCATGGCCGCAAACAGGGTGACCAGGGAGCTGCCGCCGTAGCTGAAGAAGGGAAGGGTCAGGCCGATGACCGGCATGATGCCGATGCACATGCCCACGTCGATGAGGACCTGGAACATGAGAATGGACGCGATGCCGATGCAGATGAGCCTTCCCATATAACTGCGGGAGCGGACGCCCACGTAGATGATGCGCACCACGATGGCGGTCAGCAGAAGCAACACCGACACGCAGCCCAGAAGGCCAAGCTCCTCGCCCACGACAGAGAAGATGAAGTCCGTGTGCTGGGCGGGCATATAGCCGGACTGGGTGTGCAGTCCGCGGAACAGGCCGCTGCCAAGCAGTCCGCTGGACTGGAAATAGGTGAGGGATCGTTTGGTGTGATAGCGCACGCCGATGCCTGTTGGGTCCAGAGTGGGATCAAAAATCATGAGAATGCGCTCTTTCTGGTCATCGCGGACAAAACGGGTCCACACGGCGGGACCGGCAATGACCACGGCCGCAGCGCCGGCTGCAAACCAGCCCATCTTCACGCCGCCTGCATAGGCCAGCACCAGGAACAGGAACACAAAGACCAGCGCGTTGCCCGCGTCTGAGGAGGCAAAGATGATCATGCCGATGGTGAGCAGCAGATGCACAGCCAGCTTCCCGACGCTCAGAGGCCGGGAGAGCTTGTCTCCGGCACTGGTCATCATCTTTGCCATGATGATGACAAAGGTGATCTTGCAGATTTCCGCCGGCTGGATGGCAAAGGGCAGGAAGGAGAAAGCAAGCCAGGCCCGGTTGCCGGAGCCGTAGTCCTCGCCGAAGGGAATCAGCATGGCGATGAAAAGCATGTTGAAGATGAAAAGCAGGTCCCGCCGCTCTGCGATGATCTCAATATCGATGAGGGAGAAGAACACGTAGAGGACAATGCCGATGATCAGCGCGCCGACCTGCACGATGACATAGCGCCGGGAATGGAGGTAGGCCGTTGCACTGGAGATGAGCACAATTCCAAAGACAGAGGAGGTGACGCACAAAAACAGGAGCAGCATGTCCGCTTTCTCCACAAAACTTCGGATTGTCTGGATGAATCTGCGCATAAGCCGCCTCCTTTCAGAAAGATTCCTGCCCATTGTACCACTTCTTCCCCGGATTGTAAACGAAAAAAGTCGCTTTTCAAACGCCCCATTCTGTGGTACAATCACTTCGGCCATGAAAGGAGGTGCTGCACATGGTATATCGAACCTTTGATCCGGTGGAAACGGAAGCGTTGGGACATGCCCTGGCGCAGCGTCTGCGGCCGGGGGATGTGATCGCATATTCCGGGGACCTGGGCGCGGGAAAAACTGCCTTTACCCGGGGACTTGCCGCCGGCCTGGGCATCCAGGACCGGGTCACCAGCCCCACCTATACCATCGTCAACGAGTATCTGTCCGGTCGGCTTCCCCTGTTCCACTTCGACCTGTATCGCCTCGGCTCTGCCGAGGAGGTCTATGACATCGGCTGGGAGGAGTATCTGGAGCGGGGCGGGGTCTGCGCTGCCGAGTGGTCGGAGAACGCCCCAGAGCTATTTCGGGACGCCATTCAGATCCGCCTGGAGCGGGACCCGGAGCAGGAGAACGGACGGATCATCACCATGGAAGGAGACGAGCGCGTTGCGGATCTTAGCCTTTGAATCCTCGGCCAAGGCGGCCTCTGTTGCCCTCCTGACGGACGGCATCCTGGAGGCAGAGAGCTATCTGAACTGCGGCCAGACCCATTCCAGCACCCTGACAAAGATGGCGGAGGATCTGCTTTCTGTCTGCGCGCTTACGGTGCAGGACGTGGACGCAGTGGCCGTGGCCGCCGGGCCCGGCAGCTTCACCGGCGTGCGCATCGGCGTCGCGGCGGCCAAGGGCTTTGCCTGGGGCCGGGAGCTGCCCTGCTTCGGCGTCTCCACCCTGGAAGCCATGGCCATCGCCTGCCGCCATATGGAGGGAACAATCTGCGCCTGCATGGACGCAAGGCGGAGCCAGGTCTATAACGCCCTGTTCCAGGCGGAGCATGGGCAGCTTCGCCGTCTGAGTCCCGACCGGGCTATCAGCCTGGAGGAACTGGAGGCGGATCTGAAAAAAAACAAAAATCCGACATTTCTGGTTGGAGACGGCGCCCAGTTGTGTTATAATACCCTTGGACTTTCCGTGCCGAATCTCCAGCTTCTGCCGGAGCATCTGCGTCTTCAGCGGGCGTCCGCGGTGGCCCTGGCTGCCTGGCCGCGCTATGAGGCAGGGGAGCGCCCCAGCGGGGCGGATCTGACGCCCAACTATCTGCGCCTGTCTCAGGCGGAGCGGGAACGGCTCGAACGAATGAAAGGGAATTGAAAGGGGATTACTATGGGAACGTTACACATTTTGGATCATCCGCTTCTGCAGCACAAGCTCTCTATCCTGCGCAACAAGGACACGGGCGTGAAGGAATTCCGCGAGATCGTCAGTGAGATCGCCACCCTCATGTGCTATGAGGCCACCCGGGACCTGCCCACCGAAGAGGTGGAAATCGAGACCCCCATGGCCGTGGCAAAGTGCCGCGCTCTGGCGGGCAAGAAGCTGGCCATCGTGCCCATCCTGCGTGCCGGTCTTGGCATGGTGGATGGCATGCTGTCTCTGATCCCCTCTGCCAAAGTGGGTCACATCGGCCTGTTCCGGGATCCGGAGACCCATGAGCCTGTGAAGTATTACTGCAAGATGCCCAACGATATTGCTGAGCGGGACGTCATCATCGTCGATCCCATGCTGGCAACTGGCGGCAGCGCTTCCGCGGCCATCAGCTTCATCAAGGAGTATGGCTGCAAGTCCATCCGCCTGATGGATGTCATTGCCGCTCCCGAGGGCGTGGCGCTGATCCAGAAGGACCATCCGGACGTGGATATCTATGTGGCTGCTGTGGATGACTGCCTCAACGAGCACGCCTATATCCTCCCCGGCCTGGGCGACGCGGGCGACCGCATCTTCGGCACCAAGTAAATACACGCTTTTCCAGACAGCCGCCGAAAGGCGGCTGTTTTTTTGCGCATTACTACTTGACAAATCCTTGCAAATGTGCTATGGTTCATTACAAGAGTAATGAACCGATGAGGTGAGGCCGATGGAACTGGACGAACAGAAGACTATCTACACTCAGATCAAGGAGCTGATCGAGACGGACATCCTTCGAGGCGTGCTGCTGGAGGAGGAGCGAGTGCCCAGCACCAACGATCTGGCCCGGCGCTACACCATCAATCCGGCCACGGCGGCCAAGGGCCTGGGTCTTCTGGTGGACGAGGGGATCCTTTATAAGAAGCGGGGCATCGGCATGTTTGTTGCCCGAGGCGCCGCAGAGACCATTCGAAAAAAGCGGCAGAAGGAATTCCTGGAGGTCCGCATCCGGGAACTGAAACAGGAGGCAGCCCGGCTGGGCATCAGCCGCCAGGAGATCATCGCCATGCTGCAGGAGGACGAGGAACATGAGTAAGCTTGTTTGCAAAGGTCTGACCAAACACTATAAGGATGTGGAGGCGCTTGAGCGTGTGGATCTGGAGCTGGAGAGCGGAAAAATCTACGGTCTCATTGGACGCAACGGCGCGGGCAAGACCACCCTTCTGAGCCTGCTCTCCGGCCAGGCGCCCGCCACAGCGGGGGAGATCACCCTGGATGGCGCCAAGGTCTGGGAGTCCCAGCCTCAGCTGGACCGGATCTGTTTTTCCCGGGAGCTGAACGTCTCCGCCGGTTCCGGCGTGGGCGCCATGAAAATCAAGGACTATCTGAAGGCTGGGCGTATCTACTTCCCGAAGTGGGACCGGGAGATGGAGGCAAGGCTGGTGGGGCTGTTCCAGATCCCTCTGAAGAAGGCCATCGCCAAGGTGAACAAGGGCATGCAGAGCATGGTCACCATCACCGCTGCCCTCTGCTCCGGCTGTGAGTTTACCTTTCTGGACGAGCCGGTGGCAGGCTTGGATGTCGTCGCCCGGGAGCAGTTCTATAAACTCCTGCTGGATGAATTCGCGTCTTCCGGCAGGACCTTCCTCATTTCCACTCATATTATTGAGGAAGCGGCCTCCGTTTTTGAGGAGGTCATCATCGTGGACCGTGGCAGCATCCTTCTGAAGGAGCCGACGGATGAGCTGGTTTCCAGCTTCCGGCAGGTTTCGGGCCTGGATGCGGAGGTGGACGCTGCTACAGCCGGCCTGGAGATCCACCACAGCCAGCAGCTGGGCCGGAGCAAGGAGGTCACTGTCCGCCTAGCGCCCGGCCAACAATTAGAGGCCGGCCATGACGTGGATGTGAAGAGTCTGAATCTGCAGAAGGTATTTGTGGCCCTGTGCGGGGAGGAATGAGCATGAGACTGCGCTATTGGATGCTGCTTGTCCTGCGGGTGCTGCTGACCGCCCTCATCGGGACCGTTGCCATCAGCTTGTATATGACCCTGATCAACTCCGATATGGGCATTCTGGACGCAGTGAAATCCCTGCCGCTGAATGCCCTGAGCATGTGCGGCATGTCCATCTACCTCTGGAATTCCACAGCCATCCGTGCCCAGCTGCCTGTCGCTGTGGGCTTTGGAAGCACCCGGAAGGAGGCGCTTGCAGGGCTCCAGCTGGAGCGCCTGATCTCTGCGCTGCTGCTGACCGGAATCCTGGCGCTTACCACATTGGTGGGCGGCAGCACGGCAGAAGCGGTAAGAGGCCATCTTCTCGCAGCGTTCGCTGCGCTCTTTGCCTTGGGCGCGGTGGGAGATCTGTTCGGCCTGGCCTATGATCGCTTCAATACCCGAGGGATCATCCTTTTCATGGTGATTGCATCATTGCTGGTCATGTTCTTTGCCATTCAGGCCATCGGCAGCTTGAACACGCTGCCCCAGCGTATCGACCTGTATGCTGTTCTGGCGGCAGCAGTGCTTTGGGGTGTGGACTTCTGTATCCAGGTCGGTGTATTTCGCCGCTATGCGGTGCACTTTTGAGGAGGCGACGCAATGCGTACGATCAAAGCTGAATTTCAGCGGGGAGGGGAGGAGCTTATCCAGTTCCTCGGTCTGCTTCTGGGATTCTTCCTCTTTGGCCTGATTCTGGCAACTGCCATCATCCGTTTTGCAGATGACGCGACGGCGTATCCCCTTGGCTCCGTGATGGTCCTCATCGGTCTTGTGCTTCTGAATGTGTTTCTGGGCGGAATGGGCTGGGCCGGTTCCTTCCAGCTGGCCATCGCCATGGGCCGGGCACGGCGGGGCCTCATTGCTGCCCGTTATGTGCTGAGCCTGGCAGAGACGGTTCTGGGGGTGCTGCTGCTGTTTGTGCTCAATCGGCTGGAGCTTGTCTATTATCCGGCGATTTTCCCGGGTATCCGCTGGGATGACGCGGCGCTGATGATCCATGATCTTCGCTGGCTCGTCCCCTTTGCCTTGGCAGCTCCGGTTCTGAGCCTGCTGATCTCCGCCATCTATGGCCGTTATCAGCGCAAAGGGTTCTATATTGTCTATTTCACCTGCTTTGGCCTGTTTCTTCTTGGAAACCGGATTCTTTCCCAGATTCGAAAGACTCCGGAGGGAATCCTGGCCCGACTCTGGCAGCGCTTTGTCAGCTTGTTCGGCGGTGTAGGACCTGGCGTCTGGATCTGCCTGGGGATCCTGGCACTGGCCGCAATTTTGACTGTTTCTCTGCGGCTTCTGCTTCGGCAGAGCGTGCAGATGTGAGGGAAAACCCGCAGGGCAGCCCTGCGGGTTTTCCCTTGCGCCCCAGGCAGAAAGATGGTATACTGTATTAAGAAAACTGCAAAGGGGTGCCCACGATGTCTGTTGAGCTGCTGCAAGAGAAGATCCGCAAGATGAAAAGCCCGGTCTGCTTTGGCATGGACCCTATGCCGGACCGCATCCCGCCCTTCCTTCTGGCCCAGGCCAGGGAGGAGTACGGCGACACGATTCAGGCTCTGGCGGCAGCCTATGAGACCTTTGGCCGCGGCCTGCTGGAGGCCCTTGCCCCGGAGGTCCCGGCGGTGAAGTTCCAGCCAGTCTGCTTCGAGGCGCTGGGAGCCGAGGGCGCGGCGGTCATGGGCCGCCTGACGGACTACGCCAGGGAACTGGGCGTCTATGTCATTGTGGACACCAGTTTTTGTTCCATTGAATCCATTGCCCAACTGCAGGCGACCACCTGCTTTGGCTCCCTGGAGATCGGTGAGCAGCGCTTTTCACCCTACTACGCCGACGCGGCGACCCTCAATTCCTACTTCGGGACCGACGGCATCCGCCCCTTCCTGCCTTACTGCAAGGAAGGAGAGAAATCTGTCTTCCTGTTGGTCCGCTCCTCCAACAAATCGGGCCGGGAGGTCCAGGATCTGCTGGCAGGGGACCGGAACCTGTACACCGTCATGGCGGATCTTGCTATGCGCCTGTCCAGCACCGAGGACCTTTATGGAAAGAGCGGCTTCTCCTCCATCGGCATCATGGTGGGTGCGCCCCAGGCCAGGATCCTGGAGCAGCTCAGATCCCGCTATGACCGCCTGTTCTTCTGCGTTACCGGTTACGGCGCCCAGGGTGGGCGGGCTGCGGATGCGAGGCGTGCCTTCAATCGCCTGGGCCACGGCGCCGTGGTCTGCGCTGCCCGAAGCGTCATCTGCGCCTGGCAGAAGGATGAGACGGATCCTGAGGGCAGAAACTACCTGGAGGCTGCGCAGAAGGCCGCTTCCAAGATGCGGCAGGATCTTCTGGGCTATGTGAACATTTACTGAGGACAACTATGACGACCATCTATCTGATCCGGCATGCAGAGGCGGAAGGCAATCTGTACCGCCGCATCCACGGTCATTATGATTCCCTTCTGACCCAGACAGGGCTGAAGCAGGCAGCTGCGCTGGCTGAGCGCTTCCGGCAGGTTCCTCTGGACGCCTGCTACAGCTCGGATCTGGTCCGGGCCTATCAGACGGCTAAGGCCCTGTGTCAGGGACGTGACCTGACCATTGTCCGGGATCGCCGACTGCGGGAGCGGGGCGTGGGGGAGTGGGAGGACCAGTGCTTCGGCTGGGCAGAGCATTTCTACCCGGAGCAAATGGCTGCCTATGTCGCTGGCGCGGAGGATTTCGGGGTTCCCGGCGCGGAGACCGCATCCCATGCGGTGCGTCGATTTCTGGCCGTGCTTCATGAAACGGCGGAGCGGCACCAGGGACAGAGCGTTGCCCTTGTGACCCATTCCATGATTCTGAGCCTGGTTCTGCGCAATCTGTTTCCGGAGACGGAGCTTCCCCGATCCGACAACACCGGCGTCACCACCCTCAGCTGGGACCGTGGCGCGTTCCGACTTGTGAACGCGGGAGATATCTCCCATCTGCCGGAGGAGCTCTCCACTTTTGCGCGGCAGCGCTGGTGGCGGGAGAATGGTCGCTCATCAGAGTTCAACCTGTGGTTTCGTCCCTATGACGGGGCGCGGCAGCCCTTCATTGCCATGCGGGAGGACGCCTGGCAGCTGATCTATGGCTCCACTGTGGGCCTGGACGCGGAGGGCTTTTACGAGGAACTGCAGAACATCCTCCGCTATCACCCGGACGCGGCGGCCTACGCCATGCTGGGAGATCGGACAGTGGGCTTCATCGAACTCAAACCTGCCCAGGAAAAGCTCAAGGGCGTTGGGCACATCAGCTTTGTCTATCTCTGTCCCGAGGAGCGAAACAAGGGCATCGGACCGCAGCTCATCGGCTACGCAACCAGTGTCTATCGGCGGAAAAACCGGAAAAAGCTTCAGCTGGCCGTGGCGCCGCACAATGCCCATGCCCTGCATATGTATGAAAAGCTGGGCTTTACCCGAGTCGGCGCATTCCCGGGCCGCTTCAATGATCTGTACCTGATGCGCAAGCGCATTGACCCCACGCCGGACCAAAAGTAAAAAGAGACCAGGTGTTCCGTTTTTTACTTGCTTTTTTCACTTAAATATGCTATTTTTCATTTATATCACCCAAGGAGGCGATTGCCGTGGCCCTGCAGGAATCCGGCGAGATGTATCTGGAAACCATTTTGATCCTTTCTCAAAAAAATCCCCATGTCCGTTCTGTGGATATCTCCGAGGAGATGGGATTCTCCAAGCCCAGTGTCAGCCGCGCCATGGGTATTTTAAAGTCGAGCGGCTATGTCACAGTCTCCAATGACGGGGGCATTGTGCTGACAGACTCCGGCCGCGCGCTGGCGGAGAAGATCTATGGCCGTCATCAGCTGCTTACAAAACTGCTTGTGCACCTGGGCGTGGACAAGAAGGTTGCTGCTGAAGACGCCTGCAAGTTTGAGCACGATATCTCCGACGAGAGCGTCGCCGCGATTGAACGGTTTCTGGAAGAACAGTAAAAAAACAGGACATCCGGATTGGATGTCCTGCTTTTTTACCGCAGAGTGCGCTTGACCGCGCTGCCGGCGTCCTTTGCCGCGTCATGCAGATCGTCCAGAGCGTCCTGGGTGTCAGAACGATCCTCGTCATAGGCGTGCATGCCGCCGTCATCGGTTCCGGGCCGGACAGTGTTGTGATCGGCGCTGGTTCCATCCCCGGTCTGCGTGCCGTTGCCGGTGCTGCTGCCGCTTGATCCGGTGCTGTTTCCGGTGCTGCTTGATCCGGTTTCATTGCCTGCGTGGTCGTTGCTTCCGTTGACACGGCCGTCCTGGCTTGTGGAGACGTTGCCGTCCTTCCGGCCTGTGTCCATATCCGTGCAGGCGCAGAGCATACAGGCGATCAGACAGGCAGCCAGAATCGGTGCGATCCGTTTGTTCAATGCAGTTTCCTCCCTTTGGTCGATATTTGCTGGAATCGATCCTTAGTATGCCCGGATATGCTTCTTGTCAGCATGGAAAAAACTGAAATTTCAGCGGCTTCCTGTTGCGTTTTCCGGAAAGTTTTGCTAGACTAACTTTGAAATTACGATACACAATGGAGGGGAAACCTATGGAAAATCGAATTCCCGAGCGTTCCGAGCTGGATCCCAAGTATATGTGGCATATCGAGGATCTTTTTGCATCGGATGACGCCTGGCAGGAGGATTTTGAACGCTTTCAGGCCAGGCTGCCGCAAGCCCAGGCCTTTGCGGGACATCTGGGCGAGAGTGCCCAGACGCTGTTTGACTATCTGGACTATCAGGAGAAAACCAACGTCCTGCTGGAGAATCTGTTCCACTATGCCGAGCACAAGGGCGATGAGGATACCCGTGTGGCTGCCTATCAGAATATGAACGGCCAGATCATGGGCGCTTATGTGGCGTACCTGTCTGCCACAGCCTATGACACGCCGGAGATCCTGGCCATTCCGGATGAAAAGCTGGAGGCTTTTTACGCAGAGAAGCCCGAGTTGGAGCGCTATCGCCGCATGCTCACGGAGCTGCGCCGCCGGAAGGAGCATATTCTCTCCGATGCCGAGGAGAAACTCCTCTCTGCGGCGGGGGAGATGGCCCAGTCGCCCTATAACATCTTCTCCATGTTCTCTGACGCGGATGTGAAATTCCCGGATGCTGTGGACGCCGAGGGCAAGGCCCATCCGCTGAGCCAGGGAACCTTTGTCCAGTGCGAGGAGTCCGAGGACCGGTCTCTGCGCAAGGATGCCTATGAAAAGCTCTATGGCGTTCTCGGAAACTATCAGAACACCCTGGCCGCCGCTCTCAATGCCCAGGCGAAGCAGCTCCAGTTCTTTGCCAAGGCGCGGCGCTATGATTCTGCGCTCCATGCGGCGCTGGACGGCAACAATGTGCCCGTGGAGGTCTATTACAACCTGATCGAAGCGGTCCACCAGAATCTGGACAAGATGCATCGCTATGTCCGCCTGCGCAAGAAGATGCTGGGCGTGGAGGAGCTGCACTTCTATGATGTCTATGCGCCCCTGGTGGCAGGCTCCGGCAAGAAGATCCCCTATGAGGAGGCCTGTCAGACGGTGGTGGAGGCCATGGCGCCTCTGGGCGAGGAGTACCAGAGCCTTCTGCGCAAGGGCATGAACGAGGGCTGGATCGACGTCTATCAGAACGTGGGCAAGCGTTCCGGCGCCTATTCCGCCGGCGCCCATGTGCATCCCTTTGTCCTGCTCAACTACACAGGCTCCCTGGACAGCCAGTTCACCCTGGCCCATGAGCTGGGCCATGCCCTGCACAGCTACCACTCCAACCGGACTCAGAGCTTTGTGGACGCAGACTATGTAATCTTCGTTGCTGAGGTAGCTTCCACCTGCAACGAGGCCCTGCTGATGGAATATCTGCTCTCCCGCACCACGGACAAGAAGGAACGGATGGCGCTGATCAACCACTTCCTGGAGCAGTTCAAGGGGACCCTCTATCGGCAGACCATGTTTGCTGAGTTCGAGCTCAAATGCGGCGAGCTGAGCCAGAAGGGGGAGACCCTGACGGCGGAGGCGCTCTGCCAGATCTATCGGGAGCTGAATGAGAGGTATTTCGGCCCGGATATGGTGGTGGATGATCAGATTGCCCTGGAGTGGGCCAGAATCCCCCATTTCTACATGGACTATTATGTGTTCCAGTATGCCACGGGCTATGCGGCGGCCATCGCCCTCTCCCGGCGGATTCTCTCCGGCGGTGAGCAGGCCCGGCAGGACTACCTGGGCTTCCTCTCCGGTGGCTGCTCCAAGCCGCCCATCGACCTGCTCAAGGGCGCCGGTGTGGATATGAGCACCACCAAGCCCGTCACCGACGCGCTGCAGATTTTTGATTCCCTCCTGGACGAGATGGAAGCGCTTCTGGACGAATAATCACGGAAAGAACGCCCGGAGCTGTGGCTCCGGGCGTTCTTCACGCCGCGGCGGATGTATTCATTGGTTGTGAAAAAAGTTTTTGAAAGGACTTGACAACTAAAATCTTTTGTGATACACTGCACTAAACCGTTGAAGAAGAGTGAGTAAGCGCTGATCGTTTCTTTCAGAGAGCCGCCGGATGGTGCAAGGAGGCAGAAGCAGCAGCGCCGAATGGACTTCTGAGGGCGATCAGAACGGCTCCAGCCTAGTATGGGAGACGGATTGGCACTCCGTAATCAGATGCCGGCATGTAGCAGCATGCATGAGTGGGCGCATAAGCGTCAAGCCGGGTGGCACCGCAGGATTTGATCCTGTCCCAGCAAAGCAATTTGCGGGGACAGGTTTTTTTGTTTCCCGCGCAGGACACAAGGCCATCGCGCCGAACAAAGAAAGGAAGCACAACCATGGAAAACAACATCCCCTACAAGATCTATCTGTCCGAGTCCGAAATGCCCCAGGCATGGTACAATCTTCGTGCGGACATGAAGAATAAGCCCGCGCCCCTGCTGAATCCGGGTACCCATCAGCCCATGACTGCCCAAGATCTGGCCCCCGTTTTCTGTGACGAGCTGGTTGCCCAGGAGCTGGACGACACCACAGCTTATATCCCCATTCCCCAGGAGATCCGGGACTTCTATAAGATGTACCGTCCCTCGCCTCTGGTCCGGGCCTACTGCCTGGAGGAGAAGTTGCAAACTCCTGCCAAGATCTACTACAAGTTTGAGGGCAACAACACCTCCGGCTCCCACAAGCTGAACTCCGCCATCGCCCAGGCCTACTATGCCAAGAAGCAGGGCCTCAAGGGCGTGACCACCGAGACCGGCGCCGGTCAGTGGGGCACGGCTCTGTCCATGGCCTGCTCCTACTTCGGTCTGGACTGCAAGGTTTATATGGTCAAGGTCAGCTATGAGCAGAAGCCCTTCCGCCGGGAGGTCATGCGCACCTACGGCGCTTTCGTGACCCCGTCTCCCTCCATGGAGACCAATGTGGGCCGGAAGATCCTGGCGGAGCATCCCGGTACCACCGGATCCCTGGGCTGCGCCATCTCCGAGGCAGTGGAAGTTGCCACTTCCACGCCCGGTTACCGCTACGTGCTGGGCAGCGTTCTGAATCAGGTCCTGCTGCATCAGAGCGTGATCGGCCTGGAAACCAAGGCGGCGCTGGACAAATACGGCATCAAGCCCGACATGATCATCGGCTGCGCCGGCGGCGGCTCCAATCTGGGCGGCCTTATCGCTCCCTTCATGGGCGAGAAGCTCCGGGGCGAGGCAGACTATCAGATCATCGCTGTAGAACCCGCGTCCTGCCCCAGCTTCACCCGCGGCACCTTTGCTTATGACTTCTGCGACACCGGCATGGTCTGCCCCCTGGCCAAGATGTATACCCTGGGCTCCGGCTTCATCCCCGCGCCCAACCACGCCGGTGGCCTTCGCTACCATGGCATGAGCACCACCCTGTCCCAGCTTTACCACGACGGCCTCATGGAGGCTCGGGCCGTGCCCCAGACGGCCGTTTTCGAGGCGGCCGAGCAGTTCGCACGGGTGGAGGGCATCCTTCCCGCGCCGGAGAGCTCCCACGCCATCAAGGTGGCCATCGACGAGGCCCTGAAGTGCAAGGAAACCGGCGAGGAGAAGACCATCGTCTTCGGCCTCACCGGCACGGGCTACTTCGATATGGTTGCCTATGAGAAGTTCCATGACGGCAAGATGGAAGATTACATCCCCTCGGATGCAGAACTCCAGGCAAGCTTCGCAAAGCTCCCGAAGGTGGACTGATTCGTTTGGAAATGAAAAGCAGGCAGGTCATAGACCTGCCTGCTTTTCTATGGGTTTTTATTCGCCGATGAGCCGCTTCAAGAGCATCTGATGGCGGCGGACCTGTTCCACCTCATCGGCAAGGTCCGGGCAGCCCTCATCATGGAAGAGCCGCTGGCCCTCGTACTCCGTGGAGATCCAGCCGTCCCAGTCTGCCTGCTTCAGGGTGCTGATGACGCCGGGATAGTCGATGGTGGTCTCGTTGCAGTCCTCGTCCAGCTCATAGCACTTGCCGTGGAAATGGCACACATAGTCCATCAGGGGCAGGAGCTTGGCTGGGTCGTTGTAGGTGGGAAGGCCGCCCATGGACCGGGCTGCAGCCACTTCGTTGGGAGCCGCGCCCATGGCAATGAGCTTCTGGACCGTCTCCTCCGTGGGACGGCCGGCCTCTACCTGATCGTGAATGAGCCAGGCAGCCTCAGGGGAGAAGCCACCCCGGATCTGCTGCTCCACAGCGGCCTTGCAGCTGCAGCGGGCAAAGATGCCGAAGTCGGGGATCAGAGCAGCCCACTGGGTGTGGTTCCGCTCGATCATATCCACAAAGCCGTCAATGTAGGGAGAGTCGATCATGACGGGGGGATGGATCTCTGTGCCCATCTTCACGCCGTAGTACTCCGCGATGGGCAGGGCCGCTTCCAGGACATCAAAATGAATCTTGCACAGGACCCGGATGACAGGGAAACCCAGCTCCGCGGCCAGCCGCAGATCCCGTTCCAGGAAGGCTACCTGCTCCTGTAGAGTCAGATAGCGGCCCCGATTGAACAGGCGGAAGTCAATGAAGGTGTCCATACAGGTGGGAGTGGTGCCGTACTTTGCCATCAGGTCCTTCCACCATTCCACATCCTGCTTCCAGGGGTTGGGGAAGCGGCCCACGGGCATCTGCTCCGGAATGAGCTCAATGCCCTTGGCGCCGGTGGCGGCAGCTGCCGCCACGCAGCCCTCCAGATCCAGCTGGCCCAGATAATAGGCCTGCTGATAGCTGTAAAGCGATACGCTGCGTCCGATTGCCATTGCGCTTCCTCCTTTCAGCGGCACACACCGCCGGAGGCGGAGCGGTCATAGTTCATGTGGGCATAGCTCATGCGGTTGAAGGGACTGTAGGAGACCAGAATCTGAATGCCGACCCGAATGGAGGTTGGGCCGTACTCCGGAAGACCATTGATCAGAGGGACAAAGAGCTCTGCCTTCTCTCCGAACTCCCAACGCACTGAGGTGATGGTCTTCATGTCCTCAAAGTGGTACTCCTGGCCCCGGACCCAGAAGGTCATCTGGTCGCGGGAAAACACCTTGTCCCCCACGGTGACCTCCGCGTCCTGCACCAGGGCCAGCATGACGCCCCGATAGTAGGGAATGCGGACCTTAATCTTGATCCCTTCGATGACACCATTGCGAACCACGTTTTCAATGGGGTCCGAGGGATCCAGCATGAATTTTTCGAACATGCGCGCTTCCTCCTTTGCCTGGTGGATTCTCTCTGGATTCTGCCGACGCGCGGAACTGCCGCGCTGAACTGCTGCTTCCATTATAAGATTGCTAGAGATGTAAAATCAATGTTTTTTTGTTCTTTGTAAGAAAAATGCGGAGACTGGGATCTTTTCCAGTCTCCGCGTTGCGTTTGCGCCATTATTTTACCGCCCAAAGCAGTTCCTGATCGGAATAGAGCCGATAGACCGGCAGGCTTCGCGCCTGGGCCTGCTCCTCCAGAACCGCAAGAAGGAGCGCATAGTAATCTCCGCTGACGCCCAGCCGCTTGGCCTGGGCGGGGAGTACCTTTTCACAGGTCTCCCGCAGGCTCTGGCCGGGCTGCACCAGCTTCAAAAGTTCCTGAAAGGCCTGCTCCTCCGTCATAGTTCGGTCAACATAATATTTATTACCGGAAAGTCCATACAGGACCCGTTTGGCGTCCCAGTAGCCGATTTCCATGTCCCGCTGGGACTGTTCCGGGCTGAAATTCAGCACGCCTCCCAGATCTGAGCGGGTGGCGATGGTGGTCAGATGCACATCCTCCGGCAGCTTGAAGCGGCGCTCCAGGCCATGGCCCGGAATGCGGACGGCGATGATATCCCGATAGCCGTTCTCCACCAGCACATGCAGCGGCAGAGAATCCACCAGGCCGCCGTCTGTGTAGTATTTTCCTCCCAGCCGCTCCTGTCGGAAGGTGGGATGGTAAGCGCTTGCAAGAAGCATGTCGCAGATCTCTCCCTCGGGCAGATCGTTGAGCTTGATCTCCAGGTCCTTCCGGTCGGAGAGGGAGACAGTGCAGGCGTAGAGCGCCACATCGGAGTTCCGAATGGCGTCTTCGTCAATGATCTCCCGGACCCAGGCGCGCAAAGGCGCCACATCCAGTCCGCCCGCCCGAATGATGTCCAGCATCTTGGGCAGCAGCTCATGGAGATTTCCCAGATCCAGTCCGCCGCTGACCAGCTTTTTCAGATCTGTTTCACTGGAAGCATCCACATTGATCACGTTGGAAAGACGGATGTCCTTCCAGATCTTTGTGGCCTCATCCAGCCTGCGCATGCACATCATAGCCCCGTTGAGGGCGCCGACGGAAGTGCCGGAGACGGCATTGTAGCGAATGCCCGCCTCCTCCAACGCGCGCCAGGCGCCAATCTCGTAGGCACCCTTGGCGCCGCCGCCCTCCAGGGCAATGGCATAGGTGATAGTCGGATCAAGCTGCAGCTGCATGGAAAAATCCCTCCGAATTGGTTTTTCCCTAGTATAGCACAAACGGAAGATTTTGTGGCGGCGATTTTCCTTAAGTTTTTGTACCGTCCCCTGCTATCAGCGTGAATAGCGCGCTGAGCGCCTGCCAGCTGTCCCGGTCCAGCGCGCCGCTGGGGTCCAGCCCGCTGCGCCGCTGAATCCAGGAAAGGGCCTGGCTGGTGGCTTCGTCCAGGATGCCGGTGACCTCGGGCCTCGGAAGATCCGGATAGAAAAGGGCAATCACCTGAAACATGGCCTGCACCAGCCGCAGGTGGTGATTTTTCGTCCCAGGCGTCACGACCTGCCCCGGCTGGAGCAGGATCTGCAGGGGCGCGGCAGGCGCGCAGTCAGCTTCCGCCTTCCGGGCGGAACGCTCCAGGGCAGTGCGCGTCTGCGGATCCGGCTCTCCGGTCTCTGTTAAGCCCTGCGCATGTTGAAAGGCTCTCAGCGCGGCACGATCCTGCTCCTCCCAGACGCCGGTGGGAACTGGACAGGGGAGCAGGGGATCCGCTTTTCCAAGGGCATGCAGCATGGTCTGCAGGGTGAGGATCTCCTGTTTGTTCATGATCTGGCCTCCCCCAGAAGGGCGACGGTCCGGCTGGCGCCGGCGTATTCCTCATACATGGCGTCCCAGTCTCGCTCTGTAACGATGCCGGTGACTGGCAGGGAGGCAAAGCGCTGGAAACCCTCCACACTTGCCTGTGTGGCAGGACCGAAGATGGCATCCGGCCGCAGGGACGGCACCTCCGGCAGGAAGCTGGAGAGATAGGAGAGCATGTATTGCAGCTGCAGGACCTTGTCGCCTCGATCGCCCTGCTGCAGCGTCTCACCATCGCCAAGGGTCCTGCCCACAAAGATGCGCTGTCCCAGGGAGTCCAGCTCGGATAGGCGGAGCACTGCCACATAGACCCGGACGATGTAGTTCCAGGTGGCCCGGCCCACGATCCCGTCCTGGGTCAGGTTGAAGGCCCGCTGGAAGTTCTGCACTGCGGCCTTCGTCTTCGGACCGAAGATCCCATCCTCGTCCAGGACGGGAATCGCAGGGAGACTTCTCCGGATTCGGTTCAGAGAGATCTGCAGGGTGCGCACGTCCTGCCCCCGATCGCCCTGCCGCAGCGGCGTGCCGGGATAGGAGGATTCGATGTTCTGCTGCCTGGCGTTCCGGACGATTTCCACATCACCATAGTAAAAGCGCAGAATCTGATTTGCACTGTAGCCCTGCTGGGAGAGCTCCTCGGAGCCCCATTGGCTCAGGCCGTCGCAGGTGACCGTATGCCCGTCGCAGAATTGGGCTGCCAGGGGTTCCAGAAAGCCGGGACGGCGCAGGTAGTCGTCATAGAGCTCATCGACCAGACGGCTGATGGGGGTGAAAATGGTCCGTCCATAGATAAACTTCTGATCGTAGGCAGTGGAGGCGGTAATATCGAAGGCATAGCCCCTGCTGCGGTAGAATTCCGTGTAAACCCGGTTCAGGGCGAAGCTGGTGATGGCCAGAATGTTGGCCCGCAGGGCGCTTTCGCCCCAGGTGGGGTAGACCTCACTGGAGGCAACGTTTTTCACATAGTCAGAAAAGCTCACCGTCACGTTCTCGGCATAGACGTCCGGCTTGTCGAGATGGACTGTGATTCGAAAGGGGATGTACGGCGTTACAATGGGAGCCATGGCGTGACCTCAAAGAGCCTGGGCCTGGATCCGGAGCATGCTGCTCCGATCCCATGCCGCCGGGTGTGCGGCAAGCGGCACCAGCTGCACCGGCTGAAAGCTCTCCACCTGGGGGAAAATCTGCACGCCCTGCAGCGTCATTCCCTCAAAGCGGGGGTGGCGGATCCGAAGGGTGACACTGCAGCAGACCGGCCCAGCCTCAGGACGCAGGCTGTTCTCCTTCGGCGGCGTATCGATGGCAATGGGCCCGGCCAGTCCGTCCTGATCTGTGCTGCGCAGGGCCAGAAGCTGACCGCTCTCGTCCTCGACCACCACAACGGCGCCCGGGACGGAGAGATAGGCGCTTGAAGTGAAGGCCCTGATGGTAAGAAATCCTTGCTCTTGCATGGAATGCCTCCTTTCCTTGGAACATTCTATGCCCGCTGCGGAACAGTTGACATTTTTTCGGCCGGGGGCTATAATTATTTTGGAAATATCCGGTGATAACACCGGCTGGAGGGATCTTGGATGAAGACTTATCGCATGACGATCAATGGTGTGACCCGGGATTTGCCGATCTGCCCGGTCAATGAGAACCTGTCCATCGGCGCGTTTGTGATTTTCGGAGATGTGGAGCTGACGGTTGCTGCAGCTGCCGGTCTTCTGAAGATTGCCCCGGAGTATGATTATATGCTCACCGCGGAAGCCAAGGGAATTCCCCTGATTCATGAAATGGCCCGGCAGAGCGGTCAGAACAAGTATTTCCTGGCCCGGAAGAGCCCCAAGCTGTACATGACCGGCGTGTTTGAGACCACGGTCCGTTCCATCACCACCGCCAAGGAGCAGCACCTCTATCTGGACAAGGCAGATGCGGAACTGATGAAGGGCAAGCGGATCCTGCTGGTGGACGATGTGATCTCCACCGGCGAGAGCCTGGAGGCCATTGAGCGCCTGGTGGAGGATGCCGGCGGCACAGTGGTTGGCCGCATGGCCATTCTGGCGGAGGGCGACGCCAAGGATCGGAAGGATATCCGCTTCCTGGAGCCCCTGCCTCTGTTCAACCCCGACGGCAGCGTGAAGGAATAAGCAAGCGGATTCTCTGGAAAGGAGGCCCCGCGATGCCCGTTGACAAGCAAAAGCAGTATGAGCGGCAAACCAAATGGGACAAAGAGAACCGCCGAAACGTGGTCCTGCGCCTTGTAAAAACCACCGACGCGGACCTGCTGGAATACCTGGACAGCCTACCGAACAAGCAAGGCTACATCAAGTCCCTGATCCGCGCCGATATGGAGCGGAAAAAGAACGAAACCGAATAAGTAAGCGCCGGCTCCCAAAAAGGAGTCGGCGCTTTTGTACAACAGCGGGCATCCGGAGGAAGCGGATCGGAAGGCCGCAAGAGAATTCGCATGGAGCGTGATCGCATGAATGAGAGCTTTGACCTGCAGGAGTACCTGTCCAGGGGCATTGAAAACTTTGTGGCGGACGTGGTGAAGGCAACGCTGAAGAATCCCAGAGAGAGCGCCTTCATGCTGAAGTTTGCTGCTGCAACGGCGGCTGCCTCCAAGAAGCGCAGAGAAGCGGAGGCTCAGGGACTGCACATTCCGTCCTTCCTGATTGCCAGCATCACAAGTCAGTGCAATCTCCACTGTGCAGGCTGCTATTCCCGCTGCAACCATGCCACCCTGGACGAGACGCCTGTGCAGCAGCTGACCGACGCCGAGTGGCTGCGAGTTTTCAGCGAGGCGGATGAGCTTGGCATCAGCTTCATCCTGCTGGCCGGCGGCGAGCCTATGCTGCGCCGGGACATCATTGAGGCGGCAGGCAAACGGCAGAACATTCTCTTCCCGATCTTTACCAATGGCACGTTTATCGACAAGCGGTATTTTGAGCTGTTTGACAAGTGCCGCAATCTCGTCCCGATCCTGAGCATTGAGGGCGAAAAAGAGATCACCGATTTGCGGCGCGGCAAGGGAATCTACGACCTGCTGATTCAGAATATGGATGAGCTGCACCGTCGGGATCTGATTTTCGGCGCTTCCATCACGGTGACGACAGAGAATATCCAGGAGGTCACCTCCGATGTGTTCCTCAAAAAGCTGTCCGATCGAGGCTGCAAAGCGGTGATCTATGTGGAGTTTGTTCCCGTAACGGATGAGAGCCGGGAGCTTGCCCCCGGAGACGCGGAGCGCGAATATCTGCAGGCGGAGCTGAAACGCCGCAGGGAGCGCACCCGGAGATGGTATATGTTTCCTTCCCGGGCGATGAGAAGAGCTCCGGCGGCTGCGTGGCAGCTGGACGCGGCTTCTTCCACATCAACTCCCACGGCGGTGCGGAGCCCTGCCCCTTCTCTCCCTATTCGGATATCAATGTCCGGGATACCTCCCTGGCGGAGGCTCTCAACTCCGGCCTCTTCCGCGCGCTGCGGGAGAACGGCCATCTGCTGGAGGATCACGCGGGCGGCTGCGTTCTGTATGAAAAACGCGACCTGGTAGAAGCCCTGCTGGCCCAGAGCAGATAAGACACCATGAGATCTTTGATAAAAGGAGAATGCAAAATGATCACAAAGGAAATGAGCATCGGGGAAGTTCTAGCGATCGATGAGGCGACTGCGCCGATCATGATGGAATACGGCATGCATTGAAGGGCTGCCCAGTCAGTCAGATGAAGACGCTGAAGATGGGCTGTGCTGTCCACGGCATGAACGCGGATGAACTGGTTGACCGGCTGAACCAGTATCTGGCCGTTAATGCCTGATATGGAAGTTTTAACATAAGGAAAAGAGGATTCCCTTGAGGGAATCCTCTTTTTTGTCATTCTTGCAGGCGCATACCAAAACCCAGTCTGCCTTTCAGACCCAGCATTTGAGCAGCTGCTTGGCTTAGTATGTTCTTTCCCGTTTCAGAAGGAAATGCTTTCGCTTTCCATCTGAGCCTTGACCTGCAGATAAGCTGCCGTCTGGCTTGCACGCAGATGGGGCAGAAACAGAGCCTGCGCGGCAAGACCGACCAGAACGCCTGCCAGATAGTAGAGCATCTCCGTCTGCATCGGCTGGGGCGGAAGCTGAAGAAGCAGGGTCCGGTTCACAAGCGTCAGCCCAAGCGCTTCCAGCAGATAGAAGTAGAAGAAGCTCAGATCCAGCTGGAATAGCTCCAGCTTGTGACCGTAGGTCATGCGCTTGGAGAGCTCCAGCGCCAGGAACGGGGAGATGTCAGGATTGTCAAAGAGAATCTGGAAGGCGAACCGGTAGCGGTACATGGCCACGATGCCGGGAATGATAAACAGGGTCATCCAGAGTGCCGTGAAAAGGCTGACCAGCAGCGCCAGAGTCAGTACCCGCCCAAACTGCCGAAGCGCATTCAGAAGGCTTCGGTGGTCTGCCTTCGTGTTCCGGAAGAGCTCCAGGGAATAGGCGGTATAGCTTCCGTCCATGTATCTGCTGAACAGACCCAGAAGCAGGCTTCCTGTCATGGCAAAGGTGTCGTATCTTGCGGCGCTGCGGACAGCGTCCAGGCCGCCCTCGATTTCATCCACCCGATAGCCCCACCAGAGAACGATGAGGTTGAAGCACACCGCGACGGCGTTGATGATGAGCAGGTACAAAAGGGTGATCCGGTAGGGGGAGACCTCCGCCTGCCGCAGCACGCCGGAGGCTTCAGACCGAAGTTGGGAGATGCTCATGCTTCCTCCTTGATGTTGCGGATGAAGGCGGCGGTATCGGGGGCTTTGAACAGGGCGCTGCCGGAGACCAGAACATTGGCGCCTGCGCTGGTGCAGAGCTTGGCAGTGGCCTCAGAGACGCCGCCGTCTACCTCCAACTCGCAGTGGGGATGATCCCGATCGATCCAGGACCGGATCTGGGCCACCTTGGGCAGCATATCCGCCATAAAGCGCTGTTTTCCGAAGCCGGGCTCCACCATCATGACAAGCACCATGTCGCAGTAGGGCAGATAGGGGAGAGCCTCCTCCGCGGGCGTTCCGGGTTTCAGGGAGATGGCAGCCCGGGCGCCCAGCGCGCGGATCTGCATCAACGCCACCTGGGTGTTCTCCCGGTTGTCCGCCTCTACATGGAGGGTCAGAATGTCCGCGCCCGCCTCAATAAAGCGCTCTACATAGCGGGCAGGGCGCTCGATCATCAGATGCACATCCAGGGGGAGCTCTGTGACGTTGCGGATGGCGGCGAGGACCGGCATTCCGATGGTGAGGTTGGGCACGAAGAGCCCATCCATCACGTCAACGTGGATATAGTCCGCCCCGCATTCGCCCAGGTGACGGATGTCCCGTTCCAGATTCACAAAATCCGCAGAGAGAATGGATGGAGAAACCTTGATCATGTGTACCTCCTTCGGCAGCATTTCACATTTTTCGCAGCAGGGGAATAGATTGTCATGCGGCAGGGGCGAAAGGCTCCCTTCGCCGTCGGCCGATCCTGCCGCTTCAGATAGGGGCTGCCTGCCAGGCAGCCCCGTTTTTTGTACTTTTTCTTATAGTTTATTCCCTTTGCGCGCCTGTGTCAATCGGCGTTTTGGATAGCCTTGACGAATGAAAAAAAGGGGTATACAATATAAAATAACAAATCTCTCACGGAAAGGGGCGCTGCTGTTGACAAAAACGATTGTAAAGCCCTCGGCGATCCCGATCCTGGGCGTGGGCGCAGTTTGGCTGCTCTATGGTCTGTTTCTGCCGCTCTACCGGCCCTGGCACCTGGTTTTTCCGATCCTCCTGAGCGTGGCGGCATACCTGGTTCTCAAAAAACAGTTTCCCGGCAGGAGCGTCACCGTGAAGGTCCCGGTGAGCACCGGAGATGCGGCGCTGGACGCCATGATCCAGGAGAGTGAGCAGTCCCTGGAGAAGATCCGGGCCCTCAACGCCGCGATCCCGGATGAGAAGCTCTCCGCCCAGCTTACCGAGCTGGAGAGCCTGACCGGCAAGATCTTTGATGCGGTAAAGGACGACCCCGGAAAGCTGCCTCAGATCCGCCGGTTTATGAACTATTACCTTCCCACAACGCTGAAGCTCCTGGAGCAATACAGCCTCCTGCAGGACAAGGCCAAGGGATCTGCCAATGTGGCGGCGGCCCTTGCCAAGATTGAGGGCGCCATGGATACCATTCTGTCCGCCTTCCGCAGACAGCTGGATGCCCTGTATCAGAAGGATGTGATCGACATCACCGCCGATGTGCAGGTACTGGAGCAGATGCTTGCGAACCAAGAATGGAACAAAGACAACAAGGAACAATCACTGTGAGAAAAGGAGTAACTATCATGGATGAGAAAATCCCTCAGCTGACCCTGACCCCCGATCTGGACGCGCCCAAGCTGGAAGTGCCCGGCGTCACCGATCTTGCTGAAACCGCGAAGCCCGCGCCTGAGGCCGGCCCCGACATGAGCCAGCTCACGGAGGCGGAGCGCAAGGCGGTCCTGGACTTTGCCGATAAGATCGACATCTCCAACTCTGCCCTGGTCATGCAGTACGGCGCCGGCGCCCAGAAGAACGTGGCGGAGTTCTCCGAGTCCACGCTGGCCTCTGTCAAGACCAGCGATATGGGCGAGGTGGGCAGCATGGTCGCAAACCTGGTGGTGGAGCTGAAGAGCTTCTCTGCCGAGGAGGAGCGCAAGGGCCTCACCGGCCTGTTCAAGAAGGCCAAGAGCTCCCTGGAGGTCATGACTGCCAAGTACAATAAGGTCGAGACCAACGTGGACCACATTGCCAACCAGCTGGAGAACCACCAGGTCACCCTGCTCAAGGACATCGCCGTGCTGGATCAGATGTATGACAAGAACCTGGACTACTACAAACAGCTGACCATGTATATCCTGGCAGGCCAGCAGAAGCTGAAGACCGAGCGGGAGACCACGCTGGTGGAGATGCGCAACAAGGCCCTGGCTTCCGGCAAGCCTGAGGACGCCCAGGCGGCCAACGATTTTGCCAACCTCTGCGACCGTTTTGAGAAGAAGCTTCACGATCTGGAGCTGACCCGGGTCATCAGCCTGCAGATGGGTCCCCAGATCCGCATGATCCAGAACAACGACACCCTCATGAGCGAGAAGATCCAGACCAGCCTGGTGAACACCATTCCTCTGTGGAAGAGCCAGATGGTCCTGGCCCTGGGCATCCATCATTCTCAGCAGGCCATGGAGGCACAGAAGGCTGTTACCGACATGACCAACCAGCTCCTGGCCAAGAACGCGGATATGCTCCACACAGCTACCGTGGAGACCGCGAAGGAGTCTGAGCGGGGCATCGTGGACATCGAGACCCTGCAGCATACCAACCAGCAGCTGATCTCCACCCTGGACGAGGTGCTGAAGATCCAGACCGAAGGCGCCCAGAAGCGCCGCGAAGCAGAGGCCGAGCTGCGCCGCATCGAGGGCGAGCTGAAGCAGAAGCTCCTCGAGGTCCGTGGCTAAGCAGAAGGCGGCCGAGAAGGCTGCGGTCCAGATCCTCACTTCGGTGATCCCGGAGGAGGAGAAGCCCCGAAAGACGCCGTTTCTGGAGAATCGCACCCTGGCGATTATCCTGACCGTCCTTGCCATCCTGGCAGGGACGGCCTTCGGCGCGCACAGGAGCGTGGCCGCCCAGGCAAGAAAGCTGGAGCAGAAGTTCTCTGTGGGGGTCCAGTATCAGGGCTATTCCATCCAGGGAGACCTGTCAGACCGGATGGAGTACGCCTCGCAGCTGGTCAAGATCGCCCAGCGCTACAATATTGCTTCCCAGACGGTCACCGAAGCCATCCGAGATCTGGACGGCGCCGGCCACGGCCATGCCTGCTTTGCTGCAAACCGGACCCTTTCGGACGCGGTGGAGGCCCTCAACCGGGAGCTGGTCAACACGTCCCTGTCAACCCAGGATGCGCAGTACCGCTCCGAAGCCTATCGGAACTTTGTCTCCGCCGGGGATACCATCTCCCATGAGGCGGCGCTTTATAATGAGCTTGTCTATGAGTTCAACGACAAGACCCTGACCGCGTTCCCCACCGGGACCCTGGCCAGGCTGACCGGTGTGCGAGAATTGGAGGCCTTCGAATGAAAACCCGCAACAGTGCTCTCCTGCTGCTTCTTGCGATGCTTCTGCTGCTCTCCGCCTGCGCCAAACGGAGCAGCGTCCAGATCGTCAAGCCCTCTGACAGCCTTTATGTCACCGACGACGCGGAGATCCTCTCCGCTGCCGCGGAGCAGGAGATGGTCACCAAGGTGGCGGCCCTGAAGCAGGCCTGCGGCGGCGAAATCGCCGTGGTCACCATTCGCTTTCTCACCGGCGGCCTGGATGCGGAGGAGTATGCCCGGGAGATCATGAACCAGTGGGGCGTGGGCGACCGGGAGAAGAACAACGGCGTGGTGCTCCTGCTGGTTCCCGGAGAGGGAAAGGGCTGGGCTACCGCCGGCGTGGGCATCGAGTCGGATCTCTCCGCCGGAAAGCTGGAGGCCATTCTCAACCGCTGCCTCTGGGACGATTTTGACGCAGGCAACTATGACCTGGCAGTGACCAGGACCGTGGACGCCATCCTGTCCTGGTATGAATCCTATTACGGCATCGACATCGCCGGGGTAGGGGAGCAGACGGTTTCCAATCCCGGCGTTGGCTGGAGTGTCAGCCCTGACCCGGACTCCTATTATTCCCACTACGGCGACGAGGAAGACAGCAACTTGCTCATCTGGATCGTGTTCATTTTCCTGGTCATCGTGGTCCTTCGCTCCCGACATCCGAGGCTGGGCCTGTTCGTGCTTTTTGATACCTTCCGGCCCTTCCTGTTTCCCAAGGCACCGCCCAATATCCACACGGGCAGCAGCCATTCAAGCTACCACAGCTCTGGGTTCGGCAGTTCCGGTTACCACAGCGGCGGATTCGGCGGCAATTCCGGCGGCTTTGGTCACTCCTCTGGGGGCAGCTTTGGAGGCGGCGCAGGCCGCGGCGGCGGCGCCGGACGAAGATAAATATTTCAAGTGCGTGCTCGCTGCAAGGTAGCGAGCGCGCACTTCCTTTTCATGGGAGAATGTTTCTGCGTTACATTTATGTTACAACAGAAAAACTACTTGATTCTGCAAGCAAAATATGGTATATTGTCGATGATTAAGTTGGCAGTAGTTTGGAAAGTTGTCTGTGGCTTGCTTTTTTGCAAAAATCGCATAATTTGAGCACAAAACGCCCCGATTGACGACAAGTACACGGATTTGAGGAATGATTCATGACAAACGAACCGGAACAGTCCGCGCAGGTTCCGAGTGAGCAGAAGCCATCCAAGGGGCGCTACACCCCCAAGCGGCTGCGGGTGGAGGAGAAGCCCAGCCGCCGCGCGAAGGAGAAAGCCCCCGCGCCCGTGCAGGAGCCGGAGCAGCCGCCGCAGGCCGCGCCGAAGAGCCAGCGCAAGGCGAAGAAGGGCCCCCGTCTCCTGGCGGCGTTCATCTCCCTGATCATCAAGCTGATGATCGTGGCGATCCTGGTGTTCATCCTGCTCAACTATGTGTTCGGGCTGACCCGCAACCTAAGCCTGAACATGCAGCCCGCGGTCCAGGACGGGGATCTGATCCTGTACTTCCGCCTGGTGGATGTCTATGACGCGGACGACATCGTGGTAGTCAACTATCAGGATAAGGCCATCCTCTCCCGGGTGGTTGCCGTGGCGGGCGACACGGTGGACATCACGGAGAACGGCCTGATGATCAACGGCTCCTACGTCCAGGAGACCAAGGTCATGGGCGAGACGACCCAATTTGAGAACGGCGTGACCTTCCCCCTGGTGGTTCCGGCGGGCAAGGCCTTCGTCCTGGGCGACAACCGGGAGCACGCCACGGATAGCCGTATCTTCGGCTGCGTGGACCTGGACGACATCTACGGGCGGGTGGTCGGCCTGTTCCGGCGGCGCAATTTTTAGTGGTAATAAAGCGATTCTGAACGACCGAGGATTGCTTTGTTATATACGCACCCCTATCCATATTTCTAAGGAGGAAAAATCAATGAAGAAACTTATGAGTGTTCTGCTCATCCTGGCTCTGGTCCTCTCCCTGAGCTGCGTGGCTTTTGCTGCGGATGGCGCAGCTGCGACTACTTACGACCTGTCCGCTGCAAAGATGGATAAGGAACTGACTGTTGCAGATGGTATCGATATCTCCGCTGTGAAGACTTTCACCTTTAGCTTCACTGCCGGCTCGAGTGTTACTGCTGCAACTGCTGACCATCCTGAAATTGCTGCGAAGACCATTGAAGTTGGCACTCAGTCCGGCGGCAAGGCTACCGGCGAGCTGGCTCTCAGCAATGTGTTCACCGCTTCTGCGTTCCCCCATGCCGGTGAGTATGTTTACACCGTCAAGGAGACCACTGCTGCCATCAACACCACTGCGAATGGTGTCACCAAGACCCTGACTGTTGACTCCACCGAGTACACTGTTCGTGTCTATGTGAAGAACAATGCTGCTGGCACTGCTCTGGAGATTGCTGGTATCACTGTTGAAAATGGTACTACCAAGGAAAAGGTCGATCCCACTAACAAGGGTTTCATTTTCAAGAACGAGTACAAAGAAGAACTGGCCCCCGATTCTGGTGCTGTTCTGACAGTCAACAAGACCATCACTGGCGCCTATGCCGACAAGACCAAGGAATTCCCCATCAGTGTTGTCCTTACTCTGCCCAGCACGGCAACTGCTGCTGACGTTGCTGTTGCAACGGGTGCCACTTGGGACGCCGATACGCTGACCGCTTCTGCCAACCTGGCTGATGGCGGCAAGATTGAGTTCACCAAGCTGCCTGCCGGTACCACCTTCGTCGTGAAGGAGACCCAGGACGCTCTGTACCAGAGCAAGACCACCGGTTATGTTAACCCGGAAGACACCGCTTATGTTGCAGGTGATGTGAACAAGAACGGTGCTGGCCCCATTACCGAGGCTGGCAAGACCGTCACCATCGAGAACAACCGTGAGGACGTCATCCCCACCGGCGTGATCATCCACAACCTGCCCTACGTGCTGCTGGTTCTGGTTGCCGCCGCTGGCCTGGTTTACCTGGTCATGAAGAAGCGGGCTTACAACGCCTGATTCGCCCCTTTCCATAGCCTCTATTGAACTCCGGGGGCGGGGCCCTCGCCCCGCCCCCCCATGAAGGGACCTGCCTGATGGCGGCCGCGGTCGTACCGAAATCGGCGCAGGAGAAAACTTGCTATGACTCTTGAAAGCATTGCCATTCGAATGGTCAGAGCCATAGACCGGGCAACGGATCTTATCATTGAGATCTCGTTGTGTATAGTCCTCTTGTTCGGCGTGTATTCTCTCTGGGATTCGCAGAATGTCTACGCGACGGCGGACGCCAGCAACTATGTTGCTTTCCGTCCCACCGCGGACGACACCCTCAGCTTTGACGAGCTGCGCGCGAAGAATTCGGAGGTGTTCGCCTGGCTGACGGTCAACGATACACCTATCGATTACCCCATGACCCAGACGGACAACAACGAGAAATACGTCAACTACAATGCCGAAGGAGACTATACGCTTTCCGGCGCCATCTTTCTGGATTACAGAAACAGCCCTGACTTCGACGATTTCAACAGCATCATATACGGACACCACATGGAAAAGAAGATGATGTTCGGTTCGCTCAGCGACTTTGACGACGAGGCGTACTTCAACTCCCATCCCTATGGGAACCTCTTCTTCAACGGCCGCGACCACGGCATCGAATTCTTTGCCTTTGTCCTGACAGACGCCTACGATTATGAGCTCTTCACCCCCGCCATCGAGGGAGAGGAGGCGCAGCAGGCGTATCTGGACACGATCCTGTCCAAAGCGGTCCACACACGGGACCTGCCCATCACCACGGACGATCAGATTCTGGTTCTTTCCACATGTACCACCGAGATTACAAACGGGCGGTACATGCTCATGGGAAAGCTCACAGACGAGTTGCATCTGCAGGTGGTGGAGGAGAAGCCCGTGGTCATCAACCGCGGGACGGGCATAGATACCAAGCAAATCAGCAAATATGCCCAGTATCCCATCTGGGTATGGATCGGAGCGATTGCGTTCCTGATGCTGCTCCTGATCGTGATCAGGGTGCTTACAAGCCGGAAAAAAGCCTGAGAGTAAAGGAAGTTGAGCCTATGAACTTTTTGAAAACCAAGTTTGCAAAGGAGATGGGCGCCCTTTGCCTGATCATCCCGCTTTTGTGCGTACTGCTTCTTGGACAGAACGTCTACGCGGCGGAGTATGATCCTTTGGAGGTCACAATCCCCTTCCTGCATGTTTACACCACGACGGACACCCAGGTGGATAGTCTGTTCCACTACCAGGTCACCGCCGAGAATGGTGCGCCCATGCCTAAGGAAGCGAATGAGAACGGAACCTTCGCCTATCAAGGCGTGCAGGGCTCCGGAACCAGCGTAACGGGCGGGACCCGTTTTGAGCTGGAGGGATCGCTGAACTTTGAATTCACCAAGCCGGGCGTGTATTCTTACGTCCTCAAGGCGGACAAGACGGCTGACGCTGACAAGGCCGCGGACAAGAACTATACCCTCGAGCCCCGGGAATATAAGTTCTCCATCTATATTGAGAACGACGCGGACGGCAAGCTTCGCCTTTCGATGCTCACCTCTGAGGTCGGAGGCGAGAAGACCACCGGTATCGAGCTGGATCCCAGCTATCACGCTGAGAAGCCGGACGAGCCTGTTCCTCCCGGACCTATTCCTCCCGGACCGTTCCCACCGACCCCCATTCGCCCGACACCCGTAACCCCCACGCAGCCGGATGTTCCCCCCACGCCCCACACCGGAGATAGCAGCAACGTGCCGCTGTATCTGGTGCTCCTGGGCATTTCCTTGGTTGGAGTCATCATCGTCGCTGCAATTCCATCCAAAAAGAAAGGACGTGAGTAAATCATGAAGAAGATGTTCAATAATTCCCTTTCTCGGTTGCTCGCGCTCCTTCTCGTTGTTTTGCTCATTGGTGTTCCCATCGCGGCTGCGGCCAACGGCGATGCCTCGTCTGATGTTGTGAATGATCCTCTCGACGAGCCGATTTCCAAGGAAGTCGATCTCGATGCGCAGGAGATCGATCAGCTGGATTCCCAGAATCAGGAGGATCTTCAGCAGGGCGAGCAGCCCGGAGCCGAAGGCCAGAACGAAGAATCCAACGAGTCCGGCAACAAAGAAAAGACCTTTGCCGATCTGACCCCGGAGGAGCAGTACGCTGCCATCCAGACCATGACCGACGAGCAGATCGAAGCGGCACTTGCCACGCTGACCGAGGAGCAGGCGGACGCGCTTGTTGCTTATGCGCAGAGCGTTGCAACCTATGAGGTTCCTGAGACTGTGGTCTTCACCCAGGCCGGTCCTCTGATGCCCCCCGTCAAGGTGGAAAGTGTCCGCCCCAAGAAGCTCATGGCAAAGGCAGTTCCCAAGCGTTCCAGCAATTCCCCCGAAGGCCTGGAGCTGGATAAGAACGTCACGGACAACGGCGACGGCACCTATACCATCACGCTGGAGTCCTATACCACCGGCGAAGTGGTTTCCCATGAGGTCAGCACACCTGTGGACATCGTCCTGGTTCTGGACCAGTCTGGTTCCATGGCATATGGTTTCGATGGAAACTCGGCATCTTATGCAAATTCTCGCCAGAAAGCTATGAAGGACGCAGTTCAGAACTTCATTGATTCTGTACATGAGAAGTATAGTGAGAGTGCCGATCACCGGATCTCCATCGTGACCTTTGGTTCCAATGCATCTGATCTTATCGGTTGGACCAATGTAGATGATGCCGGCTATGCTACCCTGTCAAGTGAAGTGGATGGACTTCCGCAAAATCCATCCGGTGCAACAAATGTCGGTGCTGGTATGGGACGAGCGCAGCACCTTGTAACAGATGAGCTGAATTATTCTGGATCCAACACCAATCGCCAGAAAGTTGTTGTTGTATTTACTGATGGTATTCCTACAACGTCAACAGATTTCAGCACTGGTGTCGCAACTGGAGCAATTAATGCCGCAAAGAACATTAAAGACTCCGGAGCAACTGTTTATTCAGTCGGTATTTTCAACGGTGCAAACCCTAACGAGCTTTATGGTGCAAGTGGCTTTGATACAAACAGTAATGGTACAGTCGGTTCAAGATGGGTTATGGATACCTGGGGATTATTCCCTGGCTCAGATTTCCCTGAGGCAGATAGACCTGCTGGAAACAGATTTTTGAATTATCTTTCAAGCAATGTGCCTTCTGCTACAGGCATTGGCTTAACCAGATCTACTATTGGCCTTGGTATTTTACATTACAGAATAACGTATCAAATAACACAGAATTTTTCGAAGACATCGAATAATTACTATCTCACCGCAAGTGATTCATCTTCTCTAGACAATGTCTTCCAGAGTATTGCTGAGCAGATCGCGACTCCTGCCATTGATCTTGGTTCAGAAACTGTGATCAAGGACATCATCTCCCCGCAGCTGCAGATTCCGGAGGGCTCCACGGTCAAGTTCTACACCCAGGCTTCGACAAATGGAACAGATGGCTGGGGCCCAAGGACGGAAGTGACCGATGGCAGCATTCATCTGGTTCCGGATCAGAGTGATCCCAACATTGTCGACGTGACCGGTTTCAACTTCAACGACAATTGTGTAACAGAGGAACCCAAGGAGGATGGAACCCACGGAAAGAAGCTTGTGATTGAGATCACCGTGGAGCCTGGCGAGAATTTCCTGGGCGGCACCATTGACACCAATGGTCCCGAGTCCGGCATCTATGTGCCCGGATCGGATACCCCGGTTGGCACCTTCGATGTACCTAAGGAACCTTTCCCGCTGAAACCCATTGTCCCGGATACTGCGGAACGGAACGTCTATATGACCTCCGAGGATGAACTTGCCGACACCTTCTCTGATCTGACTTTCACGCTGAACGGGAAAACAATCACATTTGAAAACCTGTTCAACGGTGTGAACAACTCCGGTGTGGATTATGAGTTCCAGATCAAGGACAGCACTGGCAATATCGTTGGCGTCTACCGGATTTCTGCCGGAAAGACTCCGTCCGATGAAGGTGCTGGTTGGGATAACGGGAATATTCCGAATCTGACCGATCTGAGCTACACCATTGACTCCATCGTCTCGGATAAGAATTATCCGACTTGGGATCCCAGACTGGACCCCAACGCACCGGAATATGATCCCAATGCACCGCAGCCGGTCATTTCCGAAGGAAAGATCACCCTGAATGTGTTCAAGCCGATCCTGACCTACACGGACAAGAACGTGTACTACAAGGGCCAGCAGATCAGCTATCAGGAGCCCACAGTGGAATGGAAGCATGGCGACACGCTGGACACCTCCGTGACCATGCATACCCACAAGCCGGTTCTCAGCATGACCTATTCCGGCCTGACCGGCACCACTGTGGATCAGATGACAGACTACACTGTCAAGGTGGAGACCATGGTCAACACCAACAACAACGCAGATCTGCTCTCTGAGAAGTTCATTGATGGTGTGACCTTCCTTCGCAACTGCACGCCGGAAAGCCTGACCAATGCGGCGGCGACCAAGGACGAGGCCTACAAGGTCCATGTCTACACGCCCAGTTTCACGTTCGACGACATGGCGAAATACTACGGCGAAGAGATCACCCTTCCCACCGTGGATGACGCTGCTTGGAAGAACAGCGACGGAACTGCGGCTCCCGCGACCATGGACAACACGAAGCCGACCCTGGCCGTGACCCTGACCACCGATCCGACGAATGCAATCCAGAATGGCTATGTCTGGGCAACCGAAGACTTCAACGTGAAGGCTGTCATTACCCTGGACGGCACCGATGTGACCGGCGATCTGATCACTGCAGGCAAGGTCACCCGCACCTGCACGCCTGGTGAGGATACCGGTACGCTGAATCCCACCACCGACGTTGCGTTCGTGGTCCATGTGAAGACCATCAAGCTGACGGTCACCAAGGAAATCAAGGGCGATATGGCCAATCTGAGCGGACAGTTCAACTTTACTGTGAGCTTTACGCCCAACGGCACCGGCGCTCCGACCTATACTTACAGCGGCACGGGCACCACGGCGGACAGCTTCACCCTGGGCAACAATGAATCCGTCACACTGGATAAGCTGCCTCTTGGCACGATCACTATCACCGAGACGGACATTCCCGCAGGGTATGAGGTACAGTTCAAGCTGAACACCGGCAGCGCTCAGAATGCGACTGTGTCTAACGGCAGCGCAAGCAAGGAGCTTGCCCTGACCAACAAAGCTGCCGAGGAGAACACCCTGGTTGTGACCAACAAGCTTCCGGACGTTGTTCCCACCGGCATCGCGGACGGCATGAACGGCATCTGGTTCCTGGCCATCGCGCTCAGCGGTCTGACCGCGGCTGCGTACGTCAGCGCCAGAAAGCGCAATGCCTATCGCGGTAAGCACAGCGCATAACGCATCCAATTAAAATTGATCCCGATCGGGATCATAGGAGATGAGACAATGAAAAAAACCGTGAAGGTCTTGATCCTATTGATCCTGATCGGGATCTTTCTCTTCAGCGGCGGGAAGCTGCTCTATTACTACCTGACCGCCCGGGACAGCATTCAGAAAAGCAACGCCCTGGTGGAGGAGTTTGTGGTGATTCACCCCGTCAACTCTGAGCATGCCACCATGGAGCTGCCCCAGGATTCCGAGGATCCGGAGAAGGTCGAGCATGGCACGCCCAACAGCCACGGCAGTGTGGAGCCCACCATCACGGAGCGAGAGCCGGACCCGGAGCCGGTGGAGGGGAGCGTCCCCATCGAGGTCAATTTCGACCTGCTCCAGGAGCGGTACCCTGACTGCGTCGGCTGGCTCTATAGCCCCTATACGCCCATCAACTATCCCATCATGCAGAGCGCGGACAATGACTATTATCTCCGCCGCTCCTACGACAGCTCCTACAACCGCTGCGGCAGCCTGTTTCTGGACTACCGCTGTACCCGTGATTTTTCCGATTCCCTCAGCATCGTCTATGGTCACAATATGAAAAACGATACCATGCTCGGCACGCTGGAGCGCTACACCGATCAGGCATACTATGAGGCCCACCGGGAGCTGTACCTGCTCACCCGGGATGCGGATTATGTGCTCCGGCCCTTCGCGGGCTGTGTGGTGCCCGACGACAGCGGCTATTATCGCTTGCCGCTGGAGATGTCCGTCCAGGACTACGCCGCGGCGGCCCAGTTCGATTCCGCCTTCCAGGCGGAGCTGCCCGCGGAGCTGGACCGGATCGTGCTGCTTTCCACCTGCTCCTACGATTTTGAGGAAGCGCGCTTCCTGCTCTTTTGCAGCATCACGAAGATCGATAAGGCGCCTGTGCCCTGATTTTTTTGAATAAGATTCGTTTTTCTGCGCATGCTATCCCTGCAATCCAAAAATGGAGGGATCATGATGAAGAAAAACGCAAATAAGTGCATCGAATGCACCGTTACCCAGTGCGCGCACCATTGCGAGGAGCAGGACTACTGCTCTCTGGATCAGATCTGCGTGGGTACCCACGAGTCCGACCCGGCTATGGACCAGTGCACCGACTGCCGTTCCTTCGCAAAGAAGTGCTGAAAAAACCGCTCCGGCGCAGGCCGGAGCGGTTTTTTATTACAGGCTTGGATGTTCAGGGGCAATAGTCGCCGCAGCAAGGGCTTTTTTCTTTTCCCGCTGTCGCCTGCTCTGCTCCCGGAACCTGGCGCGGCGGCGGGCGAGCTTTTCTTCTTCCGCGATCTGTTCCGGCGTCAGCTCAGGCTGGGGCGCCTGATAGGGCCCGACGTATTTCAGGAAGATCTCCACCTCCTGTGTCCGCTCCCCGTTCACTTTGACGGCCTTGTGGACGATGATCTTGTCAATAAACTCGTAGATCATCTGGGCGCTCAGAGTGGAAAAGTCCGTGTATTGCTTCGTCAGGGCAAGGAACCGATCCACATCATTTGTTTTTGCCTGGGCTTCTGCCTTCTTCACCTCATCCGCTGCGATCTTTCCGTTGAGTTCCGTCTGCTCGCGTTCATAGTCGGCAAGCAGGATTTCAAAGCGCTGCTTTGAGATCAGATCCGTCGCATAGGATTCATACAGCTTTTTAATGAGCAGTTCCAGCTCCTGGCAGCGTTTTTTGGACTTCTCCAGCTGCTTCCTGAGCAATTGCTCGATGTCCTGTTCTTTGATTCTCATAGCTTCCTGGACCTGGGCGGTAAACTCCGGCTGATTCTGGATCGCGTATTGACTGGTCTCACGGATGGTCTCCAGAATGAGCGCATAGAGCGCTTTCGTCGAAATATAGTGGCTGGTACAACGCTTATCGGAGCGCATGGAGGAAAGGCTGTAAGTTGAGCAGTCGTAGCAGTCGTGGGGATAGAGGCCTGTGATCAGATCGATCCCACTGTTTTCCTTCTTCTCGTTCAGTTTCCCGCGGTGATTGTACATCTTCGCCCCACAGTCCGCGCAGAACACCAGGCCCGTCAGTGGATTGGATGTCCCGGTCTTGTCGGTTCGATGGACCGTTTTCCGGGTCTGCGCCGCCAGATTCCAGGTGCTCTCGTCGATAATGGCTTCATGGGTGTTCTCCAGGATCGTCCAGTCTTCCTTTGGAAGCTCAAAAAACTTCTTGCTCTTGTAGGACTCCTTCTGATATCGGAAATTGACAGAGTGCCCCATATACTCAGGGCGCCGAAGAATCTCAGAGACGGATGTGGCGGACCAGTCATAGGGCCTGCTCATGTCGGTTCTGTTCCGATGGATCCCTAGCCCTTTCTTTGCAAGATAGACGGAGGGCCGGTCGATCTGCTCCTCTCGCAGGATCGTGGCTATCTGCCCCGGCCCGTTGCCGTTGACGGATAACCGGTAGATGTAGCGGACAACTTCGGCGGCTTCCTCATCAATGAGCCAGTGATGCTTCTGCTCCGGGTCCTTCTTGTATCCGTAGATCACGTGGTTGCTGGTGGGGATCCCCGCGTTGGATCTGGCCTGATAGGCCGCTTTTTGTTTCCGGCTGAGATCTCGCAGGACAAACTCGTTCATCAGATTGACGATGGGGGTGAATTCGCTGGTATTCTGGTCATCGCTGTCGACGCCATTGGCAATTGCGATAAAGTGGATATGAAACTGGCGGAAGAAGACCTCTGTATAATAGCCAGTCTGCAGATAGTCACGGCCCGCCCGGCTCATGTCCTTCACAATGACTGTTCCGATGCTGCCAGCTTCGATATCTGCGATCAGTTTTTTCCAGGCAGGCCGGTCAAAGTTTCCGCCGCTCCAGCCGTCGTCTGTATAATGGACGCAGTTTGTGTAGTTTTTTTGCGCAGCGTAGTCGAGCAAAAACCGTTTCTGGTTTACGATGGAGTTGCTGTCTCCTGCAAGTTCATCATCGCGGGAAAGCCGCTCGTACAACGCGGTGATTTTGCCATGCTTTTGCCCACTATTCATAAGAAGCTCCTTTCCGGCAGCATGGGTCGTCTGTGGCGGATCACGTGTTCAATGGTTCATTTTTGTGCAATTTTGATTTGCGTCATGATGGTCGTGTCGTTTTGAATCATTCGAAGTGTGATAGTCTGGAGATTCTCTTTGGTTTCGCGGTAAAAGTGGATCTTGACCGTGTAATTGGTTCTCCCAATGCGGTGTGTGATACTTCCGGTAAGGCCTGGCCTTTTTTTCTCCATAATGGAGCCATCGTCCTTTTCATGCGATTCGCGCAGGATGCTCTGTCAAACAGCAAGGTCGAGTCCGGATTCTTCCTGATTGTTTGACATTTCGGCCGCCGTACAAGGCGGTCAGCATTCGTATGATTGCGCACTTATGCATGAATCGAACTGAGAATTTATGAGAGAAGCTATCTTGAAAAGCAATATGTGCAGCAACAAAATCATTTCAATAATCAGCAAAAATCCGTATTGAACACGGAATGCCTCAGTTATAAAACTGAGGCATTCCACATAGGCCAAGAATCGGAAAATACCGTTCAAAAGCCACATATTCTGGACCAAGCTTGACAAATTGCTTGACGTTGCCCCCTGTGCGAAGAAACGAAAAAGGCTATGAACACCATAGCCAGACGGTCATCCGCCACAGACGAGCCCACGCAGCTATGTTGTTTTCTGGGTTTGTGATTCGTTCCCTTTACATCATAGCTGTTGACAACTACTCTGTGTATAAGAATAATCCATTTCAACAACAATGTCAACAACTATTTTTCCTTCAAATTGCTTTTTCTGCAAACAGATTGCCGGCAGTTTGGCCGGTTATCGAAGCTTTTTTGCAGAAAAACAGAACGATATCCATATGCATTCCAAGGTTTTTCAAAAAAACAGCAATTAATTGACGACAGAAGCACTTTCTTGGAATTCTCGCGCTGCTTGCTTCTCTCCAATGCATACCATCGAAAAAAGCCTGCTATCCAGGGTTCTGGGCCTGGACGGCAGGCTGTTTTTTCTATTTTACAATTTCCCCCTTGACAAAGAAGCTGTCATGAGATAACAAAATGTTTTCTACCGAAAACGGCGAAAGACATGAAGGAAACGAATGCGGCGGCGCAAACCGCAGCATGGCAATACATGGAAATGCAACAGGAGGATGAGGATATGAAGAGAGCGGCTCGAAGCAAGGAACCCGCCATTCGGAGGGTGATCAGCATTCTGCTGGTCTTCATGCTGCTGATCGGCACCACGGGGCTGGCAAGCAGCGTCCGTGCGGCTGGTGACGAAGGGGAGCCTTCCGAGGAGATCGTCTTTGAGAATCCCGCGGAAGGAACCGAAGACTCTGACGGAGAGGAGGAGTCTGCCCAGCAGCCGGAGGAGAACCCCGCGCCCGCGCAGAGCGAGAACGAGATCCCCTCTGAGCCCACGCAGGAGAACGAACCCCAGGAAGGGGAGCAGGGCGACTCTGTCGGCACTTCCGAGGGCGAAGCGCCCAAGCAGGAGGAGACCGTCTGGACGGCGAAGCACTTTGAGGGCGGCGCCAACGGCATCCACGTGATCGTGGACGCGCCGGAGGGAGCCCTGCCTGAGCTCACCACCATGGTGGTCACCCCCGTGTATGATTCTGCCGTGCTGGAGACCATCGGCAGCGCCGCGGACGCTTCGGCGGACCGTGTCACCGCTGTGGATATCACCTTCTATGATGCGGACAAGATCCCCACCGAACCCAAGCAGCTTGTCAGCGTCACGTTGAAGTCTGAAGTCATCCAGGCGTCCGACTCTGACGTCACCGTTGTCCACATGGACGACGCGGGCGAGGCCACCGTCGTGGACCAGGAGCCCAACGCAAAGTCTGACGAGGTCAGCTTTGCCTCCAAGGACTTCTCGGTCTACGCCATCGTGGGTAGCGACCTTCCCCAGCCGCCCCGTGTGACCTATGAGTTCGTGGACCCCAACAACGCAGATTTCACCTTCCTGGATACTGCAGGCAACCCGCAGAAAACCCAGATCATCAAAAACGGCGAAGTCCTGCAGGACGTGGGCCTTCCCACCATCGGAGCAGGTCAGACCTACCAGGGCTGGTACCTTTATAATGGCGATACATCCGTGGGGAAGATCAGCTTTGACACACCGATTTCCGTCGCCTACGGCGAGGCCGGCTCCGGCAGCACCATCACCCTCGGCGCCATCACCATCGACCCGGAGGACCTGGACGACGATGGAACGCTCCACGTGACGGTCAAGGCCTACTTTGGCGACGTCATCTATCTGACCTTCTACGAGGACGCGGCGGGCACCAACATCTCCAACCGCATTCAGCTGGAGAAGGGTGCAAGCTACAATATCGCCCAGCAGACCGTGAACGCCCCCACCACGGAGCTGTCCTTCTCCGGCTGGTCTGAGACGCCGGGCACCAACGATGACACAAGAGAACCCATCACCGACACCACCCGGACCTTCACGGAGGATGATTCCTTCTATCCCATCTTCAAGAACGGTCACTGGATCAGCTTCAAGTCCGGCGCCACCGGCAGCGGCGCAACCTATCGGGCCCCGGCCTTCGTCCCCGCGGGGCAGAATGCCTCTGTTGCGGAGCCTGCGGCCCCCACCTGGAAGGGCTATACCTTCCAGTACTGGACTGAGACCGATCTTTACACCGGCACGGATGGCGCCTATGTCCAGCCCACCTCTGCGCCTGCCCGGTTCAACTTCAACCAGCCGATTACAGAGGCCAAGAACCTTTATGCCTACTGGACCCCTGCTCAGACAACGTATACTGTCGTGTTCTGGGGACAGAACATCACTGACAGCAAAAACGCCACAAATGCGCAGAAGACTTACTCCTTCATCGGTCAGGAAACAAAAACTGCCAATTCCGGGTCTACAGTCAACGCTTCAAACTACTCAAAGTATAAGAGTACGGATGGAAAAATCGACTTCTCTTTTGGCTATGATCTGAATACAACCAAGAGCGATACGAGCATCGTCGTGAAAGCGGACGGCACAAGCGTGATTAACATCTATCAGGACCGTCAGCTGATTTACATGAAGTTCTATCAAAACGGCAACTCAACGCAAGCACCGGGTTATACCAATTCTTACTATGACACAACGACCGGAAACGGACGTGTTACAGTGTATTCCGGCTTGTACGGACAGACGCTTGGAATGTACAATTACTCCTGGCCGAGCGGATTTTGGACATACTACACAACAGGCAACGGTACAGGCAGTATGTCTTTCTTGGGCCAATTTGTCTTGCCTGATGACGTCAGAGATACGACACGGCAGGAGATTAGATTTTATTACAGAGGTAATGCGCCCCAGACCTTTGAATTCTACCTTCAAAATGTCGATGGAAGCTATCCCACGACAGCATCTGATACGGGTCACAGTTCAATGAGTCGTTTTACTCTCTCTGAGAAATATGATGGATTTCAAGCTGTTCAGTATAGAAGGTATACAGGAAACCACAACTGGGTTGATAACAGTTGGGTGAATGGTGCAGATGGAACACAGGTCAATCTTAACAATGGAAATTACAACCTTGCTGTTCGCTATGCCCGAAAGATTTTTACTCTGAAATACCTCGATTCTGTTGACAGCACAGAGCTTAGCGGCATCACCACGGCCAACATTGTTTACGGTGGGAGCCTCTCTGATTATGAGCCTGCTGCCAGCTTTGAACCGCAGTCTCAGTACCCCGGCAAGCAGTGGGACGGTAAATGGTACAAGGACCAGGCTTGTACGGAGGAATTCGACTGGTCCGTGACCATGCCCAACGCCAACATGGTCGTCTATGCCGGCTGGGAGGATGTCTACTACAAGGTGGATATCGACCCCAACGGCGGCGTGCTGACCAGCTCTGAGTCCACCTTCACCTGGCTTACTTATGGACGGACCATTGAGGCCTATGACGACGTGGTCCGGGACTATGTGGAGGATCCTGCCGGCACTTATAAGTATGAGAACTGGCTGCGCAGCGTCTATACGGCCAACGGCATCGATCCCTGGGACTATTCGGGATATCCTCGCAGCGCCGGATATGTTTCCGCAAGCGCAAATAACTCCGCGAATCTGACGCCCTACAGCGGCACAGGTTCCTCTGTCACGGTCAACTACCCCTACGATTCCACCCGCTATCGCTATGAAAAGGGCGCTTACGCCCTGCTGGGCTGGTACGAGATCACCTTCGCTGATGGCCACTATGGCGATATGGCCTATAAGACCGGTGAGAAGCCCTACTCTTTTGGCACCGGCGTGGATCATGACACCTATATCCAGGCCAAGTGGCGCCGTGTAGGCGACTACCATGTGGAGTACAAGGTAGACGTCTACCTGATGGACAAAAACGGCAATGTCACCGCCTCTGACAGCGGCATTGACACCACCAATTGTCCTACCGATGGAAACAGCTACGCGGACCAGTCCGCCTCCGCCATGATGCGGGCTGCGGATTCGCCCATCACAGTCGGGACTGGGGAGGATGCCAAGCAGTATATCTTCCAGGGCTGGTATTACAACGGCCAGCTCTATACCCCCGGCGACGTCTTCACGGTTCTGGCCTCCCTGGCGGAGGACAAGGTCGTCGGGCAGGATCCGTCCACCCAAGAGGATATCATCCAGAAGACGATCTACATCTACCCCGTCTACATTGAGGCGGAGAACCTGCCTGTGGACGTCACCCACATCTACTGGTATTCCAACTTCAAGGATCAGGACGGCAAGCAGATTGGCAGCCTGACCGCGGATACCCAGTATAAGGACGAGACGAACAACGAACTCAAGCCCAACGAGGGAATTGATATCCTTGCCATCTCGGATCTGGTTCCTGCCGATGACGAGAATTATGAAGGCTATACCTTCAAGGGTTGGGCCCGTGTGCCGACACGGGGCGCAGGCGCCGTGGATGTTACTTCACCCAGCTTCAACGCGGCAAATTACATGTACCTCTATTGGGACGGCACGGACTTCCACGTGAATTCTGAGACAGGCACCGTTGTGACCCAGGTCGCCGCCGATGAGAACGAGCCTTATCACGATATGTACGCGGTCTGGGAGATCAACAAGTACACCGTGACCGTCACCAAGACCGTGGTCGGCACAGCGGATGATCAGCATCTGGGCTTCGTCTTTGATCCGGATTTCACCGGGTACACCGCGACTGGCTATGACAGCAACTTCATCCTGGCCGGCACAGAGACCACCTTCACCCCGGAGGATGGCGGCAGTTCCATCACTTATAAAACCTCCAAGGAATTCTATGAAGTTCCCTATGGCGCAACCCTGACGCTGACCGAGACTCCGGGTGATGATTTCACCATCACCTCGGTCACCGAGACCAAGACCACCGATGCCGACGGCACGGCTATTGCGAATCCTGCGGCTGTGGATCGTTCCAATGGTTACACCTACACCATCCAGGGGGATGTGACCATTGCTTACACCAACACCCACAAGCAGCAGAAGGTCAAGATTTACAAGACCGATGACGCAACTCCCGCAAATCCGCTTTCCGGCGTTGGCTTCACCCTCGATGGAAATGAGTATTCCACAAGCAGCACCGGTTACACCGATGTCATCACGATCTACACCAACGCCGATACGCCTTATACGCTGACGGAGAGCACGCCGCTGGATTATTACACGGCGATTGCTGCGGTGGATCTGAGCGTGACCAATGACGGCGTCAGCGTCCCCGAGGGAACTGCCAATGTCACTGTTTCCGAAGCGGACGCGGATGGAGTATATACCATCACCGTGGTCAACCCCCGGAAGGTCTTCAAGGTCACGGTCAAGAAGCTGGTCACCGGCAACATGGCCGATACCAACAAGGCGTTTGCCTTCACCGCTTCTTACACCCTCAACGGAACGACCACGCAGTTGGATCCCTTCACCTTGATACATGATGGTACCAAGGAGCTGCAGATTCCTGCCGGCGCGACCCTGACCGTATCCGAAACGCCTGAGGATTACACCCCGTCCAACGATAAGACCCAGGGCGGAAGCACCGCGGAGTTTGAGGTCACGGCGGACAATCTCACCGTTACCTTCACCAACAATAAGGTGGTCATTCCCGACACTGGCGTGAGAACGCCCAGCATCCCCTTCGTGCTCATGATGCTCATTTCGCTCACTGGACTCTTTGCCATGTTCTTTGAGCGCCGCAGAGTCTACGAGCGGTAAGCCCATGGCAAACGGAAAGTATTCCGGCAAACGGGTCTCGAGCGCTCCGAAGGAAGAGCAGAAACCGGAGCCCATGGCGGGTGAGCGCGCAGAGATCATTGTTTGGCTCAAGAAAGTCCATTTTCGCCGCCGGATCTTCGGCGGCGTGGACGAGCGGTCCGTCTGGAGAAAGATCTCCGAGCTGGACGCCCTGTATTTGAAAGCCCTGGAGGCTGAGCGCGTGCGCTGCAACGTACTCATCGAAGAAGCAAAGCGCGCAGCGCAGCGCGGCTCCCAGGAGTCTCCGGACCTCTGGCCGGATGAAGGCGGTGATCGCCTCGGCTAGAAAAAAACCGGCAAGCGCCATCACCCCCGCGAAGGTCATTGCAAAGCGGCTGGAATCCATTCGGTTCCGCTCGGAACTGTTTCAGCTGATTCTGCGCATCGGCTTCATCGCCCTAGTTGGATGGTATCTTCTGACCCATGTCTTCCTGATCACCCAGGTCAAGGGTCAGGACATGTTCCCGGCCTTGAAGGACGGCGATCTTGTCATCGCTTTCCGGATGCAGAAGGAATTTGTCAAAGGCGACGTGGTGGTTTGCATGGTGGACGGCCAGCAGTACGTGGGCCGCATCGCCGCGAACTCCTCTGACGTCGTAAACCTCAGCGAAACGGGCAGCCTGATCGTCAACGGAACGGTGCAGGGCGGCGAGATTGTCTATCCCACCTACGCGCGAGAGCCGCTTGAATATCCGTTCCGGGTTCCGGAGGACGCGGTCTTCCTTCTGGGAGATCATCGGACGGAATCCTACGACAGCCGGGACTTCGGCCCCGTGCCCTATTCCCAGGTGCAGGGGAAGGTCATCACGATCCTGCGCCGGCGGGAGTTGTAAGCTCCCTGAACTCCGCGCAACATCCCGGAAGGGATGAGAAAATAGTATTCAAAAAAAGAAGATATAGGAGGAACCCAAAATGAAGAAATTCTTAGCAATTATCCTCGCGGTTGTGCTCATGCTCAGCCTCAGCGTCGTGGCGTTCGCGGACACGCTTCCGGCTGGAACTGAAAATGGTACTTGGACTATCACAAAGGTCTATAAACTTGAAGGCGCTGGCACCAGTCCTGCGGAAGACTTCGAGTTCGTTGTTACTCCTGCTGAAGGAAGCCCTGCTGATGGTATTTCCATTGGTAAAGCTAGCTTTACTGCAAGTGCTGCAACTGCAAATGGAGGCTCCGGTGCTTTCATTGTTTCTGCTGATGCTACCAAGTTCCCCAGACCCGGCGTTTATGAGTACACCCTGAAGGAAAAGAATAATGCAACTCCTGGTGTTACTTATGATGAAACTGAGTATACTCTGAAGGTTACCGTCCTGAATGCAGATTCAAGCGCAGAAGGTTACCAGCCTGGTGATTTGAAAGTTGAGACCATTTCTCTCAACAAGGCTGGAGCGAACAACACTACTGAAAAAGTTACTTCCATTGAGAACACTTATTCTGCAGGCACTTTGAAGATTTCCAAGACTGTTGATGGTTCTCTTGGTGATAAGACTGCATACTTCGAATTCACTATTACTTTCACTGGTGGCGCTGAGGGTGCTGAGTACACTGTTGCAACTGACAGTGCTGATGGTGTTCAGTCTGGTAATGCTCTTACAAAGGTTAAGAGTGGCGATAAGATTTATCTGAAGCATGGCGAGACCTTTATCATTGAGAACATCCCTTATGGCGTTGAGTATACTGTCGTCGAGACTCCTGTAGATAATTACACGACTACAAAATCAAATGATTCCGGAAAAATCGAAGCAGCTGAAGTTACTGCAGCATTTACGAATACATATGATTCTACTCCCGACACCGGCATCACCCTGGACAGCCTGCCCTACATCCTGATCGGCATGGTGGTCCTGGCTGCTGCTGTTGCCATGATCCTGAACAAGCGCCGCAATAACGCGTTCTAAGATTTCATTCAGATTGGATTGAAAGTCAGGAGGACGTTTTATGAAAAAGCTTCTTGCGCTTGTCCTGGTCCTGACGATGGTCCTTGCCCTGGGCGTCACGGTCTCTGCTGAAGAAGCGCCGACCGTGACCCCGGAGGCAGTCACCCTCACCAAGACCTATGAGTTGACAGGCGGAACTGCCGCTCCCGTGGAGGAGCTGAGCTTCACCGTGACCGCCGATGAAGCGAATCTACCTGTTGCCAGCGGCGAGCTGGTTGTCGGCACCGAAAACAAGGTGACCACTTCCGGCAAAGAGACGACGGAAATCTCTGTTTCCTTCCCCACCTACAACAAGGTCGGCGTTTACAAGTACACTATCAAGGAAGACACCGGCAAGACCCTGGGCGTTACTTATGATCCCGATACACTGTTTGTTGTCGTGACCATCACCAACGCTTCTTCCGGCACTGGCTCCGAAGACGCCCTGGAAGCCACCGTCGCCGTGCATAGAGCCTCTGAGGACGGAGAAAAAGAGTGGGAGATCATCAACAAGTATGGCCTTGGACAGTTGACTGTCACCAAGAAAGTCACTGGCAACCTGGCCAGCAATACCAAGTTGTTCACGATCCATGTGAGCTTCACCGGCGAAAATGCTGTGGGTGATATCACCTATAAGGTCGGGGATGGCGAGGAGCGGACGCTCTCTCTTGCTTCCGGTTCTGCGACCGCTGATATCGAGCTCAGCAACGGCATGAGCTGTGTGTTCACCAACATCCCTGCAGGCGTTACCTACACCGTGGAAGAGGATTCCAAGCACCTGGCCAAGGACGGCGAGGACATCACCACTTCTGAAGAAGGATACAGTGTTTCTTATGAGGTGACAGATGGCACCATTGCTGCAGGCGATAAGGATACGGTGGTTGTGAACAACGAGAAGAAAACTGAAATTCAGACCGGTATCTCTCTGGACAGCCTGCCCTACATTCTCATCGGCGTTGCCGTTCTGGCCGCGCTGGTTGTGATGATCCTGCGTAGACGCCGCGCTCAGGAAGACTAAGTTTTACTGGATTTTCCTGCCCTGCCAGTGGCTTATCACTGGCAGGGCAGGGGGAAACCTGACCCAGAAAGGAGTCGACCAATTTGTCTTTTGGAAGATCATGTGTCAGACTGGTCAATTCCTTTGTGAGCCTGGTTGTCATGATTGCGATCCTGATCTTTGGATCCTACAGCGCCTACGCCCTCTGGGATAACAATCAGATTTACAGCGAAGCGTCCAATGTGCAGCTCCAGATGCAGGAGCTCAAGCCCGTCATCGACGATTCCGAGGAGGGCGGCGGCCCCACTTTTGGGCAGCTTCTGGCGATCAATTCGGACGTCCGGGGCTGGATCACCATGGACGGGACGAAAATCGATTTTCCGATCCTGCAGGGAGAGACGAATCTTTCCTATATCAACACGGATGTCTACGGAAAGTTTGCCCTGGCAGGCAGCATCTTCCTGGATTGTCGGAACAGTTCGGATTTTTCCGATCATTATAATCTGATCTATGGTCACCACATGGCCAACAGCAACATGTTCGGCGATCTGGATCTGTATCGGGAGGAAGCGTTTTTCCGGGACAATACGACTGGCCTGCTGATGACCACACAGGCAGTCTATGATCTGAAGGTGGTTGCGCTTTTAATCCTCTCTGCCTCGGATGACCATATTTTTGATATCACACTCAATCAGAATCCGGATGATGTGATTACCTTCTGCAGGGAAACTGCGGTGTACTGTTCCGATGAAATGCCCGAGCTGGGCGAAGATGTACAGTTTTTAGCGCTGTCGACCTGTTCTTCTGATTTTACGGATGCAAGAACTGTTGTGATTACGCAGATGATTGAAAAAACAAAAGCCTTTTTAGGAGGAGATTTGGGATGAATAAGAGAATGATCAGCTGCACCCTGGCGATTCTGATGCTGCTTATGTCCATGGCAGTGCCTGTTCTGGCAGCAGAGGAAGCGCAGAAGGTGGAAGTACCTGTTGAAGTGACCTTTGAGGGGACTCCTGCTTCTGCGGACACAGTTACGATCCAGCTGACTGCGCAGACCGAGGGAGCTCCGCTTCCGGAGGGCGGCAGCGATGGCGTTTATCAGGAGACGATCAATGGCTCCGGCTCCATCACGCTGGTCCTGGAGTTTACGGAAGTTGGCGTCTACTCCTATACCATCAAACAGCTGCCTGGGTCTGATTCTCAGGCGACCTATGACAAGACGGAGTATAAGCTGACTGTCTTTGTTACCAAGAACGAGGACGGGACGATTGGCACCACAACCGTTCTGGAAAATGACAAAGAGGAAAAGCTTGCAACTGCGAGTTTTCACAATGTTTATCCCGCTGCGGTTGAAGAGATTCTTCCCGCAAGGTTGGATCCGCCTGTGAAGAAGCTGGTTGTTTCTGCCAACGGCGTGATTCCTGCCGCCTCTCCCTTTGTGTTCGCCATGGTTCCCGCTGATAAGTCGTATCCTATGCCGGACAACCGGGAAGCAACCCGGGATCCCGCTACCGGCGGCCTGTATATGACCCAGTATGGCCCCGGCGAATATGAGTTCGGCTGGATGTACTTTGACGAGAACGATGTCGGGAATACCTATACCTATCGGATCTATGAGGTCAGCGGTTCTGATGGCAGGTATCGCTACGACGCCATGCTTTACACCATGACGGTCGTGGTTTCCCTGGAGGGGAACCAGGTGGTTCTGGATGTGACTTATCAGGACCAGACTGGGAAGAACGTGGACGAAGCCGTGTTTACGAACTTTTTCCAGAATACTGTGGTTCCGCCACCCACACCTCCCACGCCCCCTGATCGTCCCACGCCACCCACTCCATCGATCCCCACTCCGCGCACGGGGGACAATACCAACCTTGGCATCTGGATCGGCCTGCTTGTGATCAGCGCTGTTGGAATTCTGGTTGCGGTTCTTCTTTGGAAGAGAAGAAAGCAGACGGAACAGGGATAATCATAGTTTGAAATTGAGCCATGCGGTGGCGGCGTCAGCTGCGCCGCATGGCTTTTTCATTGGAGTTTGATAAAAGTATCATGAAGCGTCGATTTGGTTTTCTGTGGATCGTCTTGATCCTTGTGTTTGCCGGGGTGTTCTGCTATTCCGGCTATCGGCTCGTTTCTGAGCTGCGTCAGGCGAAGACTGAAAAGAGCGCATTTTCTCAATTGGCATCGCAGAGGCAGCAGGCGCTGGCAGCTTCTGCCCAGCCCCATGAGACCATGGATGCTTCCGGGATGCAGCCAGATCCGCCTCAGGAACAGGAAGGCAGCGCAGAGGCGCCTGAGGTTTCAAATGAGCCAGAGGAGCCGAATGATGAGCCATTGCCAGAGTATCAGGTTTTCTATGAGATGAACCCGGATTTCTTTGGCTGGCTTTCCATCGAGGGGACGGAGTTTGACTATCCCGTTGTCTTTACGCCGGATCGTCCGGAGTACTATTTGCGTCGTGCTTTTGATGGCTCTTATTCCCACAGCGGTGTCCCATTTTTGGATACGAATTGGAATGGGAACGATGCGTACTATCTGATCTATGGCCACAATATGAAAAACGGGACCATGTTCGGACAACTGCTGCCATATCAGGACGCAGCTTATCAGAAGGAGCACCCTGTTATCCAGTTTGATACCTTGTATGAGCATCACCGGTACGAGGTCATGGCAGTTTTTCTAAGCAGGGTCTACTATCTGGATGAGGAGCCTCAGGGCGAGTTTCGCTATTATGAGTATCTGGATCTGCCCACGGAGGAAGTCTTCCGAGAATTCGTGCAGCAGGTCAAGGAGTCCGCGCTGTACGATACCGGCGTGGAGGCAGAGTATGGTGATTCCATCCTGGTGCTGTCCACCTGCAATTATCACACAGAGGATGGCCGCTTCGTCGTGGTTGCAAGAGAGAAACAACAATAAGAAATAGGAATGGCCGCTCCGATTTTGGAGCGGCCATTCTTTATTCCTCCAGATCACGCAGATCATACGGTGTGGCCTGGTAGACGTAGTAGTTGAGCCAGTTTGTGTAGAGCAGCTGTCCATGAGCCCGCCAGGAGACGATGGGCATCTGGGACGGATCGTCATTGGGGAAGTAGTGAGCGGGGATCTCCGGGTCGATGCCCCGATTCACATCCCGCACGTACTCGCTTTTCAGTGTTGTGGCATCGTATTCTGGATGACCGACAATAAAAAACTGCCGTCCGTCGTTCCGGGCAACTGCAAAGACACCGGCCTCATCGCTGGTCGCCAGCAGTTTCAGATCATCCACTTTGCGGATGTCCGAGGCGCGCACCTCGGTGTAGCGGGAGTGGGGCGCATAGAACTGGTCGTCAAAGCCTCGGAAGAGGGGAGCGGTCAGATCCAGTGGGGTGTGGAGAAAGATGCCAGAAAGCTTCTTCTCCAGAGGATACTTCTGAATATTGTAGTGATAGTACAATCCAGCCTGGGCGCCCCAGCAGATGTGCAGCGTGGAGTAGACGTGACTTTTGCTCCACTCCATGATCTGGCACAGCTCATCCCAGTAGTCGACAGACTCGAATGCCATGTTCTCCACAGGCGCGCCTGTGATGATCATGCCGTCATAGCGCTCGTCACGAATCTGATCAAAGGTGGTATAGAAAGAGGCCAGGTAGGCCATGTCCGTGTTCTTGCTGGCATAGGTGGAGGTGTACATCAGATCGACGTCGATCTGCAGAGGCGTATTGCTGAGCTTTCGCATCAGCTGGATCTCTGTGACGATCTTGGTAGGCATCAGATTGAGGATCAGGACTTTCAGCGGGCGGATATCCTGATGCAGCGCGCGATGCTCAGTCATGACAAAGATGCGCTCGCTTTCCAGGACAGCACGGGCCGGCAGCGAATCCGGGATCTTAATGGGCATGTTGATCACCTTGTTTTCCGTAGGAATACAAATAAAGTAACATAGTTTTTCCTTATAGGCAAGAGAAAACTTGCGCATTTATCCACATGTGGAAAAATAATGGAATTTGGAAAAATTCCTATTGACAAACGGAGGTGATTCTGCTATTATACTCAGGCAACGGCGAGCGGCAAGAACTTCAAAGAGTTTTCCACAATGAAAACGAAAAAAAAGTACTTGACAAGAGCCCGCAAGAGTGCTAGAATATGAGAGTTCGCCGGGAACGGCGAGCGGCGGTGGAACTCCGCGTGTACCTTGTAAATTAAACAACGAGAAACATGCAATAAAAAGCACCTTGGACAAAAATAACAAGTTGTTTTTTCGTGACGAACGAATAACAGCCAACGAAAATTCTTGAGTATAATGCTCAGGACAAACTAGGTTTTAAGGACTATGGTCCTTGAGATACCATTCATAGAGAGTTTGATCCTGGCTCAGGACGAACGCTGGCGGCGTGCCTAACACATGCAAGTCGAACGGAACTCTTTGGATCGAGACTTCGGTCAAGTGAAACTGAGTTTA
>Ga0208297_1000695_pt1 | contig 54422 bp, 58 predicted proteins | sample LMS_cellobiose_e_FD_187367 | JGI IMG/M metagenome (GOLD analysis project Ga0208297, IMG submission 187367) | Rumen-fistulated moose microbial communities from Alaska, USA - LMS_cellobiose_enrichment (SPAdes) (version 2) | ecosystem: Host-associated > Mammals > Digestive system > Stomach > Rumen... | reverse complement strand
TGTACCCTTCCCTATAAATAGGACAGTTTCAAATTAGACAAATAATTATTAAATTTGTCACGAAACAGTTTTATTATGAAGAGGAAGAATCACAGTGAGTCAGAGATGGTAAGTGCCGTCAAGGCTCTAGAGAGCGGAACAAATGCCGATTTGGTAGCTCGTGACCATGGGATATCTAAGGCCACGTTATACAATTGGAAGTCGAAGTACAGTGGTATGGATGTGAGTCAGGTCAAGCGTCTCAAGGAGTTGGAGGATGAGAACCGCCGTCTGAAGCAGATGTATGCTGATCTGGCTTTGGATAACCGCATCCTGAAGGAGGTCATTGAAAAAAAACTCTAGAGCCCGAGATCAAGAGAGAGCTGGCCAACGGGATTGTAGATGAGTATGATGTTAGCATTGCTCGGGCGTGCAAGATAATGGACATCCACCGCTCCTATTTTTACTATAGGGAGAAGCGTGATGACACAGAGGTTGAAGAAGCGATCCGTTCTGCCGCTCAATATGGAGACGGCTTTTGGAAGATTTTTAAGTTGTTACGGAGGAACGGCAAGCCTTGGAACCACAAGAAGGTGTATCGTGTATACAAGAATATACACTATGAGAAGCGGGTGAGGCTGAAGAAACGTCTTCCGGCTAGGGAGAAGAAACCTCTGGAACAGCCCCTGGAGCCTTTTACGACCTGGTCATTGGACTTTGTCAGCGATGTCTTGGAATGCGGTAGGAAGTTCAGGGTACTGAACATCATAGATGACAGTGACAGGGTTGTCGTTACTCAGGAAGTGTCAATGTCGTTCCCAGCCAAGCGGGTGATAAGGATGCTGGAAAAGGTTATCTGGTTGAGCGGTAAGCCACAGAATATAAGATGTGATAACGGACCGGAGTTCATATCCAGAGAGTTCCAGGAGTGGTGTAAGGGCAATGACATACAGATACTGTACATACAGCCTGGTAAGCCGACGCAGAACAGTTATGTTGAGCGCTTCAACGAAAGCTACAGGAAGGCCATACTGGATGCCTATATCTTCAGAACCGTTGAAGAGGTGAGGCAGATGACCGAGCAATGGAAAAGATATTACAACTATGAGAGGCCACATGAAAGCCTCGACAATATGACACCGATGGAGTATCGGAAAAAGAAAGGAGAATAGAGGATGATTGATGTTCAGAACGGCAAATATAGCTTCGCTTCCGAGTTGAGCAAGGCCAAGGCAAGCGCCCCATGGGCGGCCTTGCACATCTCTTCAGCTCACGCTATTTGTGGCCTATCTGAAATCAATCACCACATGAAACATACAAGGGAAAAGAAAATAAACTATATTTGCAGTCTAATTGAAGGCTGTCCTAAAAAGGGGAAGTTTACATTTATAGGGAAGGGTACACTTTGTTGTAAGAAAGCTACCAACTCATTCCTAAAATCAGCAGATCCAAGGTTAGAATCAATGTATGATTTTACTTTCTGTTGAACTTTTTCAATGCCACTAAGATTTTGACCCAAGAAACGGTCAAGCATCCCTCCATTAGCTTTTTCAATATATTCAACCGTTTTTCTTGTGTCTAAGAATTCATTTATAGCTTGTGATAATTGTTTGTACTGTTCATATACTTGTGATGAATTATTAATTGATTGACTATAGCCTACTGAATATCTTTGATAGCCTATAGATTGTTGTTGTATAGCATTAAATAGCATATTATTATATGGTTCCCTGTCTACAGAAATGTTTACTTTAACTTTCACATCTGAGGATTGGAAAAAAGACGAAGCGTCATTAAGCGTAACTTTCCATCCTTTATAAGTAAAGACAATAGGAAACATGTAGTTTCTAACAGTAACGGGCATATTGTAGTTTTTTATGTATTATTGCCAACCAAATCCCCAGAGGTCAGCGGTTAATATAAGATGAAGGTGTGGGAACTTATTGCTTTAACCTGTATTCTCAAATTACTTTGCATCGAAACTACAGGAGATTATTTCAATAACACCTTTATGTCTTTCATCCAACTTCTTACAAAAGTAGCTGAAATCGGTACAAATATATAGTTTTTTTTAAAATATCTATAGTTCTGTCTTTTTTTGCGGTAAGCTATAAACACAAAAAGAAAAACAATGTTTAACTTTGCTCTAAGCAAGTGACATTTTTCCAGAACGGTATATAAAAACAAGTTTGAAGAAATAAAGTCACTCCCTCGCTTGATTACTTACCATTAGTTAGCTATTATAATTCAATTCCCTGCCACTCACTACGGTTAATTGTATGATATGGAGATTGGACTTCATATTATAAAGTACCTTTCAATCTTCATCACCAGAGTAGCCAATAAGAATCCCTATGAAGGCAATTATTCCTCCTATAATAAAACGCCCCCCTTGACCATGGCCAAGACTACCCAAAGCTAAAAAGATCCCAATCCACCCAACTATCTTAAAAAAAGTGCGTACTCTCATTTTTAAGTTATAAATAATAATTAATATTAATCCAGTTTCAACGGAACAATGCTAAGTTTATGTCTAAGTTCTGCATCAATCGTAGGTGCCCAAATGTTATACTGACTATAATGGACGTGTATGCATTCTTTTCGATATTGAATTTGCTTGAAGACTCTCCATGATGCAACAATTTTTCTGTATGCGTTCTTTCTTGTATTATAATCATCTTTGCCAAATGCTTCTAACATATATTTATGAAATTTTCCTGAATAATCAGCATTCATATATGTACTTTCCGTCTGCATACTGGTATTAGTCTCATTTAGTCCAACATCTTTAAATCCACACAAAGAAAAGTTAGGATTTGCCAAAACGTTTAGAAAGAAATCTTGTTTCTCATACTCGATGCTTTTAGGTTGTGCCATAAGGCCATTGAGTAATAAAAACAAAAAAGGAATTAGTGCGAAATATCTCTTCATATTCTCATGCTAATTTGCTAACAATCTTAAGATGTCAGCGGTTAATAAAAAAGTAAGGTGTGGGAACTTTGACCTATTACCTCGTTGCGGCTCTGGACTGCCTGGCTGAATGATAAGCAAAGCCCAAGCCGTAATGATATAATCTCCCTAAAAGAGGTTAGGGTATAAATATCATTATCTGACGTGGCCATTCTTGCTCATCACCTTCAGCCTAGAATTGTCCAAATTCCAACGAGAGGTAACGTGCTAAATGCCCTGTCTCAGTAAACTAACTGATAGCTACTTCGACCTTACAAAGGTAATAAAAGGCATTTAACTTCGCAAGAACTTACTTAGTATTTATTGAATTACAACTAAAAATACAATTAGAAATTTACATGTGACTACATTTTTTATAACTTTCGTTTCGCTCAAAAAGGGACACCATATTGATATGATGCCCCTCATTTCCTATAGATCAAACTCAGCCTTTATCCTCTGAACAGTACTTATTCCTCTGCCTGTCAGTTTAGCCACATCCCTTATAGAGTAACCTCTCTTTAGATAGCTGATAATATCCCTGTACTGCTCTTTCTTCTGCTCCATGCTCTTTGTGCTACCTATTTTTCGCCCCAACTTGCCACCTCTTTCAATATAGAGTTTCCTACCACTGTTCAATCGGAACTTGATGTTTTCTCTTTCTAGTTGTGCACAGGTAGATAAAGTTGCTATCATTATAGGAGCAAACATTGTTGGATTACCATCTTTATCAAGTAGTGTTAGCTGCTCTTTCTGCATATAGAGGTTAATGCCACTATCGATTAGGTCTTTCACGGTTGCCAGAACTTCAAAGGCATTCCTCCCAAGTCTGGATAGCTCACTTACTAACAATATGGAAATACTATTAGCCTTACAAAAATCAATCGCCTGTTGCAGCACAGGTCTTTCTACATTCTTCTTAGCTCCAGAAATGTGTTCCTCAAAAATCTGGGAAACTATGAGATTCTGGTATGCTGCATAATTTGTTAGGTCTGAGACCTGTCTTTCTGTGTTCTGCCTGTCACCAACAGAGGAAACACGTGCGTAGATAACTGCTTTCGTACTCATTTTAATCAAAGTATTAAGTGAAAACAAAAAGAGTGTGCCAAGTAAACCTGCATAGATTTATTTGAACACACTCGTTAATTGAGCACAAGAAAAGAGGACACCACCTTTTTATATATATAGGTGATGCCCTCCGCTCTATCAACAACTAACCAAGAAACCATTGGTACGTTGTGTCACCAAGTAGGGCGTTGTTCAGCCCAACACTTACTTCTGTTGCATTGACTGCCCTCTGTAAGTAGCTGTCAATGTAGCTTGACTTGTTGGATTCAGTCAGCAGGTTATGAAAGTTCCACATAGAAATAGAGCCTTCTTTGCCTCTGAAATCTGGATTGCTGAAATAACCCCTGCAAACAGAGTTGATTTGACTGTCAGTAATCAGCAGTTGAGGTATATTCTTTGCATATCTCGGTGGTAATGCTTGATAAAGCCTCATTCTACCCACTATCTGAGCAAATTGCTTTTCAGTCAAATAGCTGTTTGATAAAGTCTGCATTAAGTGAATGTCCTTAGCAGGGTTGAAGTTGTAGAACAGTTCCAATGTTTGTTGGTAAAGCTGCCTTAGAGACATTACTTCCATAGATAGCTTTACTCCTTGCCCACTGAGTACTTGATTGCTACAGATTTTCACTCGCCATCCTACAAAGATACTGAATTTCTCTACCCCTTTAGAAGCCCTGTATAAATTCAAGTCGTTGTAGTTACGGACACCACCAATGCACAACTCTAGCTTCTCGCCATTGATTGTTTCAAAGATGGTAGGGATGGTGAAAGCAAAAGCCATTCTCTGGTAGAACTGTGTCTTTTCACACTCCAGAAGCTCAGAAGCTCGTTTGCCTAGAGCATTAGGCGTTCTACCTCTAACAATATGGGAGACTCTAATGTCTGGTGCCGTTACAGTTTCACCTTGATAGAAAGACTGTGCTGCATCATGCACCGCTTCAATAAAGTCTTGGTGTGAAATTGTCAGTTCTTGGTTTGCCCAAGTTGGTACTACACACTGGTTTTTCAACTCATCCAGAGTAATCTGGTTGGTGTTAGCCTCCAAGAAACTCACATTGGACTTAATAGTAGGTCTTTCTACTACTTCTTCATAGTCCACGTAATCATAATTGTTGCTGTTATTTGCCACAGCAGGCATCAAAACTAATTCGTTCATAATTTTAATGAATTTGATGGTTAATAATGTTGATAGAGAGGTACTACGTATTTACCTCTTAGAGGTATAATACGCCCTACATCTTGCCTACGTTTTAATTAATAGGGCTGAAGTTTTTCAGAAAATACTGTTTTACTTCTTAAAAAGGGTGGGGGGACTGAAGGTTGGGTGAAATGGCGTGTGCAGAACAAAATAAAAATTTTGATATGGGTACAAACGGAAATAGCAGGCTCTCAGTGTTACCTGAAAGTCTGCTCTAACCGATGTTAGATTATGTAGGTTTATGCTGCGGTTAGCATTTCAATAAAGCCTTGGTCGTCTTTTATAGCACCAAGCTTTTCATCTGTTAGCTCCTGTGTTTTTAATTTTTTCAAAGCATTGAATGCTGCTTCCTCTCCTACAGAAAGTGCATATGAGTTAAATGCGTTAATAAAGTAACGCTTTTTTATGAAATCGATTTTAATTCCAGCTTCCTTACACAGCTGGATAAATCTATTTCCTCTATCTATATCAAGCACAGCTCCCTTTGGTAGTTTCAATGTTTCTCCACGTAGAAGATTATTCACTTGCTTAGCAGAAATTTTCTTTCTGGTGTAAATAAGAGCTGCTGTTGTGGGATTGTATCCATCACTAATTCTGTCAGCAATTGCCTGTGCTAGCTCATCATCAGACACAAGAGCTGCTACTGCAAATCTATCCTTTTGGTTCCAACTTGAACCTACATTATTGATTTCTACTAAATATTTTCCTAAATCTTTTGCTTTTCTAAGATGTGTATTGGGGACAGTGTGTGCTTCTATCATACTACATTTTAAAAATGCTTTTGCCCTGTGTTGGCCGTCAAGAATTACAAGGTAGTTTTCTGCATCCTTTCCATCCACTTTATTCTTTTTTGTGTCTCTTACTTCATATCCATTTTCAATAGCTTCCTTTGCTGTTGTGGCTATAATCGGGTAAGCCTGTTCGTACTTGTTGCTGGCAATTATGCTGATAAAACCATCTACTTTTTTTTCATCAATAGGGCGATTGTTCTTAACGAAGGCCAATTTATATTTCTTCTTCGTCACTTCACCTGTTTCATCATCAACGATAGAGAATGTTAGTAACGTGTTCTCATTGAATTTCCCTTGCTTAGCATCTTCCTTCTTGGTTAATTCTAGCAATAGCTGCTTTTTCTCTTCAATGGCAGTCTGTTGTGCAAAGATTACGCTGGCATCAAATCCAATCTTTTTCATGCGCTCCAGTTCCTTTCCCATCTTGCCAATTTCTTTTTCAACTTTAATCATATTGGCATTTTTTTTAGTTTTCATATTTATTAAATAGCTTAACCTCTACAGCACTAGGTCCTAAATTATTATTGCTCCGTCAGAGGCAAGGAGTGTTCCCTCAGAACTACTAAGACCCGATCGCTGTCGTTTCGTTCTGAGCGCAAAATTAGGAGGAACAAATAAATGAAGGGAGAATAATTATAGAATGAATTGAGGTAACCTATAATGAAAAGATTACCTCAAATTTTCAATCAAACAAATGAAGTTATAGGCGGTGGTATTTAGATTTGCTTCGGATAGCAGTATCTTTAATATTTTTCGTATTATCAGTAAAGAACTTACCTAAGTCTTTAAGTGGTGTTTTTTGCTCTATTGTCTTGTCAGGTTTGTCCAGTTTTTTTATTTTTCTCTTTGTCAATGTATAGCCATTAAGATATTTTATATCATTGAGGTAACCAACCAAATAAAGTGATTGCGAGTATAATAGCCAATCTTTACGTTTTCTTTTGTTTTGTAGCTGGTCTTGTTGGAAATTTTGAATGAAATAATCTAACATTTTCATAAAGAACTTTATTTTGTGCCATGTCACTTTATTTTCTTCTTTACCAACGAAGGGGAAGTAATGGAATTTTGGGGTTCCGAGAAGCTTTAGTAACAGTGTTTTAAGATCTTTTTTTATGTACTTAGCATCTAAATCTATGGATTCCTCCTGATTGCTGATAGTCAATTTACATTTTTGCCCTGAATCAAGTAAGGCGATCATTGTACCCAGTCTGTCTGCAACAGAGTATGAGTCAAAAACGGGGTACTCTCCAAAGCAGGATTCAGTGTAATCATAAAGGAATAACAATAGGAGCCAATATTTATCAGCATCAAAGTTTCTAGTGCTTAATTTCAACTGTAGGGATTCCGTAGCCTTGAAAAGGACATAGTTCGAGTTACAATCAATTCTGCTTACTCTCTTTTTAAATAGATCTAAAGCGAAAGTAATAGCTTGTTCTTGGTACCAAGGCTTGAAATGATTATATAAGCACCCTCTGGCTACGAAAGCGATATAGGATAAATCTTCTGATGTATATATCTTTTCCATAATGCAAAAGTAAAAAAGAAACTCCACCTGTGCAAGTGACAGATGGAGTTCTTTTACAGACTACAGCAGATTTTTCATCGCTTCATCTATCTGCTCATTGTCAAAGCTGTCAAGATAGATTTGGGTGGTTTTTATATCTTGATGCCCTAATGCTTGTGATATAATGCCGATATTTACCCCAGACTTTTTTAATATGGTAGCAAATGAGTGACGTGCAACATAAGTTGTGACATCTTCTTTTATTCCCAATTTTACTGCAATTACGTGTAGTTCATAGTTGATTTGCCTACATAGTTTGCGGACACGATTGTATTTTTGCATCGGGGTTACATGCTTTCGATTGTCAAGAATTGGAAATAAATAACCAGCTTGTTCTTGATAGGTCTTATATTTATCTATGAAAAACTGAGCTTCGTCAAGTATGGTCAGATTTATTATTCCGTGGGTTTTCTGACGTTCGTACACTAATCGCCCTTCTATAATATTATCTGGAGTGAGGTTTGCAATATCGACAAGTGAAATGCCGCCACAGTAATAGGAGAATGAGAAGACATCGTGAGCCAAACATGCTTTTTCACTCATGTTAGAGCAGTCCAATTCCAGAATCTTTTTCACATTATCTTTAGTTAATGCTCGTTTCATGGTCTTGGTGCAAAAACGACTCAACTTGTATTCGATAAATGGACTTTTTTCACGAATTGCACATTTTGCTTCTACAGCTTTATTATAGGTAGCCCGAAGTGTTCGGAAATAATAACTCATGGTTGTATCTTCAAACTGATTCTTTCGCATCCATGCTTCAAACTTGTTGCAGAATGCTACATCTATAGCACCAAAATAGATATTCAGCTTCTTGCCATAAAAGTTATGGAGAGTGGAGCGAAGGTTTTGATAAGCATTGCTATTGCCTATCTTACCATTTTCTCTGAGCTGCCTAATAAGAGTTGTCAAGAAATTATCCACAGTAATCTGCTCAATGCTTTTGAGTTCAGTTTTAGTCAGAATCTCCGAGGCAGTATATTCTTCACACTTAGTTTCCTTATCAAGTTGGATGGCTTGATATTTTTGCAAAGCATTGGTGATTATATTTACGATGTATGTCCGATTAGGACAATTGCTTTTGGGTCTTTCCTTTTCAAAATCCCAATATCTTGGGTTCACGGACACGCCCAAAGTTTTCAAATTACGCTTTCCGCTTTTTGTAATTTTTACCATTAGCGGACATTCTCCATTACTCAAAACTTTGCTTTTGTAGCACGTTACTGAAATCTTAGCATTCATAAATAGGTGACGTTTTTAGTGACGATTTCCGTCACGATTTCCGTCACTTGCTAGGTTTTCGCTAAGGTGGAGAAGAAAAAAAGAAGCCTCAAATCTTGTTGATTATCAGCTTCTTTGTTTGTGTCGGGGTGACTAGATTCGAACTAGCGACCCCACGCCCCCCAGACGTATACTCTAACCGGACTGAGCTACACCCCGAAACAAATAATGCAATCTAACTAGGGTTATTGCTTTTTTTTTCTACAGGAAAAATAATAAACTACACCCCGAAACAATGAACTTGCCCTTAAATGCGAGTGCAAATGTAGTGCGTTTTTTCTAATCATGCAAATTTTTCGCTGATTTGTTTGCGCATAGCATATTATTTCCTACCTTTGCCCCCGTTAATTCATCATCAACAATGAAGGCTATGTATTTTAGAACAACTCACATATCTCTTGCGGAAGAAACCATCCGCCCTGGCAGTCAACAACGACTGCGCATCATTTACCATCTCTTGATTTAGCAAACCAACATCGCCTTCCGCAAAGTGGAGTTGCGGCCTGTCGTTGTTGTGATGTTATTGTTTTACTAATGATGATTCATGAAAATGAAAAAGTACTTTTTAGGCATGGCCCTGTGCGGTGCCATGATGATGCTGGCCGCTTGCGAGAACCAGATAGCTGACAAGAACGAGAATGATAACAGGGAAGTGCTGCAAGAGATTACCTTCAGCGTGCTGGACTTTGAGCAGACATTGAAGAAAATGGGGGTAAGCACTGCCGACACACGCGCTTCGCTGAGTGGCAACGCTACCTACCTGAAGGTGGCGTTGTTTTTGGATGGAACGAAGAAATATGAGTTTGCTCAGACCTCGGCCGATGATGACTTTGGTACTATCACTGCCCTGGTGGTGCCGGAGAATTATGACATGGTGGTGATTGCCTCGAAAGCTGAGATGACCATAGAGGCACTGACCAATATCTACCCAACAGGCGGAAAGGTGAACGATACCTTTTATTATTATGGGGCCTTGACGAAAGCCAACTTAGAGGCAGGTGCCGTGGCGGTAGGACTGGATCGTGCCGTGGCACTGTTTGAGTTTCAGACAGATGCCAAGCCATCGGAGGTAGCATCGTTCACCCTGGAACTGACGGGCGGCAGTACGGTGTTCAATGCCGTGACAGGTCTGGCTGCCGGCAGCACGACGCTGACCAGTACGTTTGACCAGACGGGCAGGGCAACGGTGCATTGCGGCATGTATGTGTTCTTGCCATCGGCCAATGCTACCGTAACGGTGAAGGCCACTGCCTATGATGCCGATGAGAAGGTGGTGAAAACCTACACCTTCAACGATGTGCAGATGAAGCCGCAGTATAACACCTATTGCAACGGCAATTTTTTTCAGATTGATGGGTCGTGGACCATTACTATCAACAATGTGTCGTGGCCCGATCAGATCAATGTGCCTTACGACTTGAGTAATTTGTAAGAGAAAATTTTGCACTGCCCTCAACTTTCCTTATCTTTACGGCACTAAACTAAATACAGATGATTATGACAGGCAACCTGACACCCGAAGATATTGTGGATGATGTGAAGTATTTGCAGCTTCTGGCACGTAGTTTCCCTACGGTGGCAGCTGCCAGTTCGGAAATCATCAACCTGGAGGCTATACTGAACCTGCCCAAGGGCACAGAGCACTTCCTGAGTGATGTGCATGGTGAGTATGAGGCGTTTCAGCATGTGCTGAAGAATGCTTCTGGCACCGTGAAGCGCAAGGTGGAGGAGATTTTTGCCCATTCGTTGCGCGACCAGGAGATCAAAGACCTCTGTACGCTGATATACTATCCTGAGGAAAAGCTGAGGCTGATCAAGAAGCAGGAGGGGAATCTGGACGACTGGTACCGCATCACGTTGAACCGCCTGGTGAAGGTGTGTCAGAACGTATCGTCGAAATATACGCGTTCGAAGGTGCGCAAGGCACTGCCTAAGGATTTTGAGTACATCATTCAGGAGTTGCTGCACGAATCGAGTGGCGACCATAACAAAGAGGCTTATCTGGAGGTGATTATCACCACCATCATCTCTACCCGACGTGCCGATGCTTTCATCGTGGCCATGTGTAACCTGATACAGCGGTTGTGCATCGACTCGCTGCATATTGTGGGTGATATCTTCGACCGAGGCATGGGGGCGCATATCATCATGGATACGTTGTGCGAATACCATAACTTCGATATTCAGTGGGGTAACCACGATGTGCTGTGGATGGGAGCAGCTGCGGGCAATACGGCTTGCATCGCTAATGTGATACGTATGTGTATGCGCTATGCCAACCTCACTACGTTGGAAGATGGCTACGGCATCAATCTGTTGCCGTTGGCCACCTTTGCGATGGATGTCTATAAGGATGACCCTTGCACGCAATTCCAGCCCCTGCTGAGCGAGTATAGCGACAACAAGCCCGATGAGAAGACGGCACGGTTGATTGCCCAGATGCACAAGGCCATTACCATCATACAGTTCAAGTTGGAGGCGGAGATTATCCGCCGTCATCCTGAGTATAGGATGGAGGACCGCCTGCTGCTGGATAAGATTGATTTCCAGAATGGTTCCGTGAGGATAGACGGCAAGGACTATGTGATGCTGGATAGCTTCCTGCCCACTGTTAATCCTGCCGATCCGTATGCACTGACCGACGAGGAGCGCGACCTGATGGACAAGATTGTGGCTTCGTTCCTGAACAGCGAGAAGTTGCGCAAGCACATGCATTGCCTGTATAGCAACGGCAGTATGTTTAAGGTGACCAACAGCAACTTGCTGTTCCACGCCTCAATACCGCTGAATGCCGACGGCACGTTCAAGCATGTGCGTATCGGACAGAAGGAGTATTGGGGCAAGAACCTGATGCTGAAAGCCGACCGTATGTTGCGTGCGGCCTACTACGAGTACCACGACAAGCAGAAGAAGCGCGATGCGATGGACTATGTGTGGTACTTGTGGTGTGGGGCTGATACGCCTACCTTCGACAAGAGTAAGATGGCTACCTTTGAGCGCTATTTCGTGGCCGACAAGGAAACCTACAAGGAGGAGAAGGGCTACTACTACGAGTTGCGCGACCAGGCCGACGTGTGTGACAATATCCTGCGAGAGTTTGGCATCGAGCCAGGGTCGCACTCGCATATCATCAACGGACATGTGCCTGTGCGTACCATCAAGGGCGAGAAGCCTGTGAAGGCCGATGGCAAGTTGTTGGTGATTGACGGTGGGTTCTCCAAAGCCTATCAACCCACGACAGGCATTGCGGGTTATACGCTGGTATATCACAGTCATGGTTTTGAGCTGGTGCAGCACGAACCCTTTGAGAGTAGGGAGAAAGCCATCAAGGAGGGGCTCGATATCAAATCTACCACCTTCTTGGTGGATTATACCCGTCGCCGCATGATGGTGAAGGATACGGACAAAGGCCGTGAGTTGAGGGAGCAGATCAACGAATTGCAAAAACTATTAGTAGCATTCCGTAGCGGTCTGGTGCAAGAGAAGGACTAACCGGACACATTAGTAATGTGATAGGTTAAACGATACTAATAGATTGATTGATACGATAGTAATGTTCAAGCATGAGCATTACTATCGTTATTTTTGGGGATAACGCTTTATTATTAGGGAAAAAATAGTACCTTTGCAACTGCTTTGTTCTACATGCCTTTTTTTCGAGTCATGTGGATGAAAAAGGGAATCGGGTGAGAGTCCCGAACAGTCCCGTTGCTGTATTTTCCGAATGTTGTGCATACTGCAATGCCACTGCCTGATAGGGTGGGAAGGCCATGCACAGGAATAAGTCAGAAGACCTGCAAAGCACTATTATTGAATACGTCATGCGAGGACGTGCGTAATTCGTTACTGATATGAATGGAATCTGCTTCTTTGTGGGTAAAACTATGAGGCATGCATTGCTTTCACTTGGCATGTTCGTAGCCGTTGGACAGGGGTCGTTGACCTATGCCCAGAGCGATACCATCACCAGTAAGGTGCATGTCATCGACGAAGTGACGGTAAGTACCACAGGCCGTAGCCGAAACGTTATCAGTACGGCGCCTACACAGTTGGTTACCCAGAAGCAGTTGCTCTCGCAGGGTGTGACGGACCTGAGTGATGCCTTGCGCAGGTTCTCGGGCGTGAATGTCAGGGACTATGGCGGTGCCGGGGGTGTAAAGACCATATCGGTGCGCAGCTTGGGTTCCCAGCATACGGCGGTTGCGTATGACGGCATCACCATTACAGATGCACAAAGCGGACAGATTGACCTCTCCCGCTTCTCGTTGGACAATATCCGTTCGCTCTCGCTGACCATTGGTGATAACGATGATATCTTCCTCCCGGCACGAACAGTAGCTTCGGCGGCTGTGTTGCGCTTGCAGACCGAGGTGCCCGACTTTACTGAAAAGACTTATCGCATCAAGGCGGAGGTGAAGACGGGCTCGTTTGGTTTGCTGAACCCTTACCTGCGTTACGACCAACGGTTAAGCGATCGTGTCAGCCTCTCTGTGAACGGCGATTATATGCGTGCCGATAACCGTTATCCCTTCCGCTTGGTGAATGGAAAATACGTAACGACTGAAAAGCGTAACAACAACTTTATTGAGACTTACCGTGCTGAGGCTAACATTACCGTGCATACTTCCGATAACGGACTGTTGCAGGGTAAGGCCTATTATTACGACTCTTTCAGGCAATTGCCCGGACCTGTGGTGTACTATAACAACGAGAACCATGAGCAAGAGACCGACCGTAATTTCTTTGCACAGCTGCATTACCAGACGCTCTTTGGCAACCAGTGGCATCTGCAACTGAATGGCAAGTTCAACTGGGCCTATACCAATTATTCGGACGAGGGCAACCAATACCCGGGTGGCAAGTTGAGCAATTACTATTACCAGCGTGAGTATTATGCTTCGGGTACCTTGATGTACACACCGACAGATCATTGGGCGTTGGCATACGCTGCCGACTATGCCTACAACAACTTCAACAGCAATACAACGGCTGGGGTAAGGCCGTATAGGAATACGTTGTTGCAAACGCTGACGGCTAAGTATCAGGACAAACATTGGCAGGTAATGGCCCGTTTGTTGGCCTCTATCTATGAGAACGGAGCCAAGGGCGGAGCTTCCTCTATGGATGCAAGACGATTGTCGCCATCGGTGTCGTTGTCGTGGAAACCCGTATCTGGACAAGACTTTTACTTGCGTATGGCCTATAAGGATATCTTCCGTGTAGCTACCTTCAGCGAGAATTATTTTGCCAGATACAGCAGTCGTGACCTCAAGCCTGAGATTGCGCGACAGTATAACGTGGGCATGACCTACGGCTTGCAGCAACCTGGTTCCTGGCTGTCGAGCGTGAACATCACGGCCGACGGCTATTATAATCGTGTGACGAACAAGATTATTGCGGTTCCTTTCAATATGTTCTACTGGACAATGATCAATCTGGGACGTGTGGATATTTGGGGTGCCGATGTGAATGTGGATGCTACGGTAGGCATGGCCAAGGGGCATCAGTTGTTGTTGAGCGGTTCTTATACCTTACAATCGGCCATGAACATGACCGACCCCACATCACCTTATTATAAGAACCAGATAGTCTATACACCTAAAAACTCGGGTTCGGCATCGGTGGCTTGGGAAAACCCGTGGGTGAATGTGTCGCTGCACGCCACCTTTGCTAGTGCCAGATATACGGTGGAGGACCATAAGCCTGAGAACCGTTTGCCAGGTTATGGCGAGTGGGGCTTGTCGCTCTATCGCACGTTTCAGTTCAAGGCATGGGAGTTGGCCGCCCGCTTCGACGGCATCAACCTGGGCAATAAGCAATATGCTATTGTAAAGAACTACCCCATGCCTGGCAGGGCGTTTAAGTTTACGATAAGTGTAACAATTTAAATTAATAGAACAATGAAAATGAATGTAAGAGATTTCTTGAAACTGATGGCCTTGTTGGTAGCAGTACCTTTTGTGTTGACTGCCTGTGACAAGGATGATGATCCTGATGTAATTCCTACACCCGATCCAGATCCTGTGGTGCCTAGTTATGACGTGGATGCTGACAAGCAGGGTATCTATATCTTCAATAGCGGCAACGAGGGTAAGAGCATTGATGGCTCACTGTCGTTTATCAACTTCTCTCAGAAGGCGGTAACCAATGGGGTATTTAAAGCAAAGAACGGCCGTAGCTTGGGTATGACCGTACAGAATGGTGCTATCTGGCATAACAAGCTGTATATTGCTGTGTATGGTTCCAATACCATTGAGGTGATGGATAAGGTGACCACTGAATCCATCAAACAGATTAAGTTGGGTACTGAAGATGGCCTTCCTCGCTTCGTGCTGGCTGACGATAGCTATGTGTATGTAAGTACCCAGACAGGTTTTGTGACTCGCATCAATCCTGAAACTGATGCTGTGGACAAGACAATTGCTGTGGGTCCGAATCCAGAAGAGATGGTGATTGTGAATGGTTTCTTGTATGTGGTAAATTCTGATGGTCTTAACTGGGAGAGCGGCTATGCCAACGGTAAGAGCGTATCGAAGATTGACCTGACATCTTTCACCGAGGTGAAGAAGATTGAGATTGGCATCAACCCCACCCGCATTGTTACCGATGGCACTAACGTATATGCCTTGAGTATGGGTGATTATGGTGCAACGCCTTCTTCCATCTGGAAGATTGATGCCAACGATAATGCTACCGATACAGGCATTGGTGCCACTTGGCTGGCTGTAAGCAATGGCGTGCTTTATACCATCAATTCAGTGTATAACGAAGACTGGACAACTACGAATTATTATAAGTCATATAACCTGAGTGACATGAGTGTGAAGAGTGAAGCCTTTTTGGTTGAAGAGGTGGATGCTCCTGCCGCTATCACCATTGATGCCGAGGGTGGCAGCATCTATGTGTCTTCCTATAATTTGGCGTATGGCTATGCCTCTTATGATACTGATGGTTATGTAAACCAATATGACTTGGATGGTAAGCTGGTGAAGAAGTATGATGTGGGCGTTGGTCCTTGCTATATGCTGGTATTGAGATAATCTGAATGAGATTAATAAGTTACATATTTGCCGCTTTTCTGCTTTTACTATCAGTTGGTGCGTGCCAAAGCGGAAAACAGGGTGGGGAGTCTCCAGCAGGAGATACCCTCACCTTGGCACATGCCCAGTTGCTGACCATCGTTGACTATGATGGTTACAGCGTGGCGAGCATCAAAGACCCATGGAACAAGGGCGGGAAGTTACACGAGTATGTATTGGTGCCCAGTGATAGTCAAATACCCGATCATTTGCCCAAGGCGACGGTGGTGCGTACGCCTGTGAGCAAGGCCGTGATATATACTTCCGTGCATAGTGCCTTGGTGCAAGAGTTGGGGGCAGAACAACACATAGGTGGCGTGTGTGATTTCCAATATATCCATGTGCCGTATATTATCCAAGGGGTACAGGAGGGAAGCATTACTGATTGTGGCGATGCCATGAGTCCCGATTTGGAGCGTATCATTGACTTGGAACCTGATGCCATTATGCTCTCGCCCTTTGAAAACAGTGGCGGCTATGGCAGGGTAGAGGAGTTGGGCGTGCCTATTGTGGAGTGTGCCGACTATATGGAAACATCGGCCTTGGGACGTGCAGAGTGGATGAAGTTCTATGGACGATTGTTTGACAAGGCTCAGCAAGCTGATAGTCTATTTGCCGAGGTGGACCGTAGCTACCAAGAGCTGAAACAGTTGGCTTCGGAAACGGAAAGCTATCCAGAGGTGGTGGCTGATATGAAAACAGGTTCGGTGTGGTATGTACCTGGCGGACAAAGTACGCAAGGCAAACTCTTTGCCGATGCCCATGCTTATTATCCGTATGCTGACGATACACATAGTGGCTCGCTGGCACTGTCGTTCGAGGCTGTGTTCGACAAGTGTGGTGAGGCAGATGTGTGGATATTCCGATATAACCAGCCAATTCCGATGACCTATCGTCAGTTGGCGGCCGATTATGCAGGTAATGCCGAGATGAAGGCGTTTAAGCAGCGCAAAATTTTTGGATGCAATACGAATGCTTCGCTGTTTTATGAGGAGACGCCTTTTCATCCCGACCGACTGCTGAGTGAGTATATTCAATTATTTCATCCTGAGATTGATTTAGGTGGATTGAGATATTATTCCAAGTTAAGTGAGTAAGGGAGTAAGATATGGCTTGTGCCTGGCAATCATCATTGTGATGCTGTTCATGGCGAACTTGCTGGTAGGATCGGTTTCCATACCAGCCAGTGATGTGTTGCGCATCCTCATGGGCGAAGAGGCTGGCAAGGCCAGTTGGCGATTCATTATCTGGCAGAGCCGTTTGCCACAGGCGTTGACGGCATTGTTGTGTGGCGCTTCTTTGGCTGTTTGCGGTTTGATGTTGCAGACGGCATTGAAGAACCCTTTGGCGGGGCCTTCCATCTTGGGCATTGATGCTGGTGCTAGTTTGGGTGTGGCATTGGTATTGTTGGCTTTTGGTGGCAGCATCACCACCACTGCGTTTAGTGTTTCAGGCTTTGTGTCTATTATGCTGGGTGCCTTTATAGGCGCTATGGCGATCATGGCATTGATATTGTTCCTCTCGACCATGATACGAAGCAGTGTGATGCTCTTGATCACAGGCATCATGGTAGGTTATATAGCATCGTCTGCTATCTCCTTGTTGAATTTCTTTGCTACCGAAGAGGGGGTGCAGTCGTACCTGATTTGGGGCTTGGGTAATTTCGGAGGTGTTTCGATGCAACAGATGCCGTTGTTTGCTATCGTGGTGTTGATAGGCTTGTTCTTATCAGTCTTGCTCATCAAACCATTGAATGCTTTGTTGCTGGGCGAACGCTATGCTGAGAACCTAGGCGTGAACACGTGGCGAGTGAGGAACTACTTGTTGGTCATTACGGGTCTGCTTACAGCTATCACCACCGCTTTCTGCGGTCCTATTGCCTTTATCGGTTTGGCAGTGCCTCATGTGGCGAGGTTGATTTTAGGCACGGAAAACCATAATTCTCTTTTGCCTGTTACTATCCTGACGGGCAGTGCAGTAGCTTTGCTTTGTAATCTGATTTGCGTCCTCCCTGGTGAGAATGGTATTATCCCATTGAATGCGGTAACACCTATCATCGGTGCTCCCGTCATTATCTATGTCATACTAAATACAAAAAAGCTGATGAGTTAATCACCAGCTTTTTTATCATTATCCATTATTCATTATTCATTTATTGAGAGCATCGGCATCAGCCATTGACTTCTTCAAGTCCTCGTCGGTGACGCGATAGTTCTGCAGGTTACCAGCGATGTACTGATCATAGGCAGCCATATCGATCAAGCCGTGACCTGAGAGGTTGAATAGAATCACTTTCTCCTCACCAGTCTCTTTGCATTTCAAAGCTTCACGGATGGTGGCTGCGATGGCGTGGCAAGACTCCGGTGCAGGGATGATACCCTCGGCACGGGCAAACAAGGTACCTGCCTCGAAGGTCTCGAGCTGAGGAATATCAACAGCTTCCATATAACCATCCTTCAGCAACTGAGAGATGATGACGCCGGCACCGTGGTAGCGCAAGCCACCAGCATGGATGTTGGCAGGACGGAAGTTATGACCCAGGGTGTACATTGGTAACAATGGGGTGTAACCTGCCTCGTCGCCGAAGTCGTATTCAAACTTACCGCGCGTCAGCTTAGGACAGGAGTCGGGCTCAGCAGCCACATAGCGGGTCTTCTTGCCTTCCAACAGAGTGTGGCGCATGAATGGGAATGCCAGACCGCTGAAGTTAGAACCGCCACCGAAGCAGGCAATCACCACGTCAGGATATTCACCTGCCATCTCCATCTGCTTCTCTGCCTCCAAACCGATGATGGTCTGGTGCAAACCTACATGGTTCAATACAGAGCCCAGAGTATATTTACACTTAGGAGTGGTAGTCGCCAACTCGATAGCCTCGGAGATGGCGGTACCCAGTGAACCCTGGTGGAACGGATCGCGTGTCAGGATGTCCTTGCCGGCACGGGTGGACATAGAGGGTGAAGGAGTTACCTGTGCACCGTAGGTCTGCATGATGCTGCGGCGGTAAGGCTTCTGCTCGTAGCTGATCTTTACCTGATAAACGGCAGCCTCCAAGCCAAACAGGCGAGCGGCGTATGACAGCGCAGCACCCCATTGACCGGCACCTGTTTCGGTAGTGACGTTGGTGGTGCCTTCCATCTTAGCATAGTATGCCTGTGGCAGGGCTGAGTTCAGCTTGTGAGAACCCATAGGGCTCACGCTCTCGTTCTTGAAATATATGTGCGCAGGAGTGCCCAATGCCTTCTCCAAACCATAGGCACGTACCAACGGGGTACTGCGGTAATACTTGTACATCTCACGTACCTCTTCAGGTATCTCAATCCACTGGTCGGTTTGGTTCATTTCCTGACGACAGCACTCTTCAGGGAAGATAGGAAAGAGGTCTTCTGCCTTCAATGGCTGCTTGGTAGCAGGATGGATAGGAGGCAATGGCTTGTTTTTCATGTCAGCCTGAATGTTGTACCAGTAATGTGGTATCTCTTCCTCAGGGAGGATAAATCTTTTAGTCTTGTTACTCATTGTTTGTTAATTTTTTTGCGTTAAACAGCTGCAAATGTAATCATTATTTTTTAGTTTGACGCTTTTTGCCGCTATTTTTTGCTTATAATATTACTTTTGATTAAGTTTGCTTGTTAAATGCGCATTGGACGAATCATGAAATTATCTGACAATAAGTATCTGCTATATCGTCATCGTTGGATTTATCCCTATATTGGATTACTGCTGGGGGCTATACGCTTACTGGCAGTGGCAGCGTCGTTGTTGTTGATAGTGGCGTTTATATATGAGCATGGCTTCGTGATTTCCTATGCCGATGTGCAGATGTTGGGGCAGGTGTATCATGGCATCTGGGTGGTGTTCTTGGTAGATATCATCTCACATCTGTTGTTGGGCTTTGGGAAAACACGGCAGGAGATGAACGTCATGTCGTGGATATTGGTGGTACTGTATCTAATGACGCTGGTGCCTGTTATCTTCTATCAACCGGATGATGGACCTGTCAGACAGTTCTGGTTGCTGATGAACAGTCGTGGCTATCGTGTGGGGATGAGTATGTTGCTGGCGTTGCTCACCCTCTCAAGGGGGATTACCTATCTGCTGCGCCGCAAGGCCAATCCTTCGCTCATGCTCGCCCTCAGTTTCCTGTTTATCATACTGGTTGGTGCTGGCTTGTTGTTGCTGCCTCGATGTACCTATCATGGCATTTCGTGGATAGATGCCTTGTTCTTATCTACCAGTGCCGTGTGCGTGACGGGCATGAGTCCGATAGACATCACGCAGACATTCACCGAACTAGGATTTGTGGTGCTGATGTTTTTGTTCCAGATAGGAGGCTTGGGCCTGATGACCTTTACCAGCTTCTTTACGTTGTTCTTCATGGGTGACACAAGCATCTACAACCGCATGATGGTGCGCGACATGGTGAGCAGCAACTCACTCAATTCCTTGCTTTCCACCTTATTGTATATCTTAAGTTTTACGGTGGTCATCGAAGCAGTGGGTGCCTTTTTGGTGTGGACAGACATTCATGGTACGCTGGGATATGAATTGGCGGATGAGATAAAGTTCTCGGTGTTTCATGCCATATCGGCGTTCTGTAATGCCGGTTTCAGTACGTTACCCGATGGCATGTCCAACCCACAGGTGTTTACCAATCATGCGCCGCTCTACCTTTATCTGTCTATGCTGATCATATTGGGTGGTATCGGCTTCCCGATATTGGTGAACTTTAAAGATACGTTGGTAACACAACTGCATAGCTTGTGGACACTGGTACGCTATCGACGCTGGGAGGGGCGTAAGGTATATCATAACTATAGCCTTAACACACGCATTGTGCTGATTATGACTGTCTCCTTGCTAACAGTAGCTACTATCTTGTTTGCGTTGTTGGAGTGGAACGGTGCTTTGTCAGGACTTACTCCTGCCGACAAGCTCACGCATGCTTTCTTCATGGGGGTATGTCCCCGTTCGGCAGGCTTTACGTCCCTTGATCCTTTGACGTGGAGTACTTCGTCGATGATTATCTTTGCGGTACTGATGTGGATAGGTGGCGGTGCACAGTCAACGGCTGGTGGCATCAAGGTCAATACCTTTGCCGTGGTGTTGCTTAACCTGAAGTCAATGTTGAGAGGCTCCGATCGGGTGGAGGTCTTCCATCGCGAGTTGTCACCCGGCTCCATCCGTCGCTCCAATACCACGGTGTTGTTGTCGTTAAGTGCTTTGGTGGTGGCTATCTTCATCATGAACCTGTTAGAGCCGGAGATACCGCTCCGTTTGGTGTTCTTCGAGTGTCTGGGGGCTTTGACGACAGATGGCGTGGGCTTGGGCGCTACTTCGATGCTGCATCTCGAAGGTAAGCTATTTATGGTACCACTGATGTTTATCGGCCGTTTGGGTATGATAACCATCATGATGGGACTGGTGAAGCAGAAGAAGGTGGTGAACTATCGCCATCCGTCAGGAGAGATTATAATAAATTGAAGATTAAGATATGAAGTACATTGTTATTGGTTTGGGAGACTACGGTTTTGCGCTGGCTGACGAGCTGGCTACTGTAGGGCATGAGGTGATAGGTGTGGATAATAAGGCCTCTCACGTGGAGCCACTGAAGGAGAAGTTGGCCGCTGCTTTCGTGATGGATGCCACCGATGAACAGGCATTATCGGCCTTGCCATTGAATAATGTGGATGCCGTGATAGTGGCTATTGGCGAGAACTTTGGCGTTTCTGTGCGTGTGACGGCATTGCTGAAACTGCATAAGGTGGAGCATATCTTTGCCCGTGCCAACGATGAGGTACACCGCTCCGTTATGCAGGCGTTCAATATAGAAAAGATTTTGTCGCCCGAGGTGGATGCTGCCCATAAGTTGGTGGAGATTATTGAGTTTGGCTACGACTTTGAAATCTTCCATGTGGATAAGGACCATGCTGTGGTGAAATTCAGTGTACCCAACAAGCTGATAGGTTACTCGGTGCCTCAGTTGCGTTTGACAGAGGAGTTCGGACTCAAGCACATTGCGACCATTCGTGGCAAGGTGCAGAAGAATGCATTAGGCATTAAATATACGGAACACAATGTATTGATGGATGCACCTGATGATATGGCTTTGGAGGAGGGCGACCAACTGACGTTCTTTGGTAAGTATAGCGATTTTCGCCGCTTCTGGAAGGCGTTGTGACGTTAATTGTGAAAATAAATGCCAAAACATTTGCTAATCCCAAAACTTTAGCCTACCTTTGCCCCGCATTTGAGAGCAAGTGCGGATTGGAAGTTTGGGTGAGTGGCTGAAACCAGCAGTTTGCTAAACTGCCGTACGGGTAACCGTACCGGGGGTTCGAATCCCCCAGCTTCCGCAAAACATAACTGATTATCAAGGAGTTACAATATGCTACTCCCTCTTTTATCAGCATAAGCAAAAAATAAATTGATAGCAAAGCTCCTTCTTTTCCCCATTGTTTAGGAATAGTTTGTGCTAAAGGGCAGATGTATTGTAAAATATTCTGAAAAGATGTTAATAATAGATTAAGCTCCGCTTTGTCTTAGAAAAGGTCAAAGAGCAAGTCATTTTCCGTTTTATCTTGTTTAGTCATTATCCCATTGTTAAAAATCTAATTTTTTTACTCTTATAGAGTAAAAAATACCCTATATAATAGTTAAACAATTATATAGGGTTGAATGATTTAAAATAGGTGTATTGCGCCCCGAATTCCATACATTTTTGTTTTTTTTGCCCCAAATTCCATACATTTGCGCCCCAAATTCCATACATTTTTCTCCCTTTCAACCCTTCATTTTACGAACATACATATAAAACATTAAAAATGTTATTGTTAAATATGTAAACCATAGGAATTTTAACAAATTTATACATATTATAAATTATAAAATACAGAATATCAACAAGTTAATTTTTGCGCCCCGAATTCCATACATTTTTGATTAAATTTATTTTTCATCGCTTTTTATATTCAGACATGGACTTTGCAAGCTTGTTTAACGACAGGGAAAGGGATTTTGCTCGTTCCATTTTTTATTTTTACCTTTGCCTCGTAATCATAATCAAAACATGGAATGTTATGTTTTCAGATGAACCTCGGGCAAGAAAAATAAAAAGAATCGCTTTGCCCAAAGCGGTGTTCCCTAAAGAGGAATTGTACAGCTGGCTCATTCAGCCAACAGCACTCACCTTCATGCGCCATGACTATTCGCTGATGCAGCAACGGATCTATGCGACCATCATAGACAGACTGCAGGAAGCATTCATAGAGGAAAAAAATTCTGTGTTTAACCACGCATACAAGGAAAACTCTTTGTTTTACAAGAACTCGTGGTCTGATTACGAACGGGATTTCAAAGAAGACGACATTAAATGGGATCGCATGTCCAGAGCTGTTCCGATAAAGATAATGATGAAGGACTTCAACATTCCGAAGACACAGTATCAAGACTTGAAGGACTCTCTCGTTGAATTCGGTTTCTCGCCTGTCGCAATAAAGATTCAAGGAATAAATGGAAAACTATGGGTGGAGTATTCCAGCCTGTGCAAGATGAGGATTCCTGTTATGTTAAAGAAGACAACCCATGTATATGCCGTGTTTGACAGAACCGTTGCCATAGAGATGTTCCGTGCCATGCATGCCGGATATACGAAATTCATGAAGGATGTCATATTGTACACCCGGTGCAAATACACTTCAAGAATCTATCTGTTCCTTAGTGCCTATACAAACAGAAGGTCTTGTTTCATCCCATTAGAGGACCTGAGAAAATATCTGCGCCTTTCCGTCGAGTACAAAGATTATAGAAAATTCAAAGAAAAGATTTTAGATAAAGCCTCTGTAGAGTTGAGAACGCTTTATGATTCCGCCATCTCCAACATATGTTTTGACTTTAGTCCGGAATATACGATAAGCCCCACCACTGCTCAAAAGACTGTAACAGGTATTTCCTTCACCATAAAGCGTTCTGACAACGTAAAGGAGATTGAGGTTCCTTACTTCGATGACGTCAGAAAACGTAATGTAAACAACCTCTTGATGGAATACTGCGGCTGCTCTTCAGATTCAGCCCAAAGTATAGCGGACAAGGTTACCGATAACAATTATCCTCATGTGATCGAGAAAATATCATCGTTAGCCAAGAGATTTGACCAGGATTCTGCTAAGATTTATGTAAGGGAAGCCTATACAATGAAGACTTTTGAGAATTTCTTTGCCACTGTTGGTGTAGCAATTTAATCGTATTCAATATGAGCTTGGAGGAACTGGAACATAAGTTATTTGTCATACATTCAAAAGGATTGATTATGCCGGTCACGCATAATTTACGCGGGCTGACGGCTCCATCCATCAGGAAGATAGTTAGCGGCGGGAATTATCAGATTGAGAGTCTCCTTGATTACATCTGGTCTCTTGGCCTGGTGCCAAGTCTGAATGACGAGGTGCTTGTGAGCGCAGAATCCCTTGGCTTTGCTTTGGTAGAGGTCCGAAAGTCTAAAGGCATCAAACAGAAGACTCTTCTTGCCGCCATTAAGGAAGACACGCCATCCTTTACTCACAGCAGGATCTGTGCATGTGAGAAAGGGCGCAATTATGAGAGGAAGACCTTGATGGCCTACCTCACTGGTCTTGAGAAATGCTGCGGTGTAACCATGGAATGGGATTTGGCACCTGGCAATGTTCATCTGTCCTACGCAGACATCAAAAACCTTTGACAAACACACGAATCAACAAATTGTCTTTAAGTGCAAGCCTAATGTTTAGACTTGCACTTTTTTTGTGGTTGGTCTTCCAGGTCTCCCAGGATTCCCTCTCAACAGGATGCCATCCTCACGCAAATACCTGTAAAGCGTGGCAGTCGATATGTTGAGCGACTTGCAGATGTCCACTGTATTCATTTTCTGTCTGTATAGATCACAAGCTGCTTTTTGCAGAACTCTTCTATTACCCGACAATCCTTTCCTTCTGCCCAATACTACACCCCTCTCCTTCGCTGCCACTAGTCCTGCATTGGTTCTCTCAATGATCAAATTACGCTCCAATTCAGCGAAGGCACCGGCAATACTGAGAAAGCACAACCCCATTGGTGTAGTAGTATCTATGTTATTGGTAAGGCAAATGAAATCCACCTTACGCCTCTTGAAATCCTCTATTAGGTTCAGAAGGTGTTTCAATGACCTGGCCAATCTGTCCAGTTTCCATACTACTACCTGGTCGCCAGCCCTGAGGAACCTAAGCATCTTATCCAATTCCGGTCTCTCAGCCATGGAACTCTTCTTCTCCTGGTAGATATTCTCGCATCCTGCATTCTTCAGAGCGGATATCTGTAAGTCTAAATTCTGGTCAGTCGTGCTGACCCTTGCATAACCAATCTTCATAATCGTACTTTAATTTTTACAAATTTAACGAATGCATAAATATTTTCAAAAAAGGAAGGTTTTCTGAAAATATTTATAATCATTACAAATAGCTGGTATATAGATGTTTGCAATATTTATAGTTGGACTGATAACAGTGTATGCGCTGGGTTATGCCGGATTCATAGCCTATGACTGGTTCATGCTGTCAAGGCAAGCTACGGAATCTCAAGAAGTGGTGATAGACATCACACCAAGTCTGGTGGAATACGTACCAATGGATGCTGAACAGGTGGTGAAAAAGGAGCAGGAGCAAAACAGGCTCGACTTGAGTGAGGAAGATGGAGATACTGAAGAAGGCAACAGGAAAAACTCCTCCATGAACAAGAAAGGAGAAAATGACCGAAGTGAGAAGGATATAGAGGATTATGAGAGAAATGACATATATGATGATGAGGAAATGATGTTTGAGCAGCTGTCAGAGGGCGATGATGATGACTATACGCCACTGAACGCAAGTGAGGAATATGACCCGTTGGAGTTTAAGAAGATGCTGCAGGACTCATACCAGTCAGAGAACCTGTTCTATGAGGTGTTCCACAGCGATGTGAAATACGAGAGCATGGATGATGACGAGAATTACAAGGAAGAATAAACGGGAAAACAAATAAAGTACGGTTAAAGGTTGATTACGCATGAGACTATGATTATGAAAACGTAAAAATTTAAACGGGAAAAATTAACCTTTTAATTTATTTGTTTTTTTATGTACAAGAGATTTTTGAAAACGAGGGCAAAGATGGCCAAGGCAGCCAGAACCCTCAAGTGGAATTTTAAATTCAAGGCACTGACAGTAGCATGCATGATGCTGACATTAGCTAACAAGGTATTGGCGGGCAATACAGGTGTGACGGCTATGAATACTGCAGCGCAAAACATTAAAAATTACACAGATAGTGTGCAGAAAGTTGTATATGCGATAGCTATTATTATCGGATTGATTGGTGCCGGACGTATATACTTCAAGTACCAGGCAGGTGACCAGGACCTGATGAAGAGCATGATACAATGGGGAGCCTCGTTCATATTCCTGCTTGCGGCCGCTTCAGTAATCCCGAATATGTTTGCATAAAATGGAATATCAGACGTATAGAATATACAAGGGACTGCAGAAGCCTAACGTGATGTTCGGCCTGAAAGGGCAGAACATCACGCTGGGGCTGGCGACCGTCTTGGGAATGCTTATCACAGTATTGGTGTCCTACTTTATAGGACTGGGGATGATGTACGGATTGGGACTCTCCCTGATACCACTGGGTATAGGATCCTATAAGATAAAGTACAAGATGGACCATGGACTCCATGACAAGAAAAAACACAAGGGCGTTGTCATCACCAGGATGCTGATGTCAAGACTCTGAGAAAAAAATCATAAAAATAATGTTTTCCATATGATAAGATAAAATAATATTGAAAAAAAAAGGAAGCTATGAACTATGTTGACAAAATGCTTAAGCTACAGGAGCTGGTAAACAGGATAAGGAAAGGTTCTACGGGAACACAGAGCGAACTGGCGCGTGAGATGAGGACAAAACTCTCAACACTCAACAGGCAGATCGAGACCCTTAGGGATATGGAGGCGGACATAAGGTTCGATAAAATCAAAAAAACATATTATATAAACAATGATTTCACAATGAATGTTGAGGTGACAGTCAACAAGGAGAAATAATGAACACTTCTGTAACTATGGTATTTAGAAAGAAAACTGTAAGAAGGATAATGGCAGCGGCATTAACAGCCATCATGGTCACCCTGACTCCAACGGAGTACGTTTACGCGCAACATAATGGGAAAATATCCTACGGCAGCTCTCTACGCAATAATTGGGAGATTTCTTTTGGTGCCGAGGGCATGTCATTCTACTCCGGCAGGGAAGGTGCACTGGACCTTTCCGGCAACCCGTTCGAGAACTTCCGCACCTCAATAGGTGCCTCCGCGTCTATCGGCAAATGGTTCTCACCTGAGATAGGGTTCAGGACAAAAGCCTCAGGCTATTGGGGAAAAGCCTTTACCGTAAACGACGGAGCTATAAAGAAGGTCAACGTAAGATTCTATGCCTTCCAGGAGCAGGTGATGCTCAACATGACCAACATAATCGCAGGGTACAGACCCCAACGCAGATGGGACATGGTGCTATACGGCGGCGCGGGGTTCTTCAGGAACGCATCATATAACGAAGGCTCTATAGGAGCCGGGCTGGGCGTAGGCAACTCATACCGGATCGGCAGCCACATGAAACTGCATATGAACCTCGGGGTAACATTCGCAGGAGACAACAGCCGCAAAGATGGCAGCATGACGGTAATGGGAAAATACCACTGGTACTCAGCAGAGGTCGGAATGACATTCATACTGGGTAAAAGAAAGTGGGACAAAGGAAACCTGCTGACAACAGGAACACAATTATATAAAGTGAGAGGTCGAAAGGAGCGCAAGGCACAGGAAAACCTCATAGATGCGGAATACACGCATATACCCGCTGCAAGCAGTACACCATGGGGCATGGTGCTGGTACCTCGCGGACATGTACGCATGGGCGAGGGCATGCGAGACAGCCTATGGAATGACCCCACACCAATAAGGGATATCTCCGTAGATGACTTCTATATGGACAAGACGGAAGTGACAAACCGTCAATGGCACCACTTCGTAAATGACGTGAAAGAACAGCTGGTCAAGTCAATGACAACAGACACATTATCCATTTATTACAAGAACCGTAAAGGAGCGGAGGAAAGCCTGTATACCATTAATCCGATAACAGGCGACAGAATCATTGACAAGGAAAAGCTCATATACAGGTACGAGACATACGACTACAGCGCATCAGTATTGTACGACAACGCCGAAGAGATAACAAAGGATACTGCATACGTCGGCGACGACGGCAAAGTCATACGCAGAAAGATCACCAGACCCCGCACAGGTGTATACGATTTCCTCTCCACGTATATCGTGGAAGTCTACCCCGACACCACCGTCTGGGTCAAGGATTTTCCTAATGCGGAAAACAGCCTCTATACCAGGTTTTACTACTCACATCCCGACTACCTCGACTATCCTGTGGTAGGGGTGACATGGGAACAGGCTAACGCATACTGCGCATGGCGCACCATGAAGGAGCAGGAGAAAATGGGAAAATATTATGGAGAAACACAACCGTACCGCCTGCCGACAGAAGCCGAATGGGAATATGCCGCAAGAGGCAACGCTGGTAACACCTTCCCATGGGAAGAACAGAGAGCCGGACAAAATACAGCCATGTTCCAAGCCAACTTCATGGCAGAGGAAGGCGACTATGCCAAGGACGGAAACATCATAACATCAAAGGTAGGCATCTATTCTCCTAACAGTGTAGGACTGTACGACATGGCAGGCAACGTGGCTGAATGGACAAGCACCGCATACACTGCGACAGGAGTAACTGACATGAGCAACATCAATCCTGTTCACGCCCTCAACAACAACGATAAAGAGGACGGCCACAATACACCAAGAAGCGTGCGAGGCGGCTCATGGAAGGATCCGGAAAGACAGATACGCTCAGCATGGCGGCAGCACGAGAACCAGGATAAACCAAGGTCATACATAGGATTCAGATGCGTACAGTCCATAGCGACAAAGGAAAGCAGAAGAGCAGTCATTGTCATCAAATAATGAATAATCAATTATATGAGTAATACTATGAATTACAGTAAGTACAACGTAATATACAGGCTCCAGAAATGGATGGACAGCGTGGCGGGACAGACATTCCTGAACTACGCATACTCATGGGGAGCGTCAATAGTCATCCTGGGCACGCTTTTCAAGCTAACACACATGCCGTCGGCTGACTACTGGCTCTTCATGGGCATGGGTACGGAGGTCTTTGTATTCTTCATCTCAGCCTTCGACCGTCCCTTCGACAAGACGGCGGAGGGAATGAGACTGGAGAACTCCATGTCACAGATAAAGGAACAAAAAAACGGAAACGAAACAGTAATCGACCTCTCTGTCAAGAAAGATATCAACGAAACGCTGACAGCCATCAACAAAGCGTACGCCAAACAGCTGGAGAACGTGGAGGAAGCGACCGAGGTGTCCGCGGAGATAGAAAAACAGATGAAAGCACAGGCCTATGAGCTGATGAAACTTTCCGAGACATTTTCACGCATCAACAAGGCAGTTGGCAACAAAGAGCACTAATAACGGCTACACCTTATATGATTACCAACAAGAAAGATTTAATCTATACAATAACTATAGAATAAATTATGGCAATAATAAAAAGACCGGTATCACCCAGGCAGAAAATGATAAACCTCATGTACGTCATCCTCATAGCCTTGCTCGCCATGAACATATCAAGGGACGTGTTGGACGGATTCAATCTCATAGGAGACAGTCTGAATCGGACAGCGGAGTTAACGGCAAACGAGAATAACGCCATGTACCTCAGAATGGAGAGTGTATTTCAAGACAATCCGGCAAAAGCTGGTAAATGGTACAGGATGGCTGACGAACTGCGCAAGGCAAGCGACAAGATATGCTCACTGACGGACACACTCAGATACATGATAGCGCTTGAGGCTGACGGTGAGGACGCTGATCCCGCATCAATAAGCGACAAAGAGAACATGGAGGCGGCGGCACAGGTGATGCTCTCACCTGTGAAAGGCCGTGGCAAGCAGCTGCATAGCGCACTGAATGACTACAGGACGCTGGTCATGTCAATGACAGAAGATCCATTAAAAAAAGAAATCATGAGCAAAAGCCTGTCAACAAAGGTACCAGAGGACCAACAAGACAAGAACTGGCAACAGTATATGTTCGAGTCCATGCCTGCTGAAGCGGCCGTGGCTATGCTCACAAAGATAAAGACGGACATACGGCACGCCGAGGCTATGGCTCTTCACTCGCTGATGTCATCTATAGATGAGAGGGATTTCAGAGTCAACGCACTGCAGGCCGTAGTCATACCCTCATCAAGAACAGTGGTTAAAGGCGGTGAGATCAAGGCCGACATACTCATGGCGGCAATGGACACCACCAATACATGGGAAACATATATCAACGGCAAGAGGACGGAACTGCCCGGTGGCAAATACACCGTAAGGGCAACACAGGCAGGAGAACACACACTCAAAGGCTGGCTGCAGACGACTGACCGGGACGGGGAAAAACTCATTAGGGAGTTCGAAGAACGGTTTACGGTGATAGAACCAATGGCGACAGTATCTGCGGAAATGACAAACGTGCTCTATGCAGGGTATGAGAACCCCGTGAGCATAAGCGTGCCAGGCTACGCATCTACAATGACCAAAGCAACAATGTCAGGCGGCGAGCTAACAGAAATACAGCCAGGGATATATACAGCCGTCCCACCACAAGGTAGCGAAACGGTAACCATCAACGTATTCGCCACCGGCGAAACTGGCGACATACCCATGGGTGAATACGCTTTCCGCGTACGGCCGCTGCCAGACCCCATGCCCTACATCACCAGCAAGGATGCGGAGGGCAATACAAAGAAGTACAGGAGCGGTACCATACCCAAGGCGGCACTGGCATCGGCAAACATGCTCAAGGCATCCGTAGATGACGGCATACTGGACATACCGTTCACCGTCAGCTCCTTTGAGACGGTGTTCTTCGATGCAAGAGGCAACGCCGTTCCGATGGCATCGGACGGAGCGGCCTTCTCGTCAAGACAAAAAGACACCTTCAGGCAGCTGGGCGCAGGCAAAAGGTTCTACATAACAAGGGTCAGCGTGACAGGCCCGGACGGGCAGGAAAGGACACTCGACAGCTCCATGGAGCTGATAATCCGCTAAAGGACAATGATGATGACATGACACTTTATATGGTAAAATGCTGAAATATTAAAGAATATGAGAAGACTTAAAGGAATACTGCTCATGGCAATAATGGCGGTATTGACAACAATACCGGCTACAGAGGTGGCAGCCCAGAGACCGTGGACACGCGAGGTGTACCGCGAGATAGATCTGAGGGACCATGCCAACATGGGGCTGTACAGCCCGGCCAGGAAACAGCAGGGGAAGGAAGGCCTGTTCGAGGCAATCATAAACCTGCCAATCAAAGAGGGGACAACAATCTATGCCTATGCTATAGGCGGAAACGAGCTGCTGTCAGAAGAAGGAAAAGTGAGGATTACTGACGTGCTGGATGCATATGCAATACCGTATCAGACAGACAGCGTAAGCGGACAACTGCTCATCAAAGAGACGGATATACCAAAAGAGGAAGTTATACGATATTACATCAGAGAACGGCACTATTACGATGCTGTGACCTCAGAGTTCAAGAAAGAGGTGGTGGCCCTGTGTCCTGTCTTGGAAAGAGGCGACGGACTGTCTGGGGCAGCTACACGATATCCCATGTTCTGGATAAGGTACCAGGACGCACGAAAAGCGCTCTCTGACATCAAGGTGGTCACTGACTACCATAATACGGCAGCGGTAATAAGCGCGGCGGACTATTTCGATCTCTCACTATACAAGGGAGACATTTACATGGAACGTAACGCTATGGGCAACGCGCTGGCGTACGACACACCGACGGACTCAGCCATGGTGGCGGAGAGACAGAGGGTGGAGAGAGAACTGAAGACGGTAAAGGACGTTACATATGACACCTTCCACGGACAACCCATGGAAACAAGGCAACAGACGCACTACAGAAGGTTCCTGTTCCTCAGGTTCAAGGACAAGGACACCTCCATGCGCGAAACTGACAATAAGTAACAACAAGGATAGAATATGAAGGGAACAGCAATAATGAAAGAACTGACCATAGCAGCGGCGATACTCTGTCTGCCGTTCACGTCAGCGGCAAAGGCACAGGAGGTATACCGCGCGGAAAGCAGACCGGCGGTGGTCATGTTGCGTACAAACAGCCTCTATGACCTTGCGGCAAGTCCGAACATAGGGATGGAAGTTCAGACCGACCTCGGACTGGCATGGCAGCTGGACTACATCGGGGCATGGTGGAACAGCCCGTCGAGAAACAGATATTTCTCCAACTACGCCTTCCAAACGGAGATAAGGTACTATCTGGACTCAGACATACGCCCCATGCCATACAGGGGACAACATATAGGGCTGTATGGTCACATGGCGACGTACGACTTCGAGTTTGGCGGCAAGGGCTACATGAGCCGTGACCTCGACAAGAGCTTCGGCGTGGGACTGAGCTACGGATGCTCATTCACCATAGGCAGGCGATGGAACCTGGACCTGACCATAGGCTACGGATGGTTCCACACCACGTACGACGTGTACCATCCGGACGGAAATGGCGGTTACATTTACGACGTGTCGCACGTGAGAAACTACTTCGTGCCAACAAAGCTGGAAGTGTCGCTGGTATGGATCCTCAACGGCACAAACGACAAGTACCGAAAAAAAAGGAGATAAAAGCATGAAAGAGAAAAAGCAACATACATACATTATAGGCGCAACGGCTCTCATGGCAATCTTGGTGATGACGGCCTGCGAATACAAGGATCTCGGACCTAAGGATGTGACACCCGATTCCGTAGAGCTGACAATAGACTTCGACTGGTCGGCGGTGGACAGCATACCGCGCTCATATACCCTAATGTTCTACAGGACGGACGGACTGGAAGGCTATACAGAAGACGAGCCTGTAAGACGAGACGTATTCAACCGCAAGACAACGGTGAGAATACCACAAGGGGAATACGCTGTGACAGCATGGAACAACGACATGCAGCATGTAGCGATCGGAGACTCGGAACAGAGACAGCGGTTACATGCAACGACGCTGCCACTTGACACAAGGACGCAGGAAGACCCACCGACGGTGATAGACAGCATATTCGCAGGACAGAGGCTCTATGACTATCCTGACTACATGATACACGACAATGTGGAAAGGCTGGAGCTCTACAAAGACAGCAAGGAGATGCCCGTACTCACCCTAAGACCCGACAGCATGGTCATCGCAGTGAATGTGCACATAAGAGGGATTAAGGGCCTTGCATGGTGCAGCCGCATCAAGGGGGCACAAAACAACATATACGGAAAGAGGTACATAGCTTACAATGACAGGCAGGAAGAAACAGTGGCAATGATGTTCGAGTGCGGATATGACAAGGATGAAGAGACTGTTTACGCCTCATACTACATATTCGGACTCTCAGACGCAGAGGACAGGGAAACCGTGGTTCCCGACCAGATAGTGCTCTTCTTCTGGCTGCCGAAGACTAACTTCTTCTATCCCATCGATATCAGCGACCAGATAGCGAAGTACCGCAACCGGGAGGTGAGCAAGATAGACATATACATCGAAGACCTCGACCTCGACCTCAGGGACTACCTGGGAGGCAAGAGTATGTTCAACCTCAACATAGAGGACTGGAAAGACATAGATGTGGACATGCGCATGTAAACAGGGTAAAACGGTCCTCATGGCATGCATAGAATGACATTAAAGGTCAGATACAGTTAACGTTAACTTTTTTGTTTAATTAAAAAGATTTATTATGAGAAAAATGAGACAAACATTCCATTTCGCGGCTATGGCCGCAATCGTGCTGGCAGGAACATTTGCCAGCTGCACAAATGACGACAATGTGTTCGAGTCACAGGCTCCCGAACTGGCAAAGGCAAACAACACCATCGGTTTCAACCTGCTTAACGACCAGATGGTAGGCACCCGAGGCGTGTCCATCGAGTCAGGCAACACCGATTATCTCGACCAGATCTCAGCCTATGACTTCATGGTGGTGGGTCACTACCATGCAACCGCCACAGGTACCGGCGCAACACCCGGCAACCTGTACCTGGGTACTGCAGACAATGCAGGTGTGATCGTAGACGTGACCAATGACGGCTCCGTGCTGTCCTACGCTACCCGCAACGCTGCCAACACGGCTGACGAGGACTATTACTGGCCGGCAGGAAAGCTGAACTTCCAGGCCGTGTCTCCTGCCTCTGACGCAAGCTTCTCGCTGAGCAACACACCGACCGGCGCTGACGAGTACCTCTCACAGCTGACTGCTACAGTGACCGTGCCTGGCGCAAAGACATACGACGCAGGCGCATGGAGCGCAAAGACAGGTACCATCGCAGCACAGAAGGACATCATGTTCGCACATGCCGAGAACCTGGGCGCCGGTGACAACAGCGGCGTAGTCAACATGGCATTCCAACACGCCCTCTCACAGGTGGTGTTCAAGGCCAAGATATCAAACACCGCGTTCTATGCCGACATAACAGAAGTGGGCATCGTGAACGTGCACCGCACAGGTACGGTAGGTCTGTATGACCATGCCGGTACCGGCACATCCGCAACCGCAAAGCTTGATGCCGATGTTACCGGTAATGCCGACGGCGACTATACGCTCATCGGAGGCGACGGCCTCGTGGCCTTCAATGCGGACACCGACGGTGACAGTACCAATGACGCCATCCGCGTGACAAGCACTGACCCTGTATTCCTGAGCGCAAGTGCTGACGGAGGAAACGGTGCGCTGCTGATGATCCCACAGACAACCACGGCATGGACGACCACCGACCTGGCTGCAGTTCCACTGACCACAGCCGATGCTGCCCACAACAGCTACATCAAGGTGAAGCTGACAGTGACCGAGGCATCCAGCGGCACAAAGAAGATCGACGACCAGTACATCTACCTGCCGCTGGCAATCAACTGGGCACAGGGCTACCGCTACACCTATACCCTTGTCATCGGTGACGGTGAAGGCGCATACGACGCAACAGGCAACAAGATAGAGTACAACACCACTCCTATCTCCTTCACCCTGACAGTTGCTGACTGGACCAATAACGTATGGGATCCCGCATCGGAAGGTGAATACGGCATGTAACAGCAGATAAGGCATGTCGGCACAAACGGGGGAGGCAAGGTCCCGCCGTTACATAAAGGGAAACGAAAGCTTTCCTCATACTCCAGGCGGCCTGCCCTCAAACGCCACATGACAGGCTACGGGGACAGACCGCCACCTTTTTTACAGAAAAAATAACCCTCAAGTATAATAAGACATGGGAAAAAGAGATACATTCCTCCTGCTGACAGCCCTGACAATCACCCTCACCGCATGCACGGACGAGGTGGTGACGCAATACGGGCAAAAGGACAGACAGGGGCTAATAATAGCCTTCACGCCCTCCTCTCCCGCCTTACAGGCAGATACGAGGGCAGCGCAGCTGACGGAGGCTAACATCACCTCCTTCGGGGTGAGCGCGTCATGCTATGAGTCAGGGACATATGCCACTGCGGGCTGCGGATCATACTTCTTCAAACAGCAGGTGCTGACAGCCATCGGAAGCTCAGGCAAGGCGTGGCCCGGAGCTGACCGCACCCTGTCGTTCTTCGCCTACGCGCCATACAGCAACCTCATAGGCATACAGTCCGCGGAAGCGGAGGGAAGACCCGTGTACACATACACCGTGCCATCGGATATCACGTCACAGGTGGATTTCATGACAGCCGAAACACTGGAAGTCAACGGGGAAGAGACAGACACCCCTGTTCCCCTGTCGTTCTCTCATCGACTCGCGGACATACGGTTCCATATCTATAACGAGGGCGAGGAAGACATAACAGTGCACTCCATAGGTATGTACGGACTCAGATACACAGGCACCTTTACGGACAACGGATGGACACTGTCAGAAACAGTGAACACCACGTCCGTAAACCCGTTCAAGCTTGACCTGGGCAATAAAGCGGACACCGATGACGGCATAACGGTGGAGCCGGACGAGACATCAACGGAGGTGACAGGCAGCAATGATCATTTCATGATGATGCCGCAGACAGTGCCTGCAGACACACGCATGATCAGCGTGGACGCCACGGTACTGGGAATAAGGCAATACTTCCACTACGTGCTGGGCTCCAGTCTGGTTCTGCAGGCGGGAAAGTCATATAACATCAGGCTCACGCTGGGCTATAACGACATGAAAGCCGGCATGACAACAGTGACCGACTGGACGGAAGAGTCTGACACATCGGAGGCGCGACCCCGTCAAAGGGAAGACGGCTCGGTATATACCGAGATTGACGGTTGGTCTGAGCAGTCAGACACATCAGGCATACCTCCCAGGTCAAGAGAGGAGGCGGAGCCGGAAACAACAGGCATAACGGACTGGACAGAGCAGGACGGATGACCTTACGGATTATGACAATCATGTTTAAATCGATATATTTTAAAATCTATAAGTTATGAGAAAGACCAACTCTCTTCTAAAACGGATGATAAGCGGACTGACGGCAGTCCTGACAATTATTATAGCCCTATGCTCATGCACGGACGAGATGTACGACATGGGAGGGCAGATAAAGTACGATGACGGCCAATCGATACTGGTGAAGGTGAGCAGCGAGATACCCGATGCGGTGACACGCACCGAGTACAACCTGGCCACATGGCATACGGAATTTGCCGATGGAGACGAGATAGGCGTGTTCGCCTACAACGGGACATCGGTCATCGCCTCGAATGTGAAGTTCACATACGATGGCACGGACTGGATACCGGAGGTGTCAATCCCGTACAATGACTCGTATACTTACCTGGCCTACTATCCCTATTCCGGGACAAACGGCAACCCTCCCTATGCAGTGGCTACATCGGGAACGGCGGATGCCAGGCTCGCCAGTTACATAACAGACTCAAGCAACAAGTTCCACTATGCTGATCAGTCAACTCAGGAGAACTTCGCGAAGTCTGACTACATGCACGCCCAAGGCGTCGATGCAGGCTCACGGACAATCACCTTCACAATGCAACACAAGAAGGCCTTGGCTGTGATGGCGTCAACGGTCAACAAGTGGTATGACACAACAGACCCGATGACACCGCACGACACATACGTGACTTTCTCAGGTAAAATACCGCTGACAGTCGGTGAATACAAGTACTTCCTGTGCAAGAACGGCGTAGCAACAACCATCGGCGGAACCAGCTTCACGGGCCAGTCGGGCAAATACTTAATAAAGGACGCATCCGTAGTGACAGGTACACCAACGCTCACCTATTCCACCTCTACAGACGGGGGCAGCACATGGAGCTCATTCAGTGGCACAAAGCCCTCATGGCTGACAGTCACGGCGGATGTCGTAGAGGACATGCCGACCGACTTCAACGTGACAATGGCTAGCACGAAGACAACGTCAATCAGTAAGGGGACATCCACAACGAGAACTGTGGAAGCGGACGCGACGCTGAAGGCGGCGACCAAGGTGACAGGGTTCCGAGACCTGTCAATGTACGATAACGCAGGCAATACGCGCGCCAGCCGCACGACGGCCAACTGCTACATGGTACACGCGCCGGGTGAATACAAGCTGCCTCTGGTGTATGGCAACGCCATAGTGGATGGCGATGAGTCAAGTACGGACGCCTTCTATACAACCCAGACATCAAATACCCTGCAAAGACTTCTCAACCATGCCAACCAGGGTATCACGTCACCGTGGATAAAGGACAACACCACGGACGGCTCCACCAAAATATCAATAGACGGGGCAAAACTGGCCTGGGAGGATGTGAAGGGCATGGTGTCCTCGGTAAGCATTGACGGGGACTATCTGAAGTTCACCATCGACGAGGACAATATAGCCGAAGGCAACGCCGTGGTGGCAGCGACATCAGGCGGTACGGTGGTGTGGTCATGGCACATATGGGTGACAACACAGACGTTCGAGAGCCTCACGTCCGTGTCGACAGGCTACACATACCAGGTGGCCCCAGTGAACGTGGGACAAATCACCGGAACCATCCAAAGCGGCACCATCTACGCGGGATCGCAGACTAAGGTGAGGGCCACGACCTCGGGAGCGGTGGTGGAGTTCCTTGTCACGCAGCCGGACTATTTCCAGTCCAGCGCATCATACGTCAATCCTGCCCCATACTACCAATGGGGACGGAAGGATCCTCTGTACCCGTCCTTCGGCGCTTACGACGCCGACGGAAACACGGTGACATACTCCTCCTCGTCTGTGCCGGCAACATTCGTAAGCTCCACCGCCAACACCATCGGGCTGACCATACAGAATCCGGACGTGTTCTATCACGACGGTACAAGCAATGGCCCATACGGAAACGGGGCCAACGCAAAGAAGTACAATTACTGGAATATGGACAACACTGTTGTCAGCGATAACCTGAAGACGGCGACCAAGAAAACCGTGTACGACCCATGCCCGCCGGGCATGTGCGTACCGACAAGCGGACTGTACTACTATATTGCCGCCAATTACTCGACGTACTTCGCATGGAACACCAACAAGCGAACATGGACAATGAACACGCCCAACATTGTGTTCCCCGCTGCAGGCTACCGTAACGGCAGCAGTGGCGCCCTTGGCAACATTCGATCGGGCGGTTACTATTGGTCGTCCGTGCCCAACAGCGCTACCTACGGCTATAGCCTCGACTTCTACTCAAGCAGCGCCAACATCAACTACAACTACCGTTCCAACGGTTTCCCTGTCCGCGCGGTTCTCGAAGAATGAAAATTATAAGTCACCCGTTAAATTAGCGGCTGGTCCTTAGAAGACCAGCCGCAGACCGCACGGCGTAAGCCGTGCCGGCGGCGAAGCCTTTCTTATTGCAATTAACATAATTTAACGGGGGGGGGGTAAAAATGTAATTTCTTTATTTAATATTTTTACGTCCTCTAACATTAACCGTTAAACAAAAGCTTATGACCTACAAGGAAAGAGTAAAAAGGGAGGAGGGCAATCGTGACAGGATGTTCGTCTATGATGAGGGAGGACTGTTCCACAACCTCTATGAACGGTCGGCTTACGCGTTCTGCAGGACCATCAAGGAATGCAAGGTCAACATCCGGTCAATAAGCTATCTCGAAGAGCCGCTGGCATACATCGGCGTGCCTACTACCAGAATCGCAAACTACCTGCCAATGGAAAGGGCCGAGAGAATAGATGGGAAGTGCTACGCAATACCCCTTTCAGAGCCTATTGACGAGGATGACTTCGCAAGATGGAAAAGCCAGGCCGTCAAAGAGCATGAGGAGAGGGAGCGCCGCAAAGTGGTAAAAGACGATGAGCGGAAAGCCGTAAACGGTGAGACCAGCGACAATGCCAATGAGGCGGACAACATTGTCATCCGGCATTGCGTAACGAGAATCCGGAACCTTAACATGGCGTCCATGACGCCCATGGAAGCGATGAATTTCCTGCACGAAATGCAGGAAAAGCTTAGAGAGATAAACTGCTAACTAAACCACCCACATGACAGTACGGACAGCCAAGAGGAAAACCGGGAAAATAGACTGGAACAAGGAAGGTGACCTGCCTTACACGCAGGTACCGGCATTCAAGTCGGCGTACGACTGCTACAAGGAATGCCAAAAGCGTCTCAGGAACGTGCCAGCGGACACCAAGGGCGTGGCAAGGGACATCAAGGCCAAACTCATGCGAATCATCGTGTGCATAGCACACGCCAGGCTGGGCATCAGGACACTGGAGTCACTACGGGAGGCCGTTGACCTGGCCATCGAGACACAGGTGACCATCAGGGTACTCAAGGACACACATGCCATATCAGTCAAGGACATGGCATTCATCTCAGAGTACTCCGACTCACTGGCAAGGCAGATGATAGGCTGGTCGCAGAGCGAGGAAAGGAAAAACCAGGACAGGAATCCACAACAGGCTCGACATCCGGACGTCAAAGGACAAGACAGGCAGGAACAAGGGATGGACCGACCCGGTCAGGGGAGAGAATGGCAAGAGCCAAGGCTCTTTCCAGAGTTCCCGTAAATTCAGTGGCACACCCGGCGGGTCACACCCGTCAGGTTATGGTACGACAGTCTGTGCGGCGGTCTTGCCTGAAAGACGGCGACCCCGTGGCACATTCAGCAAAGAGGCCACCACACCCCGCTGCAGGCAACCGTAACAACAGCAGTGGCGCCCTTAACAACATTGGATCGAACGGTTACTATTGGTCATCCGTGCCCAACAGCGCAACCAACGGCTATAACCTCAACTTCAACTCAAGCAGCGCCAACATCAACAACAACAACCGTTCCAACGGTTTCCCTGTCCGCGCGGTTCTCGAAGCATTTACAAGCCGGCAACGGTCCTCCCATTCCCGCCACAGAGTAGCAACCGCCTATGATCATCACAAAAGAGCAGATCAGGACGGACCTGTACCAGGCATACTATGACGCCAGGGCCAACAAGCGGGGAACACTGGCGCAAATCAACTTTGAGATATTCCTGGAACACCAGCTTGAGGACCTCATCAGAATCCTCGCCAACCGCACATACGAGCCGCTGCCGCCATACTGCTTCATCACCTTCGACCCCGTACAACGGGAGGTATACGCCTCCCAGTTCCGTGACCGCGTGGTGCAACACATGCTCTTCAACTACCTGGCGCCATTCTATGAGCCGCTTCTGATATACGACACCTATTCCTGCCGCAAGGGCAAGGGAACGCTCTTCGGCATCGAGCGCTACCAGCACCACCTGCGATCGGTGACCGACAACTTCACACGGGAAGCATGGGTGCTCTACATAGACCTATCGGGATTTTTCATGTCCATCGACCGCCAGCTGGTGAAGGACACCATCATGAACAGGGTCATAGCAAGGTATGACCGCAGGTCGCCAGACGGAAGGAGGTGGGGGGAGATACTTGACCCCGATTTCATATATTTCCTGCTGTCATGCCAGCTTGACAGCAACCCCTCCGAGGGATGCATACGGGTAGGCAACCCGAGCGACTGGGAAGGAATTCCGAAAAGGAAGTGCATGAAGTACAGTCCTGAGGGGCACGGAATCGTCATCGGGGACCTGGACTCGCAGCTCTTCTCCAATGTGCTGCTGGACATCTATGACCAATGGGTCAAAAGGTGTCTGAAGATACGGCACTACGGACACTATGTGGATGACATATACCACATGCACGAGTCAAAAGAATTCCTGCTGGACAACCTTCCTGCCATGGAGGAATACCTCGAAGAGAATCTGCACGTCAAAGTCAACAGGGACAAGTTCAGGCTGCTGCCCGCGTCAGCCGCCAACCAGTTCCTGGGAGCGTACATAAGGCCATATTACACCGTGCCGAGAAAGAGGACAATCAACAAGTTCTGGAAGGTGATGGGGGAAATCGAGATACAGGCGCTCTCCCAGGACATCACACGGGAGGAACTGCTGCAAATGAGGGCAAGGATAAACTCCTATCTCGGACTGCTTGCGCATTACAGGTCCTTCAATATCCGCAGGGACTTCATAAGCAGACCGGCACTGTACCGCTACTTCTGCTTCGGCAAGTCGTACAAAAAGGTTATCCTACGGCCTGAATACGGAGGGACGGTCAGGCCCTCGCACATTTACATACCTTTCCGCGACGAGAACATGCTCTCATACCTCGATGATCCGCATGCACCGTTCCCTCCTCAGGGAACGGAATATCTGAGACCCATGCAGGAGACGATACCCTTCCCTGTCCCCATCAGCCTTACTGTATAAACTTCATTGACAGGGAAAAAACATATCTCTCCTCCCTGTTGTTCCTTATCCTTCCGCTTGTGGGCTTTCATGATTATGCGGAAGGAAACACACGCCATCATCCCATTCCGACAGGGAGGTTGTCTTTCACCCCGATGCCGTCATCCGCTATCCTTGTGGCAAAGGTAATACACCTGCGCTTACGCAGTCAAGGTCAAGCCCTACAGGGTTTGACGGGAAAATCTCCACACCCATAGGGTAGTATTTTACCGCAAAACCTTGACAGCTCGCTTCGGCTCACTTGATGAATGCCACAGGAAGCGGAAAGCCGGCGGGCTGCAGACAAACCTTCCACACTGTCGGAAACAATTGATTAACGGCAGGGAAAAGAAAACAACAACTTAATAAATAACCAAAAACCGAAGAGCCGACGGGATAAAACGGGCAAGGAAAAATATGTTACAAGGATTAGGCTATACGATGCGGACAACATTCTGGATGGATTTTACCATCGCCGACAAGATAGGCGAGGCAAGCGTGAAGGACACATACCAGAGAATGTTTGAGAAGTGTAAGGACAACCCTAAGTTCATGACTGAGCTGACAATCATTCTTAACCATAAGATGTGGCAGCATTTCCAAGGGGGCGAGAAAAACATCACACAGGTATATGTTGACTTGTGGAAGGAATGTGACGACTGGTGCTGTGAGAACTTGCAAGGTGAGGAACTGGAATATTTCTTCAAGGCGACAGACTGATGATGGCCAAGGGAGGAGAAATCCTCCATGCCGGGACTTAAAGGATTAAAGGAACGGGATATGGAAGAAAAGGAGATTATCAGAAGAATGACCTTCAAGCCGGAGCAGGAAATGCTGGTGAATGAGCTGGAGGACGTGTTGGACAGATGCAAGGCCGGTGGCATCACCTTCACCATGGATATGTCGTACAGCCATTACACTGTGTTCGCCATCCGCTCAGACGGCTTCGAAATGGTGAGGGTCAATGTCGGTGAGACTAACGGAGAAAAAGGAGAGGTATGTATCAGCGACTACATCTCTTTTAGCCAGAAAAGAACTATATGCAGGAGCCTTGATATTCCCGTGATGGCTTACTCAAGCGATTATGGGGATTGCATAGCTGCAGAAACGAATGATATTGAGAATTAATAACCTTAAAAATTATAGATATGTTATCAAAGAGACAACTGGACGCTATGTCCCAGGAAATAGGCAGGATGACCCGCCATTACCATGCCGCGATAGCAGAGAACCTGAAGGAAGCGGGCAAGATGCTGCCCGTGCTGGGCGAGAACGATGAAGTCAAGGGTATATCACTTGACCTCGAATACAATGGGACACTGATGAACTTTATTTTCGACGCGGTAAAATGGGACGAGGGAAGAAAGGCCGTGATGGCGCACAGCACGGATGGAACTAATGAGGAGAACATGTGGTGGCACATCGACGAGCTGGGCGACGCGCAGGAATATCTCATCGAGGCTATCCAGTGGGAAGAACCCGAGAAGGAAGGAAACGCATGCGACACCTTCACCATACTGACCCTCGACCGTGATGACCTGCGCGAGCATCTGGGCATACAACAACCTGAAGAGATCGACGATGTTACAATGGCTGACATCGCGGAAAGCATGACGGCCTGGTTCCTGAACGATTTCTCGGAGGCACTCCGCGAGAGCGCCAGGGAGAACGGAGTGGAAAGAGAATGAGACTGATGATTAGACAGCAACAGGGAGGGGGCCCTTCCCCCCTCCCCTGCCAATACAAAGGGGAAAATAGGTGATGAATGACATTTTACACATTAAATAAATATTGGGCTTATAAACAGATTACGACTATGGATAAAGAAACAGAAGCATTATGTGATGAGCTGTGTGCCCTGCTTGGACACAAGTCATGGATTAAGACCGGCCGCCGCTGCACGGGCGATTGGACCAGCACGACAGACTATTCCCTGCAATGGGAGGACGGGAAACAGGTGTTTGTCACCAACGGAATGCGCTACTTTAAAGAGCGGGTGGCTGAGACGGTGACAACTCTCAAGCGTGTCCGAAGTGCCGAATATCAGCAGGCAGTCATGGAGGTTCTGCTCGAATGGCAGACCGTCGACGCAAGACTCTCGCGGGAATATGGAGTGAATGGCTATGACATCCTGGGGATGGTGGAGTGTGACGGTGATAGTTGCGGACTGATATGGTTTGGACTACGCCTGAAAGTGGGCGACAGTATTGTGAACCATATAGAAACCGGCATGTGCCATGATATGACAGAAGGACCGGACAGGATCCGCTCCACGATGGAACGCACGAAGAACATTCCCGTATGGACGGCAGGAGCCGTAAGGGAAATGGATTATATCTTCCACGGTGTCGGCTTCAACTCCTCGGACCGGCTCTACAAAGCCGATGATAAAGGAGAACTGAGATTCTACCCTTGGAAGCGGCAGGCAAGCCAAAATGTATCGTAGAAGCAGGAAACCATGACAACTGTTACCAAATACAGACCAAAAACCCAAAGGAAAGGAACATACGAGCTCTTTCTTTGGAAACTTGCCTTAACACGGATGGAGGAAGGATGTTTCCGCGCCGAGCTGCGGAACGAGGGAAGGCTGGTGGAGTGCTTCGACCTGAGACTGACGAGGGCAAAACATCGTCAGTGGCTCGAAGGTTACGTCTCAAAATGGGATATTGACAACGTGTGGTTCTCCACCACAGGACTATTGGGGGATAACTGGTATACCAAGGAGGCATTCCTGAAAAACCACGCGTATTGCGACCTTTCGTTTTTGGAGCATCTGAATATAAAATAGCACTATAATCATTATTGACATGGAGAATTTCGACCTATACAGTTATGACAGATATATTGTCAGCTTCTCGGGCGGGAAGGACAGCACCGCCCTGTTGCTCTTCCTCCTTGACAACGGGGTGCCAAGGGAAAGGATTGAGCTTTGGCATCAGGAAATCGACGGGAATGGCGGCAACCTGTTCGACTGGGAAGTTACACCCGACTATTGCAGGAAACTTGGCGAGGCCTTCGATATTCCCGTCTATTTCCAGTGGAAAGAGGGAGGCTTCACACGCGAGATGCTGAGAGAAGACTCTCTGACCGCACCCATATACTACGAGCTGCCGGACGGCACGGTCGGGAAAACAGGCGGGACACACGGCAAGCCGTCCACAAGACGGCGGTTCCCGCAGTCATCGCCTGACCTCAGGGTGAGGTGGTGCAGTGCCTACCTTAAAATCGACGTATGCGCTACGGCACTGCGCCATCAGAAGAGGTTTGAGAACACACGGACACTGGTGCTTTCGGGAGAGCGGGGGGAGGAAAGCCCGCAACGAGCCAGGTATGCCATGCTGGAGCCTGACAAGGCGGATCTGCGCAATGGCCGCCATCCGCGGCATATCGACCGTTTCCGCCCCCTGCGCGACTGGAAGGAGCGGCAGGTATGGGACCTGTTGGAGAAATACAGGGTACGTCCCCACCCATGCTACTTCATGGGGTTCGGACGCTGCTCATGCAAGTTCTGCGTGTTCGGCAACGCGCACCAGTTCGCCTCTGCTGCCTGCGTGAGCCGCCAGCAGGCTCAGCTGCTGATGGACTATGAGAGGGATTTCGGCTATACGCTCAAAAGGGACACGGATTTGAAGACACTCATCTCCAAGGGCAAACCATATGCTGAGATAACAGCTTATCTGGCACGGCTCGCTACAAGCCATGAGTATTCCATGGCGGTCAGAGTGCCTTGCCGGACAGCCTGGCAGATACCCGCAGGGGCTTTCCGAAGATGCGGAGGACCCGCGTGATGTGGCCAACACATAAAAAAATACCGAAAATTCGCATTTTCCGTTACATTTCCCATTTTTTGAAATAAACGGCACATATATTTGCGACAAGGAAAAGCGAAGTGCCTCAGGGAAGGCATGACGCATATTGTATAACTTAAAATTCTAACATTTATGACGAAAAAAGAACTGATCACACAGGTGTCAGCGGCGACGCAAAGGACACAGAAAGAGGTGAAGGAAGTACTGGAAGCCACCCTTGCCGCCATCAGTAATACACTAAGGGAGGGCGGCAGCGTGAGCATCGCCGATTTCGGCAAACTCTCCACGGTCACCACCAAGGCGAGGAAGGTGAGGACACCAGAAGGAAAGGAGGTCACCGTGGAACCGAAACAGAAAATACGCTTCAAGGCGTTTGATGGTATAACAGTCTATTCACAAAAAATCTAAGGAAAACATGCAGAAGATGACAATCATCGGACATCTGGGACAGGATGCCGAAATCAGGATAGGTAAGAACGGCAATGAGTTCATGAAATTCAGCGTCGCGTCAACGGTACAGAAAAAAAACAGCGATGAGAAGGAGACACTATGGGTGGACGTGATAAGCGGCCAGACAAGCCTGAAGGAACACCTCACGAAAGGAAAACAGGTATATGTGACAGGCAACGTCTCCATCAGCGTGTATAATGACAAGCCGCAGGTGACCATAAGTAATCCGGACATCCAGCTGTTATGAACATGGACGACAACAACCCATACAAGGAGAAAGGACGGGTGCCACTGAGGATAGACAACAGGACCGTGGTACTCGTCCGTCCCGAGAACGCCACCAGGGAGTATGCGGATAAGCTCAGGTCTATATACAGGAGAGCGGCAGGTAGCCCCATACCGGCAAGGTACTTGGGTGATTATGTATAGTGGGCAAAGGGTGTTGTTATATAATACATCATGCACATTATATACAGCACACAATGTTTTATACAATTTTTCTATGAAATTATTTGGTAGTTTTATATAAATGACTTATCTTTGCAACATGAAGGAAATGATACTGGAGATAATCATGCCAATCGTTACAATGGAATGGATGGGAATATACCATATTATAAGGGAAGAGCTCTCATGAAAGCCACGGCACTGACAAGGAAAAGGCTGCAAATCATGGCTAACGATGTGTTTACAGTTACCGTTATCGTCTTGTCTTTGGCGATTGTGGTACTGATGATGACAATCGGGGCGTTTGACAGAATAATGAGAAGAACAGGCTTATGAGCGAAATAGACGGACTGATAGACAGGATAACGGACATAGCCGCCAGGAAAACGGTGGATATGCTGAAAAAAGAGGTCTTCATCATACAGGAAGACAGGAAGCCAAAGGAAGATAAAGGACCCAGGATGGCATATGGCCTTAATGGACTGGCGGAATACCTAAGAAAGAGCGTCACGACGGTCCACAGGTGGAAAAAGGACGGAAAATTCGAAGGCTGTTACCGGCAGATAGGCAATTCGTTTTACTTTAACCTGGACATGGTGGATAAGATGTACAGCCAATGGGGAGAAAGTGATAAATGATATTGACATATGATGGAAATTGCGATTACATTCATTACAATACTGGCCATAAACGTGGTAGTGGTGCCAATGGCGATGTGTATTGCCTTGTGTATGAAATGCCCAGGGAATGACGACATCGAAGTTTAGACTTGCATCCAAGGTCCCGTAGCTCAGAAGGTCAGAGCTGCAGACTCATAATCTGACGGTCGCAGGTTCAAACCCTGCCGGGACCACGAAATACAATTCTTCATAAGTCATTACTACAAAGGCGGCGGGAGAATCCGCGAGGACGCATCCCGCTTTTATAGGAAAAAATCAAGGTAAATAAATATATGTTTAACGGTTAAAATTTATGATTATGATGGAAATTCTATTACTGAAAGCAGGAGCAGTAGTTGGCATGGTGATTTTCCTTGCCTGGTTGATCAAGGTATCCTATGTGAAAGCGCCACCAGACACGGCGTACATAATCTCAGGACTCTCCAGGGAACCGCGTGTGCTGGTAGGCAAGGGAGGGTTCAGGATACCTTTCTTCGAGCGTATTGACGAGCTGTACCAGGGGCAGATAAGCGTGGACATAAAAACCAACAAGTCCGTGCCTACGAATGACTTTATCAATGTCAACATAGACGCGGTGGCGAAGATATGCGTTATACAGACACCCGAAGGCATGAGGCTGGCGGCGAAGAACTTCCTCAACCTGCAACCAGGCGAGATAGCGGATGAGCTTACGGCGTCCCTGGAGGGCAACATGCGTGAGATAGTCGGGACGCTGGAGCTGAAGAAGCTCAACATCGATCGTGACGGGTTCTCAAACCAGGTGGTGGAGAAGGCGGACAAGGACATGCAGAAGCTGGGCATCTGTATCCTCAGCTGCAACATCCAGAACATAACAGACGAGCAGGATCTCATCAAAGACCTCGGTGCCGACAACACATGGAAAATCAAGAAGGACGCGGCGAACCAAAGGTCGATAGCCGAAAGGGAGATAAAGGTTGTGAGCGCTGAGAATGAGAAGATAGCCAACGACGCGTGGGTGGCGTCACAGACAGAGATAGCCATCAAGAAGAACGACCTGGCCATCAAGCAGGCGGAGCTGAAGAAAATATCCGACAACAAACAGGCGGAGGCGGATGCGGCGTACCAGATACAGCAGAACGAGCAGAAGAAAACCATCAACGAGAAAGAGGTGGAGGCAGACATAGCACGCACACTAAAGCAGCAGGAGCTGACACAGCAGCGCGTAAAGGTAAGTCGCAACGAGCTTGAGGCAGAAGTGAACAACAGGGCCGATGCAGACAAATACCAGGCGGTGAGGAGCGCGGAGGCGGAAATGGAACAGCGTAAGCGCTTGGCCGAGGCGCTCAAATACGAGGCCGAGCAGGAAGCGGCGGCTATCAAGGCGAAAGGTGACGCCCAGGCATACGCCATCAAGGCACAAGGCGAGGCGGAGGCACAGGCCATGGAGAGAAAGGCGGAGGCATACAGGAAATACAACGACGCCGCCATCATACAGATGGTAATAGAGAAGCTGCCGGAAATGACGGATAGCGTGGCCAAGCAGGTCAGCGCCATAGACTCGGTGAACATCTACGGTACGGACGCCTCCGGTGTCAGCCGTCTGACATCGACGGGACCGGTCATCATCAAGCAAGTGCTCGACCTTGTAAAGGACGTGACAGGCTTTGACATGACCAAAAGGAAGGAGGGTAATGCCGGTCCTGTCAAGGTAGAAAAATAAAAAAAATAAAAGTACGATATGATATTGTTGAACATTAAAAATTTAAAGGTTATGAGTTACATTGTTGAGTTTGGATTTAATTGGCTGGCTTTATTTTTATTATTTTCCCTTTTCTTCATTTTCATTGGATTGATTCTAATAAACATATATATAGAGGAAAAATGTCTATTCATAAGATATTCTCCTATTCTTGTTACGGGGAGATTTATAACTCTTTAGAAATCACTTTGTTACCTTAACTCAAATGGTAATTAGGTAACGATTTAGAAACGAGCTGAATTACATATTCTGTCTCGTTATACACATTTCCAAAGAACGCTTCTTACTGAGTGCAAAGATAATCATTTATTCTGTTACCACCAAAGAAATGGGCAGAAACTTAACGTTTTTATAGGTTTTTGTTACCTTTTCCTTGGCTATTATATGTCTTTTAGTTACCAAGTCCATTTTGGTAACGACTTCTTTTTTCTTACGATAGGTTCATTGTCCGCCCACGATTCCCACGGCTGACTGCTTCGTTATTGGGCTGTCCTTTTATTGCCGTAACATACTCTTGGGTAAGCCTAAGAGAATGCTATGGCAATGGAGTGACGAGAAAACAGCACGCTAACTTCTCCCTATGTCACTCCTTCCGGACGGCCTCAATGACGGCAGTCTGTCGTGGGGATAAAGTCGGATTAGTGGAAAAGCTATCAGGCATACAACATTCTGTATTTCTCGCATCGTAGCAGGTACGACGGGGCAAATACAGAGAGTTGTCTGCAATTAGGCAATCCCCGCCATTAGTGCGTCGGAATGGTGTCAAACATGGTTTGCCGGATTATCCCGATGCACCAATGCCTTTTGGTGATTGCCGTCCATGCTTTTCTTTTGTTCCTCTGCACACAATTTTTCTAATACTACGGTCTTTTACGCGTACATTATATTACTATTGCTTTTTTCGTCTATCCTTTTTTGCAATAGTTTTATTCCTCCCTTTACACTTGTTCAATCAATCTTGTTTTCAAGTTCCTCCAGTTACCTCATGGCCGACGGCTTCGTCGTTGGTGCTGTCCTTTTCTGCCATCTCATACTCTGGGGACAAGCCTCAGAGAATGACATGGCAGCGGATTGGCGAGAAGAAAGCCCAGCGAATACCTGCCTGAAAGTATTCGGGCAGACTCTCCCGCTTGGCTCACTTCTACAGTTGCCACTCCTAAAAGGAGAGCACTCAATGACGGCTGTCGGCTATGAGGTTTAGAAGGAACTGATGGAAAAGCATTCAGGCATACAACATTCCATGTCTTTCTCTTCGCCCACGGTCAAAGGGAGAGACATAGAGAGTTGTCTGCTGATGGGCAATCCCCACAAGAGTACATCGGATGTGCCGGACAGATGACAAGCATTTGTCCGTCCCTTCCGATGCACACTTGTTTCGTGGGCTTGCCGTCCCTGCTTTTCTTTGTTCATTGGCAGGGGTGTTCCTTTTCAGTATGCCTTTCTTGTATTCATTCTTTAGCATCCAAAACTCTCGTTTTCTCAGGCATTGCCTGGAGGAAGGGCAAGCCACTTGGTTGCAATCCGACCCGTGAACCTTCGCAGGTATTTCAGTTCGTCCGTTAGATACGTTCCCGTGGCAAAGGTAAACCCGCAGATTGGAATGGAAAGTTTAAGCCACATGGGTTTTCGGGAAAATCTCCACACCGCAAGGGGTAGTATTTTGCCGAAAAAACTTGCCGTATCCAATCTTCAACCTTTGATGAAGCCACAGGAACGAAACAAACGGCGATAGAAATACGCAAAAAAAAACGAAGGATTCACGGAGTACGGATTTGATTCAGTAGGAACTCACTTCACAGCTCCTGAATCCGCAAAAAACAAAAGTTGAACATCAAAAGAAATCTGAATATGTTTAAGTACGCCCTTCTCGACTATGTGCCACAGCGTTACCTCCGTCGTGCATCATTCGACACACTGGAGAACGACCGCTTCATCCTTGACTTCAAGTCAGGCAGACGCTATGCTACCGACAAGGCTTCACGGCTCATCGGCAAGGCTCTCTCATTGATGGACTTGAAGGACACTGTGATAGTCTGCATCCCTGCAAGTTGCCAACAGACCTATACCCGCAGGTTCCGCAATTTCTCAGCCAAGGTGTCCGCCCTATGTGGTGCAATAGACGGGTTCGAGCATATCCATGTCATCGGAAAGCGAGAGAAGGTACACATTTGCGGAGAACACGCAGCCGAGGACAACGTGTGGATAGACGAGGATTTCTTCAAGGGCAAGCGCATCCTGCTCATTGACGACATCTGCACATCGGGCAGGACATCGGACGCATTCAAGGAGCGGATGGAATCGGCAGGGGCACACGTCAGAATGGCTATGTTCCTCGCCAAGACAAAGAACTATCGTAGAACAAACAATTATAAGTACAACTGATTATGAACACAGCATTAAGAATGACCATTAAGCAGTGGGCACCCGAAGACCGCCCCACCGAGAGATTACAGCGTTTAGGCGCAGAGTCACTGACCGATGCAGAACTACTTGCCATCCTCATTGGCAGCGGTACGCAGCAGTTCAGCGCAGTGGATATAGGCAACCAAGTGTTGGGCAGGTTCAACCACAACCTCAACACATTGGGCAAGGCTCGTTTCGATGAAATCCTCAACATCGAGGGAGTAGGTACGCAGACAGCCTGCAAGATACTCGCAGCCGTTGAATTGGGAAAACGCAGGCAGATAGCGACACCCGAACTGCATCCCGAAATGAGCACCGCCACCCGTATCTACAACTATATGCTGCCCAAGATGCAAGACCTCGCAACGGAAGAGTTTCACATACTGCTGATAAATCAGAACTTCCGCCTTATCAAGTCCGAGCGCATCAGCCAAGGAGGTATTACCGAGGTGAGCGCAGACATACGGATTATGATACGTGAGGCAGTTCTTAACAATGCAACCATCATGGCAGTCTGCCACAACCACCCCAGCGGCAGCATACGTCCCAGCAGAATTGACGATACACTGACGCAGAGCGTGAAGAAGGCTTGTGAGGTCATGCGCATTCATTTCCTCGACCATGTTATCGTAACGGACGGAGCATACTACTCCTATCACGAAGAGGGAAAGATATAATCCACAAATAAGCAGAGAAGTCGGACGGCTGAAAGATGCCGCCCAACTTCTTTCTTTCATGAGCACGCATGGCGAGAAAGAAAGAAGCAAAGAAACCCTGTTCCGTTCTTGCAGAAGACTTTTTTATACACACCTATTCTTGTTTTCTACCTTTTACTATGATATATCTTTTTTTCTTTTCATAGTTGTTCCATTCGTAGATTTGTTCAAGTTCCTCCAGTTACCTCATAGCCGACGGCTTCGTCGTTGGTGCCGTCCTTTTCTGCCATCTCATACTCTGGGGACGAGCCTCAGAGAATGACATGGCAGCGGATTGGCGAGAAGATAGCGAAGCGAATACCTGCCTGAAAGTATTCGGGCAGACTCTTCCGTTTGGCTCACTTCTCTGGTTGCCACTCCTAAAAGGACATCACTCAATGACGGCTGTCGGTTATGAGGTTTGGGAGGAACAATAGGAAATGCATCCAGGCATACAACATTCTGTATTTCTCGCATCGTAGCAGGTACGACGGGGCAAATACAGAGAGTTGTCTGCTGATGGGCAATCCCCACAAGAGTACGTCGGAATGGCCCGACAGGTGGAAACCATTTGCCCGTCCCTTCCAATGCACACTTGCTTCATGGGCTTGCTGTCCCTGCTTTTCTCTTTTCATTGGCACACTGTTCCTTATTCAGACAAGTCCATCCTCTAATTATCGCATAACAGTGACACATCGGCTTCCCACAAAGTCGGAGAGCCGAGTTCCTGCCCATATATGTTGCTCTTGTCGCGAATTGCCACTTTTTCCTGTCCGTCTCCGGTTGTTCCGTTTGGGCGGCAAAGTTATGGCCACCTGATTTTGGCTCTCCAAGTTCGGGGCGCAGGCGTTTCGCAAAAAATCTCCACACTCTTACGAGGTAGTATTTTTCACGAAAAACTTGTATAGCCGACCTCGTGTCCTTGGTGGAGCCGCCGAAACGAAACGACAACGGCGACAGGACAGACGCAAAAAAAAATGGCAAGTTCAGCGGTTCATACATATAGGTCAAAGGCAGGAAACTCACTTCCTCCGATTCGTGGAAGCCGCAATATCATACAATCCAAACCCAAGCGAAATATGAGACAAATAGCAATTTCAACAGCAATGTTAATGGCTCTGATGCCCCTCCGCATCTTGGACTGGCTGATGAACCTTGTATGCAACCTGATGGCAGCAGTCATTGAGACTGTCCTATCCATCATCCTCTCTTGGGTGGCGATTATCCTCACCATCCTCCTGACATGAGCACTACGACCCGAAAATTTGGGGATTTTGGAACATTTGGGCTAAATAAAATTGGGGATTTTGGAATTTGGGGTAAAACGAAACGCTACCCGAACATCGTATTACCGACATTCGGGCAGCAGTTATCAATTGCAGACTGTTTATTCAGACGTGATTACTCGTCGCTGCCTAACTGGTCTGGTGGTGGGAGTTCGTCGCCACCGCCTGGAAGTGGCTCGGGCGTGACGGGTGTCACGTCGCTGCCGCCGTCCTGCGAACCACCGCCATCCTCAGACCCGCCGTCGTGCGAGGGCGTGGGCGTAGGCTTGTCGCCGCCGCTCTTCCCGCCGCTGATATAGTAGAGCTTGGCGCGGTCCTCGATGCCGAAGAGCACGGTGATGAGGGCGGTCAGTTCCGCTGAGGGCTGCAACACGGCGAGGGCGTTCAGGATGTCGTAGGCACGGCGGATGGCCTCGTCGGTCTGCTTGCGGGCGGCGGCCAGTTCGCCTTTCACCTTCGCGCTCTCGTTATCCACGCGCACGGTGACCAGCTGGAGCACCTTCTGCGCCTGCTGCTGCGCCTTCGTCACCCACGGCGCGATGCCCAGTTCCTGGAGCGTGTAGCCCGTGGCGGCCTGCCACTGCTGCACCATGTTGAGCGTCTTGCGGGCCTCGGCCTCGAAGCCGTCGGCCACGCGGAAGTTAAAATCCTTGTAGAGTTGCACGGCCATCTCTGCCTTGCGGCGCAGCGGCTCGTCGTCGGGCAGACAGAGCAGGGCGTTGAGCAGGGCGCGGATGGTCGACATGTACTTGTCCTCCAGTGCGTCCTCGCGCTTCAGGTCGTCGCTGGCGAAGTCCTTGCCCGAGTAGCGGCGGTAGGCCGCGTCTTCGGCCTGTCGCGCCGTGTGTACGGCGGCAGCGGCCTGCTGGAGCATCGTGTTCTCGGTCTCGAAGCCCTGCAGACGGTCGTCGATTTGCTGTGTCACGCCGTCGTGATTGGCGTTGGTCAGTTGAGCCAGATAGCTCGTCGTCAGTGTTTTCTGTGCCATAATCTTCTGTTTTTTGTTATACAATACGAAAAGTTGTCATTTCCTTATCTCATAGTAGCACCGCTCGCGGCGGAGAGGCATCATTCCGCCCTC
>Ga0208297_1000694_pt1 | contig 54569 bp, 46 predicted proteins | sample LMS_cellobiose_e_FD_187367 | JGI IMG/M metagenome (GOLD analysis project Ga0208297, IMG submission 187367) | Rumen-fistulated moose microbial communities from Alaska, USA - LMS_cellobiose_enrichment (SPAdes) (version 2) | ecosystem: Host-associated > Mammals > Digestive system > Stomach > Rumen... | reverse complement strand
CGCCGATGGTACTGCGCAAGTGGGAGAGTAGGTCGCCGCCGTCTTTCAGGGGAGCCGGGGATGCTATCCTTGGCTCTCTTTTTATTTTATTTGTGGCGACACACTTGCACAGTACCATTCACCTTATACTATACCAGTTGCTACGGAAAGAACAAAAAAGAGAGTGAATAAGTCTTTTTTTCAGCTTTTTTTATTTTGTGAATGAATACTGGTCCACTTTGCTTTGCATACTTTTTGTTATTTTATATCCGGTATGCTTATTCTTTTTTTAAGTGATGATTTTAGTTATGTTTTTTTATACTAAATTTGTTCCGAATGAAAATGTATTCACTTTAAGTGGATTCTTGTTTTTGTCGACAAATTAAACTTAATAATATGAATAATAAAATTCAGGAACTGACGGACATCATCTATAAAGAAGGTGTTGCCAAAGGGCAGAAAGAGGCTGAAAGGGTCTTAGCAGAGGCTAAAGAAAAAGCTCAAGCAATTCTGAATGAGGCTCAAAAAAGAGCAGATGAATTACTTTATAATGCTAGGAAGGAAAGTTCTGCAAATGCAGAGAATGTACGGAAAGAACTAAAACTTTATGCTTCACAGGCGGTGAATGCCCTTAAGTCTGAAATAGCTACAGTAATCACTGATAAGATTACTGATGAAGCAGTAAAAGGTTTTACTGGAAATCAGGAAAATTTCAATGCATTTATTCTATCAATGGCTACTGAATGGGTAAAAAAAGAGAGTATTGTGATATCTACCGCACAATCTGATAAACTTCGTAAGTATTTCCTTTCCAAATCAAAAGCTTTGCTTGACAAAGGAGTTGAGATAAAACAGGTGAATGGTCAGGATGTGGGTTTTTCCATTTCTCCTACAGATGGTTCCTATAAAGTTAATTTCGGCGATCAGGAGTTTGAGAATTGGTTCAAGTCAATGCTGCGCCCGCAACTGGTTGAGACCCTGTTCTGATGAGTAATTATTATTACATAATATCCGGGCTGCCCGACATAAGTTTTGACGATAGTAGGGCAGCGTTATCGGCTGAACAGTTTCGTACTGATGTGTATGAGTCTCTGAGCGGCGCTGACCGCAAGGTTATGGATATTCTCCTGCTGGAGAAAGACTGTCGTAACCTGATATCGATGCTGCGTTCCAACCATGCGCCCGACGCAAATACTGTCAGCCTGGTGCAGGGCCTGTTCAGTGTTGAGCAACTGGAGGAGCTGATATTGGCGGTAAAGACTCAGGAACGTTGCCCACAGGGCATTCCGCAGTTCATGTACAAGTTTGTGCAGGAGTGGCAGGACGACAGCTGGCAGGAACTGGCTGGGTTTGCCGAGGATCGCCTGTGGGCGCTGTTTTATGAGCACGCAATGCAGGCCGACAATGAGTTTGTGCGCAGCTGGTACCGTTTTAACCTGGATGTTAATAACATACAGACGGCTATCACTGCCCGCAAGTATGATCTTGACATGCAAAAGGTAATAGTAGGGCAGAACGATACCGCTCAAGCTCTGCGTACCAGCGGTGCCAGGGATTGGGGATTGAGTCAGGAACTGGACTATTTTGATGATGTGGTGCGGTTGCTTGATGAGGATGACCTCTCATATCGTGAACGCAAGGCTGATATGTTGCGCTGGAGTTGGTTAGAGAACAATACCTTCTTTAATTACTTTGGTGTGGAACGCCTGTTCTCATACATGGTGCGCCTGGGTATGGTAGAGCGCTGGACCAGCCTGGATAAGGAAGAAGGCCAGAATCTCTTCAGGAAACTGATTGGGGATTTGAAAGGACAGACTGCTGTTCCGGTAGAATTCAAGACAAATTGAGAATTCTTAGCTCTCAATTAAATTTTAACGAGTTAAAATATCAAATATGAGTACAAAAGGTACAGTGCGCGGAGTCATTGCCAACATGGTCACGCTCAAGGTGGACGGCCCTGTTGCGCAGAATGAGATCTGCTACATTGAGACAGGAGGCGATAAACTGATGTCCGAGGTCATCAAGGTGGTGGGCGAGAATGTTTTCGTCCAGGTATTTGAGAGCACCCGAGGACTCAAGGTGGGAGCGCCTGCCGAATTTACCGGCCACATGCTGGAGGTTACGCTGGGTCCCGGCATGCTGTCGCACAACTATGATGGTCTGCAGAATGACTTGGACAAGATGACCGGCGTGTTTCTTAAGCGCGGAGAATATACCTATCCGCTTGATAATGACCGCCTTTGGAAGTTTGAGCCTATCGTTAAAGTGGGCGATAAGGTGCGTGCATCAGACTGGTTAGGTAAGGTTGAGGAGAATTTCCAGCCGCTCAAGATCATGGCTCCGTTCCGTCTGGATGGTGAGTATACTGTCAAGAAGATTGCCGCAGAGGGTGAGTACCGCATTATTGATGAGATTGCGGTGCTGGAGAACGCAAGTGGCGATACCCTAAGCGTAAACATGATCCAAAAATGGCCTGTTAAGGTGGCAATGACGAATTATCGCGAGAAACCTCGTCCATTCAAGCTGCTGGAGACAGGTGTTCGTTCCATAGATACTCTGAACCCCATCGTGGAAGGCGGTACCGGATTCATTCCGGGTCCGTTCGGTACAGGTAAGACCGTGCTGCAGCACGCAATCTCCAAGCAGGCCGAGGCCGATATAGTGGTTATTGCTGCCTGCGGTGAGCGTGCTAATGAGGTTGTGGAGATATTTACCGAGTTCCCGGAGCTGGACGACCCGCACACTGGCCGTAAGCTGATGGAGCGTACAATCATTATCGCAAACACTTCAAACATGCCGGTGGCTGCCCGTGAGGCTTCGGTGTATACGGCTATGGCTATATCGGAATATTACCGTAGTATGGGCCTGCGCGTTCTGCTGATGGCTGACTCTACAAGCCGTTGGGCACAGGCTCTACGTGAGATGTCCAACCGTATGGAGGAGCTGCCCGGTCCGGATGCTTTCCCTATGGATATTTCCAGTATCATTGCAAACTTCTATGGACGTGCAGGTTATGTTTACCTGAACAACGGCCAGCCGGGTTCAATTACCTTTATAGGTACGGTATCACCTGCTGGAGGTAACCTTAAGGAGCCGGTAACGGAGAACACCAAGAAGGTGGCCCGATGCTTCTATGCCCTAGAGCAGGAGCGTGCCGACCGCAAGCGTTATCCGGCCATCAACCCCATTGACTCTTACTCCAAATATCTGGATTATCCAGAATTTGAAAAGTATATCACGGACCGCATTAACGGCGATTGGACAAGTAAGGTGAACGAGCTTAAGACCCGCCTGCTGCGCGGTAAGGAGATTGCCGAGCAGATTAACATCTTGGGCGATGACGGCGTTCCTGTGGATTATCACGTAACATTCTGGAAATCAGAGTTGATAGACTTTATCGTGCTGCAGCAGGATGCCTTTGATGAGGTTGATGCCGTGACCCCGATGGAGCGTCAAGAGACCATTGTGGACCGCGTGATTGACATCTGCCACACCGAGTTTAAGTTTGATACTTTCCTGGAGGTTATAGATTATTTCAAGAAGGTAATCAACCTGTGCAAGCAGATGAACTACCAGCCGTTTGAATCGGACAAGTATTTTGAGTACGAGAAGGAGCTCAAGGCCCTTCTTGCTGAACGTAAAACCGCTTAACCCGCTATAGCTATGACAACAAAGGCATTCCAGAAGATTTACACCAAGATCAGCCAGATTACCAAGGCTACCTGCTCGCTTAAGGCGCAGGGTGTGGGTTACGATGAGTTGGCCGTTATCGATGGCCGACTGGCTCAGGTGGTTAAGATCGTGGGCGATGACGTTACGCTGCAGGTGTTTGAGGGCACCGGTGGTATTCCCACAAACGCCGAGGTGGTGTTTATGGGTAAGGCTCCTACGCTGAAGGTGAGTGACAGCCTGGCTGGCCGATTCTTCAACGCATACGGTGATCCTATCGACGGCGGTCCTGCTGTTGAGGGCGCAGATGTTGAGATTGGTGGTCCGTCGGTTAATCCCGTGCGCCGTAAACAGCCGTCTGAGCTTATAGCAACCGGTATCGCGGGTATTGACCTTAACAATACTCTTGTGTCCGGACAGAAGATTCCGTTCTTTGCCGATCCGGACCAGCCGTTCAACCAGGTTATGGCTACTGTGGCCATGCGTGCCAAAGCCGACAAGATTATCCTGGGCGGTATGGGTATGACTAATGACGACTACCTGTACTTTAAGAACGTGTTCTCCAATGCTGGTGCCATGGACCGTATTATCGGATTCATGAACACCACCGAGGACCCTGCCGTAGAGCGTCTGCTGGTGCCTGATATGGCTCTGACCGCTGCCGAGTATTTTGCCGTGCAGAAGGATGAGAAGGTGCTGGTGCTGCTCTCCGATATGACATCATACGCTGATGCCCTGGCTATCGTCTCGAACCGCATGGACCAGATTCCTTCCAAGGACTCTATGCCGGGTTCGCTTTATTCTGACCTGGCCAAGATCTATGAGAAGGCCGTGCAGTTCCCATCAGGTGGTTCCATCACTATTATTGCTGTTACGACTTTGAGTGGTGGCGATATTACTCATGCCGTGCCTGATAATACGGGTTATATCACCGAGGGTCAGTTGTTCCTGCGCCGCGACAGTGATATAGGTAAGGTTATCGTTGACCCGTTCCGCTCATTGTCCCGTTTGAAACAGCTTGTTAATGGTAAGAAGACGCGTTCCGACCATCCGCAGGTGATGAACGCCGCCGTGCGTCTGTATGCTGATGCCGCCAACGCCAAGACCAAGGTAGAGAACGGTTTTGACCTGACTGACTATGATGAGCGTACGCTTAAGTTCGCTCATGACTACAGCGAGAAACTCCTGGCCATTGACGTGAACCTGGATACCACAGAGATGCTTGACGTTACCTGGCAGCTCTTTGCTCAGAACTTCAAGCCCGACGAAGTGAACATCAAGGCCGCCCTTGTAGAGCAATATTGGCCAAAAACGAATTGAGAATTGAAAATTGAGAATTGCCATGCGGTGCGTGGGTATTAATTCTCAATTCTCAATTCTCACCTCTCAATTAAATAAGAGATTATGGCGATAAAGTTCCAATATAACAAGACCTCACTTCAAGTGCTGGAGAAGCAACTGAAAGTGCGTAAGCGCACCTTACCTATAATAAAGAGTAAGGAGAGCGCGCTGCGTATGGAGGTCAAGAAATGCAAGGACGATCTGGCCCGGCTGGAGCGTGAGCTGGAGGAGGGTATAAGTAAGTATGACTCCATGTTTGCGCTGTGGAACGAATTCAACCCTAATCTGGTCAAGGTGAAGGACATTCACCTGGCCGTGCGCAAGATTGCCGGAACTCGAATCCCGGTGCTTGATGAGGTTGAATTCGATGTTGCTCCGTTCAGCCTGTTCAGTCAGCCCAAATGGTACTATGACGGCATCAACATACTGCGGAGCCTGGCTCACGACGCTATTCTGGTGGAGTTCACCACCGCCAAGCTGGGTCTGCTGGAGAAAGCCCGCAAGAAGACCACTCAGAAGGTTAACCTGTTCGAGAAGGTTCAGATTCCCGGTTATGAGGATGCCATTCGTAAGATAAAACGCTTCATGGAGGATGAGGAGAACTTGTCCAAGTCAAGCCAGAAGATTCTTAAATCGCTGCTTGAAAAACGTGAAGCGGCTAAAGAAGAGGAGGAGGCACAGGTATGATTACAAAGATGAAAAAACTCTCCTTCCTTATTCACAGTAAGGAGTATGACGGGTTCCTGGAGCATCTGCGCTCGCTGGGAGTGGTGCATGTGATTCAGAAGCAGGCCGGTGCCGTTCAGGACCAGGCGCTTCAGGAGGATATCAACCTTCTGGCCCGATGCAAGAACGCTCTCAAAACCCTTGAGCCGCATCAGCAGCACAAAGGGGACGGTTCTCTGCGTGTCATTGAGGCCGGATCTCCTTTTGACGAGTTTGTAAAAAAAGTACAGGGAGAACCGTCCCTTTTGTGTCCGGAGAAGATTCTGGAGAGGTTTGATATCCTGGAAGCCGAGAAAGTGGTACAGGAGCAGACTCTGCAGGCGCTTAACCGTGACCGCGCACAGTTGCTGCCGTGGGGCGATTTTGATCCGCATAATGTGGAGAGGCTGGTAAAGGCCGGCTACAAGCTACGTTTCTTTACCTGCCCTTTGCGTGCCTACAATCCGGAGTGGGAGCAGGAGTACAATGCCATAGAGATTATGCGCGACAAGCAGAAGGTGAACTTTGTCACCGTCACGCACACGGGAACGCCGGTGGATATTGATGCGGAGCGCGTGCATCTGCCCGCCATGTCGCTGTCATCGGTCCAGTCCGATATAGACAAGACGCAGGCCGCGATAGATGCCATTCCGATTAAGATGGCACAGCTGGCCGAAGTAGGCGTGTCGGTACTGCAAGACGCAGTAAAACAATTGGATAGCAAGATAGACTTTGGACGGGTGAAACTTACCGGCGAGCATCTGGCTGCCGATACGCTGCTGCTGCTTGAGGGCTGGATTCCTGCCGATAAGGTGGAGGAGGCCAGCCGTGAGCTGGACCTTAAGGGCGTGTTCTTTGAGGTGGATGATCCCACCCCTGATGATGACATACCTATCCAGCTCAGTAACAACAGATTTGCCAAGCTGTTTGAGCCGCTCACCAAACTCTACATGTTGCCCACATATCAGGAACTGGACCTGACGCTGTTCTTTGCGCCGTTCTTTATGCTCTTCTTTGGGCTCTGTCTGGGCGATACGGGCTACGGACTGCTGATGATTGTGGCGCTGCCAGTTTTCACCAAGCTGTTCCAGCTTATCAACCCTAATTTCAGCAAATGGTTAGTGGTGCTGTTTGGTGCAAGCACTATGCTGTGCGGACTGTTGTCGGGCACATTCTTTGGGTTTAACATGTATGACCTGGACATCCCGTTCGTACAAAAGATGAAGGGTCTGCTCTATACCGATAATTCCACCATGTTTACCGTGTCGCTGTGCATAGGTGTGGTGCAGATTCTGTTCGGTATGGGCATAAAGGCGGTCAACCTGGCCATTCAGTGCGGGTTCAAGTATGCGCTGAGCACTATTGGCTGGCTGATGCTGCTCATTACGGTGGGTGTGGCTGCGCTGGCAGGCCTGAACTTCAAGAGCCCGGTGATACTGGGAATCCTGATTGTGGCCGCAGTGCTGATATTCCTGTTCAACAGCCCGGGCAAGAACCCGCTGCTGAACATCGGACTGGGCCTTTGGGATACCTACAACATGGCTACAGGCCTGCTGGGCGACGTTCTCTCATACGTTCGTCTGTTTGCGCTGGGCCTGAGCGGCGGTATTCTGGCTAACGTGTTCAACAGCATGGCTGTGGGTATGGCGCCTGATAACAAGGTGGCCGGTTTCATTGTGATGGTGCTGATATTCGTGGTTGGTCACGCGCTGAACATTTTCATGAATATCCTAGGCGCTATCGTTCACCCCATGCGACTCACGTTTGTGGAGTTCTTCAAGAACGCGGGCTATGCCGGCGGCGGAATGGAATACAAACCTTTCAGGGTTTATGGTTAGATGATGCTACTACCTTACTACTATCTTCCTTGTCCGAAGGATGACGCTCAGGACAGAGAGTCGAAAACTGAAAATATTAACAAATTAAATAAATAACAATTATGTCTAGTTTAGTATTAGCTTTTGTGGGCGTAGCCCTTATGATCGGCCTTGCAGGCATAGGTAGCGCATACGGTGTGACGATTGCCGGAAACGCAGCTGTCGGTGCATTGAAGAAGGTTGACAAGTTCGGTAACTTTATTGTGCTGACCGCTCTGCCCGGAACACAGGGCTTGTACGGTTTTGCCGGTTACTTTATCTTTGCCAATATGGCTGGTGTGCTTACTCCTGATATCACTCCGCTGCAGGCAGCATCGGTATTTGGCGGCGGTCTGGCACTGGGTATCGTAGGCTTGTTCTCGGCCATCCGTCAGGGCCAGGTTTGCGCCAACGGTATAGCAGGCATCGCTCAGGGTCACGATGTATTTAGCAAGACCCTTATCCTGGCCGTATTCCCCGAGCTCTACGCCATCGTAGCTCTGGCCGGCGTGTTCCTGATGAGTTCAGCTCTCTGATAAGAACATCACAGACGGTTCCTTCTGTGTACTGGACAAGGTACACGGGAGGAACCGTCACTTTTGTGTATGCCCGTACATGAAATAATTCCCTATTCTCAATTCTCAATTCTCAATTTGTAGTAACTTTGCAGTCTGAAAATATGCTAGAAAGGAATATGGGTGCCACCAAAAGGAAACCTGACTACATATTCTCCGTGAGTTGGGAGGTCTGCAATAAGATTGGAGGCATTTATACTGTGCTTTCCACACAGGCCAAGACACTCAAGGAGACAAGTGGTGCCACATTAGTCTATGTCGGTCCTGACCTTTGGGAAGGAAAAGATAACCCTCTTTTTGATGAGGACAAATCACTATACATACTTTGGAGAAATCATGCACGTGAAGCAGACGGTATACCTGTAAGGGTAGGATACTGGAATATTCCCGGCCGCCCCATTGTCATACTGGTGGATTTCATGTCGAACTATTCATTCCGGAATGACATCTATAGCCGTGCCTGGGAATTGTTCAACATAGATTCCCTTCATGCTTATGGTGATTACGATGAGGCATCTATGTTTTCATACGCGGCTGCACTGGTTGTAAAGAGCTTCTATAGCTTCAATATAAGCTCTAACGACACCGTAGTCTATCATGCCCATGAGTGGATGACCGCCTTGGGCGCTTTGTTTGTGAAGCATTTTGTTCCTCAGATATCTACAGTCTTTACTACACACGCCACATCCATCGGCCGTTCCATTTGCGGCAATGGTAAGGCTCTTTATGAGTTCTTTGATGGTTACAACGGAGATCAGATGGCACATGAGCTTAACATGGAGTCCAAGCATTCCGTTGAGAAACAGGCCGCACATAGGGTTGATTGTTTTACTACTGTCAGTGACATCACTTCCCGTGAGTGTACCCAGCTGTTGGAACGCACTCCCGATGTGGTGACCGTGAACGGATTTGAGGACGGATTCCTGCCGTCGCCCGGCAAGTTCGGGGATAAACGCAAGGAAGCCCGCCGGTGCATCTTGTCAGTAACGAATAAGCTGTTCGGCACAGATTGGGCCGATGATACGGTCATTGTGGCTATAGGAGGCCGTTATGAGTTCCGAAACAAGGGTATTGACCTGTTCATTGAGTCAATACGTCGTTTGCGTGACGAGGGAAAGACCGGCGGCACCCATATCCTGGCACTTATCAATGTGCCTGCTTGGGTAATGGAACCCAGGCGAGACCTTCAGGACCGTGTGAACCTGAACGATTCAGGCAGATCGCCGTTACCTATGCCATTGACAACCCATTGGCTGCATAATATGGGTGAGGACCGTGTGATATCCACACTTCAGTCTATGGGGTTCCGAAATGCACCGGAAGACAATATTAAGGTGTTGTTCGTACCATGTTACTTGGATGGCGGTGACGGCATCTTCAACAAATCCTACTACGACCTGCTCATCGGTCAGGATCTGGCGATATTCCCGTCGTATTACGAGCCGTGGGGCTATACTCCGCTGGAGAGTGCCGCATTCAACGTTCCAACCATAACATCGGACCTGGCTGGATTCGGTCTCTGGGTAAACTCCGTGGTCAAACGCGATTCGGAATTGGAGGATGGTGTGAAGGTCGTTCATCGTACTGACAGTAACTGGAACGAAGCGGCATCGGACATAAGTCTACAGATTCGGAAATGGGTGGGAAAAAGCGCTGCTGAACGTGACGATATCCGCCGGAAAGCGGGTGATATTGCACAGAAAGCCCTTTGGAAGCACTTTATAAAGTATTATCTTGAGGCTTATGGTTTTGCGATAGAGAAAACATGGAATGAACATTTTTTGATACAACAAATATGAAGATTAAAGCAAGCAATTCAAACCAACCCTCATGGCGCGAGATTTATATCAAATCAAGTGTGCCTGAGGCATTGCAGAAACTTGATGAACTGGCACACAACATCTGGTGGGTATGGAACGAGGACGCCAAGGCCCTGTTCAAGGAGATAAACCCTGATATGTGGACACGTGTGCGCCACAACCCCATTATGATGCTCCAGCGTCTGGGTTACGAGAAACTGGAAGAATTGTCCAAGGATCAGCTGTTCCTGGATAAGATGAATTCCATCTATGATAATTTCCGCAAATATATAGACGTTAAACCCGACGCCAAGCGTCCGTCGGTGGCATATTTCTGCATGGAATACGGCCTAACCCATGTGCTTAAGATTTATTCAGGCGGACTGGGTGTCCTGGCTGGAGATTACATGAAAGAGGCAAGTGACAGCAATGTCGACATGTGCGGTGTAGGTTTCCTTTACCGTCACGGATACTTCACTCAGACTCTCTCCATGGATGGTCAGCAGATAGCCAACTATGAACCTCAGGATTTCAACACCCTGCCTCTTGAACGTGTCTTTGACAAGACCGGTCAGCCCTTGACCATCGCTGTTCCCTACATCAATTATACAGTCTATGCAGCTATCTGGAGAGTAAACGTAGGCCGTGTGCCTCTTTACCTCATGGATACTGATATCGATATGAACAGTGACTATGACCGTCCCATTACATCACAGCTCTATGGAGGTGACTGGGAGAATCGCCTCAAGCAGGAGATACTTCTGGGTATAGGCGGTATGCTCACTCTTGAGGCTTTAGGCATAAAGAAGGATATTTATCACTGCAACGAGGGTCATGCAGCTCTGTGCAACCTGTATCGTCTGACACAGTATGTCAAGCAGGGTCTCACATTCAATCAGTCTATGGAGGTGGTCCGTGCATCGTCACTCTACACTGTTCACACTCCCGTTCCCGCAGGTCATGATTATTTTGACGAGGGTCTCTTCGGCAAGTACATGGGCGGATATGCCCAGCAGTTAGGTATCTCATGGGCTGAGCTGATGGATATGGGACGCACCAATCCGGGTGATCCGGGCGAAAGGTTCTGCATGTCAACCTTTGCGTGCAACACATGCCAGGAAGTCAATGGCGTAAGCTGGCTGCACGGTGAGGTGTCCAAGAAAATGTTCTCAGGAATATGGAAGGGATATTTCCCGGAGGAGAGTCATGTGGGATACGTGACCAACGGTGTACACATGCCTACATGGGCATCAAAGGAGTGGCAGGCACTGTATGCCAGGTATTTTGACAAGAAGTTCCTCTCCGACCAGTCCAATGAAAAGATGTGGGAGGACATATACAAAGTACCGGACAAGGTCATTTGGGATTTGCACAATGACCTCAAGAATCAGCTCATCGAGTATATCCGTGAGCAGTTCCGTGACAGCTGGCTCAAGAACCAGGGTGATCCTTCACGAATCATGTCACTTATGGAGAAGATCAACCCCAATGCCCTGACAATAGGGTTCGGCCGCCGTTTTGCCACTTACAAGCGTGCACATCTGCTGTTCACTGATCTGGACCGTCTTGCCAAGATAGTCAATAATCCCGATTATCCTGTCCAGTTCTTCTTTACCGGTAAGGCTCACCCGCATGATGGTGCCGGTCAGGGACTTATCAAGCAGATTATCGATATCAGCCGCCGTCCGGAGTTCCTGGGCAAGATCATATTCCTTGAGAACTACGATATGCATCTGGCTCGCCGTCTGGTATCAGGCGTCGACATCTGGCTGAACACTCCCACACGTCCGCTTGAGGCATCGGGTACATCGGGTGAGAAGGCACTGATGAACGGTGTGGTCAACTTCTCTGTGCTGGACGGATGGTGGTACGAGGGTTACCGTCAGGGTGCAGGTTGGGCTCTGACCGACAAGCGTACCTATCAGAACCAGAGCTATCAGGACCAGCTTGACGCAGCAACCATATACGGTCTGCTGGAGAACGAGATTCTGCCGCTGTATTATAACAAGAATGCCGAAGGTATATCTGAGGGTTGGGTGTCGACTATGAAGAACTCTATCGCCCAGATAGCTCCCCACTATACTATGAAACGTCAGTTGGATGACTATTTCAGCCGTTTCTATTGCAAGATGGCGGAGCGTTCCAGACTCCTTATGGCTGATAACTACGCTAAAGCCAAGGAGATTGCAGCATGGAAGGAAATCGTTGCAGAGCGTTGGGACTCCATCGAGGTGGTAGGATGCCGGAAGGATATCCCTGATCTCCAGGGAACTTTTTTCACCGGTAAATCGTACACAGTCGAATATGATATTGACGAAAAGGGGCTTGACAATGCCGTGGGCGTTGAGATGGTGCTTATTGGAACCGATGCTGACGGTAATGACAAGTTTGAGAAAAAGATACCTCTGGATCTCGTAAAACGTGAGGGTAATATCTTCACTTTCCGCGGTACGGTCAAGAATGACTATCCCGGCGTGTTTAAGGTGAGTTACAGAATGTATCCGCAGAATCCTGATCTGCCTCACCGTCAGGACTTCTGTTTTGTACGTTGGTTTGACTGATGAAGAAGACTGTCACTTTTGGAGAGGTCATGCTCAGGCTTGCCACTCCCGGTTATGAACGTTTCGGACAGAGCAATGTCCTTAATGCCACGTATGGTGGCGGTGAGGCCAATGTGGCCGTATCCCTGGCTAACTATGGGTTACCGGTTTCGTTCGTGACGCGTGTCCCTGACAATGATATTGCAAGAGCCTGCATCCGTGAGCTCCGTGGTTTCGGAGTTGATGTGAGCAATATTGTTTATGGGGGTGACCGTCTGGGGATATACTTCCTTGAGACCGGAGCTGTGAGCCGTGGAAGCAAGGTGATATATGACCGTGCCGGTTCATCCATTGCCATGATTGAGCCTGGAATGATTGACTGGGACAAGGTACTGGCTGATGCCGGCTGGTTCCATTGGACAGGTATCACTCCTGCCATCTCTGAAGGAGCAGCCAAAGTATGTCTTGAGGCTTTAAGGAAATGTAATTCCATGGGCATTCCTGTGTCATGTGACCTCAATTACCGCAAGAACCTGTGGAAATGGGGAAAGAAAGCGCATGAGGTTATGCCTGAACTGGTGGCGTGTACTGACATAGTCCTGGGTAATGAAGAGGATGCCTCCATGGCGCTCGGAATCAAGCCGGAAGGTGTTGACGTAAGTGCAGGCAGGGTAGATGCCGATGCCTATCTGTCCGTCTCAAGGCAGATAATGGATCAGTTCCCCCGCTGTCGCAAGGTGATAACCACACTCCGTGGTTCAGTCAATGCCAATGACAACACATGGGCAGGTGTCCTCTATGACGGCAGGACACTGTTCAAATCACGTCAGTACAGAATTACGCACATCGTGGACCGTGTGGGAGGCGGTGATTCGTTCATGGGTGGTCTGATATATGGTTTGCGTGTGTACGGTGATGATCAGAAAGCCTTGGATTTCGCGGTTGCTGCATCTTGCCTGAAACATACCGTTTATGGTGATTATAACCGTGTTACTGTTCAGGAGGTTGAGAAACTCATGTCCGGTGATGCTTCCGGCAGGGTGGCGCGTTGAAAATATTAAACAGATGAAATATGAGTAGGTTCAAGAGGCTTCAGGTGCTCCGGACTTTTATGGAGACAGGCATAGTTCCGCTCTTTTACAATCCCAGCGCGGATATTGTAAAACATGTGGTGAAAGCTTGTTATGACGGAGGAGCCAGGGTGTTTGAATTCACTAATCGTGGTGATTGCGCACACATCGTGTTTGATGAAGTAAACAGATGGTCCGCATCGGAATGTCCCAACATGATATTGGGAGTAGGTTCCGTATGTGATCCGGCCACTGCCGCTCTCTATATCCAGCTTGGTGCGGGATTCATTGTCTCTCCCAGTTTGAATCCGGATATGGCCAAAATATGCAACCGCCGTAAGATTGCGTGGATACCTGGTTGCGGTACCCTTACTGAGATCAATACCGCTGAGGAGCTGGGCTGTGAGATTGTCAAGATCTTTCCCGGTGCCGAGGTTGGTGGACCTTCATTCGTGAAGGCCATAAAGGGTCCCTGCCCTTGGACAGAGATCATGCCGTCAGGAGGCGTATCACCTGATCCTGCAAGTCTTGAAGCCTGGTTCAAGGCTGGTGTAGCATGCGTAGGTCTCGGTTCACAGCTTACCCCCAAGAATGTGCTGGAGTCACATGATTACCGTTTTATAGAAGATAAAGTCAGGGAGTCAATAGATTTTGTAAGAAAATACAAGCAGCAATGAAGAATTTGTTTGATATTTCCGGAAAGAACGCCATTGTGACAGGTGGCGCCGGAACACTGGGAAGCAATATCGCCAGGCATCTTGTCGGGCAGGGTGTCAACGTGATCCTTTTGGGGCGTCACAAGGAGAATACTGAAGCTATGGCTCAGGAACTGGCAGCCTTAAACGGTGGTAAGGTGTCAGCTGTCGTATCGGATGTACTCGACATTGACAAGCTCAAGGCTACCCGTGACATTATAGACAAGGAGTGGGGTGGTACCGATATACTTGTGAACTGTGCCGGCGGTAATGTCCCCGGTGCCACAGTTCCTGATGACAAGTCAGTCTTCGACATGAAAATAGAGGATTTTGAAAAGGTCACCAGTATCAATATGAACGGCACTGTCTATCCATCACTCGTTTTCGGTGAATCTATGGCCAAAAAGGGCAGCGGAAGCATCATCACGATCTCTTCCATGGCAGCTATGAGCGCCCTTTCACGCGTGATGGGATACACTGTGGCCAAGTGCGGCATTGACGGCTTCACCCGCTGGATGGCACAGGAGATGGCAATCAAGTTCAATGAGAAGATCCGTGTCAATGCAATAGCTCCCGGTTTCTTTATAGGAAATCAGAACAGGGCTATGCTCATAAATCAGGATGGGTCATATACCGAGCGCAGCAAAAAGATTATAGCACATACCCCCATGCGTCGTTTCGGTGATATAACCGAGTTAAACGGTGCCGTACATTTCCTCTGCTCTGAAGCCGCATCTTTCATTACTGGAATAGTGATGCCTGTTGATGGCGGATTCAGCTCATTCAGCGGAATCTGACATGAAGCTCGAGAAAGCATGGCGATGGTTTGGCCATAATGATGCCGTCACTTTGGACAATATGGTCCAGATGGGTATTGAAGGGGTTGTAACCGCCCTTCATCATATCCCGACAGGGGAAGTCTGGCCTAAGGAGGAGATACTCCGGCTCAAGCGTGAGATTGAGTCAAAAGGGATGCGGTGGAGCGTGGTGGAGAGTATCCCGGTATCAGAATCCATCAAGACCGGCTCCGCTGACAGGGAAAAACATATCGGGAACTACCGGCATACCATACGGAATCTGGGCGAATGCGGGATTGACACCGTATGTTACAACTTCATGCCGGTTTTGGATTGGTGCAGGACAATATTGGATTATCCGCAACCCGGCGGCGGAATAGGGCTCTGTTTTGACTATCCCACCTTTGTGGCGTTTGATGTGTTCATCCTCAAGCGTCCTGACGCAGCCGATGATTACTCCAGAGAGGACCTTGAGGAGGCAGAGAAAGTATTCTCTCGTATGACCCCTGAAGAGGCCTCTGCGCTCAGTTACAACATAATTGTGGTGACACAAGGTTTCATTAACGGTGTGATTGACGGCTCTGTCAGCAATCCTGAGAAACTCTTCCTTGAGTATATATCCCGTTACAGGGATATTGATCGTGACGGTTACAGGGAAAACCTCAAATATTTTATCGATAAGATAATTCCTGACTGTGAGGAGTATGAAGTCAACCTGTGCATACATCCGGATGATCCGCCGTATCCCATCCTCGGGATGCCCCGCATCATGGGTTGCTCCGATGACATGGAGTGGCTCACTGAAGCCAACACCTCTCTCAGGAACGGAATAACATTCTGTACCGGTTCATTGTCCGGACGTCATGACAATGATCTTCCGCTCATGGCTGAAAGATTTGGTTCCCGAATCCACTTCGCCCATCTCAGGAACACCCGATATACCGGATACAAGAGCTTCTATGAGTCCGGTCACCTTTACGGAAGCCTGGATATGCCAGCCATAGTCGAGGCTCTCATGCGCGAGCAGCGCAGGCGTGTGTCAGAAGGCAGGCACGATACCAGAATACCCGTAAGGCCGGATCATGGTATAAGAATACTGAATGACCTTGATGCCGACAGGTACAATATAGGTTATCCCCTTAACGGACGGTTGCGCGGTATAGCCGAGCTGGACGGGCTTATGGTGGGGATAGACAGAATGTTGTCCAGAGAAAGCCTTTAGCTGATTGTTCCGGAGCCGAGCATCTCACCATCCGCAGCGTACCATACGGCAAACTGCCCGGGAGTAATACCTCTCTGAGGCTCATCAAACAGGATATACATGCCGGTTTCACGCATCATGAGCCATGCGTCCTGAAGAGGCTGCCTGTAACGTATCCTTACCCGGTATCGGCGCAGCTCACCTTGAGACATAATTATATCAGGCCGGATCCAGTGCACATGGTCAGTGCTTATATTAAGGCAGCTGCGAGATAGCCCCTTATGTGTGTGTCCCTCGCCCGCATATACTATATTCCGCTCAATATCAGTACCTATGACGAAGAGAGAACCGTCATGCCCTCCTATGTTGAGGCCATGACGCTGTCCTATGGTGAAGAATTGCGCACCGTTGTGCTCCCCTATTATCTTTCCCCAGGGGTTCTGCTTCCAGCGGGTCTTTTTCGTATGCTTTCGCCCTGAACGGTAGGTTTCGGTAATGAACTTGATGGCTGAGTAGTCTACCTCTCCGGCCAGCAGGGAAAGTGTAGTGTCGTCCAGTTGTGAAAGCTTTTGTGGATCGTAGCTGTTTGAACCCAGAGTGCCGGTACATTTATCTTCGCTGACATATCCGGTTACCATCACAGCAGGTACGGAGCCTACCGTGAGGGAGGAGAGGGTCTGCTCCACAAAATGATAGTGTGCGTCATCGGAATAGAAGCGGTCATAAACCTCCACAACATCCCCACGTACACTCTTGAGTTTCTGTTTGAGGAATTCGGGAAGGTCAACCTTACCCACAAAACATATTCCCTGAGAATCCTTTCTGGTGGCGGAAGGGAGACCTGCCTCGGCTGCTATCCTGCGAACCTCCGGCTTGAGCAGGTGTCCTACAGGAAAGAGAGCTTTGGAAAGCTGCTCCTGGTTGAGTTGGCACAGGAAGTAACTCTGATCCTTGTTTGGGTCTGTCCCTTCCAGTATCCTGCAGACAGACTTGCCGTAATCGGCTGTCATGATTTCCTTCCGGCAGTAATGCCCGGTGGCCACCATCTCAGCCCCAAGCCCTGATGCCGCTTCAAGAAAAGCGTCAAACTTTATTTCACGGTTGCACAGTACATCCGGATTTGGGGTCCGTCCCTTGGAATACTCATGGAACATATAGTCAACCACACGTTTCCTGTATACTTCACTCAGGTCAATAAAATGAAAAGGTATTCCTATCTTCCTGGCCACCATCTGGGCTACCATACGGTCCTCCTCCCACTCGCAGTCACCGTGAAGCGTACCTTCAGTATCATGCCAGTTCTGCATGAACAGACCAAACACGTCATGTCCTTGCTGCTTAAGCAGTAAAGCCGCAACGCTTGAATCAACCCCGCCTGAAAGCCCTACACAAATCTTCATGCTGCAAAAATAATGCTTTTAAACTTATTCCGAAAATAAACCCCAAGCTGCGTAATGCAGCTTGGGGACTCCGTTTAAAGACTTATTGAGAAGAACGGAAGTTTTATGTTTATCAATGATACTTTTCAGGTTCTTTCTGTCAAAAAAAATCTATGCAAAATTACCTATATGAACAGCTCCTGATGTATAAAATCGTAAAATCGTTATATAAAATCGTAAAATAATATCTCATTTGGGGATAAACTGGTGTGCCACCTGTTCTTTTACAGCTGTTAGAGTGTTACGGTTATAATATGGTTATCACTGTCAACCTTTTCGGTCTTCCGAAATTTAGTTGAAAAGACAAGTTTATGTTTGAGTTGTTGCAGTTAAGTCATATTATCTTGTTATCAACTTCGTTTTACTCTCACTCTACCCATACTCTACCCATACTCTACCCATAGGGTTGCCATAGAGTTGCCATAGGGTTGCCATAGGGTAGCCATAGGGTAGCCATAGGGTAGCCATACCCCTTGAGTATGGCACAAAGCAGCCTGGAAGCAGAGTGATTGCTGCTTGGAAGCAGCTTAAAGGCAGTCTTTCAACTAAATTGCGGAAGAACCACCTTTTCAGGAAAAGACAAACCAGAATCAGGAAAAGACATATACGTTGAACATCATTAAAAAAAGAATTAACAATCCGGAGTAGAGTGCGTCTTTATTGCGAAACAGCACAATAAAAATAAAGTTGCTGCGATTACATTGTAAATAAAGAGAGGATTAAAGACAAACCACAATGAGGAGTATTTTTATAATTCTGGCACTTATGATTCCACTGTTGGGAAATGCCAGGAAGGAAAAGAAAGTAGTTTCGGAGTACATGATACACCGTGTCATACAGGATTACGGCAGTGAGTCGGGATTTGAGGTGATCAGGATAGGCCCGTTGGCAGCCGATATTCTCAAGGGTGCGGTGAGGATGTCACTCTCAAAGGACAATAGCCCCGAAGCCCGTGAGGTAGGCAAGGTGATAAAGCAGATAAACAAACTCATCGTGGTGGATTATGAGGGTTGCAGCTATGAGACGCGCACAATGATAAACCGGGACTTGGAGAAGGTTCTTGATCCCGGGAACCTGCTGATGGAGATCAAGGACGGCGAAAATTCCATGCTGCTGTACGGCATCCTGACGGACAAGGAGAAGAGCATAAAGGACTTTGTACTTTACACTCCTCAGAGCTGTACGTTGATATGTCTGTTCGGTAGTATTCCGGCTGACATACTCAATAGAATAAATAAAGACTAACGAAAGAGAGATGGGTTACAGGGAGTTCTCTGAAATATTCATTCCGTTGGGCGGGCAGCTATACCGGGTAGCCTATTTTATTCTTGAATCAGAGAGCGATGCCCAGGATGCAGTACAGGAGATGTTTGTTAGGCTATGGGAACAGCGGGAGTCACTGGAAACGGTAGTCAACCCGAAGGCCTATTGCATAACGCTGGTGAGGAACATCTGCATAGATATGATAAGACGACGCTCCGGGACTTGCCGCAGTACTTCCGAGATACCGGATACAATACCTGCCGGCACGGACACGGCGGAGCGCATGGAACAGAGGGAGAGAATGGCACGCGTGATGGACGCCATAGACCGTCTGCCCGAAAGGCAGCGACAGGTGCTCCGGATGAGAGTATTCCAGGAGCTTTCCTACAAGGAGATAGAGGAAAAAACAGGCATTGGGTACCTCACACTGAGGGTACTCCTTAGCCAGGCAAGAAAACAACTGAAGAAAGTGCAATGAAACAGATTGAAGAGATTGAAAAAATGAGCCTCGAGGCTCTGGAGACGCAGGCCGGGGACTGCTCCGTAAAGATTCCCCCTACGCTCAACACCGGTATAGCCCGTGCTCTCACGGCTGCCGCTGCAGCCGGGAAGCTGAGACAGGAGGAAGGAAAGAGCCACAGGGCTGCAAGGTATTCCATTGCAGGGTTGATAACCGCCACGGCTGCCGGCCTGCTGCTTCTGTTTACCGTGGGCAGGCGTCCGCATGACACCTTTGACAATCCTGCCGAAGCCTATGCGCAGCTGGAGAGGACACTGTCATACATGACAAGTAAGGTGGCCCAGGGGATGGATATAGCATCGGAGGCCAACCCTGTTATAGAGAAGACAAACGGAGTAATAAATAATTTAAATGCAAATTGATATGAAAAGGACAATATTGTTTACTGTCGCCCTGCTGATAACAGCTGCCATGTTCGCTCAGAGCGGCAGGAATATTTACAACAAGTACTCTGATGCCAAGGATGTGTCAGCTGTATATATCTCACCGGTGATGCTGCGGCTCATGGGCCAGCTTCCGGACATGGAGATGGGTGACGAGCACATTAATATAACCTCCATAATACGTACTATGACAGGTTTCTACCTGATAAACAGCGAGAACACGGAAATTAACAACTCCATAAGCTCCGACGTTAACAAGATGGTAAAAACCGGCAGGTATGAGATGCTCATGGAGATTAAGGATAACGGGGAGACGGTTCACATATACATTGTGGGCAAGGAGGACAACGTGACAAGCCTGGTATTCACAGCACAGGAGGAAGGGGAATACACCTTTATTTGCTTGGATGGCCAGATGTCACGGCAACAGCTGGAGAACATTCTGTCCGATGCCTTGGACGGCGACAGATGAAGGCGCTGAAGATGTGGAGCATACGACATTAGAGTTGGACTTTGCATACTTCTTATGCAATAGTGAGCATTTCCCAATATTACTATGTAAATCTCTGTTTTTTTGCAAGATATGCACTTTCCCAGGATTATCCCCATTGTGCATAGTTATTCAAGAATAAGCCATCTTTTCATCTTGGTGCAACTTTTTTTGCCAAAAAATGCACTGTGTTCACCCTTTTACAGATAACCTGTTCAGTACTTGTAGAATGGTGCTTTTACAAGTTGATAGGTATAGCATTGGGAGCCTCCATCCCATTCAACCAAAGCATGCTCATCTGTGAAAGACTTGATGTGATTATCATTAAAGCCAAGGGATTGTTTTTCGTCCTGTGCAAGCCCGCCCGCCTGACCGCCTTGCTGATGGTTATCTCTGTAGGCCGCCCGGGATTGCTCAAATTTGTACACAAGTACGGCCGCCAGCACGCCAGCCCCAACTCAGGCTACCCTGAATCAGCTCTGGCCGGCATACTTGACTGCCGTTTCGGCGGCACCCACACCTATTTTGGCCAGGAGTTTTACAAACCCTACATAGGGAATAATCCGCGTGAGCTCACTACAAATGATGTCAGTCATGCCATTCGCATCAATATCCTCTCGGAGGTTATCATGGTGCTATTTGTGATGGCGCTCTATATCGTTACCTTGAAGCAGTAAATTTTGCCGTTTTCCAGCGAGAGCTTGCTCGTGATCGTCTTCCGCATGTCGCAGCCCGGGAACACGGTGACCGAATTCCGGCGTTCCTCCTCGTCGTCATAATAGTTGCCGCCGAACTGGAGACAGAGTTCATATCCCGCCTCGAGATCCTTGTCGAAGCGGACGGGCACGAAGAAGGTCTTTTCGACCACATCCTCTTCCATCAGCGTGAGGTCGCTGTTATTGCCGCTATCGAGCAGGTAATAGTCCTGCGGTCCTCTCTCGATCGTGAAGGGCGTCCCCGTGTAGCTTTCGGTGGTCACATCCAGGCCGGAGAACCGGACGAAGACCGGGTCACCGTTCACACCCCACTCTTCCTCTTCGTCCGAGTCGGGATCCACGCACTTGATGCGGATGGAATTGATCCGCGCCTGGTCGAAAGGAGAACCGGCAGGCGCCTCGTACGGGAAGTTCCTGAGAGTCACCTCAATGCGGAACACGGCGAACTGGTGCTCCAGATACACGTGGGCAACATCGCCGGAGATCAGCACCTCACCCAGCATCAGGTCGACATCGGAGATAGAAGACGGATCATCGTGCTGCAGGGCGCCCGAAGCGGTCGAAAGGTTTCTCATATAAATGGTCGGAGATCCTTCCCGCACAGCGTCGAAGATCGAATTGCCAGCGTACGAGTCCACCGACGGATACAGGCAGATGACCTTGTCCCCTGCGTTTCCGGTCCAGGTCCCGGAGAATTCCGCCTTGCTGCGGCCTTCCTCACCGGTAGAAGTGAACGTATCGACGGCCGTGATGCCGCCCTGGCCGAAAGAAACCACCGTAATGGCTTCCTCCGAATTCCAGAACCCTTCCAGCGTCTTGCTTTCCGTGTCGTATTCATAAAGCGTCTTTGTGACCGCCGGAGTGACGACGGACGCCTGGATCGTCATCGGGACGCCTGTCTTAGTCTCGGGCATCGGTGTTTCGGGTATTGATTTCTGGCAACTGTTCATCAGAACGGCTGTAAAGGCCGCCATTGCGAAAAGTGTTATAATGCGTTTCATCTTGCTGACAATTAATAAATTAAAAATCCAAGTCCCAGCCGTGTTCCATATCAGGCACTTCTCCGCTGGCACAGATGATGCCTTCGGCCTTTAATTCGATGACCTCCGTAACAGGAGGATTGTACTTTTTGAGGTTGTCTTCCATAAAGTGATTTAATTCTAAGTGAGAACAAATTTTGAAATGCAAAATTAAATATAACATACAATATTCCAAAGCCGTCAGAGCTATTTTTTTTTGCTTGCTGACATTAGGTTCCGAAAGCCAGTTCAGAGTTCTATGCAGAGCATGCCACCAAAGGGAATCAGGTTCTCGAAGGCGTGGCGCAGGTCACAGAGGCCGGCATAGACGCGGGCGCAGGCCAGGACTCCTCCGTGGGCAAATATCAGCACGTTTTCAAAGTTGCGCGTTTTAAGATCGTCCAGGAAATTGCAGATGCGGTTGTACATTCCGCGGAATGATTCTCCGTCGGGGATGGGGTTTGTAGGGTGCTGTTCTCTACAATCATTGCATTCAGTGGAACAGACAACAATAGTTTCTGGAAGGTCTCATTGCCCTTCACCTTGTTCCAGACAACATATTTCATCCACTCTATGTTGAAGGTTTCCCAATCAAGTCTCTTTATGTTGTCATTCTTGTTTCTGATTTTCTTCTTGGAAGCATAACCATTTGTTTCAGCCTGCAGGAGTTTCTGGATTTCAGTGTGCCTGGTGCTCCCATCAGAGAACAGACCACAGATATATGCCTGCTCACTGCCAAAGAAATGATGACCATTCAAATCAAACTCAAACCCAGGGGACATATTACCAAATGACTTGACTATAAAGACCAGGAAGAACATGATGGAAACTAATTTTTGATGATATGAATAGGGTTACTTGAAGGGGGGAATGACAGATGTTGTTCCCCCTTTTTCTTATGTATCTGGGAGGAGATGCACACTTGGTGCATTTTTGGTGCAACTTTTTTCTGTACAAAAACAAGAAAAACCCTCTCTGAGTATATTCAGAAAGGGTTTTTTATTTTGTTCATGTGGAGCATACGAGACTAATTTGGGATATTAGGGGGTATTATGTGATATTGTTATATTATTGATAATGTGACTTTTGAGACAAATTGGTGTTCCTGATTATTCCTGATTATTTCATAGTTTTAGGAAGATTTTAGGAAGGTGTCCCATTGAGGTTAGGAATAATGTATTATCTTTGCCATAGGTATTTAAAACACATTTTTTATGTCTACAATTTATTACATTGGCCCGGTCCTTAAGGACGGAAATGCGGGTATTTTTATCAGAGTTCAGAACAAAGAGCCTAAAATTGACATTAAAAAGAAGACTGGGCTTAGTGTCAATCCTCGTGTTTGGGATAAGAGAAACTCCAAGTCTTTCTGGGATAAGTACAAGGGAAACGCTGAGATTGAGAAGCTGTTTGAGCAGCTGAAGAATATACGCAACAGCGTGGAGGGTCAGCTGGCTTTGGGTAAGGCACTGAAGAGTGAGGATGTGCAGAAGTTGATTGAGGATGTCATTTACAAGGAGGCGAAAGAGGAGGAGCAGCGCAGGAAGGAGGAGCTGCTGCGGATGAAGCTGGAGGCGGAGAAGATGACTCTGGTTAAGTACTTCCAGAAGTTTTATGATGATGCGGAATCAGGGAGGCGGGTTACTGTTAAGGGAACCCGGTACACTCATGGGTCTCTTACCAGCATCAAGCAGGCTCTGAACCATTTTCTGGATTTTGAGGGGTCTCTTAAGAAGAAGCATGATTTTGATGATGTGAACATGGACTTCTACAATGATTATATGACCTACCTCAATAATCATAACTACAGACTTAATACTATCGGCAAGAATATATGCTGGCTGAAGGCGGTCATGTCCATGGCGGAGACCGAAGGGTATCATCACAGTGCCATATATAAGGATAAGAGGTTCAAGGATACCAGAGTGGAGGCTGACTCCATTTATCTGACCAAGGAGGATCTGGATGCCATACGGGATGTGGACCTTAGCGGTGAGCAGCCGGGTTATACGCTGGCCAGAGATATTTTCCTGATTGGCGTTTGGACGGCGCAGCGCGTTTCTGATTATAACAACCTGGACAGCAAGAATGTCAAGGAGTATAATGTGAGGACTATTGAGGATGTGGATGACCCTGACAACCCCGGCAAGACTAAGGCTATTGTTGTGGAGAAGACTAAGAAGGTGATTGAGATTGTGCAGAAGAAGACGGGTGCGAAGGTCTATATTCCCTGTTCCTCGGAGTTGCTGCAGATTCTTGAGAAGTATGATTTCAATGTGCCGCACCTTTCGGACCAGAAGGTGAATGACTATATAAAGGAGGTGGCTAAGATGGCCAAGCTTGAGGATGAGATTCGTGTGGAGTATGTGAAGGGAGGCCAGAAGCATGTGGATTTTGTTCCGAAGTGGAAGATGGTGCACACCCATACTGCCAGGCGCACGGGTGCCACGCTGATGTATCTTTCGGGGATGGATATTTACGATATTATGAAGATTACGGGCCACACTACCCCGCTTACGCTTAAACGCTATATCAAGGCTGAGGAGCTGGAGGTGGTGCAGAAGATGGTCCAGCAATATGACTACTTTGATTAGTAGCATGTGTTGATTGGCGGGCCATGTGGGCCCTTATACGATTAGTCCTTTTTACTATATACCTATTTTAATTGAAAGAGATGAACAGTATTAATGCTGCCGTTACGGAGATAGATGTATTGACCTCAGCTGCCGCTGGTGCGATGGCTGAGGTCTCTGACGCTATTGGGCGTGATGGTTTGGAGAGTGAGGACACCGGGGATCTTAGGCACCTGGTGGAGTTTGTCATTGTGAAGACCGGTGAGATTAAGGAGCTGCTGACGCGGACTCTGGACAGCATTCTGGCGGAATGGAACGGGATAACCGGGAACGGGATGCTGGAGGGGAAGGTACGCGAGTATCTGAAGCTGGGGCTGGAGTTTCTGGAGAAGGCTGACGCATTTGACGTTAAGGTTGCTGATTGCCGGTATGACCTGAGTGCGCTGGTTGGTGAGAGCTGGTTTGCACGGGAGCTGCTTACGGTGATGTGCGATTGGAGGAAGAGTGTGGAGCCGGTGTTGGAGGCTCTGCAGAAAAACGGCGGAGTTGAGCATGGGTTGGTGGATCCTTTTGAGACGGCGGTGAGGAAACTGCGGCCATACTTTACGGGCGTGGGCTCTGAGGGCTTGAGGGCGTTGGTGATGAACGGTGTGTCTTTGGCGGCCAGGCCTACCTGGAAGCAGGACCGTAGGCAGGCGGTGATACTGGGGGAGACACTGGGGATAAGCTGCAGGGTGATGAACCTGTCGTTTGTATTCACAAACCGTAACGGTGCTGAGCGGCCGCTGAAATACAGCAGCGACAGGCCTGACCTGGATTACAGCTGCTATGAGATTTATCCTATCCTGACTGAGTTACTGGATGGGATAAGGGAGAAAAAGAAAAGCCTTAAATAAGTCTTAAAAGCGCCATTGCAGACAGGCATAGGCGCTGTAATATCAGCATCTTAATATAGGTGGAACAAAGCTGTGGCGTTTTGTTCTGCTTTTGGGTGCTATTGTATCCCTCCTTATGTCACCATACTTTTGCAGTGCCGGTAAAAATTGCCGGCACAGTATAGGCCTACACTGTTTTTTCTAATTCAAAACAGTGTTTTTATGGAAACATTAGAAGCAATCAAGTTATTTTTATGCGACTTGATCAAGCCAATCGTGACGGAGGCTGTGGCGGAGGCCATACCCAAGCCTGAACCTAAACAGAGTCTGCATCTGCTTACCCTGGCCCAGGCTATCAAGACTTACCCTATCTCACACTCGACTATCTACCGTTTGTTTGACCGGGGACAGTTGTCGAAGCACAAGCTGGGGAAAAGGACCGCCCTGGATGAGAGAGAACTGATGGTGCTGTACAGGAAGGAAACCCTGACCGGCACAACCGCAAGAAGAACCTCAGAAAGATACCCGTCATGAAAAAAATATCAAGAAAAACGGTGGATTGTCACACCGCGTCAATGATTAGAGTTTATTTTGCGCTCCAGCAATCAATTATGCCTACCGGTTATGTCAGAGAATGATGGTTTGATAATGCCTAAATTCGATCCGGGTGCCGTCCTTGTAACCTTGTTTAAAAGAGTTTGCCCGCCTAAGACCAAAGGTGAGAGTAAGGAAGAAAGATGCAATGAGACGCGGACCGATGAGATAATGCAGAGAGATATTCCCTTGACCGACTTTGTCCGCCTGGGTGCCAGGTATATCTCCAGTCTGGAAAAGATCTGGGCTGAGAAAGATAAAAACAAGGTGAAATATCTGAAACGTGAACTGCTGCCGGCTGCAAGCATTTCGGCCACTCTGAAGACCAGGAGCTCCGGGGTGTCTCTGGAGAATAAGATTATTCAATATACCGGACTTATTGTTCTGGATTTTGACCACTTGGAGGATATTGAGGAGGCCAAAGAGAAGCTGAAACAGGTGCCTTATATCTGGTACGTATCGATGTCGGCGAGCAAAAAAGGGCTTTATGCCATTGTCCTGACTGACAACAGGGACTATAAAAGACATGAGTTGTACTTTGATGCCCTGATTGATGAGGCAAAAGCTTTAGGCCTGAATCCTGATAAGCCATGCCGCGATGTTACCAGACTGAGGTTTGTATCCTATGATGAGAATCCCTACATTAACGATAACTGTACCCCGTACCAGCTGCCGGATGACTATTACCCAGTGAAGGATGACATATACCTGTCTCCAGGGGACGATGCCGATGAGGTGCCTGAGGGACCCGCTGCCGAGGTAACGGATGACCAGAAGCTGCATGCCGCGGAGGCTCTGGAACTGAATATGCCCCTGGGACGCAAGTTACCGTATGCGGATGCGCCCGAGAGAGCAATGTCATTTGCCAAGGAATGGGAAAGGAAGCAGATTCCGATTGACGATTTCAGGGACTGGTATGTGATGGCATCGGCACTGGGTACTCTTGGTGAGTATGGATGGGGAATACTGGAGATGATCTCTAAGTTCAGTTCCAAGTATGACAGGGATAAGAACAGGGATATTTTTGACAGGGTAAGGAAAACCAACCGTGAGATTACTATGGGAAGTTTCTTCTACAAGTGCCACGAGTACGGTGTAATGACCGATACAGCTACGCACAAGGAGAGCCCTGAGTTTCCGGTGAATGCTTTCCCTGACACTATCCGGGAAATCATCCTTAAGGCCCACGAGGGCATGAACCACCCTATCGACTACATTGGCTCAAGTCTTATCACCGTGGCTGCGGCTGCCGTGGGCAACAGCATCCAGGTGAGGATGATGGCGGACTGGATAGAGAAGCCCATCATCTATATGGCCATAGTTGGTGAAGCCGGGTCGAACAAAAGTGCCCCACTGGCATTTGCCGTGAAGCCGCTGGAGATTATGGACGACATAGAAATGGATGAGTACAATGAGAGATATGAGGAGTACCGGGAGGAATGCGAGAAGGCCGCAAGGTCTAAAGGCATGATGCCCGAAGAGCCCGACTATTTCCAGTATGTGCTGAACGATTTCACGATTGAGGCCATGATGCAGCAGCATGCGGTGAACCGCCGCGGTATGCTGGTGTATAAGGATGAGCTGCTGAACTTTGTACGCAACATGAGCCGTTACAGTACAGGCAATGACGAGATGACCTGGACAACCATGTTCACCGGTGGCGGGATCCAGAACACCAGGAAGGATAAGCGGAAGACCAAACTGAAATCCACCTGTGTATCAATCATAGGTACCATACAGCCGGAGAGCCTGCCTGAGTTTGCCAAGGGCAAGACGGAGAACGGTTTCATAGACCGCTGGCTGTTTGCCTATCCGGAGAAGCTGAAGGCACCGAAGTTCAAGACGGGACGGCAGATGCCGGAGATAGTGGATATGTGGTATAAAGTGATTGACCGCATACTGGATATTGAATACGATCCTGCTGCCGAGCCCATTATCCTGAGCGAGGAGGCTGAAAAGGTCTATGCCAACTGGTATGACGCCCTGGCTGAGAAGAAGTTCCATGCGGATGTGACTTTCAGGCGGGCATCGACCAAAATGGAACGTTACCTTATCCGGTTGGCCATTGTTCTGGAGGCGCTGCGTTACGGTGCCGGCGGCGAGCGTGTGAAGGAAATCAGTGCGTGGGCCATAAAGGGTGCCATTGACCTGGTCTATTATTACCTTTCTTGCGGAATGAAGGCCAGAAAGAAGTTCAAGACCGGACCATTGGAGACCCTTACCGACCTGCAGCGTATGATTTACACTGATATACCTGTGAAGTTTGAGACCAAGGAGGGCATTGAGATTGCTGAAGGGCACGGTATGAGTGAGCGTACATTCAGATACTGGCTCCATTCGGACTTCTTTATAAAATGCTCCCACGGCAATTACGAGAGGAGATACAGGTAAAGGGTATATGCAGTTTTGCCTTATTTGCAGTATTTGCCGTTTGAGGTTTTGGTTGATGAATCAGTAGAAATGAAGAAAACCGTTCTGTAGTATGTCAGAACGGCGTTTTGGAAGATGCTGCGGAACACGGGGATGAAGAAACGGCAAATACTGCAAAACGGCAAATGCTAATAAACGGAAGATTACCGGTGATGTTTGGCTGATGTTTGGTTGATGCGGGATTTTACGGGGTGTGCACAGCACCTGCAGTGGTGGAATAAAAGAGTGACAAAAGTTATGAAAGCTATGGTACGAACGGTGTGTCCCGGAGCGATGGCGGATGTGTGGAGCTTCTGCCTGGGGAACATATGGAAGTTTTACTTGGTAATGAGGCTTTAGAGGTGTATATTTGCAGCCGACTGACTTAAAGACATTCAAGATAGACCTTTTCTAACCTAATTTGAGCAGGAAGACCATACTAAAACACTTAAACTTACTAGGAAATCTATGTCAGAACAGAAAGCAGCAGGCAGAATCCTGTGGGTAATGAGCCTGCTAAAGAACAACAGCCACAATACGGTGGATGTGATTGCATCAAGAGTGGGATTAAGCCCCAGGTCCGTTTACAGGTGCATAAAAACACTGCAGGATATGGGCATAAACGTAACGAAGCGTTATGGAGCGGTTTACACCATTGACGAGGAGAAGGTGGACTTGAGGAAGCTCAAGAACCGCTTGCAGCCGGAAAAGCCGGAGAAAGGAATAATACTGCAGAAACCTTGCCAGGACCTGAAGAAGGCCCGTGACACCTACGAGGTGCTGGAGCTTATGGAGAAGGAGCATAAGCTGGATGATGCACCCTACCTGAGGCAAGTGGTGGCCAACGTGACGCTGCTGCAGAAAGCCGCACAGCTAAAATACAAGGTGACGGTTGAATATGACACCAACACATGGGGCAAGAGAATAACCAGAGTGTTAGAGCCCTACACGTTTTTCTTTTACTACAACTACGTATGGTGCTTTGATTGCGACAAGGGATTGAACATGCCTCTGAGGGTAAGCCGCATGGGCCAGGTAAGGATAATGGATGAGAAATGGACCCAGGGCAGCAGACACATGAAGCAGAAGGTGGATGCCTTTGGCTGTTGGGGTCACTACACCAAGCATGTGAAACTGAGGCTGACCATGCAGGCCCGCAATCTGATGACCGAAGCCCACCCAATCAGCATGATAACGATGAAAGAAGACCCGGACTACCCCGACGGCCAGCGCTGGATAGCAGACCTGGAAGTATGTGAATACTCCGGACTGACCCGCTACATAATGGGCATGCTGGATGAGGTGGAGATACTGGAGGGCGAAGGCCTGAAGGAATACATCCGCGAATGGCGTGAGAAGATTAACGCCGTGGTGCTATAAAATGTCTGTATAATATGCTTACGAGTTTTATCTTATAATCATGATACTGTCCTTTTTGAATTCATGTTTTCGTCATGATATGAAAAATAATTTGTTATTTTGTCATTCTCTTTATTATGGTAAAAGGTGATAAGCATCATGATGAAATTATTTATAAGTAGCGTACAGAAAGAGTTTGCATTAGAGCGCAAAGAAATTGCTGTATACATAAGGCAGGATGCAGTTCTGGGAAAATTCTTTGAACCGTTCCTGTTTGAGGAGTTACCGGCAAGAGATGTATCTGCTGCTCAAGCTTACTTATCGGAAGTGGAGGATTCGGATGTTTATTTAGGCCTGTTTGGAGCTGAATATGGTTTTGAGGATAAAGAGGGCGTTTCGCCCACAGAGCGAGAATATGATAATGCTACAGAAAACCATAAATACAGGATAATCCTGATTAAAGATGTACAACAGCGCGAACCTAAAGAAAAGGCTTTAATTAAGAAGGCCGAACATGATGTAGTACGAAACAAATTCAAGTCATTTGAACAACTCAGGAATGCTGTATATGCGGCGTTAGTACATTATCTGGAGCTGAGAGGATTTCTGCAAAACAAGCCTTTTGATGCAACATGGAATGAAGAAGCCACTTTAGAAGATCTTGATAATGATAAGATACGCTGGTGGACAGGGATGGCAAGGGAGAAACGCAACTACCCTATTGCTTATAGTGAAGAGAATGTTCATAAAATACTTACCAGCCTCCATTTAATATCTGATGACGGTAAGGTTTCAAACGCTGCATTATTGCTTTTTGCCAAGGATACCCAGAAATGGTTTGTCACTGCTATTGTAAAGTGTGTACAGTTTTATGGAACTAAGATGCAAAAACCGATGGCCAGCCAACAGGTTTATACAGGAAGTATCTTTGAGGTAGTTGATCAAGCCGTATCATTTGTCATGTCCCATATTGATGCCCGTGTAGGTGAAAGAACTGAATCTGCGCAAGTAGATGTAGAGCATGAGCTACCAATGCAGGCCGTAACAGAAACAATAGTTAATTCATGTGTACACCGGGATTACTTGAGCAATGGTTCTGTTCAAGTTATGCTTTTCAATGATAGGCTTGAAGTCAGGAATCCAGGACGATTACCCAAGGGAATAACCATTGGAATGCTTAGTGGTGAACACACATCGCTACCTGTTAATCCCCTTCTGGCTTACCCTGTATATTTAGCTGGTTATATTGAGCAGGTTGGAACCGGCACTACAGATATTATTGACAAATGTTTGGAATATGGACTTAAAAAACCTGTATTCAGTCAAGGTGCAGATTTTTCTGTTACTATATGGAGAAAAAATCATGAAAAAGCAAGCAATGAAATAGGTAAAGATGGAGGTAATGATATAGGTAATGATGGAGGTAAAGATATAGGTAATGATGGAGGTAAAGATGCTTTGCCTGATAGGGGTCCTAATAAAAATGTGCTGAATCTTATAAATGTGATAGGAAAGCAGCAGTTGACCCTAAAACAAATGATGGGAACCATGTCATTAAAATCATCGAGCAGTTTCCATAAGACTTACTTGGATCCAGCAATTAATGATGGATACGTAACAAAATTATACCCTGATAAACCGACTAGCAAAGGACAAGCATATTTACTGACCGAAAGGGGGTTGAAGGCAAGGAAGAAAAGCCGAAAAAATTAGTTTGCAATAAACTCCTTATTAAATGGCACGATAGATAGCCTAATGACATTATCTACGTAATTGGAGAAAAAGAAAGGGACACCAGGAAGTGCCCCTTTTGTTGTGCTCATCGGCCCAGCTATTCGATGATGTATTTGCCTTGGTAGGACTGGCCGGTGGAGAGGGTCAGCTGAAGGTGATACTCTCCGGGGTCTGGTGAGACGGTAATGGCCAGGGTGTTGTTGGCGGCGGCATCGGACCATACCTGGTTGTCATCGTAGCGAGTGACGCTGGCGTTGATGTAGGTGATGGTGGCGTCGGCATCGATGTACACTACTCCGTCCTGAAAGTAACAGTTCGGTGCCTGTGCGGCGCTGCGGGGGCCGGGATTGGGAAATGGATTTGGTGCCGGTGTGATGGGGATGGGGATGGGCTCATCGGGGACGAGACGCGGACGGATGACTATGAGGGGCAGGTTTAAGGGCTCATCGGAACCGGGCGGGATTGTACCGCCGCCTTCTCCGCCATCCTGGGCGAATGTGTTGATTGATAAACAGGGCATGAGAGCCAATGCGATCACTAAGAGTTTTTTCATGTTGAGTTTCATGATAATAATGGTTTTAGATTAACAGTACAAATGTAGTGATTTATTCGGGGAATGGCAAGAATGTGGAGAATTATTGACTATGTAAAATACTAATTGCACATTTTTTGGGGTTATGTGTAAAATAATTGGGAAAATGCTTGGAAACGGGGATTTTGTGTTGTAAATTTGTGGGTGTAAGGAATTACAAAAATCGGACATAAAAGATCTGATACCATGAAAACACGCACTTCAATTGCATTTGAGGCTTTAACGGGCACTGCGGGCAATGTTACTGCCCGCAGTACCCGTTTTGGGACGGTGCTCAGCGGACGCTGCCGGCAGCCGCGGAAGGTTACTCCGGAGCAGAAGGACCAGCGGGCTTTGTTTGGGCGCGTGGGCCGGAGCTTTAAGAGGCTGACTCCTGAGCAGATTACTGCTTGGGCTGCTTTTGCCGGGGCGCATGGGTTCGGGTCACGGATGCGGACTCAGAGTCCGGCGGTGAATGCTTACGTTACGCTGAACTGCAACCGGGCGCTGCTTGGACTGGACCTGCTGGAGGTTCCACCCACTGAGCTGCCTGCCATTCCATCCGTACAGTACCATAATATTATAGTAACCCCCAACCTGATTCAATTCAGCCGACTCCTCAATCCGGGAGCAGGTTACAGGCTTTCAGTTAGAATGAGCCCGGCCGCCAGCCAAGGCAAGACTTACGGCGGTGGACTGCCGGTTCTGATTGATGCAGGGTTTATTCCGGAACGGACGTTTGCTGATGTCACGCAGGTTTATGTAGAGAGGCTTACTGTGAAGCCCATTGTGGGCAGCAAGTATTTTGTGGAGGTCTGCTGGATGAGTGTGGCCACAGGGCTGGCCGGGCCCACGCGGACGGACAGCAGGATTTGCCAGAAGGATTTAAGCGGTGGGGATAGTTTTGTTATTACGCCTCCGCAACCATTTTAACTATGGGTATTATGAGCTCAAGATATACCAAGAGAAAAACAAACTAATTAATCAACCATTAAAAACATTTACTACTATGAAGTACGCTCCATCTATTGCGTTCGAGGAGATGTCAGGAAGCGCCAAGGGCGTGACCGCTGCTAAGGCCAAGGGCCGCAAGTATCTCCGTAACCGCGGTTATGGCAAGAAGACCACTACCGCCAGTCAGTCAACCGTCAAGGGTATCTTTAAGCAGCTCTCTCAGAGCTGGAAGAACCTGACAACTGCTCAGATCAGTGCCTGGAACAACCTGGCTCAGAGTCAGGCCGGCCGCTCTATTCTGGGTAATGCTGCCAAGATATCCGGTCTGAACCTCTACCAGAGGCTCAACTTCTGGATTATCCGTTGCGGTGGCAATGCCGTGGCAAATCCTCCTGCCCTGGTGGGCGTGGATGCTCCTGCAGCCTGCACTGTTCAGCTTACTGAGCAGGAGTTCAAGTTTGGACTTATCAGCATTCCTGAGAATGTGGCCAACCTGCGTCTGGTTATTGAGGCAAGTGCTCCCACCAGCCGTGGTGTTAGCAACGCCTTTGACAAGGCCTCAGCTTTTGCTGACCCGTTCAGCGTGGTGGCCGGTGCTATGGACATCAAGGCTGCTTATGACAACAAGTACGGAGCTCCCAGTGCTGGACGCACTAAGATCTTCCTCCGCTACTTCTTTGTCAATGCGGTGACTGGTGAGAAGAGCGCTGACATCCTTAAGGAGGTGGAGCTGGGTCAGACTAATGATCCGTTCAACGAGGGACAGCAGAACCTTGGTGGCGGCGGTAATAACGGCGGCGGTAACGGCGGCGATGATCCCAATGATGAAGGTTAACCACCCACGTGAATCAATACATTAACCCTTTAGGGGAAAGTCCTCGGCAGAGATGAGTCCCTGCCGGGGATTTTTGTTTCACTATTAATACGTACTATTATGAGATACAAACCTTCTATTGCATTTGACAGGATGTCGGGGAGCGCTAAGGGCGTGACGGCATCCAGTAACAAGGGTGCGATTTTTATACGCACCCGGGGTCACGGTACTAAGAAGCGTACCGCGGACCAGTCTGTAATCAAGTCCATATTCCGGCTGCTGACGCAGAGCTGGAAGAACTTGAGTGCTGAGCAGATACAGGCTTGGAACCAGGCGGCCAAGACGCAAAGCGGCCGTAGGGTTCTGGGGCAGAAGGCTCAGCTGACAGGTTCCAATTTGTATTTGAGATTGAACTTCTGGGTAGTGCGCTGCGGCGGGCAGGCTCTGAGCTTGCCTCCTACTCTGACAGGTATTGAGCAGCCGGCTGTGGCTGCGGCGGCTATCAGTGACGGCAGCTTTATGTTCCGATTGGGTAGCGTTCCTGAAGGGGCTGATGCGCTTAGGCTGGTGATTATGGCCACGGGGCCTCAGACTGTGGGCACGGTTACCGGTGTGGGCCGCGGGAGTACCTTCTGTGAGCCATTGGTGCCCACTGTTGGGGCTATAAACTTGCTGCAGCAGTATGCGGCCAAGTTTGGGATGCCTAATGTGGGGAAGCCTAAGGTTTTCCTTAGGTACTTCTATGTGAATCCGGCTACTGGTGAGAAGAGCGGTGAGCAGCTGATCCAGGCGTTCTACTCTGCTACGGAGCCGGTGAAGTACAGACTTGATATGAGCAATCCGGATCCTACTATGGGAACCGTGAACCGCAACGGAGTTGAGGAATTCAATGAGGGCAGCACGGTTAGCATTATTGCTACTCCTACCCAGAACTATACATTCCAGCGTTGGAGTGATGGCAATACTCTTAACCCGCGAAACCTGATTATGGACCGTGATTATGTGCTGCAGCCGGTGTTTGTTTATGACCAGCACTACAGGCTGACTGCTAATGTAAGCCCCACATACCGTGGCCAGGTTAACGGACGTGGTATGTACCGTCCGGGCGAGACTGCGCACCTGGTTGCCGAGCCGTCTAACGGCTGGGAGTTTGACCACTGGGAGGACCAGCCGGATAACCACAATCCTGAGCGTGACGTTGTGATGAACAGTGACGTTACTCTGATGGCCGTATTTGTAGCCATAAGGAGTAGCTATGAGCTGTATTGGAACGTGAACGTTTACGGATTTGGTGACATAGAGAGCGAGGAAGATTGCGGTACGTTTGACCGTGGCGAGGAAGTGGTTATTACTGCAGTACCTGCAAACGAGAACTACGAGTTTGTGCGCTGGAGTGATGGCAATACGGCCAACCCGCGTACTCTGGTGGCCAACCGCGATTATGATATCATAGCGGAGTTCAGGCATAAGACTGAAACGAGGCAGATAGTAGTGGATACCTATTATGGTGAGACTACCGGTAGCGGCACTTATCACCTGGGAGATTTGGTGGAGATATCAGCAACTCCGGCTGAAGGATTTCACTTTGTCAAGTGGGATGATGATGAGGATGAACATTCTCTTACTCGCCGCTTCTATTTGGACCGCTATAGTACAAGGTTCTACGAGGCCATCATGGAGAGTGATGCGACCTACCATATCCGGGCGGTGTGCGAGCCTGAGGAGGCTGGTGCCGTAACGGGATGCGTGGAGGCGGCCCACTATGAGGACAGCGTGGAGCTGGATGTTACTCCGGCTGCAGGCTGGAAGATTGTGGGCTGGAGTGATGATCCCCACTTTGACGGTGACCACAGAGACATTGACGTTTATGAGGATTTGGACCTGATGGTTTATCTGGAGGAGATTGAGCCGGAGGAGGAATAGGATCCTGACTCTGTAAAAGAACCGCCGATGCTTATGCGCCGGCGGTTCTTGTTTTATATATGTAGGTTGTTTATTTGCAGACGGGACGGACAGGCCGTGGCCAGTGACGAAAGCAGGAGCCGGAACGTACAGTGTCATCATACACATGGATCCAAAGGCAGGCAGCGCGGTCAGGATTGTCGGGATCTGTAGAACAGGACCAGTAACTCAGTTCACCTGAAGTGCCGAAAAAGGCATAAGGAAGGAAAATGGAGCGGTCCGTGTAACCGGTTTTATTACTTGTTACCAGGAAACCTATCTGGCCATTCATTGACGCCCAGCTCCATGTGCAGTTGTGTATGAGCTCATTTATCTCATCGGTTGTGGGCATACGCCAACTGCCACCCCATTTGTTGTGAACCACGTCATCTTCACTCCAGGAAAATAATCCACCCATTTCATCAGGTCCGTAAGCATCAACGTTACGTGATGCCCATTTTACACTCAAGCCCAGGTCAACATACTCTGAGTTGCCACCAACCAGATCTGGGGATACATTCGGATAATATTCTATTATGATATCTGCCTCATCTGTCAACTCTTCATGGTATATCCGTTGCTTTATTTGTACATAAACAGTTCCTGTGCCCAATTTTGCATCATCTGTATAAGTGAGACGACTGAAATTTCTTGATGAATCACTTATTGACTGTATCGGGTCTGTTACCAGTTTAATATCATTGGTATAATATGGATCATAGGAATCATTAAAAAGTACAATTTGATTATTGAAACCTATATGGCTTACACTGCTTTTCCTTTCTTTTGTGATAAACCTGCCCGCTTTATCTATTTCAATGCCAGGCAGGCTGGTGATCAGTTCTTTAAATGTTATCCCATCTGATACTTTATAGGTCTTTTTGGTGTAGTTTTCTTTGTCTTCACGTCTTGCCCTTGCTTTTTTAGAAATCTTTCCAATCTCAATGACATACTCAGACTCTATTGATTTCCTTTGTAACTCGCGATATTCCTCATGGGTCATATCATAATGATAAGGCCTGACCTTTTCAATCATATCGGCTGTAAGTTGCGAAAGGCTAACTGTAGAATCACTTTGTGGCTGCTGGGCACAGGCTGGAACACAGAGTGACATCAGTACGGATGCCAATGCAAAATTATTAATTCTGTTTCTCATAATGCCTTTTCTGTTAATGACCGCTCTGACGTGTATCGTCCGGGCTATGACGGATAATGAATGAAGCGTCCTTGCCGGGATGGTAGTTGATACGGATTCTTGCTGTCCCTTCGGTGGGATCGCCGGGCAATGGAGACCATGATCTCTCCTTGAAATAATCCAAATCAATTATCTGGATATGAAGAATACCTTCCTCCAGTTTATAATCATCTGTGTATATGGGATTGTTGTTTTTGGGATATAACATTTGATCATCAAAAACTATGCTGGTAACAACCTCTTTCCCGTTTTTGGTAATCAGTTTGCCGTCTTTATCAGTTTCAACATCGGGCAGCATGGAGAGTAACTCTTTCACTGTAGTACCCACAGGTATTATGCTGGTTTTTACGCCATCAGGATATTCTTTGTATTTGGGCTTTTCACCTGTTTCATCCGATATCGGCTCAATCTCAATGACATACTCCCCTTTCTCCAGTTTATAGTAATAGTTATCATAAGCCTTGACCTTTTCAATCAATTCGGCTGGAAGTTGCGTAAGGCTCACCGACGGATATACGGGACGGACAGGTAATTGCCAATGGCGGTAGCAGTAGCCTGATCTTATGTGGCCATCAAAACATATCCAAAGGCAGGCAGTAGCATCAATATCATTGGAGTTGGCATTGAATGAACCGGACCAGTAGCCCACATCGCCCGAAGTACCGCCATAATAATAAGGAAGGAAGATGGAGCGATCAGTGTAACCTGGCTTATTACTTGTTATCAGGAAACCTATCTTACCGTTCACTGATGCCCAGGTCCAGGTACAGTTTTCTATGAGTTCACTTATCTCATCTGATGTGGGCATGCGCCAACTGCCACCCAACTTACTTTCAGTTTCACTCCAGGAATAAAATCCACCTATTTCTTCCGGTCCGGCAGCACCAACGTTACGCGTTGCCCATTTTACGCTCAAACCCAGGTCAACATAATCAGAGTTACCGCCAACCATGTCATACGGTACATCCTGATAATACTCTATTACAATATCTGCACCATGGCGCCGCCGGCTGCTCGACCTATTCTTTATTTTCACAAAGGCAGTTCCACTGTTAAGTTTAGTATCTTCTGAATAATTCCTACAAGGGGATTCTGTAGCGTACGGTGATATTTTGAGTTTAGTATCATTTGTATAATACAGATGATCAGTGTTATCAGGAAATATCCATTGACTATTGAAATGAATACAGCGTATAGTCTTTTTACTTTTTTTTGCCACAAGCCTGCCCAAGATGTTTGTTTTAATGCCCGGCAGGCTGAGAATCAGTTCTTTGACAGTAATCCCTTCAGGTACTTGATAGATCTTATTTGTGTATTCATCTCTGTAAGCAGGTCTTGCCCTGTCTTGGTCCGATATCGTTCCTATTTCAATGACATAACACTCAGATATGGTCTTGTCTTTTTTGACCTGTGTCTCACTGGTCATTTCATAAGTCTTGACCTTTTCTATCATTTCGGCTGTCAGTCGTTTTAGAGTCGTATCTTCTTTATTTATTATATCGGGGCCATTAAGAAGAATACGAGTTACTTTTTTACCATTCACGGTAATGGTGCCATCTTCAAGTATCTCCACCCCAGGAAGTTTACGGATAAAATCCTCATAGGTCTGTCCTTCAGATAATCTATATACCGCAGTATCAATCTTTATTGTGTCATCTTTGATGCTAAATTGCTGCTGGGCACAGGTTGGAATGCAGAGTGACATCAGCACGGATGTCAATGCAAGCAAGAGGACTTTCTTTCTCATAATGCCATTAATTTGGTTTGTTCACTATCTAAACTGATTTACTCACAGACGGGACGGATGGGCTGGTTGTAACAGCGCTGGATTTTTCGATCTTTCTCTATATCATACATCTCACCAAGCTTAAGGATGTACATAGCGTAAGCTTCGGTTGAGCCGGGATAATCACCTACATCCATTATAGCTTCATTCAGATTGCTGGACCAGTAGTAGCCGCTTATTTGTATAATGCCGTATCCCTGATCTTTAGTGGTGTTAGTGGGAAGGAAAATGAAACGATCCGTGTAACCAGGCTTGTTGCTTATCACAATGTAACCGAACACACCGTTCATGGAGGCCCACACAAATGTACAGTTGTCTATCAATTCATTACACTCATCACGGGTTGGCAAACGCCATTTTCCGCCCAAGTTCACGTGAGCAGCGTCATCAGACCGTTGCAGGACGGTGCGCTTATCAACACGTCCCAAATCACGGGACAGATTATATTTGGATAACTGAACTTTCCAGCCATCCTCCATACCGTTGTAGAATTTGTAGTTCTCCCAGGTGTATTCAGACTTAGTTGCTGTCTCGCCCCACGCATACAGGTCACCGGCAACATAGGGTTCATCGGCCCCCATATTACAGGTGGCCCACTTAACGCTCAGACCCAGGTCCACATACGCATAGCCGTTCTCCTTATTGGAATAATAATCCTCAGGCAACGCCATGATATGCTTTATCCCGTTTGAATCAACAACAATGTCAAGTCCTGCAATGTCCACCGGCATAGGAGCGCCCGGTTTAACCTTGGGGGTATTAGGAGTCAATGTAAAATCCGTCCCTGATGGCATAGGACGCGCCTCAGGTGTGGGAACATCGGTCTTACGGCACACGGGACGTACTGAGCAACCCAGGTCGCGCGATGTAAAGCCACGGTCTTTATCGGGTTCTTCATCCAAACCGAATACACCTGCAGAATAGGAATAGCAGAATTCAAAACCGTACAGTGTATTGTACCAGTATGAGCCTTTAAAACCTGCAAAGCGGAATCCCTCACCATAATAATGACCGGCTGCCGGCAGGAATATGAAATTATCGGTATATCCAGGTTTCCTGCTCTGCACCTTGAAACCGGCTACGCCGCCAAACTCGCTGTTGCCTATTCCATACCAGGTCCAGATGGTGTTGTCAAGGTTTGTAAGTTCCGATACCTCGGCCGCACTGGGCATACGCCATTCACCGCCCCAGTTTACAGATGCGGCATCATCGGCCTGCTCAAGGATATGCTTGTTGTCCACTTGACCCAAATTGCTGCTCACACAGTATTTTGTCATAGTTGATTCAGAGCCTTCACAATAGCTGTATGAGCCCCAAGAATAACCACGCTCCTTGCCCTTTTTCCACTTTGTTTCTTGAGCTCTGGCATAACCAGGCTTATAGTAAGGCTCAGTCTCACCCCACGCAAAATAGTCACCATACTCAACCGGGTTGTCAGCACCCACGTTACATGTGGCCCACATGGTGCTCAGGCCCAGGTCAACATACCCGTGCCCATTCTCCATACCCGTATAGTGATGCTCCGGCATAGAGGTTATTACCTGCTTGCCTGTATTCACATCATAAACCTTTTCTACTAGAATCCCTTCCCACCACTCCGGGTATATTTCTTCAATCCCGGAGACTTGACCGGCATCCTTTCCCGGATAGTATGTCAATCTTATGAATGCAGTACCTGGAGACGGGGCGTTTCTATCTTCAAGCACAACTCTGTGTGAGTTGTCGTAGTATTCCTGATCTATTATCCTCAAAAAAACAGTTCCTTCTTTCAGTTTAAGATCACCATTATTGACTGCAATCTGGTCTGTGGAGTACACTAAAGTATGGTCAAATACAATATCAGTAATTACCTCCTTGCCGGTTTTTGTAATCATCTTTCCGTCTTTGGCATATTCCACACCTGGCAGTTTTGACAGCAGTTCCTTCACAGTAATACCAACAGGCACTCTACTGGTCTTATCCTTATTCAGTTTATTATCGGACTTGCTCTTTTTTGATAAAGATCCTATCTCTATGATATATTCATTCTTCTGTATCTTCATGGGGCCAGGCACATATGCCTTGACATTTGCAATTATATCGGCCGTAAGATCTATAAGCCTCACAGTGGAATCAGCCTGTGACTGCTGGGCAATGGCTGGAATGCCGCGTGACATCAGCACGGATGTCAATGCAAGCAAGAGGACTTTCTTTCTCATAATGCGATTTATTTGGTTGGCTGTTATCTAAACTGATTTATAGTGAAAATGCGTCTTGTGTTAAAGGCGCATTTTCATAATAAAACGTAAATGAGATTTTTGCGATACTCCTAATGTTGTTATTTGAAGAATTGTTTAACGGCCTGTTCAAGGCAGTCGCGGAAGTGCATCCATGTCTGGCCAGTCTCAGGGCCATAGAATGTATGCTTGATACCTACACTGGTAAGATACCTGTCAAACATATCAGACAACGTATACAAGGTGTCATCTTTTCCTGTTCCGATGAACACGAACTTAATCTTTTCCTTCACCTCAGTTGCGGGTTTGAACGTACCATTCCTGAAATTGGCATCAATCTCATTGTTTTGCCCGTTAATCTGTGTCGGCGCAAAGGCTCCCACATAGTGGAACTTGTCAGGATTGCTGAATGCTAAAGCCAAAGACTGACGGCCAGCTTTTGTATTACCAGCTATGGCACGGCTATCGGCATTCTTCAGGACATTGTAGTTCTTTTCTATAAAGGGAATAACATCATCCAGGAGATCCTTGTTGGAAAGCGTATAATCATCAATGTTCTCCTGGGTTGCCTTACCCTGGGCTATCATTTCAGGATAAGGGTTGGATTCAGGCATAACCACAATCATGCGCTTGGCCTCACCCTTGGCTATCATATTGTCCAGAATGGTGTTTATCCTGCCAAGCTTGAACCAAGATTCATATGTTTCCAAGCCGTGAAGGAGATACAGTACGGGCAGTTTCTCATTGCCGTTTGGATCATAACCTGCAGGGGTATATACGCATAGAGGGCGCTCCAGGCCGCATGCCTTTGAATAGTAGTAACGGTATGAAACCTTGCCGTGAGGTACATTCTGGATGTCTTTAACACCGGGTTCAGCACCACGCACGTCAGCCAAGCTGCTTTTGAAAGCCTGACTCGGGGCAATATACATATTATTGGGGTCTGCATACGACCTGTAATTTACCGTAAACGAATAACGATAAACATCGGGAGCAGGAGGCGTAAGGGTAAGTGTCCATACACCACGGTCATCTTTCTCCATGGCTTTTGTTCTGTCACGGAAGGGTAACATATCGCAGCCAAGTACAACACTCTCTGCATCGGGAGCCTGGAAACGGAATGTAACGGTACCGTCAGCATTGTACTCCGGTGACTTTACACCTGCGGGGAACAGGCTTGACATGAGTGATCCGGTAAGACGTGAAGGCTCTGCACCGCCCAACTTCTCCAAGCGTACCTTCTCGGCCTCCTCAAGGCTCATGCTCTCGGCAACGGCCTTGTCAATAACGGCCTGATCCTGGAACAGCAGCGGGAATGACTTCTCCAGCCAGTAACGGGCGTTCATCCAGGTGTGGCCGTACTTATCGTGAGTGAAGACCTTGACGTTCTTGATGTTATGGCGGTCAAGCATCTGCATCAGGTCCTTGGAGTTTCCGTACAGGAAATCATCGGTGCCTATGCCAAGCCAGAACAGATGTACTTTCTTGTTGAAAGCCTCTGAATCCTCAAACTGGCTGTCACGGACCTGAGTGAACGAACTGTATGAGCATAGGTATGAGAACTTGTCCAGATTGGCAAGGCCGATGGCCATACCCTGGTTGCCGCCACGTGAGAAACCGCCTATACCGCGATGGTCAGCATCGTTGATGGTGCGGTAGTTCTTCTCAACGAAAGGCATCAGTACATCGGTAAAATCCTGGTTGAAGTTGAAGCCTCCACCCATGCCGCCAAAGCCACCCATGCCACCACCTTGGCGCTGAGGCTCACGCTCGGTCTTGAGCAGTGTAGGGTTACCATACGGGAGAACAAGGATCATATCCTTGGCCTTGCCCTGGGCGATCAGGTTGTCAAGGATAAGGTTCATCTTACCTACCTTGAAATAGACCTCCTCAGTATCAGTAGTACCGCTAATAAGGTACATGACCGGATACTTTTTGTCCTTGTTCTTAGGGTCATCGTAGAACGGCGGAGTATAAACTATTACCGGGATGAACATATTGAGTCCAGGTGACCAGTAGTTCAGATAATCAACACTGCCGTGAGGAACATCCTTGAGGGCGCTCAGCTTGTCGGCCCGCATATCAAGAAGGCTGTTCTTGAAGGTTTCGTTGGGGAAGAAATCGGGACACTTGGGGTCCATCTGGCTGAGTCCGTCCACCTCAAAGTGGTAAGGATAAATATCGGGCTCTACGGGACCAACCGTTACTGACCATATTTCATATTCACCCTTGGTCATTTCAACCGTTTCACTGAACTGGGTCCATAGCTTTACGCTTTTGGCGTTAGGGTCCTGGTACTTGAAAGTCACCGTGTTGTCAGGATTGACAACTGTGGACTGGAAATCAGGCCCGAAGAATCCAACCCTAGGGTAAAATGGCGTTCCTGTCGTGGGTGCACCCCAATTTCCACCATTTATAGAAGACATGATACCCTGGGCAGATACCGTTCCTGTCATGGCTGCAGCCAGCAGGACGAGAGTAAAATCTTTAATTCTCATAATTCATTTATTGATTTATCCGGTTTATCATATTTTGAAATCCATTCAAATTAAATGTGGTAGGAGTGGCTGTACGCTGTCCATAATTGATTGCCAAGCCCGAATTATTGGTTACCTTGGACTCTTCAACCACAAGGAAAGCACTTGGACCTATCTCCTTGACCGATGAAGGAATTGTTATATACGCACTGCATCCCCTGAAAGCATAATCACCTATACGCTCCACACCTTCAGGAATTATTATCTCCGGTATTTGAATGCAACCATCAAACGCGGCATAGCCAATCTCCTTGATGCCTTGTGGAATTACTGAGTTTGGACAGCCCTGAATAATGGAACCTGTAGACTTGTCAATCAGCACATTGCTTCCCTCGGGTGATTCATACCTGCTGTTGCGAGAATCTACTTTTATTGAAGTAATGGTGCGAGAATTATAAGGAGAATTTCCTATCTCTTTGACGCCTGCCGGAATGAATACTTCTGTTATTCTACGGCAATCCGCAAAAGCTCGATCACCTATATATTCAAGTCCCTCAGGCAATTGGAACGGTTCCAGCATAGCGCATCCAGAGAATGCACTCCTTTCAATCCTTTTAAGTGTTTTGGGGAGTGATACTTTAACCAGCTGATAGGATTGGAAAGTAAAACTCTCTATGACCTTCACGCCCGATGGTATTTCTATCTCTTTCAATCCGGTCCCCTGAAATGCTCCAGTACCTATCTCTTTTAAGCTTGAAGGCAAGATAACCGATGTCAAATTATTGCAGTTGGAAAAACATAAGTTTCCTATTGTCTCAACTCCGTCAGGAACAACTACATTCTCAACTCTTTCCTGTCCTTGAAATGCACCCATACCGATACGCCTTACTCCCTTGCCTATAGAGATGGTTTCTATTCCTCCTGAGTAACTGAACGCATGATCACCAATCTCCTTGACCTTTCCGGGAATAACCAGTTCCGGAGCCATTCTGCACTCTGCAAAAGCACTTGTTCCAATGGTCTTGACTGTGGATGGCAAGCTGAGAGGAGTGAGTGATACATAGTTTGCAAACGCCTCATCACCTATATGTTCAAGGCCTTTGGGCAGTACAATCTCCTTATTGCCCTTGAGGCCTTTGAATGCCCCGTCGCCAATAGCCTTAACGCTCTGCGGAATAAAAGAATTATCACATGCCAGCAGCAGTGTATTGTCCTTGGTCCTGATCAAGGCATTGCAGTCTTCACGTGAATCAAAGTATTTGTTGGCAGGATTGACCTTAATGGAGGTAAAGGTAGGCTTGGTATTCTGACCTCTCATAGCCATAATAGCCGATATTGACGTCATATCAACCTTCAGTTCACTAAAGACATCCTTGCCTAATTTCTTTAGGCTGGCTGGCAGGACTAATTCGCTATAACCGGTGCAGCCGGCCAATGCCTCATCGGCAATCTCCTCTATACCCTCCGGCAAATTCAGACCGTTTGTAAGTGTGCAATGATAGAATGCACGGTAGCCTATCTTCTTTATGCCATTAGGTATTTTTGTAGAGGCGCAGGCCAATATCAACTCACCAGTACGGGTATTGACAATGGCATTGCAATCCTCCCTGGAATCAAACACCCGGTTACCCTGAGCCACCTTGATGGAGCGGATTCCCGTACACTCAAAGAATGCACCGCTTCCGATACTCTCCACGCTGGCAGGAATAGTGATGGCTGTCAAACCGCTGCATCCTTCAAATGCAGACTTGCCTATTGATTTTACACCCTCAGGGATAACTATTGATTCAAGTCCCTTGCATGACTTGAAAGCGTTATCTGCTATTGAAGTGACACTTGAGGGAATTACAGACCCCTGACGTCCTATGATAAGCGTATTGGTGGCTGTCTCAATAATTGCGTTACAGTTGTCTCGTGAATCATAGACCGGATTGGCAGGATCAATCTCAATCCTGGCAGGATTGGTGTATTCATCTCCCAACAGGTTGGCGGATATCTTGGTTACGCTCTTGGATATATATATTGATTCCAATTGCGGAAGACCGCTAAAAGCAGAATTACCTAATTCCTTAACACTGGACGGGATTACTATACGTTGTATTCTGTCATACTGTCGGGTCATGCCCAAGGAGAGTTCACCTATCTTGACAACAGGCCATGTTTTCCCTTCATGCTCAATACTTGACGGGATAATAAGCTCACCGGGACCGTTATAATCAAATGATTTTACTACACCATTCTCCACGGGGCGGCATAGTACAGCACCGTCATTCTCAATGTAGTACCAGAAATCGCCGACATTGAATACAGGATTGATCAGGTCACCATAAACCGGTTCTTCTGACTCAGATGCAGATCCTGATGCTGCATTCATATCATACGCAACATTTGCGGTAAGCACAAGCGATATGCACATTACAAGAGGGATGTAGAGGAATCTGAGCATCTGACGGCGGCCGGACCTTTTGCGGTTCATCATATCTATGCGGCTCTCTACTCCGTTGCCGTTAAAACTTGCCACGATATTGAATGCCAAGCCACCCTGTGACTGACTGAGTAGCATGAACTGATACGGACGGGCATCGGGCACGGATTTCAGGACGTCGGCATCGGCCTGCTGCTCATGTACAAGGCACAGGTCACGGCGCAATACCCAGACGGCGGGGTTGAACCACTGGAACAGTGACATGAAATCAACCAGCATGAGCTCAAGGGGATGGCCGTGCGCTATGTGGGCTTTCTCATGCCTTAAAACATTGGCATCAATGCCGGCATAGTCCTTTTGACGCACCACTATGGTTCCAAGCCAGCTGAACGGGCTTACGTTCTTATCGGTAACAACGATCCTGTAGCCGTCACCGCGTTCAACTGTCTCTCCACCTCTTACTATGGCCGATACCTTAAGGATGGAGCGTATCCTGAGAATAAGCATTACTATGAGACCTGCCAGATATGCAGCCAGCAGAATCCGGAGCAGCACAGCGGTGTAATCCTTGCGTACTGCAGGTGCCTGGACTGTAGCGCTCTCTGAGGCCGATACGGATGGTGCAGGGGCACTTGTTTGTACAACAGGAGAGAAAGGTTGGATCTGATTTACAGGAGTAGCAGCGGGCTGAGCGGATGCTGCGGTCTGGGCAACCGGGCTCATGCTGATATCACGATGTACTGTAATGACAGTTACAGGGAGAACATAGGAGAGTACAAACGAGAGCATCAGGGCTCCGCGCTTAAGGCCGTGGAATGTTTCGCGGCGCAACAAAAGGCGGTACATAAGAACAAAGGCAATGGTTAGCAGAGCCGCCTTCCCAAGGAATAAAAGGACTTGAGTATTCATTTTCTGTTTTCAATTTTGTCAATAATACGCTTGAGGTCATCAACTGACAGACGCTCCTCCTCGACCAGTCCCAGGACTACGCTCGAGTATGAGCTGTCAAAGTATTCATTTACCAGTCCGTGGAAACCGTCCAGACTGTAGGCCTTGCGTGAAACGGCAGGCGAGTACTGGTAGTTGCTTCCGTAGGCCTTGCGCTCCAGGAATCCGTCCTCCATCAGAGTATGCACCTGATTGGATAGTGTGTTGAAATTGGGACGGGGTTCCTCATAATGCTCCTGCAGTTCCCGGACAAACATGGGACCATAGGTCCAGAACTGCTCCATGATGATTTTTTCCTTTTTAGTAAGCTGTCTCATAAGCAAACAAATTGTTGTTGATGCAAATCAAAAACATTTTGATATAACCCACAAATGTTTTGAGGGAAAACTTTCGATTATTTGGATAGTTTAACAATTTAGGGGCAAGTTATGGCTTGAGCCAATTATTGCGGTAACCGGTGATAGAGTCTATTAGGCGATAGCGGATGTGGGCTTGATACCCTTTTATATTACTATGAGCTGTGACGTTGAAGGTGAGAGTTCTTGTGCTTGTGGTTGTATCAATGGACACAGGACTGATTGAGTCAGGTCTGCAGCTGCGCATCTTGCTGGGATCACAGCCCACGCTCGGAGCGGTAAGCTGGATTCGGGCGGAGATATGCCAGCGTTCAGGATGAACGGTATCAGATAGTGTTAGGCGGCAGCGGAGGGTTACTACTCCAGTACCAGGTATTATCTGTAGGAGTTCTAATGCTGCAGATGGAAACTGCGGGAATGGTTGCGGCTGCGGAACGTGTTCATTGCCCAGCTGGGCGAAGCCGTGATATGCACTGACGAAGAGATTGAATCCGCTAATATGATGTTTCTCATTATATGGCGGCCGATGGGATGGAACGGAACGGGCGTAGTCATTCCACAGGAGCTGGACTGCATGAGGCTGATGCTGCCAGGCCTTGATGGCACGAAGGTGAACCTGCTGCTGGTCAAGCTGGGCGGGTGAACCGACAAAGGGGGTGCGGGGCTTGCGTTTCCAGTAGCACTGGCCGTTACGGTGGTAGAAGGTGATATCACCTATTGAGGACCAGCAGTCCTGGATTAATGCTGTAGGTGTGAACTTGGGCATGTTTCAAGATATTAGCGTTATAATGCAAAGATACTCAAAAACCTGCGTAGCTCATCTGAAAGCGTACGATTTTGGACCGACGCGGGTTTGCAGCGGCCATATACCGGTACGATTCTCATTTGTGGCGGGCGCGTAAGCGTTCGCCGCTGGTTTGCATCAGGTTGATTCTGGGTTTGAAAGCGTGGGCCGCTGATGTGTCGTGGCCGTGTGTCTGGTCTTAAAGCGTGCGGAGCTCATCGATGCCGGAGCGATGAACGGTTTGATTGCGTGGGAAGATCATGTGAAGCGGGTTGATATCCGGTTTGTTTGCGTGCGTCTTTCATCCGATTCAGGTCAATGCCTGATGTAAGTGCGTGCGTCTTTTGTCCGCCGGTGCGATGTCTGGGGTGTATCCGGGCTGTGACGGACCTTTCTGAGATTTGGATATATGGCCCACACCCCTACTATTACACGTAAATACGGCAATTATAGAGGGTTTACATGAATACTGCAGCAGCTATGCTGTTACCGGTTACCCCCTGGGGTGAAAATTCTACACTTCTTTATCACCTCCGATATAAAGAACTACCTTCTCCGTATCTCATTTGGTAAATGCCTGAGCGGGAACGTAAGTGATTCCGCGAGGGCGGCAGGACCGCCTGATGCTGATGCTGGTCTGCAGACTGTAGGCGGGACGGGCTCTGTGGGCTGGAGTGTGCAGGCTGGAGTGTAGTGAAGGCTCGTGGTCCACAGCCTTGGCCGTGGACCTCGGCCGTAACGGAATGGAAGACTGCTCACGGAATGCCCACTGTGCCTGGCACGCCGGGCAAAGCGAGCCCTGCTGCTAAACGCGCTGAGGCAGGCGGTCTTGAAACTTGAGGCGCGGCGGGCGTGGAGCGGAAGTGATGGCGTGCTCTGTAGTGGAGGACGGAACTTGGAGCGGAGGACGGGCAGAGTGCCGTAATGGAGGAAGCCGCGTGGCGGTGGAATGCAGTGACGATGATGGAGCGGAGTGCCGTGATGAGGGGTGCAGCGCCGGCGATATGGTTGAGACTATGATGCCAGGTGCAGGGCGTAGTGAAGGCTCGGAGCCCACAGCGAAAGCCGTGGGCTTCGGCCGTAACGGAGCGTTGATGTAATGACGCGCTGCGGGTTACCTCTGCACGATGACAAGCCGGCACTACTCCCCTCATCACAGCACGGAGCGGAATTAGCGTTACTGCGTGGAACTGGCACGGGGGTTCCGTAGTGGAGGTACCCTGACTGTCCGGAGCGGAAAGGGCCGTACGGAACGGAAGTGTACGACAGCGCTGGAGCGGAACGGCTGACGGGACTGCGTTTTGAGACGGCCGGGGAAAACCTGCAGAATGTCTCTGTCCAGATAAGGCGCCCGCGATGGTGGTGTTTCTTGTGGGGCGAAATTCCGTTAACCTTGTCACGGAAATTTACGCGGTTTTTACAGGCGTAAAATGCTGACTTTTGGACACTGAAAAATATTTTTCTGACAGAGCAGGCTCTACAGTATGTTTGAGGCTGCGTTTTTGGAAAAGGGATATGACAACGGAAAATTTTAATTTGACACGGATTTGCGGACGGTGTCCGGTTTGTTGAATAAAGGTGTGTTTGTGTCTTTGGGGCGAAACTGGGAGTTTGGGACGCTTTTGGGACACGATCCGGCTGCTACATTTTTGCTACCGGTGCAGAAGAAAAGCGTCACGAAAGCGTCACATTGAGGGGCTGGATGGGGCAAGGCAAGGCTTACGAGTTGTGGGGTGAAATATTGGGTTGTTGTAGAATGGACAGTTTTTGGACTGGGCTACAGGTGGTTGTAGCGGTAGATTTTAGGGCAATGTGAAGAATTTCCGGATTCTGTGAAAATTTGTCACGGGGCGAAATTGGGGTTTTTGGACGCTTTTGGGACGCTTTTGGGACGCTTGGATGACGATGAGCTGATTCCTGAACCGGGCATTCTACTTTTCCGAAAACCGGGTACCCTACTTTGCCGAAATATGGGCATTCTACTTTGCCGAAATCCAGGTATTTTACTTTGCCGATTATGGTTGATTTGGGGTTGGCGATGGGTGTTGCGTGCCGGATGGCGGGATGCGGGCCTTGAGGGACCGCACCCTAAAACATACCCGGGACGGGTACCGCTGGCGGCTGTGCCGCCGGGGGTGCACGCCCCGCTACCGAGGAGTGACGCGGAGGCAGTACCTGGAGAGGGACGCTGTGCGGACCCGGAAGGTTGTGCCGGAACGTTACGACCCAGCACCCGGAAGGGTTGCGCCTGACGCACGCAGCAGGAAGCGCAGGTGCGATACATTTGTTTTTGAGGCCTGACCGCCTGATGCTGGAGCTATTTAACATAGTGGGAATTATTATAAAATGACCGAGTGCGGGAGGGCATTTTGTAATAATTAAGGGTTCCATTATGTTACATAGCGGAAAAGTCTGCACTACTGATGGTGAGCGAACCGTACCAAGATTGTGGCGACTGCCACAATTAAAACGAGGCGTGGAACACGATTACCATATCTATACCTGGAATAGTGCTTGCACCATGGAAGGCATAGATATGGCAATGGTGTGGAACTCCTTATTGAATGATACGAGCGGAAGGTTGAATTGCACAGGATGTTGCTATTTGCAGAATGGTGGAGGACACTTGGGAGTTCACTGCGGCTGCTATCTGCAGACGGTTTCACGGGAGAGAACAGACAGGGACTGGAACCACAGCGGCTGCCTGGCGGCGGGCGGGCGGGCGCATAGTGACGCTATGATGCAGCCGGATGTGTGTGATGCGGGTGATGTACGAGGCGGAGGTTTAGGCTGCACATAGGGGCACCATGTGGCCGGCTGACGGACGACAACCACCTGAGGCTTGCTTCCAGGCCCTGGCTGTTCTGGGTTAAACAAGCCAGACAGTGGCGATTGAGCGGGATGCTTACTCTATATACTGACTCTTCGGCTGATGCGGGAGGCGGAGGCTGTTATATGAGGGCCACTGGCTGCTACCTATACAGGGTGGGCACGTAAGTAAAACTCTGCTGCTACTTGCAGAATGTCGGATGGTCTGCACCTACCAGCCCGCGATACTTGGTTATCGGCCGTGAGGGCATCGGCCATAAAGATATGGGCATCGGGGACATCGGATTTAAGAAAGTAAGCTTATATTTGTCCTATCACATTAGAATCATCGGACTATGGAGGATTACAGATTTCCTTTCGGAGAGCAACTGCATCGGCTTGCTCAGGAGGACAGAAGGCAAAAGCAGATGTTTGTGCTTGGTGTATATGCGAGTGCCGTGCATGCTCGTTGGATGAAAGACGGTACCGTTATCTGCCCGGCTCTGGCGGTGGCCAGCGAGCCGCGTATCTTCTGGGATGGTAACGAGGATGAGGCACGCGAGATTATAGGACGAATAAAGATTCCTGCAGAACTTGGAATGCTATCGCCTGCCGGCAAGAACCTGAACGGGCCATCAGCCAAGGTTCTGGATGAACAGATCCTTGCGCCGTTAGGTTTCAGCAGAGAGGATGCCTGGTTGTGTGACCTGATGCCTGAGAGCAGAATAAATAAAGATCAGAAAAAGGCTATCGAGAGATGCTACAACGAAAACATCGGCAAATATCATCTGAATCCGGTTACTGTGCCTGAGCGGAAGAGCAGCTTCTGCGATGCGCAGCGGGCACAGGAGATACTGAAGGAGATTGAGGAATCAGACGCAAGATTATTGGTACTATTGGGCGATATCCCCATAAAGCAGTTCCTGAAGAGAGTGGCCGACATACCCTATTCCAGCCTGCAGGAATATGTGGATTTGTATGGGTATGGGAATGAAAGTGATGTGATTATTGGAGGTAGAGCCATGAAGGTGCTGCCACTTGCACATCCGCGGCAGATTGGCGCACTTGGTACTCACAGCGAGAAGTGGTACAGGATGCATCAAGAGTGGGAAAAGAATAGGTAAAGAACATCGGTTCCGGAATCACTTATAAACCGACACCTTTGTGGTGGGGATGAGCAGGCTTTGTGACCTGCTCATTCTTGTTTTTAGTGATTATGAAGTTGGTATTTAGGTGATAATGATATATATTTGCACTGCAAACAAGGAGAGAGGGGCGCTGGTTGTGAAACCGGGCCCCTTATATTTCAATTATTGGAAAAGGACTGAGAAGGCTGGTTGAGGAACCGGCCTTTTCTATTGTATGTGTATGGTGGGAGGTCTGGTATTTTGTGTATCTTTGTTTATGTAAATCGGAATTTACATGTCCTCTACAGCAAAACATAATGTATCGTATTACTTCTTGCTCTCCATCCTCCTTATCGGTGCAATAAGTATCTTGTATGCCGGCGTGTACGGCGTCTGGACCCTATATAACAACCATTTGTTCAATACAAGAGGCTATGATACTACCGCCACGATTATCAAGAAGGATAATGGTAGGGCGCAATATGATATCGAGTATGATGGGGTGTATTACCGGAACTGGATCAGTCTTTCAAAAAAGGCATTCCGAGACACAGAGGTAGGCCAACGTTTCCGCGCTGTGATTCTGCCAGACATGTTGCAACACGACCATGAATTTGGGATCACGCCCCGGTACATCAAAATTATACTATCTCCTCTCCCAGAATACGAGCAGAATTATGCGGAAGAGTTGGTTCGAATACAAGAGATGTATGGAAATTAATCATCACAGTTGAGTATCATAGCGGAGAGATAAATTCTTGTTTATCGAAATGATTACGCCCCGACATTCCAGTAGCGGATTGTCGGGGTGTTGATTTGTGAAGCGCATCCTGCTCCATGGCGATGCAGGAAATACTGCCGCTATCTATTGTTCAGGCGGATTTGCTCGTGATAGAAATAGTTGACGATGACTGGTTTTCCGGGCTTGCTATGGCCGTAAGGAAGATCGTTTCTAAGATACGGGAAATCATTCTCTGAACAGATTTGCTTCACCTGGGCCTCAAGAGCCTGCCAATAGTCACGCTTCCCTTTGTTGTAGATTTCATCGTACAGCGGAACGAGTTGCGGGTATTTTTCGGCGATATAGCGCATGATATCACCCTTGAACTGGCCCCGGAGATTGAGGTTTTCCAGCCAGATGAGGTCGGCCTGGTCCTTTGCCCGTTCTATGATGGCCGGAACATCCGTGATGCCGGGGAAGATAGGGGAGACGAAGCACACCGTGCGGATACCCTCGTCATGGAACCGCTTCATGGCGGACAGACGCCGTTCAATGCTGGGAGCATCGTCCATGTCGTCCTTGAATTGCTCGTCCAGGGTGTTGACCGACCAGGAAACCGTGGCCTTCGGAAATGTTTTCAGGAGGTCGATATCCCGCAGGACCAGGTCCGACTTGGTGGTGACCATGATCTCTGCCGATGTCCCCCTGAGCTGTTCCAGCAGCATCCTGGTGCGCTTGTAAGTAGCCTCGTGCTCGTTGTAGCCATCCGTGACGGAGCCGATGACGATGCGCTGCCCGTCATATTTGTGCGGATCGGTGATGCGCGGCCAGTTTTTCACATCCAGGAACGTGCCCCACTTTTCCGTATGGCCGGTAAAGCGCTTCATAAAAGAGGCGTAACAGTATCGGCAAGCGTGCGGGCAGCCCACATATGGATTAACGGAAAATCCTCCCACGGGCAGGGAGGATTTCGTCATGACAGTCTTGACATCCTTGTAGGCCAGCGTAGTAACGGTCGCCATGATTACCAGTTAAGAGGTTCCTGGAGGATATTCCCGTCAGTCATGGGGCTGTCGGCTTCTCCAAATGCATTGGCCTTGTACTGGATGCACAGCATCGTCAGGTTCTCCTGGCCGTTGTTCTTCAGGGCCCGTTTTCCGTCAGGCGACACACGGATAACCGTACCTTCGCGTACCGGGAAGATTTCTCCATCGACCTGATACAGTCCTTCGCCCTTGATGATGATGTACAGTTCCTCGTGCGTCTTGTGCGTATGGAGGAAACCACTGTCCTGGCCGGGAACGAGCGTCTGGAAGCTTAACTCGCTGCCCGTTGCACCGACGGCCTGTCCGACGAACACTTTCCCATGGAGAACACTCGGACCCATCGGGAGCTCGTATCCAATCACTTCTTCCCATGAACCGATGTTGACAGCTTCAAAGTTCTGTCCTTTTGCGATGCATTCAATCTGTTTCATAAAGCTTGTATTTTATTGGTTTTCAATATTTGTTTCTTGTGGAAACTTTGTATCTTTGTGCAAAGATAGATGCTTTCCCCGAGTCTTGCAAGACGGTACCGGAAGGTGCGATAGTTACCTCGGGGTAACAATTGATGATTATCAGACAGATAGACAATGGCAAATTTTGAAGGTTTCTGTCCCGTTCGGGATATCCTCTCCCAGATTGGGGACAAATGGTCCGTCCTGGCCATGGTCGCCATGCAGAAATACGGCGTGTGCCGATTCCGGGATTTCCAGAAAGACATGCCGGACGTTTCCAGGAAAATGCTTTCCCAGACGCTGAAACGCCTGGAGGATTTCCGGCTGGTCTCCCGGACGGTTTACGC
>Ga0208297_1000693_pt1 | contig 54679 bp, 58 predicted proteins | sample LMS_cellobiose_e_FD_187367 | JGI IMG/M metagenome (GOLD analysis project Ga0208297, IMG submission 187367) | Rumen-fistulated moose microbial communities from Alaska, USA - LMS_cellobiose_enrichment (SPAdes) (version 2) | ecosystem: Host-associated > Mammals > Digestive system > Stomach > Rumen... | reverse complement strand
CATGTGCGTCTGTGAAAGAAGAATACCGGATGCGATGCATCCGGTATTCTTCATAAAGATCCGAACCCCGGTGCGGCGGGAGAGACAGCGGAGGCACGCGGCAGCGCGTGCCGCACCTTACATCCTCCTGCGTGTGCGCAGGGGGATGGGGTTCGAACCGTGAAAATCTGTGAAAAGAGAAAGGAAGAGGCAAGCCTCTTCCTTTCTCTTTTGGCAGGGGTACTAGGATTCGAACCCAGGACACGCGGTTTTGGAGACCGCTGCTCTACCAGCTGAGCTATGCCCCTTCGGGTGACAGTATTATATCACATCCCCGCGCCGATTGCAAGAACTTTTTTCGTTTTTTGCGATTTTCTTTTCGCCGTATCCCGCGCCCGGTGCGGTCACAGGTCTCGTCCCGCGCGCGCAGGACGAGCGCGGCGACGCGGCAGGCGCGCTTGTAGGCTTCCGTCAGGTATTCGGCGGGCGAGAGGCGCGCATACGCGTCGTTCTCGTGCCGGCCGGGATGGCTTTGGCAGCTCAGTTCGAAGGTCAGCGGTCCCGCGAAGCGGCAGCGCGCCAGCCGGCGCGCGATGTCCGGCCAGTCGCCCGTGCCGTCGAGCGGCAGAAGATGCAGATCGTCGTGGAAGGTGATCGCGCCGCTGTAGTCGCGGATGCCCAGATTGTCGTTCAGATGCGTGCCGAGGAGGCGGTCGCCGTAGAGCGCGAGCAGATCGCGGGAGCGGTTGTAGCACATCTCGTGCCCGCTGTCCCAGCAGAAGCCGGCCGCAGGACGGCCGGCGAAGTGCCGCAGCACCGCCGCGAGCTGCTCCTCGCCCTCAGTGTTCTCAAAGGCGATGCGCACGCCGCGCGCCTCGGCCGCCTCCACCACGCGCGCAAAGCGCGAGAGGCCCAGCGCCGTCGGCGCCTCGGGGACAAAGCCGATGAAGACGTGCGCGATCATCAGCGGCACGCCCGCCGCCGCGCAGTCGTCGAGGCAGCGGATCAGCTCGTCGGCGGCCGCCTCGCCCGCCTCGCCCTCATGCCACATTGCGGCCATGTGCACGAACGGCGCGTGGATCGACTGGTAGAGCATCCCGTATTCATCCGCGAGGCGGCGCCACGCTCCGATCGGCGCGCCGTCGTGCCAGCCGGTGAAGAATCCCTCCCAGCCGATCTCATGCAGCTGAGCGATCTGTTCCTCCGGGGTGATGCCGAGGCCGCCGACGAGGCCCAGGCAGAGCTTCATGCGATACATAACGCCTCCCCGTGCGGATCAGTTCTGACGCCGCACGCTTTTGTATTCGTCGTAGAATTTGTAGTAGGGACAGCCGTCGGTGCGGCGCGTAAGAAACGCGAGGAATTCATCCTCGTCGAGATCGACGCCGCATTCCATCTGGTCGTCGTCCTCATTGTAATCGTAGTGCACGCAGCTCTCGCAGGGGCCGGCGGGCGCTGTTTTCTTTTTCTTCGGCGCGTCCTTCATCGGATCCGCCTCCCGTTCAGCACGGCCTCGGCGAGCCGTTCTCCCTCGTAGACGAGCTTGAGGGAGAAAAACGGCGCGTTTTGCTGCAGAAGATCGAGAAAGACCGCGTCGCCCTCCCACATCGGCAGTTTCCGCACCTCGTCGATCGGGATCCAGGCGAGATCTCCCTCGTCGCACGCGCGCAGCGAGCCATCAAAGCCGTCGGCGGTGAACAGGTGCATGTATTCCGCCGCCTCCCATTCGTCTGAGACGAAGGTGACGATGCCGCGGAAGCGGAAGCTCGTCAGCGTCAGGCCGGTCTCCTCGAGCACCTCACGGCGCACGCAGTCCTCCGGCGATTCCTTCGCCTCGAACTTGCCGCCGATGCCGACCCATTTGTTCTTGTTTTCGTCGTTTTTCTTCTTTGTGCGGTGCAGCATCAGATAGGAGCCGTCCCGCTCGATGTAGCACAGCGTCGTGTTTTTCGCAGCCAGTGACATGATTTCCCTCACGTAAAACGAAGCATGGCGGCGCGCCGCCGATAGTCGGGCAGCACCGCCTCGACGGCGGCGTAGAAGGCGCGCGAATGATCCTTGTGCCGGATGTGCGCGAGCTCGTGGACGACGACGTACTCGATCGCCTCGGGCGGGTACGCCATCAGGCGGAAGCTGTAGGAGATGGCGTTCTTCACCGAGCAGCTGCCGAAGCGCGTGCGCGCGCCGGTAATGCGCACGCCCGTCGGCTCGACGCCCATGCGCGCCGCCCAGAGGGCGGTCAGCGCGGGCAGGGTCCGTTTGGCCTCGGCGCGCAGCGCCGCGCACTGGGCCTCGGTGCCGAAATGCGCTGTCTCAAAGTCGCGCCGGCGCGCGGTGCGCGCGGCGTGCGCGGCGATCCAGTCGCGCCGCGAGGCGACAAAGGCGTCGATCGTCCGCTGCGGCGCGTGCAGCGGCGCGCGCACGCGGATCTCGCCGTCCGGCCGGATCTCCAGCGCCAGCGTGCGCCGGCGGCTGCGGAAGAGTGTGTAGCGGACGCCGGCGGCGTCTCTCGTTTCCTGCGCCATCGCTTACGCTTCTTCCTTATTCATAATCCACGCGAGCATGGCGGCGACGTCGGGGAAGACCGCCTCGGCGGTCTCCTTCAGCGCCGGCACGGCGTTCTCCACTGCCAGCCCGTGAAAGCGGGCGATCATCGCGTGGTCGTTCATGTTGTCGCCCGCGCAGTAGACGTTTTCGTGCGGCACGCCCATGCGGTCCGCATAGCGGGCGACGCCCACGCCCTTGTCGTATCCGGCGGGCGGCATATCGATGCAGACGCCGTTCTGCAGCGCGTGCACCGCGCTTCCCCAACGGGCGTTGATCTCCGCCGTGCAGCGGGCGGCCTCCTCCGCCGTGGCGCAGCGGGTGTTCATCTGCGAGAATTCCCGCACGCCGCCCGGCGCGTCCGCGTCGGCGCGGCAGAGCGGAGCGGTGCGCTCGTCGCCGTCGGGATGCGCCGCGTCAAAGAGGACGGCCTCCCGCACGAGCACCGTGCGCACCCAGAAGCCGTACCGCGCGCCGACGTGCTCGGCGATGCCGCGCACGCAGCCGTCGTTCTTCTGCCGCGCGCAGTCGAGGATCCCGCCGTCGGCGGCGATGCACATCGCGCCGTTCATGGCGAGGATGAAATCGAGCGGCAGCTTTTCCTTCTCCAGAATGCGGAACATATCCCAGTCCCGTCCGGTCACGACGCCGAAGAGATTGCCCCCGGCGCGAAAGCGGGCGATCGCCTCCCGCACGGCGGGGGAGATGCCGCCGCGGTTCAGCGTTCCGTCGTAGTCCGATGCGAACAGATACATGGCTTTTGTCCTTTGTTTGTTGAGCTTCATTCCGGGAACAGCTCGGGGATCACGACGTCCACGATGTGGCGGATCGCGTCCTCCGCGTTCGGAACGATCACGCGGTCGGCCGCCTCGCGCACCGCGGGGATCGCGTTGGCCACCGCGCAGCCGACGTCGGCCTCGCGCAGCATGGGAATGTCGTTTTCGTAGTCGCCGGCGGCGATCACACAGCGCAGACCGGGATACAGCGCCCGGATGCGGCGCACGCACGCGCCCTTGCCGGTGCCGAGAGCGTGCATCTCCAGCCCCACCGGCCAGCTTCGGTCGAATTCATAGCGGCCGCCCAGTTCGGCGACGAGCGTGCGCTTCAGCTCCAGCGTATGCGCCTCCGTATCGCAGACGAAGACGAATTTGTAGCACGGATCGCCGCGGAGGATCGGCGCGAGATCCTCGTTTTTTCCGCGCTCCCAGCTGGGGGAGATGGGGCCCTCGTGGCGGGTGATGATCTGCAGATAGGGAAAGCGCGCGGGAAAATCGCGGATCGCCTCGCCGCAGTCGTCCGCCATCGGCATCCGCGCGAGCACCGCGCCGTCCGGCGCGCAGAGCAGCGTGCCGTTGATCGTGACGACGGGGCCGTTCGAGCGGAAGGGGAAGCGGTCGAGGTAGCGCGGCGGCCGGCCGGTGCAGAGGGAGAAGAGGCCGCCGCCCGCCTGAAAGCGCTCGATCGCGTCGAGATTGCCCGGCGAGATCTCGCCGCCGCGGGCGGTGAGCGTGCCGTCGATGTCGCTGAGAATCAGAATGCCGTCATATCGTCCCATGGATCCCTCGCGGTGCGGCCTCCGGCGCCGCCTGGCCCGGCGTATCCGGGCGCATCGTCAGCGCAGGGGCAAATTTCTTCTCCACGCGGTAGCGGAGATAGTCGTTGTCCACGCGGCCTGCCGCCGTACCGATCAGCGGCACGGCGCAGAGCGCGTTTTTGATCATCAGCGCCTGATCGAGCACGAAGGGCGCGCCCGGCCACTCGGTCTGCTCCAGCCGCAGGCGGCGTCCGGTGTAGTAGAACTTGAGCGTGCGCGTCAGCGGGGTCTCGGAGAAGGTGAAGCGCAGCTTCAGCAGCGGCCGCTCGTCCTCGTCGGCGGTGAAGCGCCCGAGCACGCGCACGTGATAGGGGATGCCGCCGAAGGAGAGCTCGTTGTCCGCCGGATAGCCGAAGCCGATTCGCACGACGTGGCGCTCCGTCTTTTCCTCATAGGTCATGTAGAACGAGGCGCCGCTCGTCAGAAAGGAGAGGGAGACGAGGCCGCTTGCATAGTTGTTCTGCACCGCCTGCAAAAGCACCGGGAAGAGCCCGACCGAGGGCGCGTTCTCGTCGTCCGGTACGAAGCGCATCCCGCTCAGACGGGCGCAGGGCGCGGGCAGCGCGGGCGCGGCCGGCGCGGGAGGCGTCGCCGTCCTGTGAAAGAGGGCGGACAGGCCCTTTGGCTTCGCCGATTCCACCGGCGCGGGCGCCCGGGGCGGCTTCTCGCGCAGCGCGTCGAGCACCGCGGCGAGGCGTTTCGCCTCCTCCGCGCCCTCAGCCGATGCGGCGCGGGGCGCGTCGAAGTATTCTTCGGCAAGCGTAAAATAATGGCTGCCCTGGAACATCTCGCTGTTGCCGGCGTTCGAGACGAGCAGCACGCCGCTGTCGCGGAAGCCGATCACGTTCTGACCGAGCATGCCGTTGAAGAGAAACGAATTCGTGCGCCGGCCGACCCAGGTCTGAAAGCCGTAATCGTAGAGCGCGGAGACCGCGCCGGTGCTGATCTGGCGGTTCGTCGAGAGCGCGAGCCATTTCTCGCTCACGAGACGCTCGCCGTGCCAGACGCCGCCGTCGAGGACGAGCTGGCCGATCTTCGCCATATCCTCCGGCCGGATATAGAAGCCCCATCCGCCTTTTTCGATGCCGTAGGGGCACTTCTCCCACCAGACGTTCTCGATCCCGAGCGGATCGAAGAGCCGCGGGCGCAGGTATTCGCTCAGGTTTTCCCCGGTCTTCTCGAAGAGGATCGCGGAGAGCATGTAGGTGTTGAGGCTGTTGTAGGAAAAGGGGCCGACGTCGAAGGTGCCGCCGAAGAAGCCGCGGCGCCAGTCGCGCTCGCCCATCATCTCCGCTTCGTTGAAGGAGGCGCCGGTGGACATCGTGAGCAGGTGGCGCACGGTCAGCTCCTTCGCATGGCGGAAGAGCGGCGGCATATAGGCGGAGAGCGTGTCGGCGAGCTTCTCCTCCGGCCGGAGCTTTCCCTCGTCATAGAGAAAGCCCATCGCCAGGGCGGTGATGCTCTTGGCGGCGGAGAAGGTCGTTTTCCAGATGCGCGTGTCCTGGTCGCCGAAGACGGCCTCCGCGATCAGCTTGCCGCGGCGCAGGATGAGCACGCTGTGCATGTTCAGCGTCTCGTCCTCCTTCAGCGCGGTGAGAAAATCCGCGACGGCGCCCGAGGAGAGGCCGACCTCCTCCGGCGCCGCGCGCAGAAACGGCTGCCGGATCGGCGTGATGCGGCAGGGCGGCTTTTCGGAGGTTTCGGGATAAATCGGTACGACGGCCGCGTGCGTGTCCGCGATCCGGCCGAGCAGGGTGATGGTGTCTTTGAGAGAACCGATGCTCATAGAAATCCTTTCTGAAATCCCGCGTGCGGGGGCGCGCCGTTCTGCGGGAGGGGTACGGCGCATAGTATGTCTTATCCGTAGCGGACGGCGAGCGCGTTGTTGGCCGAGGCGATCCGGTAGACGAAGGAGGAAAGCGGCGTGCCGCCGGCCAGCTCCGCAAAGCCGGCGTAGGTGGCAAAGGCCAGCTCCCGGAGGGAGGGACCGAAGGAGTAGGCGAAATCATAGGTGCGCGAGAAGGCGATCAGCTCGAGCATGTTGGCGGAGTCGTTGTCGCGCAGCAGCGTGTTCATGGCGGTGTCGACGTACGCTTCGCTGAGTACGCCGTAGGAGGCGGCGTTCAGCGCGCGCAGCACCGCCGAGGCGGTCTCCGCCTCCACGGTATTGCGCTGCACGGCGAAGAAGAGCGCGTCGTCGCTCGCGAGCGAGCGGTAGGACGGCTGCTCCTCCGCGGCCTTCGGAAAGGGCAGGATGCCCCAGCGCTGGGCGCTGTTCGGCATCCACGACATCAGATAGAGCCGGTCGAGCAGAAAGAGCGAGCGACCGGTGTGGAAGGCGGAGACGCCGCTCTCGGCGTCGCGGTGACGCGCCGGCTCGGCGAAGAGGCGCTCGAGGAGCGCGGCGCGCTCCGCATCGCCCTCGATCGAGTAGGCGAGGACGGGCGCCTCGCCGCGCACCGAGCGGACAAATCGTCCGCCCGCGGAGAAGAAGACCGTGGCCGGCAGATTTGAGGCTGCGTACTGGCTGGAGAAGGAGGCCGGCGTCTCGCCGTCCGCATCCAGCGAGGAGACGGCGGCGGCATAGGTGAAGAAGGCGTCCCAGGTCCATTTTCCGTCGTAGACGAGGCGGTAGGGAAGATCCAGCCCACCCGCCTCCAGCATGCCGCGATTGAAATAGACGGCGGAGAGCGTTGTCTCCTCAAAGGAGGCCGGGCCGGCGGCCGCATAGACGACGCTGCCGGCGGTGGCGGCGGAGATCGAATCGGCGTCGAAGTATGGCAGACTCAGATCGAGAAACGGCACGCTGCGCAGATTCATGAGCGAGGCGTTGGCGGCGAAGACGCCGATCTGCTTCTGCGGAATCAGGAGAAGATGGCTGAAGTATTCGTCGGCCTGCACGCTCTGGTGCACCATGTCCGCGAAGGCTGCCTCCTCCACGGCGGAGACGGCGAGGCGGACGTGCAGCGTCTCCTCGACGGACTGATTGCGCGCGGCCAGCGCGGCGTTGTAGGCGTTCGCCTCGTCGCCCGGCAACAGCAGGCTGTCGCGCGGGGAGGCGAGGAAGACCGTCGCACCCTCGAAATCGTTGCGCTCGGCGGCGATCCGTGCCAGATACGCCTCGGCGTAGGCGGCGTAGGCGTTCTGCGCCTTCGTCACCGCGGCGGTCGTGCCGGGGACGGGGGAGGCCGCACCGGGGGCAGCGGTCTCTGTGCCGGGGGGATCCACGGCGGTCGGATCGGAGAAAATCACAATGCCGCAGCCGGAGAGCGCCGCGCACAGCAGCGCGCAGAGCAGAAGGCAGGGGAGGCGGCGGAGAATCAAGTTCGGCATGAAGCTCACCTGTTTGTGGTATCGGTCGTTACCGTATATTATAGCCGATCCGGCCCTGGATTTCAATTCCTTATTGTGAACAAACGCCGCGGCAGGAAAATATTGTGCGTTGCGCGCGGCGCGCAAATGTGCTACAATACGAATCGGAGGGGACGCATCCCATCCGTGAAAAAGAAAGGAGCCTTTCCCATGAAGCTGAATTATCCGCGCTGCCGACGACTGACGAGACTGGGCGTCCTCTGCGAGCTGTTGCTCATTCTGCTCGGCGCCTCGCACATCACGGCCCTTGCGCCGCCCGACGAGCCATACGGTCCGGAGACACAGTACGTGACCGTTTACGTCAACGCCGTGCCGTATCCCGGCCGCGCCGTGCTGTACGAGGACACCACCTACGTCGAGCTGCACGAATTTGCCGCCGAGGCGAGATTGTGCGAGGCGTCGTGGGACGAGGCGTCGCGCACGGCCGTGTTCTGCGGCGAGGCCTTGACGCTGACGGCGGCGGACGGCGCGGCGTACATCGAGGCCAACGGCCGCGCGCTCTGGTGCCCGACGGGCGTCTTCGCCGATGCGGAGTGCGTCTTTGCGCCGCTGCGCGCGGCGGCGAAGGCCTTCGGCGGCGAGGTGGAGTGGAACGCGGACGAATTTGCCGCCTACGTGACGATCGGCGTCTCGCCGATCGCGGACGCGGCGTCGTTCTACGACGAGGACGAGCTGTACTGGCTCTCCCGCATTATCTATGCGGAGGCCGGCATCGAGCCCTTCGAGGGGCAGATCGCCGTCGGTAACGTCGTGCTCAACCGCATGCGCGCGCCGGAATTCCCCGACACGATCTACGACGTGATCTTCGATCATTCCTACGGCGTCGCGCAGTTCTCGCCGACGGAGAACGGCACGATCTACTGCGAGCCGGACGAGGAGGCCGTCGCGGCGGCGAAGCTGTGCCTCGAGGGCTACACGGTCTCTGAGGAGATCCTCTATTTCATCAACGCCCGACTGGCCCGCAGCCTGTGGGTGCCGCAGAACTGTACGTATGTGATGACGATCGCCGGACACGATTTTTACTCCTGAGCGAAGCCTGCGCGGGAGGAGGTACTTGGGTCCCAAGTACCTCCTCCTTTTTTGCGCCTGAAAAAAGAAATACTTTTTTTCAAAAATATGTTGACAGGCGACATATATCGTGATACAATATAGTCGCGCAACGATATATCGGGAGGCGATACATTTGAAAAAGAGCGAACCCCTGTCGGAGAGTACTTTTTATATTCTTCTCTGTCTGGCGCGGGGGGATAACCACGGGTACGGGATCATGCAGATGACGGCTAAGCTCACCGGAGGCGAGGTCACGATCGGCTCCGGCACCATGTACGGCGCCACGGACAACATGATGAAAAAAGGCTGGATTCGGGAAACCGTGTCCGGCGGCGCCGGGATGGAGCGCCGGCGGCTGTATCATCTGACCGACGCAGGAAGAGAAGCTCTGCGCGCGGAGACGGCGCGGCTCAGACGAATGCTTGAAAATGCAGAGGAGGCGTAAGAAATGTCCATGCAGTATAAACGCCGGTACGGAGTGTACTCGGCCTGGAATTACGGAAAAGAGATCGAGGACCTGAACCGGGCCTCCGACGAGGGATGGCAGCTCGTCCGCGGCGGCTGCTTTTCCAGCAAATTTGTGAAAAATCCGGACGTCCGCTACCGGTATCAGCTCGACTACGGAAAAATCGAGGATATGGGCCGGTATATCGAGACGTTCCGCGAGCAGGGATGGGAATACGTCAATTCCATCTTCAACGGATGGCACTATTTCCGCAAGCTGTACGACCCGTCCCGGCCGGCGGAGGAATACGAAATCTTTACGGATCGGGAGTCCCTGCAGGAGATGAACCGCCGCTGGGCGCGCCTGGCGCTGGTGATCGCCGCGTCCGTCGGCGTTCTGGCCCTGATCTGGACGGTCTGGATGCTTTGGCGGCCGAGTCTTCCGGTACTGATTCAGCTTTTGATGTTCGCTTCGGAGAGCGCGATCCTTCTGTACGGCAGCCGTATCATGTACAGCCCGGACGGCAAACGCAGCCGCCGCGGGGACGGCGTACTTCTTGCCGCATTTTTGGCCGTGATCATTCTTGGGTGCACGGCGAGCATCACGCTCCGCATGACGCGCCCGGCCACCGTCACGTCGCAGCAGACGGACTCGATTGAGGAGCCGGTCGTGGACAGCCGCTGGGCGGACTTCACCGTGCGCTACCCGGACTTTTATTATCTGGATCTGGAGATGGAGGCCGAGGAGCCGATGACGTTCTCCGTTCTGAGCGAATCGGGCGAGGTCGTGTACACGGAAACGGGGACGTCGTTTCATCGGGACGGCATCCGTCTGAGGCTGCCGCGGGGAGAGTACTGCTTCTCGATCTCCTGCACGACGGGCTTCCGGGTGGCGTGCGGTCTGCACTGAACGTGCGGGCCGGAAAGAACGCCCCGCGGGACATTTTGTCCCGCGGGGCGTTTTTTGCATGGAAGGCCGGCGTTAGAGGGAAGCGGACGGAGAAAACGGCTTTTTTCCGAAAAAGATTTCGTAGAAATCGTCGCCTGCGCCGGCGCGGGCGCGGAGCATCTCCGCCGCGCCGGGGATGCCGAGCAGGTATTCGCGCATCAGCTCGCCCTCCACGGCCGCGAAGAGGCGCGTGCGCGGGAAGTAGTTCTCGCACAGAAAGCGCGCGTAGGGCGCGAGCCGCGCGCTGCCGTGCACGTTGTAGTGCGGCCAGGGCGCGACGCTCTGCGGCCGGCCGTAGCTGTCGTCCTCGAAGACCTCCGCTGCCGCGGTGTTTCCTTCCCGGATTGCCGAGAGGACGTCCTCCGGCGCGCGGGACGGCGCGAGCACGACGGAGAATTTCCGGTCGAACAGGCCGCAGCCGATCGTGCCGTGGGAGTCGCTGGCGCCGAGGATCGGCAGCCGGAGCGGATGGCCGTGCGCGGCGAGATATTCCTCGCGCAGATGGTAGTACATCTGCGTCTGGAAGTTATTTTCATGTGTCGACTGTCCGCCGATCAGCTCGAAGGCGTCGAAGACCTCGCCGAGGATCAGCGCGCGCACCATATCGTCCGGCACGTTGAAGACGTTCGAGATCCAGTACGGATGCGGGAAGATGGCGACGCCGCCGGCGCGGCGGATCTCCCGCACGCACCAGAGCGCCGAGGCGTAGACGAAGCGCGCGTCTGCATCCGTGAAGGGAATGTCGGCGGTGCGGTCCAGCTCGGCGACCTCGCGATAGAAGCGGTCCTTGTCCTGCTGGAAGATTTCGTTGACGCTGTGCGTGCCGCCGATATGGACGATGTGCAGATAGGTTTCCGGGGAGTGCACCTCCTCGCCGGTGAGAAGCGTGATGCCGAGCGGCACCTCCCGGTAGGCGCCGATGGCCTCCAGCGACGGCGCGTAGCGGTGGTGATCGGTCAGCGCCAGGAAATCAAAGCCGGCGCCGCGATAGTTCGCGGCGACGACGGCGGGCGTCTCCCGCCCGTCGGAGCGGAAGGAATGCGCGTGCGTGTCGCCCTTGAGCGGGCGCAGCGCGAAGAGATCCGGCGCGAGCGCGTAGACGGAGAGCTGCACGAGCCGCTTGCCGTCCCGATAGAGGCGGAGGTAATACGCCTCCTCCCGGTCAAGCGCGCAGCGGAAATGCAGCCGCCCGTTCTTCGCCTCGGCGCGCACCGTGAAGGGCTCCTCGGAGAAGCGGAGCACGTTGCGTGTCAGCGGCAGCAGCGCGGCTGTGTAGGCGCCGCCGTCCTCGAAGGCGTAGCGGGAATCGAGCGGCGTCACGGTGACGTCCGTTTCGGCGCCGACGCGGAAGACCGACGGCGTGACGAGATAAAAATACAGTTCGTTTTTCATGTTTTGCTCCTTTCTTACGGCGCGAACTGGCTGTTGTAGAGGTGCGCGTAGAAGCCGCCGCGCGCGAGCAGCTCGTCGTGCGTGCCCTGCTCGACGACGTTGCCGTCGCGCATCACGAGGATTACGTCGGCCTCACGGATCGTTGAGAGGCGGTGTGCGACGATGAAGCTGGTGCGGCCCCGCATCATGCGGTCGAAGGCTTCCTGAATCTGCATTTCGGTGCGCGTGTCGATGGAGGAGGTCGCCTCATCGAGGATCAGCATCGGCGGCAGGCAGAGCATCACGCGCGCGATGCACAAAAGCTGCTTCTGCCCCTGCGAGAGGCTGCCGCCGTCCTCGCCGATCACAGTGTCGTAGCCGTTCGGCAGACGGCGGATGAAGCCGTCGGCGTGCGCGGCGCGGGCCGACGCGATCATCTCCGCATCGCTCGCCGCCGGGCGGCCCATCTTGATGTTCTCGCGGATCGAGGCGGATTTCAGCCACGTCTCCTGCAGCACCATGCCGTAGCTCTTTCGCAGACTGCGGCGCGTGAGCGCGCGCGTGTCCGTTCCCTCCACGGCGATCGTGCCGCTGTCCGGATCGTAGAAGCGCATGAGCAGATTGATCATCGTGGTCTTGCCGCAGCCGGTCGGACCGACGATGGCGATCCGCTCGCCCGGCCGGACGCGCAGGCAGAAATCGCGGATCAGCGGGCGTTCGGGCACGTAGGAGAAGCAGACGTGATCGATGTCCACCGTGCCCGACGGGCTTTCCAGCACACGCGCGTCGGGCGCGTCCGGGATCTGCGGCGCTTCCTCGATCAGCGCAAAGAGGCGTGCGGCGCAGGCCAGCGCGTTCTGCAGTTCCGTGATGACGCCGGAGATCTCGTTGAAGGGCTTGGTGTACTGATTCGCATAGCTGAGAAAGCAGGAGAGGCCGCCCACGCTCAGCGTGCCGCCGATGACGGCGGCGGCGCCGCTCAGGGCGACGGCGGCGTAGACGAGGCTGTTGACGAAGCGCGTCGTCGGATTGACAAGGGAGGAAAAGAACGTCGCGTTCAGCGCGGTCTTCTCCAGCCGGGCGTTGATTTCGTCAAAGCGCGCGAGCACCGCTTCCTCCTGCGAGAAGGCAGAGACGATCTTCTGCCCGGCGATCATCTCGTCGGTCAGCGCGGTCTGCTCGCCGCGCACCTCGGACTGCGCGCGGAAGAAGCCGTAGGTGCGCGAGGCGATGAAGCGCGCGGCCAGGAGGGAGACCGGCGTCAGCACGACGACCACCGCGGTGATGAGCGGATGGATCGTCAGCATGAAGACGAGCGTGCCGAGGATGGTGACGACGCCGGTGAAGAGCTGCGTGAAGCCCATCAGCAGCCCGTCGGCGAAGGCGTCCGCGTCGGCGATCACGCGACTGACGAGCGCCCCGGAGGGATGCGCATCGAGATAGGAGAGGGGCAGCGACTGGATATGCTCGAAGGCCTCCGTGCGCACGTCGCGCACCACGCCGTAGGTGATGCGGTTGTTGAGAAGATTCATGACCCACTGCGTGAGCGCGACGCCGCCGGCGCACGCGAGCGCGCGGAGAAGGATCGGCAGCATCCGCGTCATCTCCACCCGGCCCGCCCCGGCGATGCAGTCGATGGCGTCGCCGATCAGGATCGGTACGTAGAGCGTCAGGGCGACCGAGGCCGCGGCCAGCAGCATCGAGAGCAGGAGCAGCAGCCGGTAGCGGCGGATGTGGGCGAGCACGCGGCCGAGCGTCGCGCGGCGGGCGCTGCGCTCGGCGGATCGGTTCTGTTTCACTTTGCATCCGCCTCCTTTTTGAATTGGGAATCGAAGATTTCCCGATAGACGGCGCAGCGGGAGAGCAGCTCCTCGTGCCGGCCGCAGTCCACGGCGCGGCCGTCGTCGAGGACGACGATCTTGTCCGCGTGGGCGATCGAGGAGGTGCGCTGGGAGACGATGAAGACCGTCGTGTCCGTCAGCGTGCGCAGGGCGGCGCGCAGGGCGGCGTCCGTGGCGAAGTCCAGCGCCGAGGCGCTGTCGTCGAGGATCAGAATCTCCGGCCGCCGCACGAGCGCCCGCGCGATGCTCAGCCGCTGCCGCTGGCCGCCGGAAAGGTTGCGCCCGCCCTGCTCGAGCCGGAAATCGAGCCCGCCGGGCTTGCCGGCGACGATCTCCGCCGCCTGCGCGATCTCGAGCGCCGCGGCGATCTCCGCGTCCGTCGCCGCTTCGTTGCCCCAGCGGAGATTGTCGCGGATCGTGCCGCAGAAGAGCGTGGCCTTCTGCGGCACGATGCCGATGCGCGCGCGCAGCGCGTGCGCGTCCCAGGCGCGCACGTCCACGCCGTCCACCGTGACGCTGCCGTCCGTGACGTCGTAGAAGCGCGGGATCAGCTGCACCAGGGAGGATTTGCCGCTGCCGGTGCCGCCGATCACGCCGACGGTCTCGCCGCGGCGGACCGACAGGCTGACGTCGCTCAGCGCCTCTTCGCCGCCCTCGTGATAGCGGAGCGAGGCGTGCGTGAAGCGCACGGCGTCGTCGTTCTGCACCCCGCTTGGGACGCCGGGCACCGCGGGCATGCCCGTGGGAAGCGCGAGCACGTCCGCCACGCGGTTGCCGCAGGCGACGGCTTTGGTCAGCGAGATGATGAGATTCGCCATTTTGATGAGCTCGACGAGGATCTGCGACATGTAGTTGTAGAGCGCGATGACCGCGCCCTGCGTCAGGATGCCGGCCTCCACCCGCACGGCGCCGATGTAGATCAGCACGGCGACGGCGAGATTGACGAGCACGTAGGTCAGCGGATTCATGAGGGCGGAGATGCGGCCGACGAAGCGCTGCGAGGCGCTCAGCGCCTCGTTGTCCGCCCGGAAGGCGCGGATCTCCTCCTCCTCACGGCAGAAGGCGCGCAGCACGCGCACGCCGTTCAGATTCTCCCGCGTGTCCTTTGTCACGCGGTCGAGCGAGGACTGCACCTTTTTGTACAGCGGGATGCTGACGAGCATGATGCCGAAGACGACGAGGGCGAGGAGCGGGATCGCGGCGGCGAAGACCAGCGCGGCGCGCGCGTCGATGGTGAAGGCCATGACCATCGCGCCGAAGACGACGAACGGCGAGCGGAGCAGGAGCCGCAGCGTCAGATTGACGCCGTTCTGGATCTGGTTCATGTCGCTCGTCATGCGGGTGATCATCGTGGAGACGCCGAGGCGGTCCGCCTCCGCGTAGGAGAGGCGGGTCAGGTGCGAGAAGAGCGCGTGCTTGAGCCGCGCGACAAAGCCGACCGCGGCGCGCGCCGCAAAATACTGCGCCGTAACGGAGAAGGCGAGACCGATGAGGCCGAGCAGCGCGAGCAGCAGGCAGGCGCGCACGCACGCGCCGCGGTCGCCCGCGGCGATGCCGACGTCGATGAGGCGGGCGATCACCAGCGGTACGAAGAGCTCGAGCGTCGCCTCCAGCAGCTTGAAGAGCGGGCCGAGCACGCATTCACGCCCGTAGCCCTTCATGTAGGAGAGCAATTTTTTCATACAATCCACCGTAAAACGAATTCGCCGGCGCGCAGGCGCCGGCGGATGACGCGCAGTCTCAGAGACGCCGGCCCGTCGCTTCGAGGAAGGTACGGCTCTGGTAGAGGAAATCCGTCTGGATCAGATCGAAGCCGCGGTCGGAGAGCCAGCCCCAGCCGTCCTCCGGATGGCCGGTGACGGAGACGTCGTCGTTGTGGCCGGCGGCGAGCACCGAGCGGTAGTTGTAGACAATGGAATTCACCCAGACGATTTTGCCCTCGGCGTGCATGCGGTCGATATATTCCCGGGAGGCGATCGGCGCGTCCTCGCGCGTGAAGAGCGCCTCGATGCCGACGTAGTTGATGTTCCGGCGGGCGATGTCCCCGGCGGTGTTGTCCTCCTCGGAGGCGATCGTCATGTAGGGGATGTCCGGCGCGTAGCGCTCCACGTCGTCCAGATACTGCGGGCGGTTCGCCGTCTTGATGATGACCTGCTCTTCCATGCCGAGGCGGCGGACGAGGGCGGCGATGGCGGCCGGGTTCTCCCAGAACTTGTCGATGTTCACCAGGCACCGGCCGCGCAGCAGCAGAAGCGCCTCCTCGAGGCGCAGTATCGGCCATTCGGTCGGCGTCAGATCCCAGTTTGAGAGATGGAAATGCTCGACGACGGCGGCGGGATAATCGCGGATCGAGTCGCGCATGCGCAGATGGACGGATTCCATGCGGGGATGCTGGATGAACAGCTCGCCGTCGGCGCTGCGGTCGACGTCCAGCTCGACGATGTCGGCGCCGGCGCAGACCGCCGCCTCGAAGGCGGGGGCGGAATTCGGCGGGATATTGCCGCCGCACGCGCCGCGGTGCGCGACGAGCAGCACTTTTTTCTTTCGGGAAAGCGCAAGCAGATTCATTGTTTTTCTCCACTCCGGTTTGATATCTACTATTATAGCAAATGCCCGTCCGCTTTGCAAGGGAGAGTGCGCAAGAAACGAAAAAATCCCCGCGCGGCTGCGCGGGGATTTTTGATGATTTCATAGGACTGATTGCTTATCCGTCGACCTTCTCCAGGTTTTCGACGATCTTCTCCATCGTCTTGGTCAGCGACGGCTTCAGCTTCGCCTCAGTGGAGGCGAACTTGAACGCACCGGCAGTCGCCGCGCCCTGGAGCGTGGACTGGAGGTTCGTCGAGCCGTTGTAGGCAAGCGAGAGGTCGAGGTTGCGGTTCGAGTAGATGATGTCGAGCATCTCGCCGGAATCGACGTCGCGGGAGGCGCGGAGCGTCAGCGTGAAGTCATAGAACGCGGGGCGAACGGTGTCGTGAGAGAGCATCGTGTACGCCTCGGTCAGAAGCGGGGTCTTCTTCAGATCGGCCGTCTTCGGGATGGAGAGCGCGTGCGCGTTGTTGTACTGGAAGGTGGAGTAGTATTCCTTCTGCTCCTCGAAGACCTTCGGGAAGGGGAGGATACCGAAGTCGGACTGCATCTCGCCGGCAATCAGCACGGGCGTGGACAGATGGCCCATGAAGAAGCCCATCTGATCCTGCATGAACAGGTTGCGGAACTCGATCCACAGGTTCGTGTAGGAGTAACGGTTCGCGTTGACGATCCAGGTGTTGTCCTCGTTGAGGAAGCCCCAGACGCGCTCCATGGCGGTCATGATGCGGTCGGAGCCGAGGTTGTAGTTGACGGTGCCGTTTTCGATGGTGACGAGGTGTTCGCCGGTGCCGAGAACGAGCGGCAGAACGACCTCATCCTGCAGGCCGAGGCCGAAGATATCGACGGAATCGCCGGGCTTCCAGGTCATCTGGCCGTCGCCGTCCACGTCCTGCTGAATCTTCTGGCCGTACTCGCGGAGCAGATCAAGCGTCCACTTGCCCTCACGGACGACGTCGTACAGGTTCGGGATCTCGGAGACGTCGCCGATCAGCTTCTTGTTGAAGAAGACGGCCCAGGTGGCGCGCAGCGCGTTGAGCTGGGAATCGCCGATGGCATAGAACATACGGCCGTCGAAGGACAGGCTGCTGTTGGCGGAGCGATCCCACCAGGCCTTGTCGAAGTCCATGTACTCCTGCTTGAGCAGGTTGACGAGCCAGCCGCTGGTGGCGGCGGTCGCCTGGTTCTGGACGGTGGTCTGATAGACCGAGAACTCATCGGAGCCGGAGTTGATGGCAAGCTGCATCACGCTGGACGGCGTACCCTCCAGCTGCTGCTGCACCTTGACGCCGAAGCGCTCCTCCATCGCCAGATTGCGGGCGTAGACGGCGTCGTTGATGCGTTCGCCATTTTCTTCCTCGGTGTAAATGTCGATGACCTGCCAGGAGATCGCCGAGGCGCCGTGGTCGTGCGACAGGACGGTAAAGGTCTCGCCGTCAAATTTCACGTCTTTCGGGAGATCGTCGATCAGCGCCGGATCGGGCGCGGTGGTCACCTCGGGGACGGTGGTATCCGCAACCGGGGAGGTGACGGCGGGCGCGGTAGTGTCGCTGCCGTCCGGCTTCTTGCCGCTGTCGGAGCAGGCGGCGAGCGCAAGGACGGAGAGCAGCATCAGCGCGGCGAGAACAAGCGAGAGGATGCGTTTTTTCTCCATGTCGATTTACCTCGTTTTGTGATGTTGGCAATCCGCAGATTGCTCTTTACTCTATCATTATAACAATATTTTGTGGAGTTGTCAACAATGAAACGGAAATGCGGGAGAACATTTTTGCTTTTTTCAACGATGCGCCGGCGGGGGAAGCCTATTCTCTGCGCGGCCCTGAGAAAAAAGTGCGGGAAATTTCCCGATTTTCCTTGACAAAGCACGCGGAATGTGGTAAAGTTACCCGAGCCGGCGCGGCGGCCGGGGAAAACGGCCGCGGCCTATATTATGCCAATATTATTATATGTAGATTTACTCATCGAGCCTGCGCCAGTATTTGTAGTAGGCGACGATCGAGCGCATCGCGCCGCCGTGCTCCAGATCGGGCGCCGTGATGACCACGCCCTCCAGAGACAAAAGCTCCCACGCCGACAGATCCTCGATCCGGGTGCGCAGGATCACGTCGAGGCTGGCGTAGACGAGCAGCTCGTCTCCCTTGACGAGGATCGAGCCGTCGTGGCCGATGACCTCCTCGACGCCGTCCTCTTTCTTTTCGAGCACGCACTTGAGCGCCCGCCCGTCCAGATGGCGCGCCATGTCGCGGCGGTAGCGCTTGCTCTCCGGATTCTTGCTCTTGAACAGCTTTTGCAATATATTTCTCATATTTGCGCTCCATATTTGTGCGAAGTTGTGCAATCCTACGAAAATAAACAAATGTGGGGAAGAGGGTTGACAGTTTTTTTGAATATGTTATGATTATGCTAGCGAAAGCCCGCTCTCCGCGGCGGCGAACGCAGCCGCCGCCCCCGACGGCGCGGCGCCCGCGGCGGCAACTATAGTATAGCATAAATTGCGTACTTTGAAAAGCCCGCGCACGTCGGGCAGAGAAAATTTTTCGATCATAAGGCAGGATGGTTTTATGCTTCCCCTTGACCAATTGAGCCCGGCGGCCGAGCGCGCACTGAGCGAGAGCGGCCGCAAGAGCGGCGAGATGACGATCGCTCTGCGGCTGGATCTTGACTTCGACGGCCAGTTCGGCGAGAGCTGGCTGGTCTACGACCGGACGCGCCGCGAGATCGTCCGTCTGCTCGGCGACGCGAAAACGATCCGCTCGGATCTGACGGACGAGGAGCTGCGCCGGAAAAAGCACAAGCAGACGGTCAGCGACATCATCAATCCCGGCGCGCATCTGCGCGCGACGGAGGTGCGCTTTGTCGACGCGCTTGATCTGCGGCTTTATACCGACCCGGCGGTCGACAACTTCGCCTCCTCCAACCGCATCGTCTACCAGAAGCACGACGTGCCGGCGCCGGATACGGAGGGCCTGGAGGAGGACGAGGCGAAGCCGCTCCTCGACGAATGGAACGCGCCGCGCGTCGCCTTCGTCGCCGCCTACTGCACGAACTCCCGCAAGCAGCGGCTTTTCGCCTTCATCGACATCATCGAGCGCCTGGAGCGCGGCGACGAGGTGGGCGAGAACGACCAGATCTTCGATCAGTTCAACATGCGCTGCCCGAAGTGCGGCCGCATCTACGAGGACCAGAGCCGCCGCGTCTGCACCTACTGCGTCGACCGCGGTGCGCTGCTCAAGCGGCTGCTCAAATACTTCAGGCCGTTCCGCGCGCAGCTGGCGATCGTCGTCGTCTGCATGCTGGCTACCTCGGCGATCTCGCTCGTCAACCCGATCATAAACGGCCAGATCCTCTACGACCGCGTGATCGATTCCAGCGGCGTCTGGCACACCTACGAGAAGCTGTTCATCGTGCTGTTTGTCGTCTTCGGCCTGGCGATCGTCTCCCTCGGCATCAACATCCTGCAGAACCGGAACATGGCGCGCATGTCCACCCGTGTGACGCGGAACATGAAGCTCGACATCTTCACGGCCATGCAGCACCTGTCGCTTTCCTACTTCAACCAGAACTCGACCGGCCGCCTCATCAACCGTGTCAACTACGACGCCGACCGCATCAACGCCTTCTATATCGACGGCGTGCCGAACCTGATCATCAACGGCCTGAACTTCATCGGCCTGACCGTCTTTCTCTTTATTCTGAACTGGCGTCTGACGCTGATCGTCTTCATCCCCGTGCCGATCATCGTCTGCATCTTCAAATTCATGCTGCCGAAGCTGTGGCGGATGTACACGCGCCAGTGGCGCGCCTCGTCCTCGATGAACTCCATGCTCGGCGACTCGCTCAACGGCGTCCGCGTCGTCAAGGCGTTCGCCAAGGAGGCCGAGGAAACCAACCGTTTCTACGGCTATTCCGAAAAGCTTTATAACGCAAATCTGAAGACGAACCTCATCTCCCTGACGATCTTCCCGCTCGTCAGCCTGCTGATCGGCATCTCCTCGAAGGCCATCTGGGGCTACGGCGGCATGCTCGTCATGGGCAGCGCCATGACCTACGGTCAGTTCACCACCTACCTCGGCTACATCGGCATGATCTTCGGCCCGCTGCAGTTCTTCACGAACTTCACGAACATGCTCACCGAGACGATCAACTCCGCCGAGCGCATGTTCGAGGTGCTCGACGCGACGCCGGAGATCACCGACGCGCCCGACGCGGTGGACATCGGCGAGATCCGCGGCGACATTGAGTTCCACAACGTCTGCTTCCACTACAATCCGAACCGCCCGATTCTCAAGGACGTGAACATCCATATCCACGCCGGCGACAACATTGGCCTCGTCGGCCACACCGGCAGCGGCAAGAGCACCATCGCCAATCTGATCACCCGCATGTACGACACGATCTCCGGTACGATCACCATCGACGGCGTGGACGTGCGGCACATCAAGACCGACGTGCTGCGGCGCAACATCGCCATCGTCTCGCAGGAGATCTTCCTCTTCCGCGGCACGATCGCCGACAACATCCGCTACGCCCGCCCGGAGGCCACGATGGAGGAGGTCATCGCCGCCGCCCGCGCGGCCAACGCGCACGATTTCATCGAGGCGCTGCCGCAGGGCTATGAGACCGAGGTCGGAACCGGCAGCCGTTCGCTGTCCGGCGGTGAAAAGCAGCGCATCTCCATCGCCCGCGCGCTGCTGCTCGCCCCCTCGCTTCTGATCCTCGACGAGGCGACCGCCGCGATGGATACGGAGACCGAGCGCCTCATCAGCGACGCGCTGGCCAAGCTGGTCAAGGGCCGCACGACGATCTCCATCGCGCACCGCCTCTCCACCCTCAAGGACTGCAACTATCTGTTCGCCATTGAGAACGGCGAGATCGCCGAGGAGGGCACGCCCGAGGAGCTGATGGCCAAGAAGGGCGTCTATTACAAGCTGTACACGCTGCAGAGCGAGGCAATGAAGAAAGTCCTCTCCGGTATGTGACGGAGAACAGGAGGAATTTTCCATGGCAGAAGAAAAGAAGACGGACGCCGCCGCGGCGCCCGAGAAGAAGACGGAGACCAAAAAGGACGACGCGTCCGAAAAGGATCCGAAGAAGACCGCCGCGCCCGCCGGGGAGCCGGAGGAGGAGGAGATCAACCCCGACGATCTCTTCAAGCGCCGCCCGTCCGTCGATCTGACGCCGCAGAACGCGCACTTTGTCACCTCGAAGGGCGGCATGATCTCCCTGACGCTCGAGCATGAGGAAGGGGAGCCGGAGTTTTTCGAGCGCGTCGTCGTGATGCGCTCCTTCCCGATCACGGCGCCGGACGAGTTTCTCTCCGTGCGCGAGCCGGATACGCGGAAGAAGGGACGCGGCGCCGAGATCGGCATGATCCGCCGCCTCTCCGATTTCGACGAGGCCACGCGCGCGATCATCAACGCGGAGCTGGAGCTGCGCTATTTCACGCCCGTCATCCAGAAGATCCTCTCCGTCAAGGAGAAGTTCGGCTATTCCTACTGGGAGGCGGAGACGACGGCGGGCAAGGTCTCCTTCGTGCTCAACAATCCGTTTTCCAACATCCGCGTGCTGGAGGATCAGCGCATCTACATCTCCGATATGGACGGCAACAGCTTCGTGATCCCCGATCCGACGGCGCTCGACCGCGCCAGCTACCGCCGCATTGAGGTGTATATCTGATTCCAAAGTCAATGAGAGGAAAAATCCGCGCCGACGGGGTGCGGATGGGAGGTTTCCGCTATGAAACTGATGTATGAGCTCGGCGCCGAGGATCAGGCTGCGCTGGACGCCGCGCGGACGGAGGGAGAGGAGCTGCTTTACTGCGTTCCCTTCAACATCTACGGCGAGTCGTTTGTGAACGGCTTCACCGCAGTCACCGGCCGGCGCATCTACTGCATCCTGCACGGCCGCATCGTCGGACAGTACGAGCTTGCGCGGTGCACCGAGTTTTCGACGAGCGTCATGTACGGCAACTGCGCCTTCTACGGCGTCGTGGACGGCTCGACGACAATGATCTGCCGCTTTATCTCCGGCCGGAATCTGCCGCGCTATTCGGTGCTGGTCAAGGCCTGCGAGCTTCTGGCCGAGCGCGCCGCCGCCGGCGAGCGCCCCGGCGATCCGCTGACGAACAGCGAGCCGGAGCGCTTCTGCCCGAAGTGCGGCCGGCCCTTCATCCACGGCACGATGATGTGCCCCTTCTGCCGCAGCAAGAAGGAGGTCTACAAAAAGCTCTGGGGCCTGACGAAGGGTCTGCGGCTGATGCTGATGTTCCCGCTGCTCGTCGCGGTCTTTTCCGTGGCCTTCCAGTTCATCGTGCCGGCGATCCAGAAGACCGCCGTCAACGAGTATCTGACGAACGAAAACATGCGCCACATCTCCATCGGCTCGCCCGAGATGCGCGGCTTCATCGTCATCATCGTCGCCATCGTCGTCATTGATCTCTTCCAGCGCCTGCTCGGCGTGATCCAGGGCCGCCTCAACGCGATCTCCGGCAACAAATTCACGCTGATGATGCGCGCGCTGCTGTATGAGAAGATCCAGAACCTGTCCCTGGCCTCGATTTCCAACAAATCGACGGGCGACCTGATGGGCCGCATCACCGGCGACGTCGGCGTCGTGCAGGGCTTCATGACCGGCCAGCTGCCGAACCTGTTCATTCAGGCCGTCTCCTTTCTGCTGGCGATCGTGCTGCTGGTCGGGCTTGATCCGATCATGAGCCTCTTCGTCTTCGTACCGATCCCGCTCGTCGTCTTCCTCGTCTCGAAATTCTGGGAGACCGTCCAGTTCCGCAACCGCAAGGCGTGGATGCTCAACCGCCGCGTGAACCAGCTGCTTCAGGACACGCTCAACGGCATCCGCGTCGTCAAGACCTTCGGCAGCGAGGAGCGCGAGATCGCGCGCTTCGCCGGCGCGACGGAGCGATCCTCCTCGCAGAACGAATCGAACGCCAAGATCTTCGACACGATCTTTCCGCTGCTCGGCTTCGCCGTGCGCTTCGGCAGCTATCTGATCCTCTTCTACGGCAACTATATGCTCTTCAAGGGCGCGATGACGGTCGGCGCGCTGCACCAGTTCAACTCCTACGCCAACATCATCTACGGCCCGCTGCTCTATATCACCTTCATCCCGCGCAACATCTCGAACTTCCTCACGTCGCTCGGCAAGATCCTCGAGATCCTCGAGGAGCAGCCGGAGGTCGCCGACATCAGCATGCCGATCGACATCCGCATCGAGGGCGACATCTCCTTCCGCAACGTGACGTTCGGCTATGAGTCGTACAATCCCGTGCTGGAGCACGTCAGCTTCGACGTAAAGCGCGGCGAGATGATCGGCATCGTCGGACACAGCGGATCGGGCAAGACGACGCTCATCAACCTGCTCATGCGTCTGTACGACGTGACGGAGGGCGAGATCGTCATCGACGACGTCAACATCAAGCAGATCTCCCAGAACGCGTTGCGTTCGCAGATCGGCGTCGTGCTGCAGGAGACGCACCTCTTCTCCGGCTCGATCCGCGACAACATCCGCTATTCGAAGCCGCTGGCGTCCGACGACGAGGTCGTCGCCGCCGCCAAGCTGGCAAACGCGCATGATTTCATCGTCAATCTGCCGGAGGGCTACAACACGATCGTCGGCGAGAAGGGCTATTCGCTCTCCGGCGGCGAACGGCAGCGCGTCGCCATCGCCCGCGCGCTGATCCACGATCCGCAGATTCTGATCCTCGACGAAGCGACGGCCGCGCTCGATACGGAAACCGAGAAGCTGATCCAGGACGCGATCAACAAGCTGACGGAGAATCGCACGACCTTCGCCATCGCGCACCGCCTCTCGACTTTGCGCAACGCCGACCGGCTGATCGTGCTCGACCGCGGCAAGCTGGTCGAGTGCGGCACGCACCAGGAGCTGCTCGATCTGAAGGGCTTCTACTGGCGGCTCGTCATGGCGCAGCGGCAGGATTCCGGCTTTGTCAAAAAGCACGAATCGGCCCACGTTTCCTGACGTATCTAAATGAAAAAGCCTGAGAATGATTTTCATTCTCAGGCTTTTTTCGTTTGCTTCAGCGCGCGCGGCGGCGGATCGCCGAGACGAGCGACGAGAGCAGCAGCGCGGCGAAGTTGATCAGCACGACCGTCGCCCCGCCCGGCGTGTCCCAGACGTAGGAGAGGACGATGCCGAGGGCGAAGCAGAGTACGGAGAGGGCAGCGGAGGAGACGATCACGGCGAAAAACGTCTTGAAGAGGCGCATGGAGGTCAGGGCGGGGAAGATCACGAGGGCGGAGATCAGCATCGCACCCATCATGCGCATCCCCAGAACGACGGTCACGGCGGTCAGCGCGGCCAGGAGCATCTTGTAAAGGGAGACGCGCAGCCCGGCCGCGCGGGCGAACGTCTCGTCGAAGGTGACGGCGAAGAGGCGGTGATAGAACAGCACGTACAGCACGAGCACGACGGCGGCGAGGGCGACGCTGAGACGCACGTCCGCTTCGCTCATCGCGTAGATGCTGCCGAAGAGGTAGTTGTAGACGTCGGTGTTGACGCCGCCGCCGAGAGAGAGCAGCAGAACGCCGAAGGCGAGGGCGGCGGTGGAAATGACGGCGATGGCGGCGTCGCCGTTCAGGCGACTCGATTCGCTGAGCCGGAGCAGAAAGAAGGCGGCCACGACCACGACCGGGATCGCCACGCGCAGCGGCGCCGCATTCAGGACGGCGGCGGCGGCCAGCGCGCCGAAGCCGACGTGCGAGAGCCCGTCGCCGATCATCGAATACCGCTTGAGCACCAGACTGACGCCGAGCAGCGCCGCGCAGAGCGCGACCAGCGCGCCGACGAGGAGCGCCCGCCGCATGAACGGGAACGAGAGCATCTCAGCGATCCAGCCCATCGGCGTCACCTCCCTTCAGAAACGCCTGCCCGGCGGGCGAGGCAAGATAGTCGCCGCGCGTGCCGAAAAAGAGCGGCCGGTGCTTGAGATGAAGCACGTGCGTCGCGCTGCGCAGCGGCGCGCCGGTGTCGTGTGAAACCATGACGATCGTCATGCCGTCGCGGCGGTTGAGCGTCTCGATCAGCGCGTAGAAATCCGCGCTGGCGTGGGGGTCGAGCCCCGTGGTCGGCTCGTCGAGCAGCAGCAATTTTCCGGCGGCGCAGAGCGCGCGGGCCAGCCGCACGCGCTGCTGCTGGCCGCCGGAGAGCTCCCGGAAGCAGGCATGCGAAAGCGCGGCGATCCCCAGCGTTTCCATGGCTTCCGCGGCCCTGTCCTTCTGCGCGCGGGTATAAAAGAGGCTGCGCGATCCGCGGCCGAGACAGCCGCTCAGCACGATCTCGCGCACGCTGGCGGGAAAGTCGCGCTGGACGTCGGCGCGCTGCGGCAGATAGCCGATGCTGCGCGGCGTCAGCCCGTCTCCGAAGACGATCTCGCCGCTGTGCGGCGGGATCAGCCCGAGCAGTCCGCGCACCAGTGTGCTCTTGCCGGAGCCGTTCTCGCCGACGATGCAGAGATAGTCGCCGGCGTTCAGGGAGAAGTTGATGTCCGCCGCCACGACGACGCCGTCGTAGGCCAGCGAGACGTTTTTGCAGGTGATTTGAGCCATACGGTCAGGTGAGCGCCTTTCGCAGATTTTCCAGATTCCGGCGCATGAGCGAAACGTACGTCTCGCCCTGCTCCCAATCGGATTTGGTCACGTTGTGACAGGAGTGAAAGAGGAGCCGTTCGCAGCCCGTCGCCTCGCAGAGCGCGTCGGCCAGGCGGCCGCTTGAGAATTCGATCGTGAAGACGGCGGGGATCTTCTCCTCGCGCACCTTCCGGATCAGAAAAGCGATCGTCTGCGCGCCGGGCTCGGTCTCCTCGGCGCAGCCGGGAAAAGCGGCATAGTAGGAGAGGCCGTAGGCGCGCACGAAATAAAGGAACGGGAAGCGGTCGGCGAAGACGAGCGTGCGGCGATTCGCGCCGGTGACAACGGATGCGAAGTCGTTATGCAGCTGCCGAATATCGTTGATGTATTTGTCGGCATTTGCCGAATATTCTCCTGTGTGCGCCGGATCCGCCGCACAGGCGGCGTCGCGGATCGCGGCGACGATCGTCGCTGCGTTGAGCGGCGCGGTCCAGACATGCTCGTCGTATTCGGCGCCGTCTCCCTCGTCCGCTTCGGGCTCCATGCCCTCGGCATGCTCCTCTTCGAGCAGCGGCACCAGATCGACCATGGCGAGCACGGTCACACGCGAGGTGTCGATCGATTCGAGGATCCCGTCCATCCAGGCGTCGGATTCGCCGCCGCCATAAATAAAGAGGTCGCAGTCGCGGATGCGGCGGATGTCCTGCGGCGTCGGATCGTAGGAATGCGTTTCCACGCCGGGCGGGATCAGCATCGTCACGGAGGCTTCCCCGCCGGCGACGGCGCGGGCGAAATCATAGGGCGGGAACGACGTCGCCACGATCGAGAGGCGGCCGTCGTGCGGCGTGTCCGCCGCGCACGACGCGAGCAGCGGCAGAAGCAGCAGCGCGGCGGCGAGAAGCGTCAGACGTCTCATCGCGGGATCTCCTTTCCCGCGCCGGTGCAGTCGGCGCAGATGCCGTAGATCACGCTGCCGCCGCCGATGAGAAAGCCATGCTCGCGCAGAATGTGCGCGCGCACCTCGCGCAGCGCGTCGCAGTGCAGGTGGATCAGCTTCCCGCAGCGGGAGCATTTCAGATGAAAATGATGCGCGCAGTCGATGCCGACGGCGTACTGATAGACAAATGAATCGCTCTCCGCGCTCTCGAAGCGGCGGATCACGCCGTCCTCCATCAGCGCGGAGACCTGGCGGTAGACCGTACTCTTCGCGGGCTTCTTCTCCCCCTCGGAGAGCGCGTCGATGATTTCCTCCACGGTGAAGTGGCGATCGCGGTGCTGGCTGAGAAAATCCAGAATCTGCCGCTTGTGGTTGGTCATGTAAGGCATGGGGTCTCCTGAAATTGGGAATCATTCTCGTTTTTTGCAAGTATAGCATATCCGCCTCCCTTTGTCAAGAGGCGGACTGTAAAAAATGACGGGTTAAAGTGTTTTTTCGCTCAGAGGCGGTGCGCCGCATCGAGACAGAGCGTCAGCGCGCGCTCCATGGAGTCGGCGCCCCAGCCGCGCGCGTCGTATCGTGCCGCGTCGGCGAGAGAATCCGCAGTGTAGAGCAGTTCGCCCCAGACGGCGCCGCGCGCGGCGGCGACGGCGGCCAGCGCCGCGCATTCCATCTCCACGACCTCGCAGCCCTCCTCGCGGCGGCGGCGCACGCGCGCCGCCGTCTCCCGGAAGAATCCGTCGGTGGACCAGGTGACGACCTCCTCCCAGGGCAGGCCTCTTGCCTCCAGTGCGGCCGCGACGGCTGCCCGCGCCCTCGGATCGATCTCCATGAAGCGCGACGGCGCGGCGTAATGGTAGGAGGCGCCCTCATCCCGCAGCGCGCGCCGCGGGATGAGAAAGGCGTTTTCCGCCCGCGGCGTCAGGACGCCGCAGGAGCCGCCGCTGACGATCGCCCTTGCGCCATAGGCGATCAGCCAGTCAAGAACCTGGGCGGCGGCCGCCGCGCCGACGGGCGCCTGGGCGAGGCAGATTTCCTCGCCCCCGTGCGCCAGCACGTAGATCGGATACCGCTTCGTGATCGACTCAAAATGCGCGGCGGCGACGGCGCCGCGCGCGGCGGCACAGCGATCGATCGTCCGGTCGTCGAGTAAGACGAAGGCGGCCTTCGGCGGAAGGCGAATGTCTAAATGCTCGTGATCCGGTTCGATGACGGCGTGCATGTCGTCGTCGAATTCCAGGATCGGGAACTCATGCCGGCGCATGCTCATGCGTCCTCGTCCTCTCGCTGGAGCGCGGCGAATTTCTCCCGCATCGTTGGATTGCCCTTCGTGAGGCGGCGGATGCTCAGATCGTCCGCCTTGCGGTTGGCGATCTGCAGATTGTGATCCGAGGAGAGCAGCGCCTCCTTCGTCTTCTGCAGATGCTCGATCGTCTTGTCGATCTCCGCGATCGCCGTCTGGAATTTGCGGTCGGCCAGCTCCACGTTGCGGGCGAAATCGCGCTTGAAATCGTCCATCGCTTCCTCAAAGTGCGTGATGTCGAGATTCTGATTCCGCACCGCCTCCAGCTCGCGCCGCGTCTCCAGCGTCTTCAGCGCCGCGTTGCGCAGGATCGTGATGAGCGGAATGAAGAACTGCGGGCGGACGACGTACATCTTCGGATAGCGGTAGGAGACGTCCACGATGCCGGTGTTGTACAGCTCGCTGTCGGCCTCCAGCAGCGTCACGAGCACGGCGTATTCGCAGTTTTTCTTTGTGCGGTCCGCGTCGAGCTTGTGGAAGAAATCCTCGTTCTTGTGCTTGACGGCGGTCTCGTCCATCTCGTTCTTCATCTCGAACATGATCGAGAGGAACTCGATGCCGTCCGGCGAGCTCTCGCGGTAGATGAAATCGCCCTTCGAGCCGCCGCTCGCATCGTTGTCTTTCTCGAAATAGGCGTTCGGGAAGGCGGCGGCGCGCAGCTTGTTGAACTCCGTTTCGCAGTGCACCTCGAGGCTTTCGCCGATCATTTTCGTGGACTGGCGCGCCTTGAAATCCTTGTAGTATTCGATCTGCTCGTCCTTCTGGCGCACGACGGCCGCGTGTGCGTCGGCCTCGGCGCGCGCCTTCAGCTCGAATTCCTTCTCCGCCAGCGCCAGATCGTTTTTAAGGTGCGCGATCTCCTCGTCGCGCGCCTGGACGGCGTCGCGCACGGCCAGCGCCGCCTCGGACTCCTTCGCGGCCAGATCGTTCTGCAGCTGCGCGATCTTTCGGTCTTTGGCGGAGAGCGCCTCGGCGCGCTCGGCGGCGCGCTTCTCGCGCTCGGCCTCCTCGGCGGCTTCGCGGGCGGCCAGCTGTTTGGAAAGCTGTGCGATCACGGCGTCCTTTGCCGCCTCTGCCTTCGTAACGGCCAGCTCGACGGCGTTTTCCTTCTCCGCGCGCAGCGCGGTCTCGCGCTCGTGGATCTCGTGTGCGAACTCCTTGTCCCGCACCTGTTTGAGAATCGCGGCGTAGCCCGATTCGTCTACCTGAAACACCTCGCCGCAGCGGGGGCATTTGATTTCCTGCATGATGGTTCCTCCTTTTCAATCATTGAATGGATTATGGGGAAGAGGAGAGGGGGAAGACTCCTCCTCGGAGGCGTGCATTGCTGTCTGAGATCAGTGCGGTTCAGATGGTTTTGAGACCGTATTTTTTGATCAATTCAGTTACGGCCGGGTCGTAATTTTTTGAATTGGGAGATAAGTATCGGGGGGTGTCGGGTATGCGTACGATGGGCATACTGCTTCAAAATCACCCAACTGTGCACCTTTGCAGATGCGTTTGATCTGAACTTCCGGACGCATTTTAACAGATGCCGGGTTTGTGAACTGAACGATTCTCTCTTTAAGATTGAAGTCCTGGGTGAGTACGGTGATATTACAATTCTTTTTCCAGACACACTCATTAACGAACTGAATAACAGATTCATTTTCATCGTGGTTTGTGTAAGTATCAAGATAATTAAAATACTGCGTGCAGTTCATGTTTTTCTGCTTTCGAAAATGTATTCTCATATGGCTCAGAGCCTGCTCTGCTTTGTTGGAGTCTGGGTTATTGGAATTATTGCAGATGGTTTTAAGTGCTCTGATTGTTGACGCGGTTACATAAAAGGCGGAACTGTTTTGGATCATGTACGGAATGAACTGATTCACCATTTGTTTAAAATAGGCGGTTTTCATTGCGGTGCTGGACGTGATCAGAATGATTGGGTTTTTCTTTGTCAATGCATATAGAAAACTGTTATAATTGGAAGGATCGGTATGATCGATATGGACGTGGGCGTTATTGCTGCAGTTATAGTTGGTATACATGAAAGTATTCCTTTCTTAATTGAAATATTTGTGCTCATGAGAATCCGATGAGCAGAAAATAGAGGATTTGAGTGCATTCAATGTGGTTACGTCAAAGGCAGAGGAGGATGTTGCTCTTTTTATGTTCCGCAAATCATCGGCAAGAGCGCGGTCGTCTGTGATAATCAGGATTTTCACGTAACAGGAATATGCGTTCAGTGAAGCAATCTTGAGGAATGACTTGTCCGCAAAAGTGTCGCTGCCGATGCTGTCAAGTACGTAAAAACAGCCTGCGCGGACGAGTGCCGCAACCTCTGATAATGCCAGCTTCGCTCGTTCATGGCAAGAATTGGTGGCCGAAAGGGAAAGACGGTACAGTTCGCTCAGAACAGCTTTTGGCGCTCCAAACAATCTGAAGCGGTTCCTGCATTTGTTCAAAACCGACTCGAATCCATGAATGATTGCACTGGTGTCAAAAAGGATAAGTTCATAGTCCGGTGCTTCATGATGCATGGAACTCATAGAACGATTCAATCCGTTACGCCTTGCGCAGCCGTCCGGGTTCGTTCTGCAGCTCAATGGCGGTGCAGAACGCGGCGATTTTTTTGGCTTCCATTTTATTGTTCCCTTCCGCGGAATAGGTGGAAGTGCTCGTGCCGAGCCGGCATTCGCAGGTCCACAGATCGGCGCCCGTGTCTTTGTCTGCAGTGCATTGGAAGATGTACTCCGGCTTTTCGATGTATCCCTTCTGCCAGAGCTCCTGCAGCTGATTGACGGCGCGTTCCTCATCCGGCTCGCCGACCAGCGAAACGAAGGTTTCGTACGTGTCGCGCTCCGCGCTGATCCTCTCCCAGGCCTGCCGCGCGGCCTCGGAGACGGCTTCCTTTTTGGAGCGGCCGAAACCGGTGAAAACGACCTCCCGCCCGGTAAACTGCAGATACTCTTCCGACAGCTCGGGATGGATGTTCACCTCTGCCCGGAAGCCTTTGGCTGTTTCCGCGACCGCGTACTCCGGCAGGGCGCCGTCATTTCTTTTCTGATACCACGACTGCAGAAGGCCGGTGTAGTTGTCGTCGCTCAGCCCCTCGTCGAGCGCTTTGACCGGATCGAGCAGACGGTCGACGAGGGCGTCCAGCGTCGGGATATCCCAGCCGCAGTCAACGGCGACGGCGCCGAGGATCGCTTCCAGCAGGTCCTCCTTGACGTGCGTCTCGTTTTCCACATGATTCTGCTCATCGCCGCGGCTCATGATGAGATACTGCTGAAGGCCGAGACGCCCGACGGCGGCGGAGAGGGATTCGGCGCATACGAGACGCGCCTTGATCTTCGTGAGCCGCCCCTCATTGTACTCGCCGGAGTTCAGATACTTGTATTCGGCGACGAGCTCGCGGTGTGAATCGCTGACGTCGACGATTACATCGGAATCCAGCTGCGAGAAGCGATGGACGATCCGCTTTACGATCAGATAATCCAAAACCTTGTCGCCGATGAATTCCATTACCTCGCACGAATGACTGCAGATGTTTTCCTCCGCCCACGAGCTGCGGATGAACGCCTCCCGCAGAAGGGCTTTGTTCCGAAACGTGTAGCCGATGCATTCCTCGATGCGGCCGACGCTTTCGTTGAAGAGCAGCAGGCGGTTTCCGCCGCTGTGGAAAATTCTTGCATTTCCCATAATTGCTCCTTTCTGTGCTGTGCACATACTATATAATTGTGGGAACAAAAAAGTCCCCCGAATGCTCGGAGGACATGTGTCCCCCGGACGTGTCAAGGGACAAAAAAACCGACAATCCTCCCCCTCGCGTAAACAGGAGACAGGATTCCCGGACAAGTATTGATGAAATACGTCACTTAAGGCACCGGTAGTTGTCTGTCGCCGGGTGCGCGCCGCTCAGCTACAACCAAATACCCGAATCTTATGTAATTGATTTCAAGAAAACCCGTCGCAGGGGTTTTTCCCTTTGACAGAACCATCTTACCACAAAAGCTGCGGCTTGTCAAGCCCTTTTCAGAAAAAACTATAAAAGCCGTCCTGCGCGCTTTTCCCGTTGACAACCCCCCGGATCTGTGATACAATACTGTCGCGGACAATATTTTATAAATTTCAAGGAGATTCCCATGTACACACCGGCATCCGATCGCTACGGCGCGATCCAGTACCGCCGCTGCGGCAAAAGCGGCCTCAAGCTCCCGGTCATCTCCCTCGGCCTGTGGCACAATTTCGGCGACATCACGCCCTTCGGCACCCAGCAGCAGATCCTGCGCACCGCCTTCGACTGCGGCATCACGCATTTCGATCTCGCCAACAACTACGGTCCGCCCGCCGGCGAGGCGGAGCGGAATTTCGGCATCCATATGGACCGCGACTGGCGTCCGTACCGCGACGAGCTCGTCATTTCCACCAAGGCCGGCTACGACATGTGGCCCGGTCCGTACGGCAACTTCGGCAGCCGCAAGTATCTGATGGCGAGCCTCGACCAAAGTCTGAAGCGGATGCACCTCGACTACGTGGACATCTTCTATCATCACCGCCCCGATCCGGACACGCCGCTCGAGGAGACGATGGAGACGCTGTACGACATTCTGCGCAGCGGCAAGGCGCTCTACGTCGGCATTTCCAACTACAACGCCGAGCAGACCCGCGCGGCGATCGAGATGCTCGGCTCGATGGGCACGCATCTGCTCATCCACCAGCAGAACTATTCGATGCTCAACCGCACGCTGGAGCGCGGCCTGGACGCGGTGCTCCGCGAGAAGGGCGTCGGCTGCATTGCCTTCTCGCCGCTGGCGAAGGGGCTGCTCAGTGGCCGCTATCTCGACGGCATCCCCGCCGACTCCCGTGCGGCGCACGATCCGCGCTTCCTCCGTCCGACCGACATCACGGAGGGCAGGGTGGCGATGCTGCGGCGGCTGAACGACGTCGCCGCGCGCCGCGGCCAGACGCTGGCGCAGATGGCGCTGGCCTGGATTCTGCGCACCGACGTCGTGACCTCGGCGCTGATCGGCGCGAGCAAGCCCGAGCAGGTGAAGGAGAACGCCGCTGCGCTCGCGCACGCGGAATTCAGCGAGGCGGAGCTTTCGGAGATCGACGCGATCCTCGCGGACAAATGACGGAATCGTACAAAAAAGAAAAGGCGCGCGGACCGCGGTCCGCGCGCCTTTTTTATTCCGCCGGCTCCTCGGGAAGGATGAGCGCCGCGATCAGATAGAGGATCAGACCGCCGCCGCCCAGCACCGAGAGCAGCACCCAGAGAAGACGGATGACGTTGGCATCCATGTTCAGGTATTCGGCGAGGCCGCCGCACACGCCGCATACCTTGCGGTCGGTGAGACTGCGATAGAGCTTCTTTGAATTCATGATCGTCCTCCTTTGGGGGATACTTTATTCAGCAGGTTTATTATAGCACGTTTTGCGCGCGGCGTCAAGGCGCCGCCGCTTACTCCGCCAGCTCGAGCTCCGCGCGGTAGGGCCGGTGGTCGGAAACGACGACGGCGGGGATCTCCGCCTCGCAGACCGTCAGACCGCGCACGAAGAGATAATCGATCTTGACGCGCGGCTCGTCGGAGGGGAAGCTGAGCGCGCCGTCGCAGTGCCCGACGGCCGAATCCGTCATGCGCGCGCGCAGCGGCGCGAGCAGCGGATTGTCCGGCGTGACGTTGAGATCGCCCATGAGGATCGTCGGCGTGTCGTCGAGCAGCGAGAGAATCGTGTCGACGGCGTTTTTCTGCTCGGAGACGTTGAGCCCGAAATGCGTGACGAGCACGCGCAGCGGCCGTCCGGCGTCGAGCGTCGCGTCGAGGACGCAGCGCGTCTCGCGGTACTGGTCGCAGCTTTCGGCGGGCGGATCGGGGATCGGCACCGAGCGCGCGGAGAGGATCGGGAAGCGCGAGAGCAGCGCGTTGCCGTAGGGGTTGCCGCCGTGGAGGCGGATCGCCATGGCGAAATAGGCGTGCACGCCCAGCTTGCCGGCGAGGATTTCCGCCTGCGCCTCATAGTCGCTGCGGGGGCCGAGACCGCGCATCTCGTTCAGTCCGACGATGTCCGCGCCGCGGACGACGCCGGCGATCTTGTCGTAGTCGATGACGCCGCGCTTCCAGTCGCTGCAGTGCAGGGTGTTGTAGCTCATTACATTCAGTTTCATTTTCTTTCCTCCGGCGGATCACGCAGATCCGATAGAAAAATTATAGCGGATCGTGCGGGATTTGTCAACCGCCGCGGCGCATCTGGCAGCGATTTCTTCGGGTAGCGCGCGCGGAAAGGGGAAAAATGAGAGGGAAAGATCCGAGATCAAAGGAGAATCCAAATGAAAAAACGAATCTGCGCGCTCATTCTGGCGCTTTTCTGTCTGATCGGCGCCGCCCCGGCGGCGGCTGCCGCTTCCGTCACGCATACCGTCGTCCCGGGCGACACGATGTGGCAGCTTGCCGTGCGCTATCATGTGGGGCTCACGGAGATCATCGGCGCCAATCCGCACATCGCCGATCCGCATTGGATCTATCCCGGCGACGTGCTCACGATCCCGCTGCCGGACGCCGCCTCCTCCGCCTACGCCGCCGAGGTGATCCGGCTGGTCAACGCGGAGCGGCGGCGGTACGGCCTTTCGCCGCTGACGGAGAATTGGGAGCTGTCGCGCGTCGCGCAGTATAAGGCGGCGGATATGCGCAGCCGCGGCTATTTCAGCCATACCAGCCCCGCCTACGGCTCGCCGTTTCAGATGATGAACGCCTTCGGCATCTCCTACCGCACGGCGGGCGAGAACATCGCCATGGGCTACGCCTCACCGGACGCGGTGATGAAGGGGTGGATGAATTCGAGCGGCCACCGCGCGAACATCCTCAACGCCTCCTTTAAGGAAATCGGCATCGCGTATCTCCCGGAGGGAAACTACTGGGTGCAGATGTTCATCGGATGAAAAAGCGCTCCTCCGCGGCCTGCCGCGGGGGAGCTTTCTTTCGCTTGACGGACCGCCTGTACATCGTGCAGGCATATCACGCTTCTCACTGTGCGAGACTGCGTCCCTCCCATTCGGGCGCGGGCGCGACGCCCATCACGTCGGCGACGGTCGGTGCGACGTCGAGGATCGTGACGTCCGTGAGAGTCCGCCCCGGCGTGAAGCGCGGCCCGAGGCAGAAGAGCGGCACCGTCATGTCCTCGGGCAGCTCGGTGCCGTGCGAGCGGTCGTGCCCGCCGTGGTCGGCGGTCACGAGCATCGTGTATTCGCCGCCCGCCGCCTCCCAGACGCGCCGCACGTTGTCGATCGCCGCGCGCACATAGCCGAGGTATTCCGGCGTCATCCAGCCATGGTCGTGGCCGCCCTTGTCGTCGGTCTCCACCATGTAGAGATAGACGAAATCCGGCGCGGACGCCCGGATGCGGGCGATGGCCGCGTCGGCGAGCTGGCCGTCCGTGCCCTCGGCGCTGTAGCATTCGATGAATTCCGCGTACTTCATCGAGCCGGGGCGCGCGACGTCGCGCATCGGCTCCCAGTTGTAGTACATGGCGCACACGCCGCCGGCGCGCGCGATCTGCTCCGCCAGGCCGGGCAGCGGCCGCGCGAAGGGCATATAGAGATTTGTCGTGATGCCGTGCCGCTCCGGCGGCACGCTGTGGAACATCGACATGTGGCAGGGAAGCGTGACCGACGGGAAGACCGTGCGGGACGCGAGCGTACAGGCGCCGCGCTCCATCATCTCCCCGACGAACGGATGGCCGCAGGCGAGCGCGCCGTCCGGACGCATCCCGTCGATCGATACGAGAATGACCTTTTCTTTCATGATGAACTCCCTTTCCGCGAAAAATCAGGCGCTATCATTGTACTGCGCGCGCGCCGCTTTGTCAAGAGACAAGCGCCGGCGCGCGGCGGCAGACGCGGCAAAAGCCGTCCGGCGGCGCGCCGACGGCGGTCAATTGTGAAAAATCTGAGAATTTTATGAAAAACCCTTGTATCCGCGGGAATTCTGCGGTAAAATAAAATGCGGGGAATTGGGATACCGTCCCCGCCCTTCTTTTGTTCCTAACGGAAAACCAATATATTTTTTGGAGGAAACCATGTCTGTCAAAGTTGCAATTAACGGTTTCGGCCGCATCGGCCGTCTCGCCTTCCGTCAGATGTTTGACGCCGAGGGCTATGAGGTCGTCGCCATCAACGATCTGACCAGCCCCGCCATGCTCGCGCACCTGCTCAAGTACGATACCGCCCAGGGCTCCTTCCTTGGCCGCATCGGCGAGAACAAGCACACCGTCGAGTCCACCGAGGATTCCATCATCGTGGACGGCCACGAGATCAAGATCTACGCCGAGAAGAACGCCGCCGACTGCCCGTGGGGCAAGCTCGACGTGGACGTTGTTCTGGAGTGCACCGGCTTCTACACCTCGAAGGAGAAGTCTCAGGCCCACATCCAGGCCGGCGCCAAGAAGGTCGTCATCTCCGCGCCCGCGGGCAACGATCTGAAGACCATCGTTTTCTCCGTCAATGAGAAGACCCTGACGAAGGACGACCAGATCATCTCCGCCGCCTCCTGCACCACCAACTGCCTCGCCCCGATGGCCAAGACCCTCAACGATACCTATCCGATCGTCTCCGGCATCATGACCACCGTTCACGCCTACACCGGCGACCAGATGATCCTCGACGGTCCGCAGCGCAAGGGCGATCTCCGCCGCGCCCGCGCCGGCGCCGCCAACATCGTGCCGAACTCCACCGGCGCCGCCAAGGCGATCGGCCTCGTCATTCCGGAACTGAACGGCAAGCTGATCGGCTCCGCGCAGCGCGTTCCGGTCACCACCGGCTCCACCACGATCCTCGTCGCCGTCGTCAAGGGCAAGGATATCACCAAGGATTCCATCAACGCCGCCATGAAGGCCGCCACCTCCGAGTCCTTCGGCTACACCGAGGAGCTGCTCGTTTCCTCCGACGTTGTCGGCATGCGTTACGGCTCCCTCTTCGACGCCACCCAGACCATGGTCACCAAGATCGACGACGACACCTACCAGGTGCAGGTCGTCGCGTGGTACGACAATGAGAACTCCTACACCAGCCAGATGGTCCGCACCATCAAGTACTTCGCTGAGCTGGCGTAATCAGGTTCCGACAGAATCCACCCCGGACGGACGGCCTTGCGCCGTCCGTCTTTTTTTCGTCGGGAAAAGTTTCCCGATTCGTTCCCGATTGTTTATTCTGCGTTAAAATCTGTGCGCTATCCTATAAACAGAACGGGGACGTTCCCGATCCGATCGAAGGGAGGAGACGACATGGATCAAAAACACGACGCCCTGGTGCTGGAGGAGGCGCGGGCCTCGCTCGCCGCGCGCACCGATCTTTCCCAGCTGAGCGACGTGATGAAGGAGTTCCGGCTCCTGATGGAGACCTACAACGCCGGGATCGGCACGGTGACGAACAAGCTGCAGATCCTCGGCGACGAATTCCGCGCCAAATACGACTACAATCCGATCCATCATATCGAATCGCGGCTGAAGGAGCCGCAGAGCATCTTTGCCAAGATGAAGCGGCTGGAGCTGCCGCTGACGCTGGAGAACATGAAGAGCGGCCTGAGCGACATCGCCGGCGTCCGCGTGATCTGCAATTACCTCACGGACGTGGAGCTGCTCGCCGATCTGCTTCTGCGGCAGGACGACGTCGAGCTGATCCGGCGCACGGACTACATCCATCATCCGAAGGAGAGCGGCTACCGCAGCCTGCACCTCGTCGTGACCGTGCCGGTCTTTCTCGCCGAGACGACGGAGCGCGTCGAGGTGGAGATCCAGATCCGCACCATCGCCATGGACTGCTGGGCCAGCCTCGAGCACCATCTTGGCTACAAGGCCGCCGGCGTTCTGCCGCAGGATCTTCGCTACCGGCTGAAGATCTGCGCCATGACGATCGCCGAGGTGGACGAGGAGATGCAGGCGATCAAGGACGAGATCGAACGCCTGCGTCCATGAGCGCCTCGAATTCCTCAAGCGAATCCCGATAGTTTTCCGGGCGGTGCGCGTCGATCGGCGCGTACCGCCCGCTTTTTCCGATCTCCAGCATCCGCCCCATATGCCGGTATCCGAGCACGCGCGGCGGCAGCTGCGTCACCGGATCGTCAAGATTCCGCACGACGGTGAAGCGCGCCCAGCGCGCCGCCAGCTGCCGGACGCCGAAGGGACACCAGACGACGCGCGGCGCGCCGAAGCCGTAGCCCTCGATCGCCTCCCGCCGCGCAGGGAAGTGAAACCAGACGAATTCATGGCAGAGCGCGGCCAGCGCCCCGCCGTGGCTGTAGCCGGCGATCACCACGTTCTCCGCCGCCGTCGCGTCCAGGATCTGCGCGATGTACGGCTCGGCGCCCCGCCAGACGCGCAGAAAGCCGCGGTGGCAGTACCAGCGGTGCGGCATATCCCGGTAGGGCGCGGCGGGAAAATCCAGATTGTTCTGCCAGTCCTCACCTCCCCGGCTCCACTGAAACAACAGATAAAGAACGCCGCCGGCGGTATAGGCGGCAAAGTCGGCGCCGCCCTCGACGTGAAGATACGACGCGGCAAGACAGCGCCGGAACAGACGCGCAAGATCCATGACGGGCATCCCTCCTTCGGGAAATCCTATGACGGAGAAACGGGAACTATGATCCGTCGCCGCAAAAACGCATCGTGCGGCAAAACATTCTGCTCAGAACGCGGATTTCATATTGACATTGCCCGAATTCTGTGGTATGATTATACCAAATCCTGTTGTGATCGGCATACTATACACAATCGGTCGCAAAACGAATGAAACGGAGCGCTGTCGTATGGAAACCAAACGAAATCTCAAGTACTTTACATCCCGTGGTCCGTCGCCTCTGATGTACGTCGCCTTCGCGGTGATGATCGTCGGTCTTGTCCTCGCCTTTGTCCGCGGGACCCGCTTCGTCGGCATCATCCTGATCGTGGTCGGCATCGGCCTTCTCATCTTCGCCAGCGGCGGCAAGGCCAGCGGCGACGACATCGAGTACCAGGTCGGCGAGAAAATGAAGGGCATGCACGAGCGCGGCATGATCCGCTTCGAGCTGTTCGAGAAGTCCCTGAAGTTCCTGCAGCCGCTGACTCTCCGCGGCTATGAGTTCACCGACGACGTCTATTATAAGAAGGGCTCAGACGGTAAGAACCGCACCAGTATGTTCAGCGCCGCCGTCCTCTTCTTCACCGGCGATAAGCTCCACATCCACAGAAGACGCTTCTCCTTCATCGACGATACGATCGACGAGGAGCTGGGCGGCACCTATCGTTACATCGAGCTCGATCACGCCGAGGTGCGCGAGCAGCGCTTTGAGCGCCAGATCGGCAAGCGCAACGTCCACTTTACCGATTATCACTTCGTGCTTGTCGGCAAGGACGGCACGGACGTGCTCGATATGTCCGTCGATTACGGCGCTGACATCGATAAGGCGTGCGATGACATCAACCGCATCATTGACATCCGCACCAAGGCTTATTATGAGAAGCTTGCCCGCGTCGAGGCGGAGCGCAAGGCCAGACTGGAAGCCGAAGCGAAGAACGAGCAGTAATACCGCATGACCAAAGCAGGGCGCGCCTGAGAGCGCGTCCTGCTTTTTTCCATGAGAAGCCGCGCGAGAAATTTTGCCCCGCCGCCGGGAATTTTCGAAAATTCTCTTGACGGAAGGGAAGCGTTGTGCTATAATAATCAGGCTGATGAAGCAACTGGGTGTGGCGCAGTTGGTAGCGCGCTACCTTGGGGTGGTAGAGGCCGCTGGTTCAAGTCCAGTCACTCAGACCATAAAACGGGGGATCCGAATGGATCCCCCGTTTTATGGTCTGGATAACAGGATGTGGCCGGCGGTTCACTCACCGCAGCAAGCGCCGCGAAGCGGCTCACTTGGGGTGGTAGGGGAAACGAGCTGAAAAGAGCCCGGCGGGCTCTTTTCGGCTCAGTTTCTCCGCCCAAAGCAGGGAGTATCGGCTGCGGAAGCGGCCGAGACGACCATGCGACGGCGGCGGGCCGCGCTGGTTCAAGTCCAGTCACTCAGACCATGGTGTGCGGTCTAAATGGATCGGCACCGGAAAACCGACGATTTTCGCCGGTTTTCTTTATTTTTCTCCGTTTTTTTCGCTTTTTCAAAAATCGGAAAAAGCGTGAAATAAAAAGATCGGGTCCCCCTATTTTGAGAGGTGTACTGGAAGTGAACCAAATTTGAGGCATTTTCCCCTCTGATAAACCCGCCATTGACAACTGAACACATATCATTTTTCAGCCGACTGAATGAAAAACTCAGCCGGTTTTTTTTATTCTCAATTCTCGCTGTCGAATGGGATGTAGAAGAGATCCGCGGAACGCTGTACGGGTGTATCCACGTGGATCTGGCAGCACCGCTGACGGTTTCGGAACAGGCGGAACTGAAGGAATGGCTGACCGGACAGAACTCGGACGGTTTCGGTGAAGGTTTCGAACAGCGGGAGATCGAGATTGACGGCGGAGAAGCGTATGTCCACTTTTGGAATCCTGACAAGTACTTCATTAAAAACGAAGCTGAATTCAGACAGTATCTGAATCAGGATAATCAAAGCATGGGAGGTCAATCGTTATGAACATGTGGGATCGGGGCAGGCAGATGGCCGAGGAAAACAGACGCAGGTATCCTGTCGGCACCCGGATCGAGCTGATCCGGATGGGGGAAGATCCGAGGCCCGTGCCGCCCGGAACGCGGGGTACCGTCGTCTATACGCAAAGCGCTTGCAATGAAAAGCGAGGTGCGTATGTGAACAGTTTTATGTCATGGGTCGGCGGGAAGAAAGCGCTGCGGGATGAGATTGTGGTGCGGTTCCCCATCAAGTATTCGAGATACATCGAGGTGTTCGGCGGTGGCGGCTGGGTACTATTTCATAAGCCGCCCGGCAGAGACTTTGAGGTCTACAACGATTTCAATCCCAATCTGACGAATCTGTACAGATGCGTCCGGGAATATCCGAATGAACTTCGGGATGAACTGACGTTCACGCTTAACTCCCGTTTGGATTTCGATTACGTAAAAATGATGCTGAAAACGAGAACCGAGCTTCCCGATATCAAACGGGCAGCATATTTCTATCAGATAATCCGACAGAGCTATGCTTCCGGTCTTGACTCCTTTGCCTCCCAACCGCATTCCATGTGGAACAACTTTCCCCTGATTTATGCAGCCTGTGAAAGACTGCAGAGGGTGGTCGTAGAAAACAAGGATTTTGAGGCGCTCATCAAACAGTATGACCGTCCGGAATCCTTTTTTTACTGCGATCCGCCATACTTCGCAACGGAGGACTACTATGAAAACGTTGATTTCAAACCGACGGATCACGAACGTCTGGCAGAATGTCTGTACCGGATGGGTGGTAAATTCTTGCTCTCGTATAATGACTGTCCGGAAATTCGTTTACTGTACTCCAAACCCGGCATCTATATTGAAAAGACCAGCAGACTTTCCAATATCGCTCAGAGGTACGAGGCGGGCAAACAATATCCCGAGCTTCTTATCGCCAACTATGACACAGCTGAATGGTATTCACGCTGCGGACAGATATCCCTGCTGGATTATCTCACGGAAACCAACACCGAATTTTTGAAAGGAAGGAAAATCATATGGGCACCGTAAAAATCGAAATCACCGTCACGGGGGAAGCACTGACAGACATCGTTATGGGTTTATTGACCCTTTTGCGGAATGGGATCGATGAAAACGAATCTCAGGAAAAGCTTGAAGATGCCTTTGATGAAGGCTTTGAACAAGGTTATGACATCGGCTATGCAGACGGTGTGTGGGAATACAAACAGGAGGACATCAATGAAAAAGGTCATAAGAATTCTTGGCAAGCGGGGAAGAACGACGCTTCCGTATGAGATTCGCAAGTGTCTCGGCATGTGTGCCGGTGACGTGATCTCCTTCGAGACAAAGGATGGGGACTATGTTCTCGTTAAGAGAGAGCAGATCTGCTCATCGATCAGACAGTCCTGTCAGGAGAAGCCCGTTCAGAAACCGGAAAACGGACCTGATTGCAATGCGCGGATCTACGGGTCTGCCAGAGTACGCGGTCAAGCCAAGCCTGTTCAGAAACCGCGGGACGAGGAATCCCTGCTTGAGTTTCTGGATGGTCTTTCACTGACGGAACAGCGTGCTGCGCTCATTCATCTTTCGGCAAAGTGGGCCGCGCAGGAGAGAGGAAGAAACCATGACTGACGGGTGCCATTCTCCGGTGGGCACCGAAGCGGTGCAGCCGAAGTCGTTCTATGAAAACTACACAGGCAGGCTGCTTATTCTGAATCCGTCATGCCTGAAGGAAGAATACCGGTTCGAGGAATTTCAGTATTTCCTTGCACAGTCCGGTTTCGGATGCGATCCGTCGAGTCTTGGGACGAAGGTTTTCGGAAAGTTTCTGATCGACGGAGAAAAGGCATGTTTCCGGAGGGACGAGTTTCTGGGCATCGCCGATCCAGAAAAACTGCCTGCGTGGGCGTCGGAAAAGCTGCTGGAAATGACCACCCCGAAAAACGAAGGCCCGGCACAGAACGGTATTACACTGTAAGGAGGTGCACGAATATTCTCGACGGAGCGGTCACCGTTCACGGCGTCAAGCTCATCGACAGTATCAACGGTCTCTTCGCATCGATGCCGAGCAGCAAGTGGCAGGGACAGGACGGAACCAGCAGGCGCACCGACATCGTTCGCGTCACCGACCCTGGTATCAAGAAAGAGATCGACCGCATCGTGTCCAACGCATATTTTGCGCAGACGCAGGCGGCTGACGAGTTCGACGTTTCCATGTAAGGCAAATCTCCCGCATTCCCCAAAAACAAAAAACAAAACAAAGGAAGGTACAACAAAATGAAGTATTTCCGTAATCTCATGAACAAGCTCACGAACGCTGTCAACTCCATGGCTATCCGTACACGCGCCGCCGTCGCCAACACCCGCGGCGAAGGCTACGTCGATTCCGGCGTGAAGATCCTGATTGCCGTCGTGATCGGCGCGCTCCTGCTCTCCGGCCTCTACGCGCTGTTCAACACGACGATCATGCCGACCGTCACCACGAAGGTTCAGAGTCTCTTCAATTACGCGGGCTGATCCCGGTATCACACGATCCATATTCCATCTCAAAACAAAGGAAGGTACAACAAAATGAAGTTTTTCCGTAATCTCATGAACAAGATCTCCAACGCTGCCAATTCCCTGTATGTACGGACCCGCACTGCCGTCGCCAATACTCGCGGCGAGGGCTATGTCGACTCCGGGGTCAAGATTCTGATCGCGGTCGTCATCGGCGCGCTCCTGCTCTCCGGCCTCTACGCGCTGTTCAACACGACGATCATGCCGACGGTGACCAACAAGGTCAGAGCACTGTTCAATTATAACGGGACCTGATCGGACCTGAACATCCGGAAAAAGGGGGGCGGCGTAATGCCGCCCCCTGATTCCGCCAGCTAATACGGAGGCAATCATGAAACATTCTGTTGCATGGCTCCCGCTGTTCTTACTCTGATATCTGCTGTAGATCGAGGACGCCAGCTTAACGGCAAAGGTGGTCTTGCCGGAATTAGGCGAGCCCCATACGGCGATCATCCTTGCCATTAGGTTCTCCCTCCGTTCCCGTCCAGAATTTCCTGCTGCTTTGCCAGAAGATCCTGTGACTTTTTCTCATCGCCGCGGAAAACCAGCGCAGCATGGATCTTCCCGCTGTATTCGTATTCTGCCAGCAGCTTTGCCTGAACGTCCGATACCAGAAGCGTCAGCGTTGTGGGCAGTTCGTAGGATCCGTCCTCATTCTGCACGAGCTCGTCCCGATCCAGTCCGCCCGCCGTGGTGGACGTGATCACACGGACGTACTTCAGCGATTCCGGAATCCAGGTGCTTTCCTTGCCGCTGCGGTTCTGGTAGACGATCAGGGAAACGATATCCCCGTTCTCCAGCTTGCCGGACAGGCCTCCGGCGAAGGTGGGGATCGTCACGGATACCGCGTACTGCGATCCGTCCAGGCTGCGGAATACGTCCTCCGCGCTGTCCGCGCTGTCAGAGAGCTTGGCGGGAAGAAGATAGTCCCCCGCGGTCATATTGTATACGGCATATTTCCCGATCACGTCGTTCAGATCGGTCAGGACGTCCTGCGGCAGATGATAGCTGCCGACCGTGACGAGCTCGACGTCCTCCTCCGTCATCCGATGCCCCTGACGGACCTCGCGGCATATCCGGACGATCTCAAGCTTGTTGTCCGAAAGCCGGTTGACAAGCGGCGCGATCCCGAACGCGAGCACCAGTGCAAGCCCGATACAGATCAGGCCGAGAAACTGGATGAGCATTTCCATTCTCCCAAGCACGCCGTGGACATTATCCGTCGTCTTCTCCATCATTCCGGCATGATCATCGACGACGCCATGCCGATGGCGCAGGGGCATCTTCCGGGGAACACACGTATCACGGTTCTCAAGACGCCGGTCGTGGACCGGGACCGCGGCGTTTCCGTCTCCATCCGTATGCTCCACCCCTCCCGGATCACGCCGCGGAACCTGATCGATACAGGTTTCGCCACTCCGGAAATGGTGGGCTTTCTCTGCATGTGCGTCCGCTACGGCGTCCCCTTCGTGATCGCCGGGGCAACCTCCTCCGGCAAGACGTCGCTGCTCAACGCCATCCTGTCAACTGTTCCAAATTCCAAGCGCATCTTCAGCATCGAGTCCGGCGCAAGGGAACTCAGTCTGGTTCGCCGCTCCGCGGACGGCGCTGTCGTCAACAATGTCGTGCATACGCTTTCCCGTCCGTCCGATAATCCGGCCTATGACATTTCGCAGGAGAACCTGGTCGTCGCGTCCCTGCGGTTCAATCCGGACGTCGTTGTCGTGGGAGAAATGCGCGATACCGAGGCGTACTCCGCGGTGGAGGCCTCTCTGACCGGCCACACCGTCGTGTCCACCGTTCACGCCGGCCCGGGCGCGGCGGCGCACATGCGGATCGCGCTCCTCTGTCAAAAACGGTTTCCCATCGATTTCGGCACGTCTTTGATTCAGGCGGCGCAGGCATTCCCGCTCGTGGTGTTCACGCACAAGCTGGAGAATAACGACCGGAAGATCATGGACATTTCCGAATGCGTCATTTCCGCCGCGGGGGAACGGGAATACCGCTGCATCTATGATTACCGGATCACCAAAAACACGGAGGAGAACGGAAGGCTCGTGATCGACGGACAATTCGGCAAGCCGAATCCGCTCTCGGACAGTCTGCGTAACCGCCTGATTCAGAACGGCGTTCCGCAACAAGAACTGGAAATCTTTACGAAGGAGGAAACGAGCCAGTGATCTTCATTCGCCTTATCAGCTTTCTCTTGCTGTGCGCGGGAACGGTCCTGCTTCTGCGCATTACGCCGGATGGGATTACCGGCGATCTGCTTCGTCTTCTCTCTCCCAAAGCGTCGCTGAAGGAAACGGTCATGGCGGCACGGGGAAAGAAAAAGACTGACCGGCTCGCGCAGAGCATCCTTCATACGCGCACGGCGCTGACCGTCACGGGAAACGCCGACCGTTTCACAGCGGCGTGCGCCGCGTCTCTGTTGCTCATGGTTCTCGGATGTATCGCCGCGATCCTGATAGACAACTGGTTCCTTATCCCCGTGTTCGCCGCGGCGTTCGCCGCGCTTCCGTTCCTTCTTGCGCGGAGCGCCGTCAGGGCATATGACAAGCGGCTCCACGAGGAGCTGGAGACCGCGCTGTCCGTCGTCACGACCTCCTACATCCGTACCGACGATATCATCGCCGCCGTGGAGGAAAACCTGTCCTATCTGGCTCCTCCGATCCGGGATCTGTTTACGTCCTTTGCGGTGGAAACGAAGATGGTCTCTTCGGATAGTAAACAGGCGATCCGGAACATGAAGGGCAAGCTGGACAACGCCGTTTTCTCCGAATGGTGCGAAGCGCTGATCGCGTGCCAGGACGACCGGACGCTGAAGGACACGCTTCTGCCGATCGTGTCCAAGCTGACCGATATCCGTATTGTGAACACGGAGCTGAAAACCGTACTTGATGGCGCGAAGAAGGAATACGGGACAATGGTTTGCCTTGTTCTCGGCAATATCCCGCTGATGTATCTTCTGAACCGTGACTGGTACGATTCCCTGATGGTTACGACCGCCGGAAAGATCGTGCTCGCCCTGTGCGGAACCGTGATCCTGATTACCGCCGTTCTTTTGCACCGGATCACGCAGCCTGTCGAATACAAGAGATAAGGGGGAAACGACCATGCACTGTCTGATTGCACTCTTATTCTCCTTCGGCGTCTTCCTGATTGCCGCGGACCGGCTGCGAATTCCGTATCTCAGTACGTCTCTCGCCATGGATCATCTGGCGCGGAGGCAGGAGGTACAGACATCCAAAGTGGAGATTTGGCTGAAAGGGCTGGCTGTGTGGCTCGCCGGAAAACTGCACCTGAACGAATACCGCAGAGAGCAGCTCGCCGCAGATCTCCGCGCCGCGGGGATTCAGCTGTCCCCGGAAATGCATACGGCAAACGCCATCGTCCGCTCCGCTCTCGTCGCCGCCGTTGCGATCCCCGTGTATTTCCTCCTGCCGTGGCTGTCCGCGGTAGTACTCGCACTGTCGGTACTCCTTTACCTCAAGGCGTCCCGCGGGATTGCGGACGCGATCCGCGAAAAGAAAAAGCAGATCGAATACGATCTGCCGCGCTTCGTTGCGCACGTCGATCAGTCGCTCAAACACAGCCGCGACGTCCTTGCCATCATCGACGGATACCGGGAGTATGCCGGACGGGCGTTCCGGGAGGAGCTCGAGATTACGGCGGCGGATATGCGCTCCGGCAGCTATGAAGCGGCGCTGACAAGGCTGGAGGCCCGCGTCGGATCCTCCATGCTGTCCGACGTGGTGCGCTGCCTGATCGGGGTGCTGCACGGAGACAATACAGAAATCCTGTGGGCGAACCTGTCGGCGAAGTTTTCGGAGTACCAGCGGGAACTCCTGAAAGCGCAGGCGGCGGCAATCCCCGGTAAGGTACGAAAGCTGTCCATGTGTCTGCTCATCTGCTTCATGCTGATGTACGCGGTCGTGATCGGCATGCAGATCTACGTCAGTATAGGAGGGCTGTTCAGTCTATGAAAATCCTTACATCCCAAAAAGGTGAAGGCACCTACATCAGCACCGTGATCTTTGTCCTTGTCGCCGTGCTGTTTATCGCCTTCACGATCCGTCTGTTCTCCATCATCAGCGCCAAGCAGCAGATGGACGCCTGCGCCGACCAGATGGTACGGCAGATCCAGCTGGCCGGTGAGGTCGACGACCGGACGGACGCGCTGTTCGCTTCGTACTGCGGCAGGATTGCCGCCGTTCACGATCTTCAGTACGAAGTGGATACCGTCTATAAAACCGGAAGGAAAATCCAGCTTGGAACCCCGTTTACCGTGACCGTTACCGCGGAAGCGTATATGGGTGATTTCGGCGGTTTCGGACTGTTCCCGCTGACGCTTGTTTCCCAGTGCGGCGGTGTTTCGGAGGAATACTGGAAATGATCTGTACACTCCGTAACCGGCGCGGGATCGGCACCATTCCGACAGCCGTGCTCATTCTGGCGTTTGCCATTGTGATTTCCGCTTTTCTGTATATCGCCTATGTGCAGGTCCAGACGACGGTCATCCGGAACGCGATGAACAAGGCGCTCTCCAATCTGGCCGTCACGATCTCTGACGACACCTATGCGGCGCTGCGGGAATCCAACTTTGAAGCATATCTCAAAAAGCTTACTAGCCACACGTCCTATTCGGATTATCTGGAGGCGGCGTACCGGGAGGACGTTCTCCGGAACGTACCGCTTACCACAGAACAGTATGCCATTAACGATATCCGACTGGAGTTCGATACGAGCGGGAAGAAGCTGATCTATATCTGCACCTGCGACGTGCGCTTTTTCATCCGCCTCTTCGGGAGAGAGCAGACAGCGACCGTTCAGTCGGTGCAGGTTTCCGGCAGCCATACCGCGAAGTACGGACGGTGATTGTATTTGGCTGTGAAAATGGTTTGTAAACTTTTTCGAATCCCCTTGACATATACGATATTATCGTATATAATAACATCAGGAGCGTAGAGGAGATGAAATCAGACGATGACACGATTGTTTGTTTATACGGAGCCCTTCCGGAAATGCTGGAAAGCGATGGGGCTTGATGATGAGAGCCTGAAGGATCTCGAAAACCTTTTGTTGGAGAATCCCCAACGCGGAGATGTTATCGAAGGGACCGGTGGTGCGAGAAAGCTTCGGATTCAATTAGATGATAACAGGGGAAAAAGCGGCGGCGGACGCGTGATTTATATTGATATTTTTGAAAAGGAGAAAATTTATCTTCTTTTTGCATATCCTAAGAAAGTTCAAGAAGATCTCACACCGGATCAGAAAAAAATGATTCAACGTGTCATTGATGAAATTAGAAAGGAGTGACCGTAATGGGAGAAGTCAGATTCAAAAGCTCTCTTTCCGCGGACGAAATCGAAAACAATTTCAAGGATATCGATTTCTTTTCCGGGATCATGGCCGGCCTTGAAGAGGCACTTGCATACGAAAAAGGTACCGCCAGAGCCGCAACATTTGCCCGTAAGAAAAGCTTGCCAGATGTAAATGTGGCGCAAACGAGGAAAAGTTTGAAAATGTCTCAAAAAGCTTTTGCTTCCGTTCTCGGTGTTTCAACCAGGACGGTCGAAGCTTGGGAAACAGGAAAATCAAATCCTACTCCTACAGCAAGGAATCTTATTTTTCTGATCAGTCAGGATCATACGCTGGTCACAAAACTTCAGGCACGGGTGTAAGACCCGCACGGAGCATATCTTTCACAGCCTGTGATAACCGTCACAGGCTTTTTTGTGTTCTAAATGTGTTCCGTCTGTAACTTCTGATTTTTGTTCGGATTCTCTCTGGAGTTTCTCAAAAAGTGGATATATGATAATACTGCAAATATGCGAAAGGAGATCAAACTCATGAAAATCAAACATCGCATCCTTACCCTTGCCCTGGCAGCGCTTCTGCTGTCAGGCGCTGCCATCCCTGCCTGTGCGGCAGGGGCAGCGTCTCCGGTCACCGTCACCGTAGACGGCAGGCCAGTCGCCTTCCCGGATCAGCAGCCGGTGATCCGTGACAGCCGCACGCTCGTCCCCGTCCGCTTTATCGCCGAGGCGCTCGGCTATGACGTGGACTGGAATCCCGCCGACAACACCGCCGTCATCGACGGGGGCCGCGTGATCCTGTATATCGGAACGGATCAGGCGATCCTGAACGGGAACCGTGTCAAACTGGATACAAAAAGCCTTCTCATCGGCGACCGCACGATGATCCCGATCCGTATCGTCGCAGAAACGCTCGGATGCACGGTCGACTGGATCGAGGAGGCGCGCACCGTGCAGATCAACAGCCGCCTTCCGGACGGTCGGGAGATGAGCGTCTTCGATCGCCTCCGCCAGTCGGGGCTCTTCTGGTACAGTGCGAACCCGCAGTCTGAATACCTGATCCGCAAGACGGACTTCGCCTCGCCAGTGGAAGCGATGGCGGGACGGAAATGGTGGATCGAGCGCCCGCTGGACAAATCCCGCCTTATGAATGAAGACGCGGACTGCTCCATCGTTATGAAGTCCTTCCTGCCGGAGGATCTTGCGCAGGTCAGGAGCCTGTTCTACATGGTCTACCCGACGAGATACGACGACGCCTGCGATATACTCATGCGCACGATCAAGGGCGAGATCTGGCAGACCTTCTACGAGGAGAGCAGCCGGTGGTATCCGCTGTACGCGGCGACGCCTCCCCGCTCCGGTACCTTCGGATCGTACTACTACGACAACCGCGAAGTAGAGATGTACTGCAACAGCACCTGCACGGAAGTACGCATCCAGATCAGCGCCGAAGGTCACGTCAATCCGGAGATCCCGCGAACGCTGACGCAGGAGGAGGTCGACTTCTACACAGCGCAGGCGAAGCAGAAATACATGCTCAGCCTGTGGGGACTGGAATGATACAGCAACCATCAAATCAAGGCGTCCTGCCGAGCGGGCAGGACGCTGTTTCTTTCGGGCAAGGAGGGTTTCATGACTCGAAGAATCAATAAATTCATCTGTGCGGCGCTGGCTGTACTGACTTTGCTGGCGGTATTTCCGGTTACTGCACTCGCTGCTTGTATGCACAGTTACATCCGTGCTTACACCTGTGAAAACGAAAACATGCACAGCTATGTGTCCCAGTGCCGGAAATGCGGGGATATCCGCATGGGATGGGGGTACTCGGATTGGGAGGATCATGTTTTTGACGAGAACGGCGTCTGCTACTACTGCGGATACCAGAAGGAATGTACGCATCCATCCGTCCGTAAGGTAGCCAACTATGAGAACGCGAATATGCACAGCTCCTACTCCGTCTGCAATATCTGCGGAGAAATCATCATGGGACCGGGTTATTCCGGCTGGGAGGATCACACATGGGGAGCAGATGACACCTGTATCTGGTGTGGTTATCGAAGAGAATGTCCGCACAGCAGCACAACATACAGTTATTATCCTTACACTTCGTCACAGCATAAGCTGTCCATTACCTGCAACATCTGCGGCGTGACATTCTACACCTGGCCGGAATCCCACAGCTGGGAATACGGTACATGGACTGCCGTCTCTGATGCGCAGCATGAACGCACCATATGCTGTGTATGCGGTGAGTGCCGAACGGAAACTGCGGATCATACCTTCAGCGGCGATATATGTACTGCATGCGGATTCGTCCGGCAGACACAGCCTGCAGTCGCGGCGCGTGTTACCCTGTATGCCTCCGGGCCGAGCGGAGATCTCGGCCCCGCCGGAGGGGAGATTTCCGCAGAAACTGTTCCGGCCTCCTATTCGGTATATGCCGAGGCGGAAGGATGTACGGTCACCGGTATTGCATATGATTACAAAGGATGGATGAATTACAGTTCGGGTTCAGGGGTATCGATTACCGCGGAGACGATCAGCGATTTTGAATCGACGACCTTCACTGCTTATACGAACATTCCGGGCGTAACGGCAACGATTACGGTCAATTTCAAATTCGTCCGGCATTCTCAAGCGTATATCATGTGGAATACGTCGGATGACGCCGTGATCCGCTCCATCGTCGGGGACGGTATGGTGCAGTATCTGGAACACGCAATATCGATTCCGAACTCTTACGAGTCGCAGGGGAATCTGAGCGATGAGCAGGTCGCGGAGATACAGGCACTCATCGGGCGCAAGGACGGCAAAACATCGCCATGGAGCTGACGCGGGAGAAAATCACCTTCGACCGCCTCGTTCTGCGGCAGAAGGAGGGGTTCTTTTCCGTCAGTCCCTGCGGTTATCATGCGCTGGGAAAACAGTTTGAGCGTGTTCTTCCGGCCTCCTCCGTTGCGGATCTGTACCCGTTCAGCTACTCCGGAAAGACAGATCCGGGTGGTTTCTATATCGGGAAGGACCGCTACGGGACGAACATTCTCGTGGATTTCGACCGCCGTGACGACGACAAAACGAACAGCAACGTCCTCATTCTCGGCAATTCCGGGCAGGGAAAATCGTATCTGATGAAGCTTCTGCTCACGAATCTCCGGGAGTCCGGCAAGGGCGTCGTCTCTCTTGACGCGGAGCAGGAGTACGGGGAACTGACCGAAAACCTCGGCGGTTGTTATATCGATCTCATGTCCGGGACGTATATCATCAACCCGCTCGAGCCGAAGGTATGGACAGAAGATGTGGATGAAGACGCAGATGCGCCGGAAGCATTCCGCAAATCGACGAGACTTTCTCAGCATATCTCATACCTGAAAGACTTCTTCCGGGCGTACAAAGACTTCACCGACGCGCATATTGACGCGCTCGAAATCCTCGTGTCAAGACTGTATTCCGACTTCGGGATCACCGATCATACCGATTACAGTCTGCTGAAGCCGACCGACTATCCGGTCATGGAAGACCTGTATGATCTGGCTGAACACGAGTATCTCAAGTACGAGAACGGGTCAAAATCGCTGTTTACGGATGAGCTGCTCCGCGAGATCTGCCTCGGTATCAACTCCATGTGCAAGGGTTCAGAGAGCAAATTCTTCAACGGGCATACGAATATCACGGACGACAGATTCCTCTGCTTTGGGGTCAAAGGGCTCATGGACAGTAACAAAAGGCTGAAGGACGCGATGCTTTTCAACATCCTGTCCTATATGAATCACAAGCTTCTGACGCAGGGAAATACAGCGGCGGCGATCGACGAGCTGTACCTTTTCCTCACAAACCCGACCGCCATCGAGTACATCCGGAACGCTTCCAAGCGTGTACGCAAGAAGGATTCGGCGCTCCTGATCGCCAGTCAGAACGTGGAGGACTTCCTTTTTCCGGGTATCCGGGAGTATACCAAGCCTCTGTTCAGCATCCCGACGCACCAGTTTCTCTTCAATCCCGGCAATGTAAACCCGAAAGAATTCACGGATGCGCTGCAGCTTGAAGGGAATGAATACGAACGGATTCGGTATCCGGAGCGCGGCGTATGCCTGTTCAAGTGCGGCAGCGAGCGGTATCTGCTGCAGGTGATCGCGCCGGAATACAAGGCTTCGCTGTTCGGAAAGGGGGGTGGAAGATGACGGATTCGGAAGTCCTGTGCGTCTTTTGCAAAAAGATCCGGGCGAATTATCAGGCGTTCTATAAGGACTGGCTCGTGATGACGCCCGAAGAACTCATCCGAAAAGCCGATTTCGTACAGGCGACAAAGGCAATGTATGAGTACTATAAAAACGGGTGCTCAGACACGGAAGCCATGCGGTACCTGATCGGATTTGAGAATCCGCTGGAGATTCTGCGCGACGGTTTCGTCCTGGATATGGACGGAGACATCGACAGTATCAGGAATTCCCTGTGGGAAATCTGCGATCGGCGCAGCGCGGATGTTGACTATGAAAGGGATACCAGATTCTTTGAAGCCCCGAAACCGCGGCAGGAATTGCCCTTCGGGATGCAGGAGGTGACCTGATTTGGCGGCGGTAACTGCAGCGGCAGTGGCTAAAAAAGCCGCCGCCGCGCTCGCTTCTCACAAGAAAGGACGCAGGTTCCTCGGCTATGTCATAGGCATAACCGTCTTTATTCTCTGCCTTCCTGTCCTCGTTGTGTTCGCTCTCTTCGGATGGTTGTCGGGAAGCAGCGAGGCAGATTGGAGCGATCCTATCGCGCAAACGATCCGGGAATCGCTCCCGGATGAGGCTCTCACCGAGATAGATTCGGCATGGGAATGCGTAGGTGCTCAAAGAAGTGCCGGTAAAGTCAAATTGAGAGGGAAAACTGTCATATGTGAAGCTGGTGGAAGTGTTGTCCAGGTGCCGAATGGATGCAAGCGAAAACATCTTATCGCCTGTATCCGGATCTGTCTGCAGTATATTCAGATTCAGATCGGTCATGAATGCGGAGTTGTACTTGTTAATCCGGATAAAGTTATATGACGAAGAACTTGTATAATACTGAATTTGGTATTTTCGATCGAAGTTGTCCCGGATTTCATACAATGCAGGCCATTGCAGATGTGTGTTATAGTAAGAAAAAGCGAGGTAATTTCCGGATGCATCTGTAATGGATTGTATTTGGTATGATCCGGTTGGAGCATTAATGGAAGCGCGGAAGAACTGGTATATGGTCCCATCACCGGTAATTGCCCTCCATCCGTAGAAGGGATCAAGAATCAGAGAGAGATTATCACCACTATAAGGCACAAATACAGCGACTGTTTCCCACTCTCCTGTGTTAGAGTTATATACGTCTTGGCAAGTAAATTCAATTGCTCCATATTCAGGTATGTACAAAACGTTATTCTCAGGAAAACTGTTGAACTGAATATAGGGAAGATCCCAGCACCACCCGGTTGCTACCGGATAATGATACCTGGGCTTTTGCGCATTTATAGTTTCATTTGTACCGGCCAAATAGTATGAATACTCATATATGTTATAAATACTTGGGTTGTTTTGTAAATCCTCAATATAAGAATGACAATCATCGTAATCAGAAAACTCTGCGTAAAAGGTTTCTCCTGGAGCGTCGGAATCCTCATAACTAACACCATATACATACGTTTCGTATGAAACATAATATGGATGCTGCAGCTGTGCCAGATCTGAGGAGTATTTTATACGCAGGGAATAATCCAGATCGCCGGGGCCAGGCAAACTGACCAGCGTTTCGCTGTACTGTGACGCGCCGGTGCGCAGATTGACATGCTCCGTCTGCGTCTGCGGATCCAGCATGAACGGAGGATGAAAATCAATACTCGGCTCTTCACTTCTGTTCAGCGCCACAGAAAACAGCATCGGGGAACCGACCGCTGCGATCTCATCCATAAGGACTTCCGGATCCGGCTGGATCCCGTGTTCCTCCAGGGCTTCGCACAAGGCGGCCCAGTTCACCGGATAATACTTCAGAAAACGCTGTACCGTCTCCGGGATCTCTTCCGCCTCTGCCTCTCCCGGCAGCAGCGTCAGCGGATCCAGTCCATAGGTTGCGCCGACCGCATACGCCGCCCGGATCGTGAATGCAGGAACGCCGGCAAAGAACAGCGTCTTCGCCGTCTCCAGCGCCGCATCGTCCAGATAGGATCTGTGCTTCTCCTGTATGCTGCGCATCCACTCTCCGGTGGACGGCGCGCGGCGGCTGCTCAGTGCGCGGGACGCCGCTTCGTCCGCAAAAACAAAGCATCCGCTCAGATCGGCAAACCGATGCAGCAGCTGCCCCCGTTTCTTCGCGTCCGGTTCCATCTCCAGGATCCGCTTCGCTTCCTCCTTCGTGAACACACCGTCCGCCATAGCGTATGCAATGGCAAGGCTGTCAGTCAGCGAGTACTTTTCCTCCTCCAGAGAGCGAAGCAGCGCATCCGCCGCTTCCTCCCGCTCCGCAGATACATTCAGATATTGCCCGATCACGGCACGGTCTGCAGCGTCTGTATTTGCGTACGTTTTCCCGGATTGCTCCAGCCGGTACACGGCACGGCGCAGTTCCGTTTCATCCAGCGGTTCACGCGCTTCTTCTTCCGCTGATACAGGGATCTCTTCTTCCTCTGCGGCCGGTGCAGGGAGCGCAGCGGGCG